>Ga0102946_1000730_pt1 | contig 11440 bp, 9 predicted proteins | sample SalPon2A_A_D1_MG_FD_78209 | JGI IMG/M metagenome (GOLD analysis project Ga0102946, IMG submission 78209) | Soil microbial communities from South San Francisco under conditions of wetland restoration - Salt Pond MetaG R2A_A_D1_MG | ecosystem: Environmental > Terrestrial > Soil > Wetlands | place... | reverse complement strand
GGACGGTTCGCCGGCGTTGCCACCGTAGCCCGGATACCCCAGCATGAAGATGCCGTATCCATCCTGCATGAACTGGCTAAAGCGATGCGCACGATGATTGACAGCGCCGCCATTACCGTGGAAGAACAAAATGGTCGGCTGTCCTGGTCTGGCGCGTCCGAACCAGCTTATGAGCTGTGTATCGTCGCGGCTACCCAGCTCGACTTCCTCGACATTGAGCAGACCGACTTGTTCCGGCGAAACTCTGTCGGTCGTTGGAAAATACATCAGATTGCGCTGATTGACGTAAACATAAAGGTGAATTGCCAGGTAAATGGCCAGCGCCAGTAACAGCAGGGTTGAGACGCTCTTCAGCATTAGCAATTCTCGAGTGTCACAGGTCTAGCTATCATCCTTCGTACCCTCCGCTTCCACATCTTCGAGCGTCGGCGGCACCCAGCCACGATCGAGGCGGGTGGCGAACCGGGCGCTGTTGCCCTGCATCACGTCGGCATATCGATCGAGGTATTCCCGGGTGCGACGCACGTACTCCTCGTTCTCATGCGCCGGAATCTCCGGGTCAAAACTCGACGCCAGCGCCAGCATTTGTTCCTGGTCGTTCAGGACAAAACCCCTGACCTGGCGCTCCGCGTCATAGGGGTGTACGCCGAGGGCCTCCAGCGCCGAGCGACCGGCGCGCACGGCGCTGTCAAACGTCTCGCGGATGATGTCCCGGCAGCCCGCATTGTAGAGTTCATAAACATGGTGGCGATCGATTGCTCGCGCAACGATGTAGACATGTGGGTAGTTGGCGGCGACATATTTGACGAGTTCGGTCGCATTCTCTTTGTCGTCAATCGCAATAACCAGCATTTTGGCCTCTTCGATGCCGGCTGCGTGTAACAGGTCAGGGCGCATCGCGTCACCGAAAAAGACCTTGATCCCGTAGACGCGCAGTGCTTCGAGTTGTTCCGACTGGTAATCGAGCACAACGGTGCTGAAACCGGCAGCCAGCAGGATACGATTAACGATGCCACCAAACCGTCCGTGACCGACGACGATCACCTTGCCGGCCTCATCGATCTCATCCGACGGCCTTTCCTGGGCGGCGACAAATCGCGGCGCGATAATTTTCTCGTAAATGATGAACAGGAGCGGCGTCAATAACATCGACAGCGCCACCACCAGCATGAGTCGCTCGGCGAGTTCCGGAGGGATAACGGCATTGGCGACCGTAAAACTCAACAGGACGAAACCGAACTCGCCGGCCTGCGCAAGCCCGAGGGTGAATAGCCAGCGATCAGCGCCCGCGACCTTGAAGATTCGGCTGAGTGCATATAACACCAGCGCCTTAAGGGCAATCAGCCCAAGCGTCAGCCCGACAATCTCACCGAGATTGTTGAACAACAAGTCGAACTGAATTGCAGCGCCGACCGTAATAAAAAACACGCCCAGTAACAGGCCTTTGAACGGATCAATATCGCTTTCCAGTTCGTGCCGGTACTCGCTGTTGGCCAGCACCACCCCGGCGAGGAAGGCGCCCAGTGCCGGCGACAAGCCGACCAGCACCATCAGGAGGGCAATCGAGATGACCAGCAGCAAGGCAGTAGCCGTAAACAGCTCGCGCAGTCGCGCGCTGGAGACAAAGCGAAAAATGGGTCGCGTCAGGTAGCTGCCGCCGACCACCACAAAGGCGATCGCGCCAACCGTTAACAACGCGCGCTGCCAGCCAACCAACTGATCCACCAGGCTTAGCGAGCCATGGCCATCCTCCCCTGCTGCATGGCCTGCGGCAGCAAGCTCCTGCAGCTCGGGCAAGGCCAGCAGTGGCACGAACGCCAGCATCGGAATCACCGCAATATCCTGCATCAGCAGCACCGAGAAACTGGATTGTCCACCGTCGCTTTTCATCAAGCCTTTTTCATTCAGCGTCTGCAGCACGATCGCGGTCGATGACAGTGAGAAAACCAGGCCAACGGCGAGTGCAACCGTCCAGGAGTAACCAAGCATCATCGCAATAGCCATGACCAGGGCTGCTGTGAGCGTGATCTGCAGGCCGCCGAGACCGAGCAGCTTGTTGCGCATGTTCCACAACATGCGCGGCTCGAGCTCGAGGCCGACCAGGAACAGCATCATGACGACGCCGAATTCCGCGAAGTGCTGGATGCTGATGACATCCACGTGCAGCATCTCAAGCAACGGACTGATCGCGATACCGGCCAGCAAATAGCCGAGCACGGAACCCAGTCCCAGGCGCGACGCGATAGGAACGGCGACACAACCGGCGACCAGGAACAGAAATGCAAGTAGCAGGAACCCGTCCATGGCTAGGAGACCTCGCTGATTGGCAAGGTGCCGTACGTCAGGACGTCGGCACTCTCGGCGGCTTGCCAGTCATAGCGATCATCACGGATTGCCTCAAGCAATTTACGGTAACCCGCCACGTGCGGATCGACTTCGCCGACCAGCGGCGCTTTCAGGGCTGCATAGAGAGCCAGCGGCGTCGCAAAATGCATATTGCAAAGCGCGGCAGTCTGTTCGAGCGGGCGCAGGAATTCGCGCAGCGGGTACCGCTGGTAGCCACCACTCGTGTAGGCGTCATCCGGTCCGGCTGCCGTTACGGCGAGCATCATTTTTTTGCCCTCGAGCCGATCCCCGCCGGCACCGTAGGCAAAGCCATGCTCCAGCACGATGTCCTGCCATTCTTTCAGGATCGACGGCGTGGAATACCAGAACAACGGAAACTGGAACAGCACGACGTCGTGTTCCACCAGGCGCTCCTGTTCGCGATCGACATCGATATCAAATCGCGGGTAGTCCGCGTAGAGATCGACGAACGTAACGCCGCTGACCTCTCTTGCCGCCTTCGCCATCTCTCGATTGACGTGGGAGTGTTTGTGGCCCGGGTGGGCAAAATAAACGAGCAGTCGTGCCATCAGGATTCCGCTTGTCATTCGTTGAACGCAGAACCCCAAGCCTACGGGCCGGTATGACAATTGTCATCATGGATTGCTCTCGCTGCTAGTCGGACACTTTTCGCATCGCATCACGCGTCGCCCGAAACTCATTGTCCGGATGCCAGTTCGGCCACTGCGTATCCGTGGCGAGAGCCAGTCCGGCCATCAGGTAGACCTTCACGTCCTGCACCACGCCCGCCAGGTCCCAGATGTCCGGTTCGATCTCGTCGCCCGGCTTGTGATACTTGGTCATACCGTATTCGGCCATCAGCTCTTCCTGCCGGGTCGGCTCGGCGTTCTCTCTCGGTACCGGTGCACCGACTGCATAAATCGACGGTACGCCCGCCTTGGCAAAGGGATAGTGGTCCGATCGATAGAACGCGCCTTGCTGTGGCGCCGGATTCGGGAATGTTTTGCGCCCAATCGCAACTGCAGCGTCTTCTATGTAGTTTTCGAGCTCTGAGTTGCCCATGCCGACGACAATCATGCCGTCGGATTCACCATACGGATAGTGCGCATCCATATTGAATACGCCAGCCGTCGCTTCCAGGGGGAACAGGGGATTGCTGGTGTAGTAAAACGCGCCCAACAGACCCTGTTCCTCCGCAGTAGTTGCAATGAAGACGACAGACCGGTCCGGTGCGGTTTCCATAGAGGCCATGACTCTTGCAATTTCGGAAATGCCGGCGGTGCCGGTCGCATTATCCATCGCACCGTTAAAGATCTGGTCACCCTCCATCTCCGGTTTGACGCCGACATGGTCCCAATGCGCAGTGTAGATCACGTACTCGTCGGGTCGCGTCGAACCGGGAATAATGCCGACTACATTGTTGCTGGCAACTTCGGACAGTTCGTTCGCGACCGATATATTTGCATCGAGCTGCAGAGACACAGGCTGGAATTCCTTGCTGCGGGCGGCTACCGACAACGCATCGAGGTCCAGGTCAGCAAACCTGAACAGTCTCTGTGCTGCTTCCCGGCTCAGCAGACCGCCGATTACGGGCGACTCTTTGGTTTCGGCATCGTCGATAATTTTGTACTTGGTACCGGGCAGGCCCTGGATAGCCACCGCCCAGGGCCAGCCCGCGAGCGCCTCATCATGAACCAGCAGGACGCCGGCGGCCCCGCGCCGTGCCGCCTGTTCCGCCTTGAAAGTACTCATCGCATGAATCGTTGCTGCAGCACCCTTGAAGAATATTCTATCTTTTGGATGGTTATGAATCCCGGGGTCACCCCACAAAGCAATGACGGTCTTACCGCGCACATCGATATCCGCATAGTCATCCCAACCATACTCAGGCGCAGAAATACCGTAGCCGACGAACACCACTTCACTATCGTCCAGCCTGCCGACCTCACTAATGCGGCCGCCGGAGAAGACAACGTCTTTTCTGTTCTCCAGAACCAATTTATCATCGCCGAAGGCGAACACCGCGTCTGATGCAGAGACCTGCCTCACCCCTGCCAGCCGTACCTCCTGAAAATAGCTGCCCTTATTCGCCGGTTGTACGCCGAACGAGCGCCACAAATCGGCGAGATAGTTCTCAGTCTTTTCGCCACCGGTCGTGCCGGGCATGCGGCCCTCGAAGTCGTCGGATGCCAGAGTCTCAATATAGTCAAACAGTCGCGCTTCATTGATATTTGCCGACGGGTTGGCCAACACAACGGTACAGGACATTCCGAGCGTGAATGCCAGCATCAGGAAACATCGGGTTAAGCGAATGTGGGCGTAGCTTTGCATCATCTTATTCCTCGCGGGTCAGGGATATCTTTATTATTCAGTTTTTTGTACATTTTTAAATAATAAAGTTCAATTTATGCTGTAGTTTCATCAACACGCGTAGTTTCTGGCCTGTATTCGTTGAACTTGAGATACTGAGGAAGTGTTGAATGTGACAATTTCGGGGAGCGTCGCCCATGGCAAATAGCGCCAAAGCATCACGATCAAAGGACAAACCCTACTGGATTCTCGATAAGCAGCAGATCGCGTGCCTGGCATCGGTCCCGAGGGCCGAAATACTGGATTGGCTGGCATCCTCCGGCCCGCAGTCGGTCAGCGAGCTGGCGGCATCCCTGGACCGTCAGCCCTCGTCGCTCTACCACCACTTGCAGAAGATGATGCGAGTTGGCCTCGTTGAAGAAGCAGGAACACAATCGGTCTATCGCCGAACAGAAAAGCTGTACAAAACGCCATCTCGACGCATGCGCCTCAAGCGTGCGCTTAGCGACGGTAAACACGACCCGTGGATGGCCAAATCGGTGGCAGCCATGAGCAACCAGTTTCAGCGCGATTTCACGAGCGGTCTCAAAAACCCGGGTGCGAAACGCGCCGGACCCTACCGTGACCTTGGCTTTTATCGTTTCGTCGGTCGACCGTCTGCGAAGGGCCTCAAGGAGGTCAACCGGCATCTGGACGCGATCGCCGAGATTCTCTGGAACGACCAGGATCCTGACCGACCAGCCGTAGCACTTGGCTGGATCATGGCACCGCTGAAACGCTGACCGCGTAAATGCTTTTCACGCACTCCAAGTAAGGGATTGCCCCAATAGCCTGTGACTGCAGCCCATTTAAAATAAGAGTCTCGATTGGTTGCAGGAACTTTCTCATGCTGGAGCTCGAAACCATCATGACCACCGACGTGGTCACCATTAGCGTTGACGACAACCTCGATACGGCCCGCAAACTCATGTTTGAGAACCGGATTCGCCATCTGCCTGTGGTCGATGCGGCAGAAAAACTGGTTGGCCTGATCACTATCACAAATGTTCTCGCGGCGACCGACTCGTTCCTGCGGGATGAGGACAGCAAACTGCATCCGGAGCAAATCCCGGTCAAAGAAGTCATGGTTTCCAAGCTCATTACAGTTGACGAAAACATCGGCATGCGTCAGGCAGCAATGTTCCTGGAATTACACCGCATTGGTTGCCTGCCGGTTGTGACCGACGGGAAGTTGATAGGCATTGTTACGGACACCGATTTCGTCGGCGTCGCAATCAACCTGCTGGAGCAACTCGAGGAAACCGAGTCCAGCGAATTCGACTACGAGTAAGCCGGCAACGGCTGACTAATTACTCTCGGGCTCCGGGAAATCCAGCCTCTCTATTGCTGCCAGGTAGCGCGGATCTTGAAGGAGCAACGGGGCAACAGGTAAGCCGAGGCGCTCGATGCCGAATACCCGCAAATACGGTATGAACACACTCTTGGTCGCGATCATGTGTTCGACCAACTCCATTAAACTGTCGGCATCACCCTCCAGGGCATAGAGATAGGCGTACCCGGGCTCAAGTTTATCGGGCTGCTGTTCGATCTTGGCTTCGATACGCGCTTTCGAGCGCGCGTAGTCTTCACCGGCACCACAATTGCGATAGCCCCAGGCGATCCAGGCGTCCATCAGTGCCGACGGGTCGCCGTTGACAAGTTCTTCGGCTCTTCGCCCCTGCGCAAGTGCTCTTTCGCACTGCCCCTCCAGTGACAGCATCAATGCGTTCTTCACAAACGACCAGCGGGAGTTTGGATGAAATCGATTCCACTCGCTCGTAATATCAGCAGCCAGCTTGAAGTCCCCAGCGACCATTGCAGCGATGCCCAAGGCATGCATCGAACTCGAATCCAGCGAGTCCATTTCCAGGGCAGCGCGTGACATTTCCATCGCACGCTGCGGGCGCAGCATAAGCGAAAGGAAATCGGCGTAACGATGATAAGGCACCGGACTTTGCGGTTTGAGCGCGACGGCCGCCTCGTAAGCCGACTCCGCTTTATCCCAGTCGAAAACAATATACTGCAGCATGGTTGCCAGCGCCGTTTGGGCTTCGGCCAGTTCCGGCGCCAACGTCACTGCCGTATAGGCGGCTTGTTGCGCTTCCAGCACCAGCTCCTCATCATGGCTTATGCCGTATGAAATGATCTGCGATAACGCATCTGCGATATCCGCATGCGGCAAAGCATAGCCGGGGTCCAGATCGATGGCCGCGCGCAATTCGTCGAGCCCACTGTAAATGTCTTCCATATTCGTCGACTGGATCAGGAAATGCCCGCGTAAGTAACGTTCGTAGGCCTCTGGATTGTCGGTACCGGTTGAGGCTGTGGATGCACCTGGTGTGTCGGACACTTTCAGCCGCAGCCCCTCCTTGATTGAGTCAACGATCGATCGCTCGAGATAGATGATCTCGCCAAGGGGCCGGATCAACCTGTCACCCCAGAGCTGGCTGTCATCGCGTGTATCGACAAATGATGTTGAGACGACGATCTGTTCACCCACTTTTTCCAGGCGCCCGCGCACCACGCCATCGACGCCCAGCTTGTCGCCGATCATCGCTATGTCGTCCACGCTGTCTCGCAGCCGAAATGCAGCGGACTTGGATATCACTTTGACGTCGGGGACCGTCGCCAGCCAGTTAATCAGACTTTCGGCAATGCCATCGCACAGAAACTGAACACTGGCATCTTCGCTGGCATTTTCAAACGGCATAACGGCGATCGATCGAGCAGGCTGATAAGCGACCTCGCTGGGCGCGCTGCCTGGGGGCGTAGTGCTCCAATACCAGCTGGCCAGCACAATCGCCGCGGCGATGAAAAAAACGTGGGCGCCAATCTCGCTTTTGGTGATCGCCTGGGCGCCCTCTTCACCGTGACGCCAGTTCCAGATCAGTGCAGCGGGAAACAGTGCCATAGCGATAATAATGCTGGCTGTCAGCAGCCGCGCATCCAGATCGTAGTTGTTGATGAAGAATTCAACGGCTTGCAGCCAGATAAAAGTGACGCTGGGATAGGCAACCAGGACGCGCCAGATGCGTCTTTCCTTGACCTTGTCCAGGAAACTGCTCATTGCGGCTGATTATGGCCCAGGAATGGTTGCTTTGCTTCTCTTTCAACGCCGATCACGACTCGAGACTTTTCTATGTGGCCACAGAACCTGCGGCGCAATAACAGTGATGCGGTATAATTATCAAACAACAACAAAAATAGTGGAGCGAAAAATGGAAGCTGAACGTCAAGTTGGCCAGGCTCTGGCTAACAAAGTAAGTGGAATGTGCAGCCGCAATTGGTGGGTATTTCTGATTGGCGGTATTGCATCCGTCGTCTTCGGCATCCTTGCCTTTATCAACCCGGGCGTTGCCTTGCTGGTTCTGGCCATGTTCTTTGCCGCTTATGTGCTGGTCGATGGCGCGGCGAATATCTGGGGTGCGCTCAACAATCGTGACGCCGAGGGCTGGTGGATCATGTTGCTGCTCGGCATCGCCGGCGTCGTGGTCGGCGGCTACGCGTTGTTGGTACCGCCCCTCAGCATGCTTGCGTTGCTCTATGTCGTTGCATTCATCGCAATGTTTATGGGTCTGACTGCGATCTACCTCGGCTGGAAGATCCGGGCCGAAGTCGAGGGTGAATGGGTATTGTTCCTTGCCGGGGCCATGTCCGTGTTGTTTGCGCTGTTGATGATTTTCCGGCCGGGGATCGGTGGCATCTCTTTTGTGTACATGATCGCGACCTGGGCATTGTTGATCGGCGCACTGCGCATCTGGTTCGCATTCAAGATCCGAAAAGTCGGCAATCGCGTCGAATCATTGTCCAGCTAAACTACGTCGGGCCACCGAAATAAACCAGTGGTCAGCATCAATCAGACTACCCCAGCCAACCTGAGACCGGTCAGGATCGCCTGAATACCCAGTGCGGCCTGCAGGACGCCGAGAACTGCGCCGAGGATTACGACTGCGACGCCGTAGGGCGACACGACGTAGGGAAAAGCGGGCTTGAAGGCAATGTTTCGAATTGTCGGATTCGCAACTGGCGCAGACGCTAAGGTTGCGGCACGAGCAGGAGAAGCCGTCCATGGTCTTTGTCCCGACCGTCCTCCAATAACCAGATCGTGCCGTTCGGACCCTGCTCGACCTCGCGAATGCGGGCGCCCATCTCGAATCTTTCTGCCTCGCTAGCCTCGTCGCCATCAATCTCCACGCGAATCAGCGCTTCGGATGATAGCCCGCCCAGGAACGCACTGCCTTTCCATTCAGGAAAAAGATCGCTGTCATAAAAAATCAGCCCTGCCGGCGAAATAGCCGGCACCCAATAGGCCTTCGGCGCCTCCAGGTCCGGGCGCGTATCGTGATCCGGAATTTCCTCGCCGTTATAGTGATCGCCATTGGAAACCAAAGGGTAACCATAGTTCTTCCCGCGCTTGACCAGGTTGAGTTCGTCACCATGACGCGGCCCCATTTCGCTGTTCCAAAGGCGCCCGTCCGCATCGAATGCCAGCCCCAGCGGGTTACGGTGACCGAGTGACCAGATCTGAGCAGTGACGCCGCCTTCCTCGTAGTACGGATTGTCGGCCGGGATGCTACCGTCATCATACAGCCGCACGATCTTCCCAAGATTGCTTTCCATATCCTGCGCCGGGTCGAAGTCCTGTCGCTCCCCGGACGAGATGAACAGGTAGCCGTCCGGGGAAAACGCCAGCCGATGCCCATAGTGGCCACGGCCCGAGACTTTCGGGTCTTGCCGCCAGATGACGGTTACGTCTCGCAAAGCAGCGTTGCCGTTATCGTTGAGGTCAAGCTCGCCGCGTACTACTGCCGCACCGCGCGTGCTGCCCGACCCGGCTTCCGCGAAGCTCAGATAAACGAGGTTGTTCGACGCAATCTCCGGATGCAGTACAATGTCACCGAGACCACCTTGCCCGCCATATGCGACTTTTGGCACTCCCGACACATCGGCTAATTCTTCGCCGTCCTGGCTGATGACCAGCAACCGCCCGCGCTTTTCCGTCACCAGGAGCCGGCCATCCGGGAGAAAGGTCATTGCCCAGGGCCCATCGAACTGCGCGATCGGGGTAACGACAAACGGCAACGGTGCGGCGGCACTGCACCCGCAAACAAGCAATGCTGTGGAAAGAATCATCAGCTGCAATCGGATCACACCAAATCTCCTGTCATATATCTCCTGCTCGCAGGCTTATAGAATACGCAATGCGGTGAATTTTCGAAATACTGCCATTTGCTTGTGTTGGAATTGATACTGCGCCCAGCGCTTGTGGCTTTCAAGAATCATTGCAAATGACAGCCACGAGAGCGGTCAAGGTGCCCGGAACCATTGCGAGCAGGTTCGAAGCAGTTGGAGTTGCACCACCGACAGGATAGAATTGCCCATCAATTCTCGCGGCTGATGGTGAATGGAGTCTCCCCAGGAACTGGCGTCCCAAATTCGCTCGGAACTACAAATTGCAGTAATCGTTCCCTGCCGCAACGAAGCGGCCTGTATTGCGAACGTCGTTCGTGATTTTCGGGCAGCACTTCCAAACGCGACGATATTCGTCTACGACAACAACTCCGATGATGATACGGGTAGAGTCGCGCAGGAGGCTGGTGCGGTCGTACGCACGGAACAGCTACCCGGCAAAGGCAATGTCGTGCGACGCATGTTTGCTGATATAGACGCAGACGTATACGTTCTGGTCGACGGCGACGATACTTACGATGCCGCCAGCGCAACACAGATGGTCTCTCGACTTGAGACAGACATTCTCGACATGGTGACGGGCGTTCGGGTTCAGGCCGAGGATGACTCGTATCGACCTGGTCATAAATTTGGCAATTTCTTTCTCACCTGGATGGTCTCTCTGGTTTTCGGCAACCGTTCCTCGGATTTGTTGTCAGGCTATCGCGTATTCTCAAGACGATTCGTCAAGTCGTTCCCGGCCCTGGCCAGCGGCTTCGAAATCGAGACCGAACTCACCGTACATGCTCTCGAACTGCGGATGCCAATTGCTGAGATCGAAACGCCTTATCGCTCCCGTCCGACGGGCTCTGAAAGTAATCTTCGTACGATTCATGATGGCCTTCGGATCCTGCGCACAATCGGCTGGTTAGCCAAGTCCGAGCGGCCTTTGCCGTTTTTCGGCCTGGTCTTTGTGCTGCTCGCAGTGGCATCCGTCGTCCTCGCCTGGCCGCTACTTACAACATATTTCGAAACGGGACTGGTACCACGCTTCCCGACCGCAGTTTTATCCACGGGGCTCATGCTGCTCGCTTTTCTCAGCATGGCTTGCGGCATCATTCTCGATACCGTCACGCGCGGCCGGCAGGAAATGAAGCGACTGCATTACCTTGGAATTGCGCGACATCGTCGGGGAGCGCGTGACTAATTTTCCAGGGTTTGTTGTTGTCGGAGCCATAGGATTTCTCGTCGATGCGAGTGTTCTCACCGCGCTGATGAACGGCCTGGACCTCGGCGCCTACGTAGCCAGGGCTATCTCGTTCACTATTGCGGTAACCGTCACCTGGTATCTGAATCGCCGCTGGGTGTTTGATCGCGGCGCGGTGCCGATGAGTCGGCGAGAGTACAGCTCGTACGTGCTGGTACAGATTATCGGGGCGATCATCAATCTGGGCATTTTCGTGCTGGTCATCCAGCTGGTGCCGACGCTGACACAAATCCCGGTCATTCCGCTGGCGATCGGTGCTGGCGCTGCGTTGTTGTTCAACTTTGCCGCAGCAAGCCGATTTGTATTTCC
>Ga0102946_1000729_pt1 | contig 11444 bp, 8 predicted proteins | sample SalPon2A_A_D1_MG_FD_78209 | JGI IMG/M metagenome (GOLD analysis project Ga0102946, IMG submission 78209) | Soil microbial communities from South San Francisco under conditions of wetland restoration - Salt Pond MetaG R2A_A_D1_MG | ecosystem: Environmental > Terrestrial > Soil > Wetlands | place... | reverse complement strand
GGCGTGCGGTATTTCGTCGGCGGTGCGCACAGTGGGTGGCGTGCGGGGTGGCCAAGGGGGTCCGGCTGCCGGGTGTGCGCGTGGCGTGCGGTATTTCGTCGGCGATGCGCACACTGGGTGGCGGGAGGTCGTGGAGGTCGCGAGTTCGGAGCGGGTGGTGATGGGGGATAGATTCGGGGCAGTCGACGGGACGAGACAGTGGTGAGCACCAGGGTGGCAGTGATCGGCGCGAACGGGCGCATGGGTGCCGAGGTGTGCAGGGCCGTGGTCGCGGCCGACGACATGGCCCTTGTCGCGATGGTGGACAACCACGGAGCCGGGACCAGGCCGCAGGGTGTCGAGGACGGACCGGTCGTCCGGGAATCCATCGAGGAGGTGGACTGGGCCGGCGTCGACGTGGCCGTCGAGTTCACCGGGCCGGCAACGGTGCGGGACAACGTCGCACAGGTGCTGGCTGCCGGCGTCGACGTCGTGGTGGGTGCAACCGGGATGGATGACGCCGACCTCGCCAGCCTCTCGGCGACGGCCGCCCAGGCAGCTCGCCACGTGTTCGTTGCCCCGAACTTCGCCATCGGTGCGGTGTTGATGATGCAGTTCGCAGCGGCCGCCGCGCGCCACCTGCCGAGCATCGAGGTCATCGAGTTGCACCACGACGGCAAGGTGGATGCACCATCGGGGACGGCGCTGCGCACCGCAGACCTGGTCGCCGAAGCACGTCGCGACGATCCCACGGTCGTGGCTGGCGATGATGCGCATCCCGGGGCTCGCGGGTACAGCCACCGGGGCGTGCCGATCCATTCGGTGCGACTGTCGGGGCTGGTCGCCCACCAGGAAGTCATCGCAGGAGGGGCGGGCGAGACCCTGACCATTCGACACGACTCGATCGACCGCCTCTCCTTCATGCCCGGGGTGTTGTTGGCCATCCGCAGCGTCGGCTCGCAGGCCAGCCCGATCGTCGTGGGGCTCGAGCACCTGCTGTAGGGGCCGCAATCGGCTCCTGGCAGTACATGGACGGCAGGGCGCCCACGGGTGCCACCAGCGAGCGATCGACACGAACGCGTTCGGCCGAGTCGACCGCCACGGTCGTGCGAGTACCGTGTCGGGTGCTCTGGCCGAAGGACGGCCCCCACGCGCAGGTGGAGTCCTGCGCACGTCGAAGGATCGCCACCACGATGTCCGATTCCCCTGCCACCCCTGCATCCGACCAGCCAGACCCGTCACCGGCTCCCGACCAGCCCCACCCGTCACCGGCTCCCGACCAGCCGGTCGAGGCAACGGCGCCTGACCAGCCGGTCCCGGCGGAACCCGACCACGGCGCCGCGGCGGCCCCAGCAGCCGAGTCCCAGCCCGACCCCGTGACCCGACCGGAGCCTGCATCGACGTCCGGTTCCCAACCGGGGCCGCAGGCCGAGCCCGCACCAGAACCCGAATCGGCGGCCGAGCCCGCTCCTGAGCCGGAGCCGGAACCAGAAGACCGCTACTCACAGGCCCTGCGTCGGTTCTCGGGCGACGTCAGGATGGCAACCCAGGTCTGGGACTCCATGGCCGAACGTGGGGTTGACCGCCGGCCCCTGCACCACCGGCTCTACCTCGATGCCCTGCTCGCCGCGAACGACGTCGATGCAGCCGCTGCCCTGCTCGACACGATGCACGCGGCCGGGATCACCACGGATGCGGACACCACGTGGCGCCTTGCGATGTCGCGGGCTCGGAGCGGGGTCCCCGGTGCATCCGAGCGTCTTGACGACCTCGTCCGCACGACACCGCCACCCGACGCCGTGCTGCCCCGACTGTTCGGCATCCAGGTCCGCGCCGGCCGACTGGGTCCCGCCAAGTCGACGATGCGACGGATGAGCACCGCCGGCGTGACCGCCGGCAACGACGACTATCGCCCCCTGCTGGTCGACATCCTCGATCGCAAGGCGATCAAGGACGCAGAAGCCCTGGTCGACCACCTGCTGGCCGTGGGGGCACCCCCGTCGCCGGCCACTGCCACCCGACTGGTTGCCATGATGGCGCAGTCCGGCCACGCCGACCGGGCCGAGCAGTTGGTCGCGACCTTCGAGACCGGTGGCCTGGAGGTCCCGGCGGAGGCTCGGGCCAGCCTCGTCGATGCCTACGCCAAGGCGAACGACCTCAAGGCGACACGCCGTGCCATCGACGCCCTGGTGGCCGCCGGGGGCACTGCCACCAGTCACCACCACAACCTCGTGTTGTCGGCCGTGGCAGGCAACGGGGACCTCGAGGGCGCCTGGCGGGAGGCTCTGGCGATCACGGAGAGCGGGATCCCGTCCGGTGAGAACCTCGACCGCATGATGGAGTTGGCGCTCAAGCGCAAGGACATGGCCCTGTCCCTGTCGGCCTGGGACTGGATGGTGATGCTGGGCGTGCCGCCATCGCCGGCGCGGGCCGCCGAACTCGTCGGGCTGGCGCTGCGCCAGGGCGACCTCGACCTGGCCAAGGCGCTGTACCGAGAGGTCATCCGCCTGGAGGTGACGCCGGATCGTCGTCGCGGCGAGGAACTCGTCGAGGCGTTGGCCAAGGCCGACCGCATCGAGGAGGCGAAGGTCCTGCTCAACGAGTTGCGGGTGCGCCGGATCCTGACCAAGGGTCAGGCGTGGGGGCCGTTGTTGGCCGCCCTGGCTCGCCGCAAGCGCACCGACGAGGTCGTCGCCTTGCTCAACGACATGGTCGCCAACAAGGTCGTCCCGACGGTGTCGGATGCCTCGCGCACCGTGGCGACGCTGACGAAGGCCAACTCCCTGGACAAGGCCCAGCAGTTGCTTGCGACGTTGTCCGAGGTGAAGGTCACGGTCGATGAACCGACCTACCGGGAGCTGATGTGGGCCTTCGCCCGCAAGGGGCGTGCGGACGAGACCAAGGCCGTGTTCGACATGATGGTCGCGGCCGGCATCACGGCCGACGACCGCCACGAGAAGGCCCTGGCATGGGCCTCCGGCGAAACCCAGCGTCGCCTGCCCGATTCCCCCGATGACGAAGGACTGGACGTGACCGCGACAGACCAGACGCAACCCGGGGCACCGGCCCAACCGACTGCCGCGACGGAGTCGGGCGGACCGGTCCAGCCGGTGGAGCCGACGCAACCGGTCCAACCGTCGGAACCCGCCCAGCCCGTCCAGCCGCTGCAGCCGACCGAGCCGTTGGAGCCCGCCGAGCCGTTGGAACCGGGTGCCCCGGACGACCCGACCGAGCCCTCCGAGCCGGTGCAACCCCTCGAACCGACGCAACCCCTGGTACCGACCGAGCCGAGTGAGCCAACCGTGCCGAGCGAGCCGAGCGAGCCAACCGTGCCGCCCGAGCCGACCGAGCCGACCGAGCCCGTGACGCCGGCCGATCCGCCGGTGGCGAGTGCACCCGATGAGCCGGTCGAGACCACCGAACCGGGTGGCCTGGAGCCCGGTGCCACCGAGGTCGTCGAATCGGCGCCCACCGGCCCCGGCAGCTCCGCGGGTGGCACGTCCGAGCCGATCGCGCCCGCCGAGACGCCGCCCGGCGTCGCCGCGGCGCAGCCACCCGCCGAGCCGGCCGACGAGCCGGTCGACGAGGCCGACGGCGTCGAGCCGACGCCGGAACCGATGACCGAGGACGCCCACGAGGAGGCGCCCACGCAGCCCGACCTCGATGACGGGCTGGCCACGCCTGATCCGGACAAGGCACCCCCTGCGTAGCCTTCGCGCCAGCGCCCGGCATGCCATCACGTCGGCCCGCCACCTGCAGGTGGCGGGCCGACATGGTCGTGGACCAGACGGTGTCGAGCAGCGGTTGGTTGACTGCGCGCCGATCAGCCGTTGCCGGCCGACCGGCGGTCACGCAACGGTCAGCTGCTGCTGACGTCGTTGTCGGCGAGCCACTCGGCGGCGATGTCGGCGGGCTGCTGACCCTCTGCGGCCTGCCCGTTCATCGCGGCCAGCCCTTCGGTCGTCATTGCGGCCGAGATGGCGTTGAGTGTCTGCGCGATCTCGGTGTTGCCGTCGACGACGTCGAAGTTCACCACGGGGATCACGTTCTGCGGCGGCGTGAACTCCTCGGGATCGTCGAGCGCGACCAGTGACCCATCGCTGAACACGGGGTCGGTCGAGAACAGCGTGATCACCTGCGCGTCACCATTTTCGAGGGCTGCGAGTCGGGGTGCCTTCTCGGCGATGGTCGTGAAGGTGATGTTGTCCAGTCCGTAGACCTCCTGCAGACCTGCGAAGCACGTGTCGCGCTCCTCGCACTCGGGCGGACCCGCCACGACGACGTCACCGGCGTTGGCCAGGTCGGCCAGGCTCGAGCCGTTCTCGTCGGCAAATTCGGAGGTGACGACGAAGACATCGGCGTCCTCGGCAGGCGAGGCGTCCAGCACGGCGACGTTCTCGTCCTGGAACAGCGCGGTCAACTGGGACACCGCCTCTTCGAGGTTGGTGGCCGGTGTCTCACCGAAGCCCGAACTGATGGCGCCACCCACGTACTCGGGCATGATGTCGATGCTGCCCTCGGTCAGTTCCGGGAAGATGATCTCGCGTGATCCCAGGTCGGGTTCGCGCTCGATCGTGAAACCGTCCGCCTCCAGTGCCTGGGCGTAGATCTCCAGCAGGATGGAGGATTCTGGGAAGTTGAAGCCACCGACCGTGATGGGTTCGTCGTCACTCGAGGAGGATGAACAGGCGGTCAGGGTGAGCGCCAGGGCGGCGCCGACGGCGAGCGAGCGGGTCAACAAGCGCATGGGGAGTCCTGTGTGGTGGTCGAAGTTGAGGTTGGCATGCTCGGTTGGACAACCAGCAGGCACGGCCCAGTTGTTCCGATTCAGGGGACAGCATTGCGTGCGTCCGTGCCGCTGGTGCTGACGCGCGCGCTTGACGCACGTTCGCGCGGTGTCGCCCGGCTCAGGCGACCGCAGCCTCGATCTCGTCGGGGACGTGACGGCCTTGCAGTCCCCGGGGCACGAACCGGCGCATGGCCGCGCTGAACAGGCCCTCGGCAACCAGGACGAGGACCGCCAACAGGACGGCTCCGACCACGACCTCGCCGTAGCCGGCGGGGCCCTTGGCGAACCCGTCGATGATGAACCGGCCCAGCCCGCCACCGTTGAAGACGATGGCCCCGATGCCGACCGTGGCGATCACCTGGACCATCGCGACGCGAATCCCGGTGAGGATCACCTCCGTTCCCAGGGGCAGCTCGACGTCGAACAGCAACTGTCGATCCGTCAGCCCCTGGCCACGAGCCGACTCGACCAGCGCGGGGTCGACCTCGGCCACACCGGTGTAGGCGTTGGTGAAGATCGGGGGGATGGCCAACGCGACCAGGGCAGCAATCAGGGCCCAGTTGCTCGAGATCCCGTTGCGGCTCGCGATGAGCCAGAACAGGATGATCAGCCCGAACGACGGAATGGCCCGCCCGATGTTGACGATCGAACTGGCCAGCGCCTCGGCCCGGTGGTGGTGGGCCAGCCACACTGCCGGGGGCAGGGTGAGGATGGTCGCGACCAGCATGGCCGCAAGGGTGAGCCACAGGTGTTCGACGATCCGGTAGGGGATGCCGCCGGGCTCCGTGAAACTCCAGCGACCGGGATCACCCATGAACTCGACGGCCTGCTGCAGCACGTCTCCCATCAGGCGCTCTTCTGGCTGCGTGTCCACGGTGTCAGCAGTTTGCCCAGACCCAGCAGCGCGAGGTCGAAGACGATCGCCAAGACCACCGACAGCACCGTGCCGACCACGATCATCACGGGCAGTGGCGGCAGCAGTCGGACCCCGGTGAGGATGAGTTGGCCCAGTCCGCCCTGACCGATCAGTGCCGTGACCGTCACCAGGCCGATCACGGTGACCGTGGCCACGCGCAGGCCTGCCATCATCACCGGCAGCGCCAGCGGGATCTGGACGCCCAGCAGCACCTGCCGCTCGGTGTAGCCCTGGCCGCGAGCTGCCTCGATGGTGTCTTCCGACACGCCGTCCAGACCGGTCATGATGTTGCGAACCAGGATCAACACGGTGTAGGTGGCCAGGGTGATCACGGCCGCCGTGGCACCGATGCCGAACAGCGGTACCAGGAAGGCCAGTGCGGCCAGCGACGGGATGGAGTAGAGGATGCCGCCGACGGCCAGGATGCCGCCGTACATCCACCGCCACCGCAATGCCGCAATGGTCAGCAGCAACGACACCGCCATGCCCAGCCCCACCGACACGACCGTCAACGTGATGTGTTCGAGCGTGGCATCCCAGATGAGCGGGAGGTTGTCGGCAATCCAGGTCCAGTCGACCAGGGGTCGCTCCTGACCCAGCATGACGAGTGCATTCATGCCATCAACTCCGCGCTCAACTGCTCGACGAACACCATGCCGCGATAGCCGGACTCGTCCTCGACGACGGCGACGTTGTTGCGGGAGGACACGATGGCGTCCAGGGCCGTGCGCAGCGTGTCGCTCGGTTGGGTTCGGACACGGAACGCCGTGGTGTCGTGGTCACCCACTCGGCGGCCGTCCCGCAACGTCGAGGTCCACATCCAGCCCTGCAGGCGACCCTGGGCCGTGACGCCGATCCAGTTGGCGTCGTAGGCGTCGGCAGCCGAACGGGCCGCGGCAGCGTCGGCGCTGGCGTCCACGACCGGGCCCGCGTCCAGGTCGAGGTCACCGATCGTGAGCAGCGACAGGCGCCGCAGCATGCGCTCGTCGCCCAGGAAGTCGGTGACGAAGTCATTGGCCGGGTTGCGCAGGAGTTCCCGCGGGCTGGCGTACTGCGCCAGCGTGCCGCCGACGCGCAGGATTGCGACCCGGTCACCCAACAGCGTCGCCTCGTCGATGTCGTGGGTCACGAACACGATGGTCTTGCCGAGTTCGGCCTGAAGGTCGAGGAGTTGGCGTTGCAGCCGTCGCCGCACGATCGGGTCGACTGCACCGAAGGGTTCGTCCATGAGCAGTACGGGCGGGTCGGCAGCCAACGCCCTGGCCACCCCCACGCGTTGCCGTTGCCCGCCCGACAGTTCCGATGGCCAGCGGGTCAGCAGTTGCTCGTCGAGGTCCATCATGTCCATGAGTTCGCGGGCTCGCGCGGCCATCCTGTCGCCGTCCCAGCCCAGCAGTCGTGGCACCGTGACCAGGTTCTGCTCGATCGTCTTGTGGGGGAGCAGGCCGATCTGCTGGATCACGTAGCCGATGCTGCGACGCAACTCGTGGGCTGGTCGCGACGTCACCTCGACGCCGTCCACGGTGATGGTTCCCGAGGTCGGCTCGATGATGCGGTTGATCATCTTCAGCGTGGTGGTCTTGCCGCATCCGGACGGTCCCACGAGCGTGACGATCTCGCCCTCATTGATCTGGAGGTCGAGGCTGTCCACGGCCGGGTCGGTCGTGCCCCGGTACTGCTTGGTGACGTCGCGCAGGGTGATCATGGCATCGGGCACGGGCTTGGCCTTGGCAGGAAGCGGGTGCGCAGGGTCTGGGCGCTCGGTGGCAGGGCACACTGCCTGCAGGATAGGTGGCCGACGCGACGGGGACGGCCATGGCCCGTCGATTACGCTGGGGGCATCCACGCCGGGGGGCCGGTGGTGCCCCTGGCTCCCAGTGGTGGCCCGACCCGGTTGCAGCCTCGCCCACTTCGCGGAGTCCACGATGAGCACTGATGCGCTCGAATCCCATCCCGACCAGCCCACCGATGCCGCCAGGATCCGCCGTCTCGAGGGCGTGCTCGGCCGTCCGATGCAGGCCGGCAACACGATCACGCGCCTTCGCAACGGTGACCAGATCTTCCCTGCGATGGTGCAGGCGATGCAGGCAGCGCGGCGCTCGATCGACCTCCTCACCTTCGTCTACTGGACTGGACAACCGGCCCAGGTGATCGGCCAGACGCTGGAGGACAAGGCCCGCGCGGGCGTGCGTGTCCGGTTGGTGCTCGACTTCTTCGGCGCGCGTGACATCGACCGGGACCTGGTCGCCAGTCTCGAGGACGCGGGTGTGCAGGTGCTGTGGTTCCGACCGCTGTCCGAGATTCCCAGCAACGGGATCGACATCGGAAAGCGCACCCACCGAAAGGTCTGCGTGATCGACGAGGAGGTCGGCTTCGTGGGCGGCGTCGGCATCGCGGCGGAGTGGGACGGCAACGCCAACGGGCCCGGTGAGTGGCGGGACTCGCACTTCCGGATCACCGGACCGTGCGTGGACGGGATCCGCGCGGGGTTCTTCGACGACTGGTCGACTGGCGACTTCGAGTTGTGGACCGCGGCAGACGAGTTCCCCGAGCACGACCGCTCGGGGCCGGTGCGGGCCATGACGATCCTGGGCGAATCAGAGGTCGGACCATCGGCCGTGAAGTTGCTCAAGCGCGTCCTCATCGAGGGGGCAACGAGCCGGATCAGGCTGACCACGGCGTATTTCTCGCCCAACGCCGAGATGACCGGGTGGCTGGTCGACGCGGCCGAGCGGGGCGTCGACGTCCAGGTGATGTTCCCCGGGTCGGAGATCGACAAGCGCCTGCCCCAGGCCAACGGCGAGTTTGCCTATCCCGAACTGCTGGAAGCCGGCGTGAAGCTGTGGTCCTACGAGACGACGATGCTCCACGCCAAGATCCTGACCGTGGACGGGTGCATCGCCGACGTCGGGTCCTCCAACTACAACGACCGCTCGATCGCCCACGACGAGGAGATCGACATCGTCGCGTTCGATCGCGAGTTGACCGGAATCCTCGACCAGGACTTCGAGGCCGACCTGCTGCAGTGTGTCGCGGTGGACGAGGACTGGTGGGCGGAGCGCAGCATCGTGGAGCGGCTGCAGACCGGCGCATCGAAGCTCATCGACGGTTTCATCTGAACGCTGGCGCTGCCCCGCGCGCGGCGATGCAAGCAACGAGTGTGGTGTCGCGAGCTACGAGTTCGCTGGCAGTCGGCGCAGATCGGTGGCCTGCCACGCCAGCTCGGGCGGTCCGGGCACGACCTGGAGTTGCCAGCCGTTGGCGAACGTCGTGCCCGGTGCCGCCGCCGTGGGGCCACGGCGCCGGACCGCGACCAGGACGCGATCGTTGGTCAGCGTGGCGACCAACACCAACGCGTTGTCGGGGGTCCGACCCAGGGCTGCACGGTCCAGCATCGATGCCGGGATGTCGACGAGATCGGCGACCTTGACCACGTCGGGCATGGCGGCCGGTACGGGTCGCAGCCCAGAGGTCACGAGAAAGTGGTCCCACGCCAGCGTGGGGTTTCGCTGGGCATAGTGGGATCGCAGGCGCGGCAATTGGGCAACCACGCCGACACCGACGGCAAGCCAGAGGAGCAGCATGACGGTCATGGTGCCCGTCGGCTGTCGGCATTCCAAGCACCGCGCCCCGTTCGATCGGCCGCGCGGCATCGCCCGCGTCACGGCCGATGGCACGACGCGCATCGGTGGTGACGGGCCGGCGGCTGTCCCCGGGGTCAACGGCGCTTGGTTCGGCGGCTCGGTCGTGCGGTGAGGGGATCCTCGGGCCAGGGGTGCTTGGGATAGCGGCCGCGGTTCTCGGCCCGCACGGCCGGATACCCGTCCCGCCAGAAGGTCGCCAGGTCGCGGGTGATCTGCAGTGGTCGCTGGGCCGGCGACTCGAGGACGAGCACCAGCGGGTGGCCGGCGACGGTCGGCGTGGCGTCGGTGCCGAACATCTCCTGGAGTTTCACCCGGATGGCCGGACCACGCTCGTCGCCCCAGTCGATGGCGACGCTGCGTCCGGAGGGAACGGTGACGCGCTCGGGTGCTGCTCGGTCCAGTCGGGCCATCCGCGCTCGACCCAGCCGGTGGTGCAGGGCGGCGGCGACGGGGACGTCGCGCAGGTCGGCCATGCGGGCGGCCGTCCCCATGAACGGCACGAGCCAGTCCTCGACCTCGTCGACGAGCGCCTGGTCGTCCATGGCAGGCCAGTCACTGCCGCCTGCCCCGTGCGTGCGCAGCCATTCACTGCGAGCGAGCCAGCGCCGCAGGTCCCGGCCGATGGGCAGGACCCCGAGCCCCCGCTCCCGTACCCCCTGGGCCAGTGCCACGTGACGCTGCGCGAGCGGCACGTCGGCGGGGGATCGGTCCACGACGATGGCGCCGAGACTGCGCACGGTTTCTGCCACGACGTCGCCGCGCTCGGGGTCCCACCTGGCCGATGTCGACGACGTGATGCGTCCGGCCAGCAGGTCCATCACCTCGTCACGGTCCACGGCGGCGGCCAGGTGGATGCGGGCGTCGTCACCGTGGTCGTGCAGGTCGAGTGCGACCAGGAACTCCTCGGCGGCGAGCGGGTCGTGGGAGGAGAGGCGGGCCCCGCGGCCCGACGACAGCGTGAATCGCCCCCGCCGTCGTTGCCGGGCCAGCCGGCGGGGGAAGCCGGTCGCGACCAGTGCGCCGAGCGACACCGGCGCGAGCTGCTCGCCGGGCGCGACCCCGGCCACCGACCGCTCCAGCCGGGCGGCCTCACGTCGATGGCGGCCCGCGCCTGGACCCGAGTGACGACCGACACGTCGTTCCAGGTCGACCTCGCGGGTCGAACGCAGGGGATCGGCTTCGGTCAGTGCCGCCATCGCCTGCGCGGCATCGGGCAACTGGCCGTGGGCGGCCGCCGTGACCAACACCTTCGCGACGCGGGGATCTGCAGGGACGCGCAGCAGTTGACGGCCGAGATCGGTGATGAGGCCGTCCCGGAGCGCATCGAGGTCGTGCAGGGTCGCGATCGCCGCCTCCCACGTGGCCGGCGGGGGTGGGTCGACCATCGTCAGCGAGGTCACGTCGTCGAGTGGGGTTCCCCAGGCGGCAACCTGCAGCGCCATGCCGGTCAGGTCGACCTGGTCGATGGCGGGCGTGGGTTGGGCAGGACGGCGCTGGGCCCCCGAGCCGATGCGGATGGCGACGCCGGGGCCAAGTCGTCCGGCCCGTCCCGACCGCTGGCGTGCCGACGCCTGTGACGTGGGGACCGTGACCAGCCTGGTCAGGCCGGTGCGCGCATCGAGTTGCGGCTGGCGAACCAGGCCGGAGTCCACGACAGCGGTGATGCCGGGCACGGTCAGGGACGACTCGGCGACGTCGGTGGCCACGACGACGCGGCGTCGCCCGGGCGATGACGGCGCCAGGGCAGCGTCCTGCTCCCGAGCGGTCATCGATCCGTGCAGGGCCACGACGTCCGTGTCGGGCGGTGCGTCGATCGCGCTGATCGTGGCACGGATCTCTCGCCAGCCGGGCACGAAGACGAGCACGCTGCCGTCGGTGGTGGCCAGCGCCTCGGCGACCGCCGCGGCAACGTCGTGGGGCAGTGCATCGGTGGAGGTCCGGGCCCGCCACCGCACCTGCACGTCGTGGAGTCGGCCCGCGGAGGACACGACGGTTGCATCCGGCAGGATCGTGGCCAGCGCCGCCTGGTCCAGCGTGGCCGACATGACGACGATGCGCAGGTCCGGTCGCAGCACCTGCTGGACCTCGCGTGTGAAGGCCAGGGCGAGGTCGGCAT
>Ga0102946_1000728_pt1 | contig 11461 bp, 6 predicted proteins | sample SalPon2A_A_D1_MG_FD_78209 | JGI IMG/M metagenome (GOLD analysis project Ga0102946, IMG submission 78209) | Soil microbial communities from South San Francisco under conditions of wetland restoration - Salt Pond MetaG R2A_A_D1_MG | ecosystem: Environmental > Terrestrial > Soil > Wetlands | place... | reverse complement strand
GTCCGGCGGGTCCGGCAGTGGGTCCGGATCCGGAAGCGGGTCGGGCTCGGATAGCGGGTCCGGAAGCGGGTCGGGCTCCGGAAGCGGCTTGGGCTCGGATCTGCAACAGGGCTCGGACAACGAGCTCGTCACCGAGGCGGTCACCGCTTACCAGGCCTACGTGCAGGAGCAGGTCCAGCTCACCCGGGCGCAGACCCAGGAGCTCACCGATGCGGTCCGCGACGGTGAGCTCGAGGCCGCGCAGGAGGCGTACGCGCCCTCGCGGGAAGGCTGGGAGCGGATCGAGCCGATCGCCGGCCTGATACCCGAGCTCGACGGCACGCTGGACTCCCGCGTCGACGACTTCGAGGGCGTGGACGACCCCGAGTTCACCGGATGGCACCGGCTGGAGTACCTGCTGTTCGAGGAGGAGACGACCGAGGGCGGCACCGAGTACGCCGACCAGCTGGATGCGGACCTGAAGACCCTGTCGGAGGAGATCGAGTCCCTCGACATCCCGGCCGCCGCCGTGCCGGTCGGCGCCTCGGAGCTCATCGAGGAGGTCTCGCAGGGCAAGATCACTGGCGAGGAGAACCGGTACGCCAAGACCGACCTGTGGGACCTGGCCGCCAACGTCGAGGGCGCCGAGGTCGCGATCGAGCTGCTCAACCCGGCGCTGGAGGAGGCCGACCCGGACCTGGCGGCCCAGCTGGACTCCTCCTTCGCCGAGCTGGAGTCCACCCTGGAGCCGCTGCGTGACGGCGACGGATGGGTGCTGTACTGCCTCGAAGACGACGAGTACCCCTCCGACCGCTGCCCCGAGGTGACCGTGGAGCCGGAGGTCGTCGACCAACTGCAGTCCCAGACCGCGGCCCTGTCCGAGCAGACCTCGCAGGTGGCCGGAGCGCTGGGGCTGGAGGAATGAGCTCAGGCTGCCCCATGGCCCCGGGGCGGCGGCAGGTGCTCACCGCCGCCCTCGGGTCCGTCGGTGCAGCCGTCGGCCTGGCCGCCTGCAGCGATGGCGACCGCGAGGAGAACCGCAACGCGGCAGGCTCGCCCGGGCAGGGTGGCGGCCGCACGCCGGGGCGGGTTGCGTTCAGCGGCGCGCATCAGCCGGCGATCACGGCGACGCCGGTGCCGGCCCTGGCTTCGCTCGCGGCTTTCCGGGTCACGGCGCAGGACCGGGCTGGGCTGACCGAGATGTTCGCTGAGCTCAGCACCACGGTGGCCGACCTGATGGCCGGCCGGATGCCGGAGAGCCGCGACCCGGCATACCCCCCGATGGAGACCGGCATCCTGGGCCCGGACCCGCCGCCGGACGACCTCGGCATCGTCGTGAGCGTGGGGGCGAGCCTGTTCGACGAGCGGTTCGGTCTGCAGGACCGGGCTCCGCGTGAACTGGTGACCATGCCCTTCCTGGCCAACGACCGGCTCGACTCCGAGCGCTCCCACGGCGACCTGCTGGTCAGCATCGAGGCCCAGCACGACGACACCATCCAGCACGCCCTGCGCCAGATCATGCGGGCCACCCGGCGCCATCTCGTGCTGGCCTGGACCGGGGAGGGCTACGCACGCGGCTCCGAGGGCGCGGGCCAGCAGACCCCCCGCAACCTGCTCGGTTTCAAGGACGGCACGGCGAACCTCGACTCTTCCGACGCTGAGCTGATGCAGCGCCACGTCTGGGTGGCCGACGGCGACGACGAGCCCGCCTGGGCACTGGGCGGCTCCTACCAGGTCGTGCGGGTGATCCGGATGCTGGTGGAGTTCTGGGACCGCACCCGCCTGTCCGAGCAGGAGGCGGTCATCGGGCGGCACAAGGACAGCGGTGCCCCGCTAGGAGGGACCGAGGAGTTCGCCGAGGTCGACTTCTCCGGCGACCCCGACGGACGGCGCACTCCGCTGGACTCGCACATCCGCCTGGCCAACCCGCGGACCGCGGAGACCGCCGACCAGCTCATGCTGCGCCGAGGCTTCTCCTACACCCGGGGGGTCGACAAGGCGGGCCAGCTCGACCAGGGCCTGGCGTTCGTGTCCTACCAACGCTCGCTGAGCACCTTCCTGGCCGTGCAGGAGCGCCTCAACGGTGAGCCGCTCGAGGAGTACATCCGGCCCGAGGGTGGAGGCTTCTTCTTCGCTCTGCCCGGGGTCGAGGACGAGGACACCTCGCTGGGCGCGGCGCTCCTGGCGTAGCCCTCGCGGCGGGGGTGGACCTGCTCAGCTCAGCCGACGACGCCGAAAGCGGCCAGCAGCGACTGCACACCCAGGCCGATGGCGACCAGCACCACGATGCCCCCGATGATGTTGGCGCTTCGACCGTTGGTGTGCTTGCCGAGCAGGTCGCTGCGGTTCATGACCACGAGCAGGAAGACGGCGATGATCGGCAGGATCAGCCCGTTGGCGGCCTGGGCGAAGACGATGAGCTCGGTGGGGCTCGACCCGATGGCCGCGAAGGTGGCGCCGACGACGATGATCAGCGCCCAGATGGCCTTGAACTTCGGGTCGGCCAGGTCGCGCTTCCACCCGAACGCTCCCGCAGTGCCGTAGGCGGCGGCCAACGGGGCGGTCACCGAGCTGGTCACCCCGGCGGCGAGCAGGCCGAACGCGAAGAAGTACTCGGCGACGGGGCCCAGCAGCGGCTCGAGCGCGGTGGCCATGTCGGCCGCGGTCTTCACGTCGTTGCCGGTGCCGAACAGGGCAGCGGCGGCGGTGGTGAGGATGGCGATGGTCACCAGGCCGCCGATGCTGACCGACAGGCGCGTGTCGAGCTTGGCCTCGCGCACCGCGAGGTCCGTCGGCACGTCGGTGCCCCACTTGTCCTGCACGCTGCTGGCGTGCAGGAACAGGTTGTAGGGCACCACGGTGGTGCCGATGAGGGCCACGACGGTCAGGGTGGAGCCCGTGGGTGCCGTGGGGACCAGCCCCGAGAGCAGCTCGCCGATGCTGGGGGTGACCATGACCGCGGTGACGAGGAAGACGATGCCCATGGCGACGACCAGCCAGACCAGGACCCGCTCGACCACGCGGTAGGAGCCCGTCGCGAGGAGGCCGGCCGCCAGGGCGGCCACGAGCAGCGACCAGATCGTGGTGCCGCCGCCGAACACGGTGTCCAGAGCCAGGGCGGCGCCGGTCAGGTTGCCGCCCTCGAACGCTGCGGTGCCGATGGTGATGGCCCCGATGACCAGGATGATGGCCAGCACCTTGATGACCGCGTTGTCGAAGGTCGAGCGCAGAGCCTCCCCCAGGCCCTCACGGCTCACCACGCCGAGCCGGGCACACATCTCCTGCAGCACGATGGCGGCGACGACGCTGAAGACGATGGCCCACAGCAGCGCGAAGCCGTAGCTGGAGCCGGCGACGCTGGCCGTGGTCACCGTCCCCGGGCCGATGAAGGCGGCCGCGACGAGCAGGCCGGGACCGAGGTTCTTCAGCGTCGTCTTCAGGCTTCGCTTCTCCTGCGGCGCTTCGGAGTCTGCGGTCTGCTCGGACATGCGGGGGTCCTCCTTGGCGCCGGGCGGTGGCTGACAGTGTTCCGCCTGTATGGGGCCTTGTCCACGAGTCGGGCTGCCCGCCACCACCCGCCTGCTGGCGAATCTTCCACGGATGACACAGTCGGGGGGTGAACACATCGTCGGCCTCCGGTACGGACTCGAGCCAGGCGCAGGTGCCGAGCCAGACCCCGCACGACGGCGCAGAAGGCTCCGAGAACGCGGCCGGCCCGCCCGGTGACGATGCGGCATCGGGTGCCCGGGTCTCCGAGGCCGGGGGTGCGAGCCTGAACGAGGAGACCAGCGAGGGCGGGGCCGACGCGGTTCCCGACACCCACGGCTGAGGCCCGGGGGGTCCACACTGGGCCCATGGCCGACCTGGACGCGTTGCTCGATGAGCTGAGGGCCGAGGCCGGCGGGTCACCGGACGCCGACGGGCTCTACGCGGCGTTCGAGCGGTGGTCGTGCGAGCAGGGAACGCCCTTGTACCCCCACCAGGACGAGGCCATCATCGACCTGCTGGCCGGTTCGCACGTGATCCTGTCCACGCCGACCGGCTCCGGGAAGTCGCTGGTCGCCACGGCGGCCCACCTGCATGCCCTGGCCACCGACCGGGTCAGCTTCTACACCGCGCCGATCAAGGCGCTGGTCAGCGAGAAGTTCTTCGCGTTGGTCCGGCTCTTCGGGGCTGAGGACGTCGGCATGGTCACCGGCGACGCCTCGGTCAACCCCGACGCTCCCATCATCTGCTGCACCGCGGAGATCCTGGCCCAGATCGCGCTGCGTGAGGGCCCGGATGCTGACGTCGGCCTGGTGGTGATGGACGAGTTCCACTTCTACTCCGAGCCCGACCGCGGCTGGGCCTGGCAGGTGCCGCTGCTGGTCCTGCACCGGGCACAGTTCCTCCTCATGTCGGCGACTCTGGGCGACGTCGGCGCCATCGCCGAGGACCTGACCCGGCGCACCAGCCGTGAGGTCGCGGTGGTCGCCGAGGCGCCCCGGCCAGTGCCGTTGTCCTTCACGTGGTCGATGACCCCACTGCCGGAGACCATCGCCGAGCTGCTGCAGACCCACCAGGCGCCGGTGTACATCGTGCACTTCACCCAGAAGGAGGCTCTGGAGCGGGCGCAGGCGCTGACCTCGGTGCGGATGCTCAGCCGGCCCGAGCGCGACGCCGTCGCCGCCCGGATCGGAGACTTCCGGTTCACCGCCGGGTTCGGCCGGACCCTGTCGGCGCTGGTCCGCAGCGGGATCGGGGTGCATCACGCCGGCATGTTGCCGCGCTACCGGCGCCTGGTGGAGCAGCTGGCGCAGGACGGGCTGCTGAAGGTGGTCTGCGGCACGGACACCCTGGGGGTCGGCATCAACGTGCCCATCCGCACCGTCCTGTTCACCGGGCTGGCCAAGTTCGACGGCTCGCGCCAGCGGGTGCTGCGCACGCGGGAGTTCCAGCAGATCGCCGGCCGAGCCGGGCGGGCCGGCTACGACACCAGTGGCTACGTCGTGGTGCAGGCGCCGGAGCACATGATCGTCAACGAGCGAGCGTTAGCCAAGATCGGCGACGACCCGAAGAAGCGCCGCTCGTATGCCCGCAAGAAGCCGCCCGAGGGCTTCGTCGGCTGGACCGAGGAGACGTTCCGCAAGCTCGTCGACGGCCGGCCGGAGGCCCTGGCTCCCCGGATGAAGGTCGACCACTCGATCATCCTCAACACGGTCGCCCGCCCCGGTGACCCGGTGGCCCACCTGAGCGCGCTGGTGCGGGACAACCACGACTCCCGCGCCGCCCAGGTGCGCCTGGCCCGGCGGGCGATCACGCTGTCGCGGTCGCTGCTGGAGACCGGCGTCCTGCGGCGGCTGCCCGAGCCCGCCGGCGACGGTCGCACCGTCGACCTCGCGCCCGGAGTGGCGCACAACTTCGCGCTCAACCAGCCCTTGGCCCCGTTCGCTCTGGCCGCACTGGAGCTCCTCGACCCCGACGCGCCGAGCTACGCCCTCGACGTGGTCTCCGTGGTCGAGGCGGTGCTGGAGGACCCAAGACAGGTGCTCTTCGCCCAGCGTTCGAAGGCCAAGGGCGAGGCGGTCGCGCAGATGAAGGCCGACGGGATCGACTACGACGAACGCATGGAGCGGCTGGAGGAGGTGACCTGGCCCCAGCCGCTTCTCGAGCTGCTGGAGGCCAGCCTGTCGGTCTACCGGCAGAGCCACCCGTGGGTCCGCGAGGACGCGCTCAGCCCGAAGTCGGTGGTGCGGGACATGTACGAGCGGGCCATGAGCTTCACCGAGCTCGTCGGCTTCTACCAGCTGGCTCGCTCGGAGGGCGTGGTGCTGCGCTACCTCAGCGACGCCTACCGCACCCTGCGCCAGACGGTTCCCGAGGAGGCCGTCGACGAGCGGCTGGCCGACCTGCTCGAGTGGCTGGGCGAGACCATCCGGCAGACCGACTCCTCGCTCCTGGAGGAATGGGAGGCGCTGAGCCACCCTGCGGCGCTCGTCGCCGAGTCGGGGCCGCCGCGACCCGCCCCCGAGACGCTGCGCCCCGTGACCGGAAACGCGCGAGCCTTCCGCGTGATGGTGCGCAACGCGATGTTCCGCCGGGTCGAGCTGGCGGCGAGAGACCAGTGGCGCAGCCTGCACGAGCTCGACTCCGCGGTCGCGGCGCTCCCCGAGCCCGCGCGCCAGCCGGTCATGAGCCTGCAGGACTGGGACGACGCCCTGGGTTGTTACTTCGCCGAGCACGACGAGATCGGCACCGGCGCGGACGCGCGCGGACCGGACCTGCTGCACATCGAGACGATCGAAGGCGACCCGCTCGGCGCCGGTGTCCCGGCCGGCGCAAGCGAGCCGCCCGCGCCGGTGGCGCTGTGGGCGGTCCGACAGACGCTCGTGGACCCGGCCGGCGACCGCGACTGGGTGATCGAGGCGACGTGCGACCTGCCGGCCTCGGACGAGGTCGGGGAGCCGATGCTGCTCGCCACCGCCATGCGGCGCCTGGGTGGATGAGCCGGACGGCTGGCGACGGCTGCTCTACATTGACAAGCGATGACCTGGTCTCGCGGCGTTGTCCGGGCGACCGTCCTGGGGGCGGCCGTGCTCGTCAGCTCGTCCGGCTGCGGGCTCGGCGCCGAGCGGGCCCCGTCGGCCGAGGTCGGCGACTGCCTCGACATGGCCACCGTCGACCAGGCGCAGGTCAGCGAGATCCCCACCGTGGACTGCGGCGAGCCGCACGACGGCCAGGTCGTGCACGCCTTCGACATGAACGGCGAGGGCTACCCGAGCGACCGGGAGTGGAGCCGGGCCATCGAGCAGGAGTGCACCCAGGGGTTCGAGGACTTCGTGGGGACGTCCTACGGCGAGTCCGCCCTGCTGGTGCAGGACCTGTCGCCGACCAGGGGCTCCTGGGAGTCAGGGGACCGCCAGGTGCTCTGCGTGGCTTTCCTGTCTGACGGCACGACCTCGAAGACCTTCGAGGACGCCGAGATCTGACCCGGCGGCACGGCGAGCCGACCCCTGCTGGTGGGACACGGCCTCGAGGGTTCTACCGGCCGCGTCACACCACGCCGACCAGGTACTGGCGCAGGTCGACGCGGACCGGCATGAGGTAGACGTTGTCGCCACGGCTGCGCGCGAAGGCCACGGCCTGGGCGGCGAACGCACGCTGCCGGTCCAGGGTCAGCTCGAAGTCCCGGGGGAAGACGGCGAGGTTGCGCCGCCGCCAGTACCGCAGCGAGGCCTGCGTCGTCACCGTCGTGGCGCCCCACCACACCGGCACGCCCGCGGGCAGGAGCCCCGCCCAGGCCTGCATCAGGGTCACGTCGAAGAACGGCTGGGTGAAGAAGCCGGCCGCCCCGGCCTCCAGCTTGCGCTCGGCGTACTCCAGCTCCTGCCAGGGCGCGTGCCGGTAGGGGTCCAGGCCCGCGTACACCCGCAGGTGCGGCAGCTCGCAGCGCAACCGCGCGATCGCCGCCAGGGCGGACACCCCCTCGTACTCGGCATCGGGCTCATCCGGCAGGTCGCCGGTGACCACCAGCACCTCCTCGATCCCGGCGCGGGACAGGGCCCGCAGCATCGGCAGGGCGCGGGAGGGCGCGAGGTCCGCGGCGCGGATGTGTGGGATGGTCGCGTAGTCCGCCACGGTCTCCTTCGCCACGGCGCAGGCGTCCCAGCTGGACAGGTCGAACTTCGTCAGGTCGGGCACGTTGATCGTGTCCACCGTGTCGAGGTGCTCGGCCACCGTGGTCACGTCGGCCTGCACCGACGCGACGCTGCGGGGGACCAGCTCGACCGAGATCCGGCTCACGGCTGGTAGCCCAGGTTGGGCGCCAGCCACCGCTCGGCCTGCTCGAGCGGCCATCCCTTGCGCTCGGCGTAGTCGGCCACCTGGTCGCGCGCGATCTTGCCCAAGGCGAAGTAGGCCGACTCGGGGTGCGCGAAGTACAGGCCGCAGACCGCCGAGTTCGGCGTCATGGCGAAGGACTCGGTCAGCGCCATGCCGACCTGCTCGGCACCGAGCAGGGCGAAGACCGTCTCCTTCTCGGTGTGGTCCGGCTGCGCCGGGTAGCCCGGGGCGGGCCGGATGCCGTGATACCGCTCCTTGATCACGTCGTGCAGGCTGAGGTCCTCCTGCGCCGCGTAGCCCCACCAGTGCCGACGTACCTCGCGGTGCGCCCACTCGGCGAACGCCTCGGCCAGCCGGTCGGCGAGCACCTGCACCATGATGGCGCTGTAGTCGTCACCGGCGTCGCGGTGCCGCGCGGCGACCGTGTCGGCGCCGTGGATGGCGACGGCGAACCCGCCCAGGTGGTCGTTCCCGCCCTCGGGGGCCACGAAGTCGGCGAGGGCGGTGTAGCTGCCGCTGCGGCGCTCGCGCTGCTGACGCAGGGTGTGCAGCCGGACCGGGTCGGCCACGCCGGCCTCGAGCGGTGCCGATCCGCGGTCATCCGGCGCGCAGCCGACGACGATGTCGTCACCGTCCCGGTACGCCCGCCAGAGGGCCACCACCCCGCGCGCGCTCACCTCGTCGTCGGCGAGCAGCTGAGCCAGCATCGCCTGGGCGTCGGAGAACACTTCGCGGGCCTGGGCGCCCTGCTTGGGGTCCTGCAGGATCTGGGGGTAGCTGCCGCGCAGCTCCCAGGCGGTGAAGAACGGTGTCCAGTCGATGAGCTCGCTGAGCTGCGCCAGTGAGGGCTCGAGCAGGTGCCGCCCCGGGTGAGCCGGAGCCGGTACGGGCGTCGGGTCCACCGTCCGGGCCTCCTGGCGAGCCTGCGGCAGCGGCACCAGCGTGCTCTGGCGGCCGCTGTGCCGGGCCCGCAGCTCGTCGTACTGGGCAGCCACGCTGTCGGCGAGCGAGTCCTGTCGATGGATCGCGTCGGCGGTGACTCCCACCGCGCGGCTGGCGTCGAGCACGTGCACGACCGTGCCCTCGTAGGCGGGGTCGATCTTCACGGCCGTGTGCGCGGTGCTCGTGGTCGCGCCCCCGATGAGCAGCGGGGTGCTCATCCCGCGACGGGACATCTCGGTGGCCAGCGACACCATCTCGTCCAGGCTGGGCGTGATGAGCCCCGAGGCGCCGATGACGTCGGCCCCGATCTCCTCGGCGTGCGCGAGGATCTTCTCGGCCGGCACCATCACCCCCAGGTCGCTGACCTCGTACCCGTTGCACGCCAGCACGACGCCGACGATGTTCTTGCCGATGTCGTGCACGTCGCCCTTCACCGTGGCCAGCACAACCTTGCCCTTGCTGTGCGCCGCGCCGCTGGCGGCGGCCGCCTGCTCCATGTACGGAGTGAGGTGGCCGACCGCCTTCTTCATCACCCGAGCCGACTTCACCACCTGCGGCAGGAACATCTTGCCGCTGCCGAAGAGGTCGCCCACGACGTTCATGCCGTCCATCAGCGGACCCTCGATCACCGCCAGCGCCGAGCCCATCTGCTGGTAGGCCTCCTCGGCGTCGTCGACGGCGTAGTCGCTGATCCCGTGCACCAGGGAATGACGCAGTCGCTCGGCGACTCCGCTCTCGCGCCAGGCCTGGGTGGCGGCGGGGCCGGCCCCGCCGCGTGCGCTCGTCGAGGCATACCGACCGGCCAGCTCGATCAGCCGGTCCGTCGCGTCCGGGGTCCGGGCCAGCACGACATCCTCCACCGCCTCCCGCAGCGGCGGGTCGATGTCTGCGTACACCCCGAGCATGCCGGCGTTGACGATGCCCATGTCCAGCCCGGCCGCGATCGCGTGGTAGAGGAAGACGGTGTGCATGGCCTCGCGCACGGTGTTGTTGCCGCGGAAGCTGAACGAGACGTTGCTGATGCCGCCGCTGACCCGGGCGTGCGGCAGGTTCGCCTTGATCCACCGGGTGGCGTCGATGAAGTCCAGGGCGTAGCGGTCGTGCTCGCTCATGCCGGTGGCCACCGTGAGCACGTTCGGGTCGAAGATGATGTCGCGGGGGTCCATGCCCACCCGCGTCGTGAGCAGGTCGTAGGCGCGCCGGCAGACGGCGGTGCGCCGGTCCAGCGTGTCGGCCTGTCCGTCCTCGTCGAAGGCCATGACGACCACAGCAGCGCCGTAGGCCCGCACCAGCGCTGCACGCTCGCAGAACGCGTCCGCGCCGTCCTTGAGCGACAGCGAGTTGACCACGCCCTTGCCTTGCAGGCACTGCATCCCGGCCTCGAGCACCTCGAAGCGCGAGGAGTCGACCATCACCGGCACCCGGGCCACGTCCGGTTCGGCGGCCAGCAGGTTGAGCAGGTGCGTCATCGTCTCCGGGCCGTCGATCATCCCCTCGTCCACGTTGACGTCGATCATCTGTGCCCCGGCCTCGACCTGTTGCCGGGCGATCCGGACGCAACCGTCCCAGTCGCCGGCGGTGACGGCCTGGGCGAAGCGGGGTGAGCCGGTCACGTTGGTGCGCTCGCCGACGTTGACGAAGTTGGTCTGCGGCGTGAGGGTGAAGGCCTCCAGGCCGCTGGTGCGCAGGCTCCGGTCCGGAGCAGAGGCAGCCGACCGGCGAGCCCGCCGGGGCGTGATGCCCCGGGTCGCCTCCGCGAGCACGCGGATGTGCTCCGGTGTGGTGCCGCAGCAGCCCCCCAGGATGTCGAGCAGGCCTTCCTCGGCGAACTCGCGCAGGGTCGTCGCCATCTGCTCCGGCGTCTCGTCGTAGCCGCCGAAAGCGTTGGGCAGGCCGGCGTTGGGGTAGGCGGAGACGAGCGGCCCCCCGCCGCGTCCGGACAGGCGGGCCGCCTCGCCCAGCTCGCGCAGGTGTGGGCGCATCGCCTCGGGCCCCAGGGCACAGTTCAACCCGATGCTGAACAGGTCCACGTGCTCGACGGAGACGGCGAACGCCTCCGGGGTCTGCCCCGACAGCGTGCGCCCGGAAGCGTCGGTGATCGTCCCCGACAGCATGACCGGCACCTCGCGCGGTGCGGTCGCAAGCACCTCCGCGATGGCGTGCAGCGCCGCCTTCGCGTTCAGGGTGTCGAACACGGTCTCCACCAAGAGCAGGTCGGCGCCGCCGTCGACCAGACCCTGGGCCTGCTGCGCGTACGCCTCGCGCAGCTGCGTATAGGTGACCGCGCGGTACTCCGGCCGCTCCACGTCCGGGGAGAGGGAGGCCGTGCGGTTGGTGGGCCCCATGGCCCCGGCGACGAAGCGCGCCCGGCCGTCGCCGGCCTCGAGCTCGTCGGCCACCTCGCGCGCGATCCGCGCGGCCTCCCGGTTCAGCTGACCGACCAGGTGAGCGGTCGCATAGTCCGCCTGGGCGATCGAGGTGGAGGAGAAGGTGTTCGTGCTGCTGATGTCCGCCCCGGCCTCGAAGTAGGCGCGGTGCACCCCCGCGACGACATCGGGACGGCTCAGCTGCAGCAGGTCGAAGTTGCCCCGGTAGGAGCGGTCGGGATCGGCTCCGGCGAAACGGAAGTCGGCCTCGCCGAGGTCGGCCTGCTGCAGCATCGAGCCCCACGCGCCGTCGAGGACGAGCAGACGCTCGGTGGCGAGGGTGCGCAGTCGGT
>Ga0102946_1000727_pt1 | contig 11471 bp, 11 predicted proteins | sample SalPon2A_A_D1_MG_FD_78209 | JGI IMG/M metagenome (GOLD analysis project Ga0102946, IMG submission 78209) | Soil microbial communities from South San Francisco under conditions of wetland restoration - Salt Pond MetaG R2A_A_D1_MG | ecosystem: Environmental > Terrestrial > Soil > Wetlands | place... | reverse complement strand
GTAGTCTGGGTGGATGACGGAGACCGTCCCTGAGCTGTTCTTCAACCCGCTCGAACCGGGGTACATCGAGGATCCGTACCCACACCTCGCCGAGCTGCGCAGCCAGGCCGCCACCGACGCCAACCTGATGCACCCGATCCTCGAGTGCGGCCGCGCCCGGGCCACCGTGGGGGAGATGGTCGAGTCCCTGCAGCAGGTCTTCGGGACCTATACCGAGACGCCGGTCTATTAGCCCCGCTGAGGCTCAGGCCGCGGGGCAACAGCGGTTGCAGAGAGGGGAGCGGCACCGTCCGGGCGATCGAGGCCAGGTTGCCTCGTCCAGCGGCCGAGCGGTCGATCTGCCCCGCATACCGGCCGAAAGTGACCGCTCGGCGCCGCGCTGGAGGCGGTTCCGCGGAACCGCCCCAGATCTGGTGTCCCCACTGCGGATAGCCGCTACCCCCTCCCCTCACTGCAGGGAGCCCGGCGGGCGCTCCGTAAGTAGGTCTGGTTTGGATCGCCCCCACCGGGGTAGGTACCGGGCATGGCTGACGAAGCAGAGTTCGAGGTCGTTCGCGGCGAGGCGGGCGGCTGGGGCGTGAGGCGGATCGGAGAGCCACAGGCTCTCTCCCATCACGAGACCCGCGAGCAGGCCGAGGAGGCCGCGCGGCTGCAGTCCGGTCAGGGCGCCGAGGTAGATATCCGCAAGGATCTCGCCGCGGAGCATCCCGATCAGGCGGTCGATGCCAAGCGGACCTTCGCGTTGACCGGGGCGATGGCCGTCGGCGTCTTCGCCCTGATCGCCGTGATCGCGCTGATCCTGGTGCTGACCGACACGACGGTCTGATCTCAGGCTCGCCGGTCAGCGAGGCGTCCGCCCCGGATCCCGCGCTACGCTCCCGTCGATGTCAGAGGATCCAGATCTGACGATCCGAGTGGTCGTCGCCAAGCCCGGCCTGGACGGGCACGACCGCGGCGCGAAGATCATCGCCCGGGCTCTCCGCGATGCCGGGATGGAGGTGATCTACACGGGTCTGCACCAGACGCCGGAGCAGATCGCCGCGACGGTGATCCAGGAGGACGCTCACGCGGTCGGCCTCTCGATCCTGTCGGGCGCGCACATGACGCTCGTCCCGAAGGTCGTCAACCTGCTCCGCGAGCAAGGTGCGGACGACGTTCTCGTCACCGTCGGCGGCACGATTCCGGCTGACGACATCCCCGAGCTCAAGGAGCAGGGGGTCGCCGAGGTGTTCACGCCGGGCTCCTCCACCGACGACATCGTCGACTTCTTGCGCTCCGGCCTCTCGACCGCGGCCTGATCCCGGCTCCCGCGGCCGCCCCCGGATCCGCTAGCCGTTCTCCTTGACGCGCTTCATGCAGACGCTCGTCGCGCGGAACTCGTGCGCCTCCCCGGTCGGGTTGACCACCGCGATCAGCATTGCTCGCGGCGTGCCGAAGTAGCGCGTGAGCGACGACGCGTAGACGCCGCCGGAGCTGTCCAGTCCCGCGGAGACGGGAACCTTGAACCGCTTCGGGCAGACGAGGGAGATCGCCCGGCTCTCCCCAGGGCCGAGCTCGTTGATCTGACCGGCGCCGTGGAAGACCACCGGCTTCTTCGCCCGCTTGCGCTTCCTGCTGCCGGCCGCGGCGCCGCGGGGCGCGGCCGGACGGGCGAGCTGGCGCTCGGGGCTGCCGGGGTCGGCATCGATGCGGTCCGCGAGTCCGACCGCGCCGTCGTCTCCGACCACGGACCCCGCGAGCGCGCCGAGCGCGAGCAGCGCAACGGCGCCGGCGGCAAGAACGGTGTGGACTGGCTTCATCGGGCTTTCCTCCCTGGTCGTGAACTGGCGGTCCGCGCCTCCTGCGCGCCCCTGCGGTGGGCGTCAACATAGCTGTCGGGAGCGGCGCCGGCAACATGGATCCGGCGCTGTCCCGGGAATTGTCGATTGACTGGTCAGTCAACCAGCGACTTGGTCTATCCTTCGCCGCCGCAAGGGTGCTCGCCACCTAAGACGGCGAGCGCAAAAGTCCCCACGAACCCGATTTCGGAGGCACCAACTTGAAGATCTGTTGTCTTGTCAAGGAGGTGCCGGACGCCGCCGTTCAGAAGCGGATCGATCCGGACACCAAGCGCCTTGACCGCTCAGGAGAGCGGAACCTCAACCCGTTCGATACCCATGGCATCGAGGCCGCGATGCAGATCCGCGAGGGCGGAGCTGCCGAGGTCGAGGAGATCGTCGCCGTGACGATGGGCCCCGACACCGCCGCCCGTGCCCTGCACAAGGCCGTCGCCCTCGGCGCCGACCGTTCGGTTCACCTCTCCGACGATGCCCTTTCCGGCTCCGACGTCTGCGCGACGGGCTATGCCCTCGCCAAGGTGCTCGAATCCGAGTCGCCCGATCTGGTCCTGCTGGGCCAGCAGTCCGACGACGGCGAGTGCTACACGATCGGCGCGGTGGTCGCGGACCATCTGAAGATGCCCTCGCTCACGCAGGTGATCAAGATGGACGTGACCGACGGCAAGCTGCGCTGCGAGCGCCAGGCCGAGTATGGCTACGACACCGTCGAGATCGAGCTCCCCGCGGTGATCAGCGTCGGTGATGCGATCAACGAGCCGCGCTACCCGTCGCTGAAGGCGATCATGGGCGCGAAGAAGAAGCCGCTCGACACCAAGGCCACCGGCGACGTCGGGATCGAGGGTGACCGGGTCGGCGAATCCGGCTCGCAGACTGCGGTCCTCGCGATCAACCCGCCCCCCGAGAAGGAGGCCGGCGAGATCATCGAGGACGAAGACACCAACGAGACGGTCGAGAAGATCGTCGCTTGGCTCGACGAAAGGAAATTGATCTAGATGGCAGGCATCCTGACCTACGCCCTCCATGACGGCGAGGGCAACTTCAACCAGAACTCACTCGGAGCGGTCTCCGAGGCGGCGAAGCTGGTCGGCGACATCGGCGGCGAGGCCGCCGCTCTGGTCGTCGGCGACGTCGACGACGCGCAGGCCGCGTCGCTCGGCGCCCACGGCGCCGCGAAGGTCTACCGCGCCAAGGGCGTCGAGGAGGGGCTGGCACAGCCGATCGTCGACGCGATGGCCAAGGTGATCTCCGAGAACGACATCTCCTACGCGCTGTTCGGCGGAGGCCTGCTGGGCTTCGAGATCGGCGCGGGCCTCACGGCCCGCCTGGGTGCCGGAGTCACCATGGAGGTGACCGCGGTGAAGGCCGACGGTGACAAACTCGTGGCTGAGCGCCCGGTCCTGCAGGACTCGGCGATCGTCGACGTTGGCTATGTCTCCGAGCCCGGCGTGATCATCGGCCGCCTGAACGCGTTCGACGCGAACGATGGCGGTGGCGGCGACGCCGAGGTAGTCGACATCGAGGTCGAGCTCTCCGACTTCTCGACCAAGGCGAAGATGGTCACTCGAGGCGAGTCCGGCGACGAGGGTGGTGTCGACATTGCCGACGCCGATGTCCTGGTCGGTTCCGGACGCGGATTCGGCGGCGAGGAGAACCTCTCCGTCGCCCGTGATCTGGCTTCGGCGCTCGGCGGCGAGGTCGCAGCGACCCGCGCGATCGTCGACGCCGGCTGGATTCCCTACGCCACGCAGATCGGCCAGACCGGCAAGACGGTCGCGCCGAAGCTGTACCTGGCGGCCGGCGTCTCCGGCGCCATCCAGCACAAGGTCGGCATGCAGAACAGCGAGAACATCGTCGCGATCAACAAGGATCAGAACGCGCCGATCTTCGAGTACTGCGACCTCGGGATCGTCGGCGATCTCCACAAGATCATGCCGAAGCTCACCGAGGCGATCAAGGCAAAGAAGGGCGGCTGAGCCCGCCTCGTCCAGGGGGCGGCGGGTCGCTCGACCCGCCGCCCCCTGACTGTTTCTGAGACGAAAGGACCCCGAGAAATGTCCCCAGTTGCACCCGCAGAGTTCCCGCCCCCGTTCGACCCGGAGGCCCACGTCGGCCCCCCGGTCGACGCTGAGGAGGAGCGTCTCGAGGCCGGCATCGTGATCGTCGGCGGCGGGCCCGCCGGACTCGCCTGCGCGAACCGGGTCATGCAGCTGCTGGAGGACGAGCCGGAGCTGACCGAGAAGCTCGGCGAGATCCCGGTTGCGGTGATCGAGAAGGGCAAGGCCTGCGGCGCGCACAACCTGAGCGGCGCCAACATGGTCCCCTCGGCGATGGAGCGGCTCTTCCCGGACCTCGATCCGGACGACTGGCCCGTCTACCAGAAGGTCACCAAGGACGCGGTCTATCTGCTGACCAAGAAGCGGGCGATCCCGCTCAAGCCGCCGCCACCGAACTTCAAGAACCACGGCAACTACGTCACGTCCGTCTCGAAGCTGAGCCGCTTCCTCGCCGACAAGGCGGAGGAGGCCGGCGCCTACATCCTCACCGAGACCGTCGCCGACAAGCTCCTTGTCGAGGACCGGATCGTCCGCGGCGTGCGCTCCGGCGACAAGGGGCGCGGCAAGGACGGCGAGGAGCTCGCCAACTTCGAGCCCGGCTCCGACCTGATGGCGAAGGCCACGGTGCTCGCCGAGGGCACGCTGGGACACCTGACCGACTGCGCGCTCGACTACTTCGAGCTCGCCGGCGATCCGAAGCGCTGGGAGATCGGCGTCAAGGAGATCTGGGAGGTTCCCGAGCCACTCGACCGGGTCATCCACACGATGAACTGGCCGCTGCGGAAGTCGCCGAAGTACAACGAGTTCGGCGGCTCGTTCATCTACCCGATGGGCGAGGACAAGCTCTGCATCGGGTTCGTCGCCGGGCTCGATACGACCGACGCGACCTTCTCCTGCCACGACCTGCTCCAGGAGTTCAAGACCCATCCGTTCATCAAGGACCTCCTGAAGGGCGGCAAGCGGGTCGGCTGGGGGGCGAAGACGATCCCCTCGGGCGGCTACTGGACGATGCCGCGCAAGCTCGCGGTGCCGGGCATGGTCATGTGCGGAGACAACGTCTCGATGGTCAACATTCCGTACCTGAAGGGCATCCACTACGCGATGCACGCCGGGATGCACGCCGCCGAGGCGATCGTCGACAGCCTCAAGGAGGACCCCGAGTCGGTGGACTTCTCCGCCTACGAGGAGAAGGTCCGCAACTCCGAGATCGAGAAGGACCTCTACAAGTCGCGCAACGTGCGCCAGCACGGCGACAAGGGCTTCTTCGCCTTCGGCGCGATCGCGAGCAGCTGGCTGGTCTCCGGTGGCGCGGCGCTTCCGGGCCACAAGGAGACGGAGCACGACTCGGAGATCGAGGTCGAGCTCGGCAAGGCCGCCGACTCCTACCCTGAGCCCGACAACGAGTTGACCTTCAACAAGCTCGACTCAGTGTTCCTCTCGGGCAACGCGACCCGCGACGACGCGCCCAACCACGTTCGGATTCAGAGCCACGTGCCGCGCGAGGTGGCCCAGAGCTGGGTCTCGATGTGCCCGGCACAGGTCTACGAGATCCCCGAGGATCAGCTCGAGAGCGACGCCCAGACCGTGGACGTGCACGTCACCGCGTCCAACTGCGTCCAGTGCGGCGCGATCAACGCCAAGGGCGGACGTCTGACGATGCCGGAGGGTGGCGACGGCCCCCTCTACACAGAGACCTGACGGCCTGGGAGCGCCGATATCGCGCCGGTGCTCGGGCTTATGTGCTGGCGCACACTTCGCCCTCGCCCAGGCGCGATCTCGGCACTCCCAGCCTCGTCAGGGAAGCCTGACAACCCGGCCCGCGAGCGATAGGGTTCCGGGTCATGGCTCGTGGGCGCGCGTATGTGGTGATCGGGATCGGCGTTCTGCTGATCCTGATCGGGCTGTTCCAGGGCGATTCGGCCGACTGGGTCCAGGTCGTGCAGATCGTCGCCGGCGTGATCATGCTCGCCGACGGCTCGCTGCGGCTCGGCCGCGAGTCGCGAGCGCCCGGCAAGTAGCCTCGCCGGCGCCCTCGCCGTCCCCTTGCGGTTTCGGGCCGGGGGTATAGCCTGGGCTCGTGGTTTCGGGAACATCGGTTGAGGTCGGCGGGGCGCGGCGGCGAGTTGCCGCGCCGGTCGTGCTCGGGCTCGCGTTGCTGGCGTGGTCAGTGATCTCCGGCGGCTCCGCCGCGGAGGCCCGGACCACGCTTGACGCGACGATCCAGACCAAGGGGAAGGTCGGCACCTGGAGGGAGTTGCGCGAGCTCCCGGGCGAGCCACATCGCCTCCGGCGCGGCAAGATCGCGAGGGCGAAGGCGGGCCGCGCCTCGCGCCGCCGCTCGCTCGCATACTTCTCCCAGCTCACCGATCCTCAGATCGCGGACGAGATGTCGGCGCTGCGCGTCGAGAAGACCGATCCCGTCGGCGGCGACTTCACCGCCGCCTGGCGCCCCCAGGAGGCCCTCGGCGTCTTCGTGCTCGACCAGATCGCCCGGAGCGTCAACGACAACATGAGGAGCCCGGTGCGCGGCACCGGGGGCCGCGCCGGCCTCGGATTCTCGATCCTCACGGGCGACCAGCCCGACAACCAGCAGTTCAACGAAGTCGGGTGGTACATCGATGTCCTCCGGGGCAACCGGGTACATCCGTTCAGCGGGCAGCCGATCAGCGATTCCAACAAGTGCCCACAGGCGAACGCCGCCGAGCGGGCCGAGCTGAACGCCCGGGTCGCGGCGGGCGAGTACACGGGCGTCCAGAACTACGAGAACTACCCCGGGCGGCTCAAGAATCGCTACGAGGGCTTCTACGACCCCGACGAGGGCGTGTCGGCGGGGCCCTACTCGCCATTCCCGCTCTATCCGGGACTCATGAACCGGGCGCAGGAGGCATTCAAGCCCGAGGGTCTCCAGGTGCCCTGGTACACCTCGCGCGGCAATCACGATGGGCTCGTGCAGGGGAACGTCCCCGCCAACAGCGCCTTTCTGACCGCACTGGCCACGGGCTGCGTGAAGTACTTCCCCAGCGATGAGTTCAACCCGGCTGAGATCCCGAAGGACGCGGGCACGACGCTGTTCACCAATCCCGCCCTGCTCGCCAAGCTGCTCACCGGCCCCGAGTTGGTTCCACCCGACCCGGACCGCCGCTTCGTCAGCAAGATCGAGTACAAGCAGATGCACCAGGGCAAGGACAACTCCCACGGTTTCGGCTACGTCGGCGGCAAGCAGCTCACGGCCTCCGATGGGAACGCGAGCTACTACTCTTTCCCGCCCGCCAAGGGTTTCCGGTTCATCTCGCTCGACACGGTCGCCGAGGGCGGGGGAGCCAACGGAAATCTCGACGATCCTCAGTACAAGTGGCTCGAACGGCAGCTCGACCGGTGGACCTCGGTCGAGTACCGGAACGGGAAGCTCCGCCGGGACGAGGGCAAGAACAAGCTGATCGTCATCTACGGCCACCACACCCTCGAGTCGATGAACAACCCGACGCCGGACGAGGACGCCGGGCCCTGCACGCCGAATCCCACCCCGGGCTGCGACGGCGACCCCCGGGACTCGAAGCCGATCCATCTGGGAACGAAGGGGAAAGAGAACCTCGAGCGGCTGCTGCGGCGCTACCCGAACGTGATCCTCTCCGTCAGCGGCCACACGCACCACAATGAGGTGGGCGTGTTCCGCGGCAAGCGCAAGCGGGGCTTCTGGCAGATCAACACCGCCTCCCATATCGACTTTCCCCAGCAGAGTCGCCTGATCGAGGTCTTCAACAACCGCGATGGCACCCTCTCGATCTTTGGCACGGTCGCCGATGACGCCAGCCCGGCGGAGGCGCCGGAGCCCGGCCCCGCCGACGGCCTCACCCCGCGTGAGCTGGCCTCGCTGTCACGGCGGCTCGCGGCCAACGATCTCCAACAGAAGTCGGTGACCGAGGGCGGCGGCCGCGGAAAGGGCAAGGACCGCAACGTCGAGCTGATGATCAAGAACCCGAGGCTGCTCGCCAAGCGCTGAGGGCCGTCGCGGCCCGGGCTGCGATCAGGCCGGCTCGGCCACGGCGCCCGGTTTCGACACGAAGGCGCCGACCTCTTCGGCCAGGCGCTGCGGCTCGTCGATCGAGACGAACGTACGCGAGTTGGGGATGCGGACGATCCGGCTGTTCGGGAGCAGGGCGTCGAGCCGCTCCGCGAGGTCGATCGTGAAGAGGCGGTCGTCCTCGCCCCACGCCAGCAGCACCGGGATCTCGACCTCCGGCAGCCTCTCAGCGGCCGCGAGCGTGTACTTGGGATCGCAGCCGGAGCCGAACTTGCGGCTGTCGCGGCGGATCTCGAGGCTTTCGATCGGAGGGCGCACCCAGGAGTCGAGCAGCTCGTTCGGAATCCGCTCCCTGCTCAGAGAGCCAAAGGCGAGCGGCGAGACCTGGTTCGCTCGGAGCCGCAGCGAGTTGGCCAGCACGTGCATGAATCCGGGCACTCGCAGGCCCTTGACCAGGAGCTTGAACACCCCCGGGGGGAACTTCTCGAGCGCGTCGCAGTTGGTCAGGACCAGGCGCCCGGCGAGCCCGGGGTGCTCGGTGACGAGGATCTGGCTGACAGCCCCACCCGAGTCGTTGGCGACCACAGTGGCTCCCTCGATCCCGAGCGACCGGATCAGCTCGGCGACGATCGCCGCGGCGCCGGTGGGGGAGAGGTCGGCATCCGGCCTCATCGGCTCGCGGTGGGCTCCGAACGGGAGGTCGGGGACGATGCAGCGGTGCCCGGCCGCCGCCAGTCGCTCGGCGGTCTCGGTCCACAGCGTGCCGTTCACGCCCCAGCCGTGGACGAAGAGGATCGTCCCCGTGTCGCCGCCGTCCCCGGCGTCGCCGGCCTCGCGGTAGCGGACGGGGCCGGCGCTCAATTCGACTCGGTGTTCAGTGAATCCGTCGCCCTCGGTGCTCATCATCGTTGCCTCCAGATTGGTCGTGACCTGTCGGTCGCGGTTGCTTCGTGGGTTGTCATACAGACAGCATGTATATAACATACGGACAGAATGTATGTCAAGCCGCGCCCGGCCGGGCGCGGCGATCTGCGGGGTGCGGATGAACGAGAAAAGAACCCAAGCGGAACGCCGCGAGGCGACCCGGACGGCCCTGGTCGCCGCGGGCCGCGAGCTGTTCGCAACGCGCGGCTATGAGGCGGTGGGCACCGAGGAGATCGTCGGTGAGGCGGGGGTTACGCGCGGCGCGCTCTACCACCACTTCGACGGCAAGCGCGGCCTCTTCAAGGCGGTGTTCGAGGCGGTCGAGCAGGAGCTGGTCGCGAACTTCCCGGTCGAGAAGCTGGTGGGCACCGACCCCTTCGGGGCGCTGCAGACCGGGGTCGCGGAGTTTCTCGAGATCAGCCTCGATCACGAGCTCCAGCAGATCACCGTGCTCGACGCGCCGGCGGTGCTCGGCTGGGAGGAGTGGCACGAGATCCAGATCAGGTACGGCCTGGGGCTGATCCGGGCCGGGGTCGGCGCCGCGATCGACGCGGGCCAGATCCGCGAGCTCCCTGCCGACGAGCTCGCCAACGCGCTGCTCGGCGCCCTCGTCGAGGCGGCTCTGTACGTCTCCCGCTCCGAGGATCAGGCCGCCGCGACCGAACGCATGCGCCTGGTGCTGGAAGCGATGCTGGAGGGGCTGCGAGTCGCGGGCTAGCGTCCGCCGACCAGCTCGGCGACGGACTTCGCGTCCTCTCCCTGGAGGAGTCCGGCGGGCATCCCGCCGGTGCCGCGCCCCCCGTTCTCGATCGCCTCGAGCACATTGGCCTCGTTGAGGAGGGTCGTATCGAGGTTCGGCCCGATCGTGCCGGTCGTCCCGGCTACTTCCAGCACGTGGCAGGTGCCGCAGTTGTCGCTGAACAGCTCCACGGCGACCTCGTCCACCTTCTGCTCGGCGCCCGGCACCGCGGCGACCGCCCCCTGGCGGGGCTCGATCTGGCTGATGCCGAGGGCGATGACGGGGATGATCACACCGACCGCGAGGGTCGCGCCCGCCAGGCTCACCTGCCGGGAGTCGGCGAAGAAGGACCGTTCGTCGTTCGCCCGGCGCTTGCCCCTCAAGGTCTGGACCATGTTGTAGACGAAGACGATCTGGCCGACGGCCATCACCATCATGAACGGGATCGCCACGAGCGTCCACGGCTCGTAGAAGTCGGGCAGCACCGCCCAGCGCCGCGGTCCCCCGGTCAGGCCCTGGATGAGCCAGGGGATGTAGGTCCCGTAGCCGCCGATCATCGTCAGCCACAGGTGCCAGTTGGCGAGCTTCTCCGAGTACCACCGCTTGCCGGTCAGCTTCGGCAGGAAGGCGTAGGTGGCGCCGAAGATGAATGCGCCGATCGTCAACACCGCCATGTGGTGGAAGTGGCCGACGACCCAGAGCGTGTTGTGGACGTCGAGGTCGAAGGCGATCGTGGCGTTCACGACGCCCGACAGGCCGGCCGTGATCCAGCCGATCATGCCGGCGACGAGGAACTTCGAGGCGGCCGTCCACTGGAAGTCGGACTTCCAGATCGTGGCCGAGAGGCTGTAGAGGCTGAGCGCCGAGACGAGCGTGATCGAGAACGTGAGCGGCTGCATCGCCACGTTGATCACGCTCTGCGCGGAGTCCTCCGGGTAGTCCACGTAGATGTGGTGGGCCCAGATCACGACGTTTGCGACGACCGCGATCAGCCACGCGAGGCCGATCACCTTGGCGGCCGCCAAGGGGCGCCCCGCGTAGCGCGGGACCAGCAGATAGAGGATGGCCACACCGGGGAACAGCAGCAGGTAGACGACCGGGTGCCCGAAGAACCAGAGCATGTTCTTCGCGAGCAGCGGATCGACGGAGATCGACGGGTTGATCGCCTCCAGGATCATCACGACCAGCAGGGCCGCCAGCGGCAGCGTCGCGATCATCATGTCGATCGCGATGACCGTCAGCGGGATCACCGCGTAGGGGAAGTCGCGGACGTCCTCCTTGAGCGGGAATCGCTTCTTGAAGATGATCCCCATGCCGAGCGCCACCGCGACCCGGTCGGTGAGGAACTCGCGCTTGGCCGGGTTCGCCGGTCCGACGACCGTGTGCAGGATGGACGCGCACCACGTCAGGATGCCGATCCCGACCAGCAGCACCGAGGCGGCAAACGCGGCGGTCGCAAACTCGCCCCACTGGTCGGCGGCGAAGAACGGCAGCGGGTAGAGGAAGACCCAGGAGCCGGCGAAGCCCATCAACAGCGTGGTGGCGATGATCCCCGCGGTCCCGACCACGGTGACCCACCAGGTCGTCTGCGCGAGCCGGTACCCGACGGTCCGCAACTCGAACCCGCACTCCTTCAGCACCCAGTAGCCGAAGCCCATCACCGCGAACGCGCCCCATGCCATGAAGGCGCCGAGGCCGTGTGCGGTCATCGACGCGTACCAGAAGTTGTCGCCGATCGCGAAGACGTCCGCCTGGCTCTGGCGCATCATCAGCCCGAGGGCGCCGGCCACCAGGAACACCGCCGTCGTCGCGTAGACGTAGCGGCGCACGAGCGCCTTCAGCGACTCGTCGCTGACGGCGGACGCCGTCCGCTCGAGCGCGGCCGTGGCCGGTGC
>Ga0102946_1000726_pt1 | contig 11473 bp, 11 predicted proteins | sample SalPon2A_A_D1_MG_FD_78209 | JGI IMG/M metagenome (GOLD analysis project Ga0102946, IMG submission 78209) | Soil microbial communities from South San Francisco under conditions of wetland restoration - Salt Pond MetaG R2A_A_D1_MG | ecosystem: Environmental > Terrestrial > Soil > Wetlands | place... | reverse complement strand
AGACGATCGCCAATGCTATAATCAACCTTCTGCGGTGGTTGTTCTCTGCCATTGCTGCCACGAGAGTGGTGCCGGCGACAGTCGCAATCGTAAGCATCAGCCAGCCCCAGGAGGGAGGGATGTTTTTGTAGAGGGTGCCGGTTGCCGCCAGGGTGATAAAGATTGCACCGGAAACCGGGTGTGTGAAGAGAAATCGCCAATCGTCGGAAATCGGTTTGGCTTTTTTCCTGCGTAGCAACAGCAGGCTCGCCAGTATGACGGTGGAGATTAATTGAAATACGATGACCCAGCCGTGGCGTTGCCAGAATCCATCGGGAAGCCTGATCGTCGAGATGAAATTCTCACGATATTCTGCTAAAAGTTCCGGGGTCAGTTGACGGTAGAAGTCGAGACTGAACAACGAATAGGCGTTGCGTCGAAAGGTTTCTTTTCGTAACTGCTTGAGCGTCTCCTCTATAAGAAGGAGTCGGCCGGCAAGAATCTCCTGTTCCGAGGAAAACTCCTCCTGCATTTTGATCAGCTTCGCCGAGGCCTCGGCGATCCGCTGCAGTAGTTCCTCGATGTTCTGCCTGGTTTTCGTAAAAACCTCGTCCGGAATTTCGACACCGGATTTGCTCAGGTCCGTATGCCATTCCTGCCAGAAATCCTTTTCCTCTACCCATGTTGTCCGAAGCTCTTCGAGGTTCTTGAAAAGCCCGTCCAGGATTTCGAGCTGTTGTTTCTGCTCAATGTCGATCTGTGAGTAGCGGGCTTCAGCTGTCATCAGGCGGTTGAGCGGCCAGTTTTCGGCATCCTCCCAGTTGGTGAACTGCTCTTCCATCGTCTTGATTTTGCCAGCCAAGTCGGAAAGTTGCTGATAGACATTCTCCAGGGAGTCGGCCTGGGTGATGACTGCGTTTGCCGCAGTTACCTCTGCTGTGATCTCGTTCGCATGGGGGATGACTTCGTTGAGTCCTGGAAAATTTGTCTCGTTTGTTACCGGGGTCTCTTCAGCACCGAATGAGATGCCGTTGGGAATCCAGGTCAGTATGCACAGGCTGACAGCGAGCCTGATTGTGAAGACGAGTAGGCGGTGTAGAGGAAGCGTCATAGCCACTTTTTCCTTCTGAAGTATACGAGCATGCCGATTATGCATGAGACCATCACCCCCCAGACCGCGAAATAACCCCAGCGCCACTTGAGCTCCGGTATGTACTCGAAGTTCATGCCGTAGATCCCGGCAATGAAGGTCAACGGAATGAAGATTGACGCCATGATGGTCAACACCTTCATGATCTCATTCATGCGGTTGCCGACTGCGGACATGTAGAGGTCCTGTAAGCCCGAAACCGTGTCGCGGAAGATTTCCACGGTGTCCAGCACCTGGATCGTGTGGTCATAGAGGTCGCGCAGAAAAACCCGTGTGTCCTCCCTGATCAGCGGAGACTCTTCTTTGTACAGTTCGCTGATAACTTCACGCAGCGGCCACACCGATTTGCGCAGCAGCATCAGCTGGCGCTTGTAGTGGTGGACTCTCCCCAGGGTCGACTGCTCAGGGTTGTTGAGCAGGTCTTCTTCGAGTTGAGCGAGGTTGTCGCCAACGTTCTCCAAAATATGAAAATAGCTGTCGACGATCGAGTCGATGAGAGCGTATGCCAGGTAGTCTGAGTCGCGTTGTCGGATCCGACCGCTGCTGCGCTGCAACCGGCCGCGCACCCCGTCGAAAACATCACCTTCGCGTTCTTGGAAAGTCAGAACATAGTGGGGACCGATGATCAGGCTGATCTGCTCCGCATCAATGCGCTGTGCTTCATCGTCGAAAAACAGCATCTTCAGGATGATCAGGCTGTATCCGTCCATCTCTTCAACTTTTGGTCGGTGCTGGGTGTTGAGAATGTCCTCGAGTGCCAGGTTGTGAATGCCGAACTGTTGGCCGAACCGTTCGATCAGGCTGATGTCGTGGATACCGCTCAAGTTGATCCAACTGACCGTATCCGTCTCTTTGAATGCCGTGGCATCTTCTATGGAGATACCCGTGCGGGTGTCGAAATATTCCTGGTCATAGTCGACCAGGCTGATGACCGGCTTTTCGATCTTCTGTTTGCCGACATGAACCAGAGAGCCTGGCGGCAGGCCAACCTCTTTTGCCTTGATGCCGAAGAGTTCGGTCGTAATAGGCTGTTTCAAAAAGTCGAGATTCAATATTCTTTTTGGGTTCATAACTCTTGCGCTCCTGTGAACCAGATGCCGATGTCGGCACAGGTGTCATCAACGCTCCAGGCCGAAGTCTTCCTCGGTCAGCGTTGACGCATAATCATCGAGGGCGACCTCCGCTTCATCCGGGTCGGCCACTTTGGCCAGGTTGACCAGGGCGTCTCCTTCATGCACCAGTGGCAAAGTCAGCTGGCCGATAATCACACCGGTAAATGGTGCCGGGATCGACTCGCTTTCATCCCCCAGGGGGTCGTTAATGATGCCCAGAAGAGCCCCTTTGTGAACCAGGCTTCCGAGAGTCACTTTTTTAAAGAAGACCCCGCTTCTCGGAGCCCGGACCCAGCTGGTTTGGTCAGAGACGACCGGTTCCTGGCCCTTGGCCTTCCGGCTTCTGGGCAGCATGCCGATTGCTCTCATGACGTTGATGATGCCGCTGACCCCGGAACGAATCGCCGCTTCGTTGAAGTACAGGGCCTCGCCCGCCTCGTACAGGAGGACGGGAATCCCGTGCTCGGCAACCGCTTCGCGGAGAGAACCATCCCTGATCCCGGAGTGGATAATCATCGGTGTGCCGAAGGCATTGGCCAGGCGATGATTCTCTGCATCTTCCAGATCAGTACGAATCTGCGGCAGGTTGCTACGATAATTTGAACCGGTGTGGATGTCGATGCCGTGCGTACACCGGCAGACGATCTCCTGCATGAAAAGGTGCGCGATCCGGCTGGCGAGTGACCCCTTAGGTGAACCGGGAAAGGAGCGGTTCAGGTCGCGGCGATCCGGCAGGTAGCGTGAACGCTGGATAAAACCGAACGGGTTGACCACCGGAACGGCAAGCAAAGTGCCCTTGATCCTGTTGATGCTCCGGTTGCGCAACAGGCGTCGGATAATCTCGACACCGTTGATCTCGTCACCATGAATTGCGGCGCTGACAAACAGGGTGGGGCCGGCCTGTCTGCCGTGGACCACGTGTACCGGCAGGCTCATTTTCGAATGGGTGTAGAGCCTCGCCATCGGCAGGTCGATGGTGCCCCTATCTCCGGCCGCAACCACAACCTCGTTAAGGGTGAAAGGTTTCTGTCTTTTCATCCTTGTCCCCGGGTTCTGGTTTTTCCTGGTTTGGCCTGTTTTTCAATGAAGTCAATGATCATGCCGGCCACATTCTTCTCGGTCGCTTTTTCGATTCCCTTCAAGCCCGGGGATGAATTGACTTCCATGATCACCGGTCCATGATTGGAGCGGAGCAGGTCGACCCCGGCGACGTTCAAGCCCATGATCTTGGCCGCACGGACCGCGGTTAAGCGCTCTTGCGGTGTCAGCCTTACAATGGAAGCATTGCCACCGCGGTGCAGGTTGGATCGAAACTCTCCTTCACCGCCCTGGCGCTTCATTGCAGCAACCACCTTTTCACCGATTACAAAACAGCGGATATCGGCGCCGCCGGCTTCCTTGATGAATTCCTGAACCAGAATGTTCTGTTTCAGCCCCCGGAACGCCTCGATAACGCTTTCAGAGGCCTTGTCGGTTTCGGCCAGGACCACGCCGATTCCCTGGGTCCCCTCCAGAAGCTTGATCACCAGCGGGGCGCCTCCGGCCAGTTCAATCAGATCATTGGTATACTTCGTCGAATGGGCAAAGCCTGTGACCGGCAGGCCGATCCCTTTGCGAGCCAGCAGTTGCAGGCTGCGCAATTTGTCGCGGGAACGGCTGATCGCGACCGATTCATTGACGCTGTAAACATTCATCATCTCGAACTGACGGACAACCGCCGTGCCATAAAAGGTGATCGAGGCGCCGATCCGCGGGATGATCGCTTCAACTCCACTCAGTTCTTCCCCTTTGTAATGAATCGTCGGGCGCTGGCTGGCAATCGTCATGTAACAGAGCAGCGGGTCGATCACGCATACATCATGTCCTTTCGCTTCAGCTTCCTCGACCATGCGACTGGTTGAGTAAAGCTTGGGGTTCCTGGAAATAATTGCTAGCTTCATGAAAGGCCTCTCTTTAAAGATTAATATTTATATTTAAGTCGACCCGTCAGGTAAGACTTGTCCGGAACTACGGATATTCCCACCATCGCCGTACGACCGAGCAGCATGCGGAATCTCATGTTGTCGCGATTGGTCAGGGTAATTTCGGCGCTAAGGGTCAGGCCGCCCAGGCAGATTTCGGTTTCGATGACATAGCGCATCTCCCGATGGCCGCCCGAGTCACTGACCGAGCGGTAATCCTTGACCGGGGCTTCGCATACGATATCCAGATCAAGGCGTTTCTGCAGCGGGTGTACGCCGAAACGCACCATCTGCAAATCATCCTTTACAAACGGTTCAACAAAATAAGCATGCAACGCAGTGGTTCGTGCGCCGGTGTCTATCTTCGCCTTGATTGCTGGAATCCGCAGCTCCGGCAGGGCAAGCCACTCACGCCAACCGATAGTCAAATTATTCATTTCCTGTCCGTTGTCCAATTCCGTCAATTATATCGTACTTTAACGGTTATGCTCGGGTCTCATTGCAGTATTTTCAGTAGCTTATCAATCAGACGCAAAAAGTGCGACATCATATTGAAATGTGCCGTCGAATAAAAGAAAAATCCTGTCGGTAGTGCAAGCTAATTCTTTTCGATCGGGTGGTCCTGTTTGATATGAAATCCGGGGCAGTCTGCTCAAAAATTTGATTTACAATTTGCGGAAACGTGCAATCATATATGCTCAGAAGCTGGGTAAAGTACTACGTGCTTAAGGAGATGAACAGGACACCATGGACATAAACCAGGTCGAAACGGATGAACCCCTCTGCATCAGGGATATAACGATTGATGACTTCGCCGAGGTTTTCCACCTTGGCGAGCAGTTATTCACTTCCGATTATTCCCCCAGTATGTACCGCACCTGGGATGAGTACGAGATCACCACGTTGTACAACTCCGACAGCGAACTCTGTCTGGTGGCGGAACTTGATGAAGAGATCGTCGGTTTTGCACTGGGCACGACAGTAGAAAAGAGCAATTCCGCCTGGAAGTACGGATATCTGGTCTGGATCGGCGTGCGTCCCGGGTTGCAGAAAAAGGGCGTCGGGGACGGCCTGTTCAACGAAATAAAAAAACGCATGATGGATCAGGGAGTACGCATGGTCATCATCGACACCGACGCGGACAACGAAGCCGGGATCCGTTTTTTTGAAAAGCACGGTTTCGGCAATGTCCAGAAGCACGTCTACATGACTCTCAACCTGACCAAAAAAGCCAGGAGAAGGGCTCATCGTAAACCATGAATCAGGGGTTGCTGGAAAAAATCTGGGGTTTTATCGAAAGCGAACGTGTCCGTCAGACCCTGATCGAGATGGTCGATATCTACTCACCCTCGGGAAAGGAAGAGGATATCCAGCTCTACATTCAGAACAGGCTCGAAGCTGCCGGCGTTTCTGTAACCCGGCAGGTTGTAGAGGAGGAACGCTACAATCTGTTCGCCACAATGGGAGCGGGCATCCCGAGGTTGATCATGGTCGGACATGTTGATACGGTGCCGGCCTGGAACCTGGAAGAATATGGTGCTGAAGAGGAATGGGGTGTCGTGCGTGGCCTTGGCGCCGCAGACATGAAGGGTGGCTGTGCGGCGATGCTTGAGGCCTGGTTGGCACTTGCGACATTGCCGGAGGACCAGCGCCCCCCGGTGGGGCTGCTGTACGTTGTCGGCGAAGAGGAAAATGGTGACGGTAGCGCCAAATTCCTTGAAGAGAACCAGCCGCCGTGGGTGGTGATCGGAGAGCCAACCTCATTGTCACCATGCCTGAGCCATTACGGTTATCTCGAGGTGGCTCTGACCACGCAAGGGCGACGTATTCATTCCTCATTGCCCGAACTGGGGCATAATGCAGTTGAATCGATGCTGCGTTTCCTGCTTTTACTCGGCAAAGAGCCGCTGTTTAATAGAGAGAGTACGCAGATCGTCTATTCGATCCGGGAAATGAGCTCTTCCCGCGCCGGCTTTGTGGTCCCCGATCAGTGTGAAACCTACATCGACCTGCACCTGCCGCCGGGGATGAGTCCGGAATCTGTCCAGGAGGCGATCCGCGCATGCGTTGGCAAGGCCGAAAACCTGATTCAGGGATTGAATCTCTCGCTCTCCTTTGACTTCTCCTCTCAGGGTTATGCTCTAGATGAGTTCGGCAGCTTCTCCGGAATCCTTGACGATGTCTATACGCAACTCAACCAACCGCTGCGATTCAGCCCTTTCCGTTCCCATTCGGATGGCAACCTGTTCTTCGGTGCCGGCTGCCGGCCAATGATTCTCGGGCCGGGCTCACTGGAAACCGCCCATACCGCAGATGAGCAGACCTCGCTCTCGGATGTTGAAGCGGCCGCGCGGATTTATGCGGCACTCTGCCTGAGCTGCGCTGATTGACCCTTTTTGACCCCCTGAATCTTGTCTTTGCCCGAGGTTATTGTGACGAATCACAATAGCGTCCTGATGTTCTCTAACCGGCCTTGATCACCTTGGAGGATTCGAGATGACCGAAGTTGACCTGATAAAGAAACCCTGGGAAAGACTACTGGAGCTTGTCGATGCGGATGACAGCACTCAGTTGCTCGATTTCCTCAACAGCATCAACCCGATGGATACGGCGCTGGCCATTTCGCGACTGCGTATGGAAGACCAGGGCCGGCTTTTCTCCATGCTGAACCCGGTCGATGCGGCTGAAGTCATCGAAGATATCTCCGACACCCAGGCTGCTGACCTGATCGAAGAACTGCCTCCCGAGCAGGCCGCTGCCATCCTCGGCGAGTTGAATAGTGATCACGTCGCTGACCTGCTGGGTGAACTGGACGACGAGGACGCCCAGGCGATCATTGACGAGATGACCCCCGAGGAAGCTGAAGAGGCCCGGCAATTCCTCGAATATCCGGTCGACACGGCCGGCGGGCTGATGCTCTCGGAATATCTCGATTACAAGATTGATCAGAAAATCCACGATGTCCATGTCGATTTGCAGGCCAATCGCCAGGCGTATGTTGATTACCATGTTCAATACCTTTATGTGACCGACCAGTCAGGATGTCTCTGCGGTGTGCTGCGCATGCATGACCTGCTGTTCATGAATCACGCGTCTCTATTACAGCAGGTGATGATCACCACGCCACTAAAGGTGACAGTCGATGCCACGCTCGAGGATCTGCGTAATTTTTTCGAAGAGCACGACCTGTTCGGTGTGCCGGTGGTGGATGCAGAGAATCGGCTGGTCGGCGTCGTCTTGCCCGAGGCGGTTGAAGAGGCCAGGCGCAAGCACAGCGTTCACCAGTTCCTGGGTTTTTCAGGGATCGTCGGCGGCGAGGAGTTCCGATCCATGCCCTTGCTGCACCGGTCCGGCCGTCGGCTCTCATGGCTTTCACTGAACATCGTGCTGAACATTATCGCTGCAAGCGTCATCGCCCTCTACCAGGATACCCTGGCCGCAGTGATTGCCTTGGCGGTGTTCCTGCCGATGGTCAGTGACATGAGCGGCTGCTCGGGCAACCAGGCCGTGGCGGTCAGCATGCGCGAGCTCTCTCTCGGGCTGGTCCGGCCCAACGAGCTGACGCGGGTGTTGGCCAAAGAGGCCGGGATCGGCCTTTTGAATGGCCTGGTCCTCGGATTAATGCTGGGTGCCGCCGCCTGGCTCTGGAAGGGCAACCCCTTCCTGGGCCTCGTCGTCGGCGGTGCCCTGGCCTTGAATACCTTCGTCGCCGTCTCGTTCGGCGGGCTGATTCCGTTGGCGCTCAAACGTATGAAGCTCGACCCTGCACTGGTGTCCAGTCCCCTGTTGACCACGGTCACTGACATGTGTGGCTTCTTCTTCGTGCTGAGCTTTGCCTCGATCATGCTGGAAAGGCTTTGAATCGTTTGCTTCGATGAACGTTATCGTTTAAAATCTTTAATGCTGTGCGTTTTCTGCATTGATGACTAGCATGTAGAAATTGTCAGTCCACGGTGATTATTCTTTTCAATACACCGTCGGGGCAATATTTGGATATCCCGGACGACGGGATTCCTGAGAGCCAGGGGGAGCTTATGGCCGTGAACGTAAGCATAGAATGTCTAGATGGGATTAATGTCGTTTGGATCAGGACGTCAGGGATCTACGAACTGGATGCAGAACTGGAAACCGTAAAATGTGCAATTCAGACAGCCAAAAATCACAATTGCAACAGGTTGCTTTTCGATCATAGGAAGTCAAAAGTCGTTGCCAGGGTTATGGGGGCATATGATCGCCCGGTCAAATATCAGGAATTTGGTCTTGACCGTTCTGCTAAGCTCGCAATCTTGTTAAGAGAAGTAGATGAAGGTATAAGTTTCTATGAAACAGTCTGCAATAATAGAGGTTGGCAGGCACAGTTGTTCACTGATTATGATGTTGCTGTTGACTGGCTGGCAAAGTAGAAGTGTTTTATTGAACACCCTGCCGGGGCACGATTTTGGATGCGTAGCCCAATAAACACTCCAGGGTGCCTCACCGGGCCAATCCTTAAATATCTTACAAATTATTACTGTGGATGATTCTCCGGTGTTTTCGGCAAGCATTGATTCCCTCCATCAACACAAAACACCAACAGAGCAAGCGATTTTGATTGTGTTTTTTTTAGAGTTGATATAATAAACGCACGTCACAAACCGTCATGCCGATTCCGGCTATTCGAGGATGTGATCCGCTGCCAGACATGGAGACTCGCCTCTCCCTCGATATCCTCCCCCAACCGGATGAATTGACCTGCGGGCCGACCTGCCTGCACGCGGTTTACCGTTATTTCGGCGACGATATTTCGCTTGACCAGGTTATTGCCGAGGTGCCGATGCTCGAAAGCGGCGGGACTCTCGGAGTCTGGCTTGCCTGTCATGCCCTCAAGCGCGGCTACCACGCGACCACGTACACCTTCTTGCTTCAGTTGTTCTACCCGAGCTGGTTCCAGCCCGGTGCTCCGGATATTGCTGCACGCCTCGAAGCACAACTGGAGGCCAAGGACGACCCCAGGCTGCATACCGCAACGCGAGCTTACCTCGAATATTTCCGCCTCGGCGGCAAGCTGAAGCTCGCAGACCTGACTCCTGCATTAATCCGCCGTTACCTGAAGCGCCAGCGACCGATCATCACCGGGTTGAGTGCGACGTTTCTCTACCGCAGTACCCGCGAATTCGGCGACAATTGCGATTACGACGATGTGCGAGGCGAGCCGTCCGGACATTTTGTGGTCCTTTGCGGCTATGACCGCCAGACCCGCGAAACGCTGATCGCGGATCCCCTGAAAATCAACCCCCTCGGTACCGGGCAGAAATACCGCAGCCCGATCAACCGGGTCATCAACTCGGTTCTGCTCGGTGTGCTGACTTACGATGGCAACCTGATCATCCTAGAACCTCCTAAGGGCAGAGAAAAACCCCATGCCAAGCCTTATCGTCGTCGATAATCCCGGCGACTGGCCGCACAGCATTGCCGACGCCGAAGTCGTCGAGGCCCGCCAGTACCTTACCGACTCAGGTTACATCAACCGAAGGAATCTCAAGGTTTACAACCTCTGCCGGTCCTATCGTTACCAGAGCATCGGCTACTACGTATCACTGCTTGCCGCAGCACGCGGTCACCGGCCGCAGCCTGGCGTACAGACGATCCAGGACCTCAAGTCATCCGTCGTCATCCGATCCATTTCCGACGAACTTGACCAGTTGATCCAGAAGAGCCTGCAGCCGTTACAGAGCAGGGATTTTACCCTGAGCATCTATTTCGGGCACAACCTGGCCAAGCGTTACGACCGGTTGTCATTAAAACTGTTTGCCCTGTTCCAGGCCCCCCTGATGCGAGCCCAGTTCACCTGGAGCCTGCGGCAGAAGAAATGGCTGCTGCAGAGCATTGCTCCGGTGGCGGTCAGCGACGTGCCTCCCGAGCATGGAGATTTCCTCCTCGAAGCGGCGAGACAATATTTTTCCGGTCGACAGACCTGGCCGAAAACCCGCAAGCGGCCCAGTTATGATCTGGCGATCCTGGTCAACCCGGACGAGGCTGAACCACCGTCCGACGAAAAGGCGTTGCTCAGATTTGAAAAAGCGGCTGTGCAGGCCGGGTTTGCCCCGGTCAGGATCACGCGTGATGACTACGGCAGGATCGCCGAATTCGATGCCTTGCTGATCCGCGAGACGACCAGCGTCAACCATCACACCTACCGGTTTGCCCGGCGCGCCGCAGCGGAAGGACTGGTGGTGATTGATGACCCGGAGTCGATCCTGAAATGCACCAACAAGGTTTTTCTTGCAGAGATTCTCGAGCGTCACAAGCTGCGAACGCCTCGGACCCTGATCGTGCACCGCGACAACCGCAAGCATCTCGTCGACGAACTGGGCTTCCCGGTCGTGCTCAAACAGCCTGACTCGTCCTTCTCGCAGGGTGTGGTCAAGGTCGGTGACGATGCCGAACTGAAGCTATGTCTGGACCGTTTGCTGGCCAAGTCCGACCTGGTGATTGCCCAGGAGTTTCTGCCGACCTCCTTTGACTGGCGGGTCGGAGTCTTTGACCGCCAGCCGCTCTACGCCTGCCGCTACTACATGGCCAAGAAACACTGGCAGATCCTCAAGCGTGATGGTGGCGGCTCAAAGACCGATGAAGGGCGTTTCGAGACCCTTCCGGTAGAACATCTGCCGGTGCAGGTTCTGCGCACGGCGATCAAGGCCGCCAACCTTATCGGCGACGGTTTGTATGGCGTTGATTTGAAGCAGGTTGGTGACAAGATCTATGTGATCGAGGTCAACGACAACCCGAATATCGATGCCGGAGTCGAAGACAAGTATCTAAAAAACGAGCTCTACGAAAGGATTATGCAGGTTTTCCGGCAACGCGTTGAGTTGAAGAGGGGGCGCTTATGAACCGCCCGCTAGGGTTGGGCCTTTTTGCAGGGTTCGGCATTGAGCTCGAGTACATGATAGTCGATCGCGACACCCTGGCCATACTGCCGGTGGCCGACCGGGTCCTCAAAGAAGTTGCCGGTGAAATGACCAACGAGGTAAAGCGCGGGGCTCTGCGCTGGTCCAACGAGCTGGTTATGCACGTACTCGAGCTGAAGACCAACGGACCTGTTCCTTTTCTCGGTGGCCTGGCTGACGAATTCACCCGTCAGAGCCGCCAAGTCAATCAGCTCCTCGAATCCTTCAACGGCATGCTGATGCCGGGAGCGATGCATCCCTGGATGGACCCGGAACTGGAGACGCGTCTCTGGCCGCACGGTGACCGCTCCATCTATGCAGCCTACGACCGGATCTTCGGGT
>Ga0102946_1000725_pt1 | contig 11474 bp, 10 predicted proteins | sample SalPon2A_A_D1_MG_FD_78209 | JGI IMG/M metagenome (GOLD analysis project Ga0102946, IMG submission 78209) | Soil microbial communities from South San Francisco under conditions of wetland restoration - Salt Pond MetaG R2A_A_D1_MG | ecosystem: Environmental > Terrestrial > Soil > Wetlands | place... | reverse complement strand
GGTAGTGCTTACCAGGACCGTGAGCGACATGGATGTCGCGACCGAGCCCCCATGGATGGGTTCACGGCGTGTCCTGGTAAGCACTACCACCCACCGCAGCCCCACTCCAGTCAAATCGTAGAACACAGGAACACCCGCATTGTTCGAATGCAACAGTTACACCTCATACAGATCAGATCTAATGCCCTTTAATCTCGGCAAATCGTTTGCTTGTAGAGAGGCTCGCTACCGACTGGTGAAATATGCGGGCTACCGGCTTCGCTCTTGCAACACGGCCGTATAACCTGCCCGGTAGTCCGGAAAGGACAGTTCAAAGCCACTTTCACGCAAGCGCCGGTTGCTTACGCGTTTGCCCTGACTCGCGTTTTCTTCGATCAGACCGCCTGGTGTTGGCCTACCCTGTATGTCCGCCAACCATTCCAGCACTTCAAACTTTGGTACCGGTTGATCATCAGTTGCCAGGTACAGGGCTTGCGGTGCTGCAATTTCCAGAAGATGTTTCAACGCCGCTGCAGCATCATCGCGATGTATACGATTGGTAAAGTATGGCGGGTCTTTTTGTACGCATAGATTTTCTGAAGCAGCCAGCCTGATCAGCCTTTCCCGACCGGGACCGTAGATACCTGAAATTCGCACAACGACCAGGTTTTTAGTACAGGTAGCCGCCAATTGCTCCATTGCCAACAGCACCTTGCCATTAAAACGGCTTGGGTCAGGAGGCGTCTGTTCATCAACAACACCACCTCGGTCCTCACCATATACCGCTGTACTTGAAACCAGCAGCACCCTGCCGGCTTCGTTTTTCATAGCAGACCACAGGTTTTTCCAGCCCTCGATAAATATTGCTTCATAAGCGTCTTTATCACGGCGGCCAGGTGTCGGCATAAACACCAGGCTATCAATGTCAGCAGGCAGGTTGGTCAATGTGTCGGGATCCAGAAGGTCGGCAGCGACGGGTCGAACGCCATCGGGAAGTGTGGAAACATCCCTTTTTAAACCATAAACAGTATGTCCGTCCAGTAGCAATGAGTCAGCCAGCTGGCTTCCCACATCACCGCAGCCGGCGATCAGTACCCGCATTACGCCGGTTCCGGCTCCGGCTTGTCACCTGGCGGGCGTGAACCGGGCAATGTTCTCAGCCAAATCAACCAGACTACCAGTGCATCGAGAATTATCAGGGCTTGCCACAGGTAGAGATGGAACCATTCAAATGCGGTGTAATTCCACTGCCCCATGTAATAAAGACTTATGATTCTGACCAGGTTCAGAAGCTGGATTGCAAAAAATCCGGCTACAAAACCAATAAGCTTGTTCTTCAGTGGCGCAGGAAACGCAAAGATGGCTGAAAACAGGATGATGACGGCTTCGAGACCGTTGCAACCACGTTCGATACGTACGCCAAACCCGGAAACCTTGTCACGAATCACGTTGCCTGTCGCTATCACATTGTCATCAAATCCTTGCACAATCCAAACACTGATATCCGCTATCATTGATGTGAACGGCAGGATGATGTACTTTTCCGCTGATTGGAAAAGCTCTAGCGTAAACAATCCGATAAGCAGCACCGAGAATATGATAAAAAATCTAAGCATAAAACCTGTTGCCATACCTGTTAAAGAGAACGCAGCAATGGTACCCAAAGCCAATCTGGCTTGCACGCCGTTTGTGTGTCATTTCGGCAGATAGTGAAAAGACCAGACCAGAATATTTTTCTGATCGGCCCGATGGGGTCAGGAAAAACTACGATAGGAAAACACCTGGCAAGAATGTATGGGCTCGATTTCTACGATTGTGATCACGAGTTGGAGCGCCAGACAGGTGCCAGTGTCAGCCTGATTTTTGACCTCGAGGGTGAAGCGGGTTTTCGCCTGAGAGAGCATCACCTGCTTAAACAGCTGACTGCAAAACAGGGGGTGTTAATCGCCACCGGTGGCGGCACTGTGTGTAACGAAGACAATCGACGCTTGCTTCGTTCCCGGGGTTATGTCGTTTACCTCAAGACAAGCATCGAAAATCAGCTCAAAAGATTGGCGAAAGACAAGAGCCGGCCCCTGCTACAGGCCGACGACAGGAAACACCGGCTGGAGGAACTCGCCAGGGTACGAAACCCCCTGTACGATTCCACTGCTGATCTCGTTTTCAGCACCCGCAACTCAAGTGTCTACGCAACCGCAAAAGCAATTTCTTCCGCGATATTAAAAGGCCTGGACACACTCGGGCAGGAACAACTCCATGCAGATAGTTAACGTCGACCTCGCAGATCGCAGTTACGAGGTAACCATAGAATCTGGTTTACTTGGCAAACCCCATCCGGTTTTCAGTAACTGCGGCAAAGGCACCGTGCTAGTAGTCAGCAATGAAACGGTAGCGCCTTTATACCTTGACCGCCTCGAAGCCTCGCTGTCAGGCGCAGATGTCCACAAATTGATTTTACCGGATGGTGAGAATTATAAAACGGCTCAAAGCTGGTCACAGATCATAGACAAGCTGGTAGAGGTTCGGGCCACCCGCGACACAACCCTGATCACCTTGGGTGGCGGTGTGATCGGTGATTTGGGAGGTTTCGCGGCAGCCAGTTATATGCGGGGAATCAATTTTGTGCAGATACCTACCAGCCTGCTGTCACAGGTGGACGCCTCTGTAGGTGGCAAAACCGGCTTCAACCACCCACAAGGGAAAAACCTGATTGGCGCATTTCATCAACCTGTTGCCGTGCTGGTGGATATAGAGACATTAAACACATTACCCAAACGGGAGTTTTCAGCCGGTCTGGCGGAAGTAGTGAAAATTGCAGCGGTATGTGATGAGCGGTTACTGGGTTGGCTGGAGTCCAATGTTGTGTCAATCATGGCAAGGGAACACGAAGCACTTACCAGCATGATCAAGAGCAGCATTGCCAGCAAGGCGAAAGTGGTTGCGGCAGATGAGCGCGAGACCGGTGCCCGTGCACTGCTCAATTTTGGGCATAGTTTCGCCCATGCAATCGAAACACTCACCCATTACCGACAATTCCTTCATGGTGAAGCGGTTTCCATAGGCATGATGGTGGCGGGCAGTCTCAGTGAAATCAGGGGGCTCTGTGAAACCGGCTTCAGTGAGCGTCTTGGTAAATTACTTAAACGGTTTGATCTGCCGCTAAGCATTCCGCCCAACCTGGAAACCGATGATATTCTAGAAACCATGAAACTGGATAAGAAAGTTATTGCTGGCTTAACCCGGCTTATTCTGGTCAGATCAGTCGGCCGGGGCATAATCGACAGCGACTCTGACAGGCGACAGATTGCCATGGCGATCGACGCCAACAGAACAACAAACTAACAAGGAAAGTGAAGAATACCCCATGAACTCACCATTAAAAAATGACCTCTATATCAGGGCGCTGCTACGCCAGCCAACCGAAAGAACACCTGTATGGGTGATGCGCCAGGCAGGCCGGTACCTGCCGGAATACCGCGAGATACGCGGTCAGGCAGGTAGCTTTATGAACCTGTGCACCAACCCGGAACTCGCCTGTGAAGTCACGATGCAACCCCTGCGTCGATTTCATCTTGATGCCGCCATATTATTTTCAGATATTCTGACGATACCTGATGCCATGGGTCTTGGACTTTATTTTGCCGAGGGCGAAGGCCCCAAGTTTGAAAGGGTGATTCGATCTGCCGCAGATGTTGAGCAGATGAAACAGCCAGACCCTTCAACATCGTTACGCTATGTTATGGATGCCGTATCGCTGATCCGCAAAACCCTCGACGGTGATGTACCGTTGATAGGTTTCAGTGGAAGCCCGTGGACATTAGCTACGTACATGGTTGAGGGTGGATCAAGCAAAGCCTTCGCAAAAATCAAAAGCATGATTTACGGTGACCCTCAAACGGCTCATCTTTTACTCGACAAACTGGCAGATGCGGTCATTGACTATTTGAACGCGCAAATCGAAAGCGGAGCGCAGGCGGTACAAATTTTCGATACCTGGGGCGGTGTGCTGGCGCCTGAAATGTTCAGGGCTTTTTCATTAGATTACCTGGAAAAGATCGTCAACGGCCTGCATCGCTCTTACAACGGTAAAACCATACCGGTGGTGTTGTTCTGCAAAGGTTGTAATTCACACCTGGAAGCCCTTGCAGATACCGGCTGCGATGGACTTGGCGTGGACTGGACCATGACGCTTGCTGAAGCCAGGTCCAGGGTCGGTGAGCGGGTATCCCTGCAGGGCAATCTTGACCCGGCCATCATGTTGACCAACCCCGGGATCATTGAGTCCCAGGTCAAGGCTACGCTAGCCAGTTATGGCAAGGGCAATGGTCATGTATTCAACCTCGGGCACGGGATTACCCCGGATGTAGATCCCCACCATATGACGGTATTAACTGAAAGTGTGCGTGATCATAGCCGGGCATGGCATACGGAATAAGCGGGGGCCAAAAACTCACCGTGCTTTTTCGTTGTCGAAACCCTTGGCGATGATTTCAGCGTACAGGTCGATGAAGCACGACATAATACGAGAAAACTCCGGATTGCGTTGTATGAGTGCCTGGTTAGCCTGGTAGTCATCATGCACTCTCTTGAGAAAATCAATATCGGATTCATCGAGCAATTCACCGGCATTGACCTTGAGCTGCAAACGTCTCACGCGTGGCAACCGAATCTCATCCATCCTGAGTATCAAGGCAGTGATTGTGCCCGCATCTTTTTCTGATTGGTCCATAATTACTGGACTCTCCGTGGATAGGAATTTAGTGCCATATTCACCTTAATGTCAATTCACTTGAAATTCTACGCTCCTGCCGGTGTAATGCTATGCCTGCTGGTCAATTTTCTGGGTTATTGACTTGGGTACTGCTGTGAACCAGTATCCCATTCTCAACTGAACAAATTAGAACACGGACAAAACGACGGTGAATGACTTAACAAGCAATCCAGGTTTCCTGGCATACAAATTCAACTTTAATACCGAGAACGTCGAATTCCTGCCAATAAACTCCGACGAAATACGCAAGGTAAACTCTCTCAAGCTGGAATATATCGATCCAAACCGCAAGCTGATCCCCGTGCCCCTTTCTGAATTGCTTCCGCTGGCAAACGCCCCGGACGAAACACTTCGAGAGAACCCGCCTCGGTTTATATTTCACACGGCATTTTGTGCTTCGACATTTTTATCCCGGTGCCTGGATGTACCGGGACACAGCGTCAGTCTTCGGGAGCCGCAAATTCTCCTGGATGCGGCCAATGCAAAACGCCTGAAGTGGCAATCAAAAACGACTTTTCTCAATTATTCCCATTTGCCAAAACTGGCCATGATGTTATTGAGGAAACACGCCGGTGCCTCTGAAAAACTGCTTATCAAGCCCATTAATTCAGTGAACAATATCATTCCTGAACTGCTGCAAAAATCGGGCTCTGGAAAATCCCTCGTGATGTATACGGATGCTGAAAACTTCCTGTTATCCACGTTGAGAAAAGGTGAAGGTGGAAAACACGTGATCAGGGCGATGTTTGATTTACTCCGTTGTGATTTTCAACATCTCGACAACCTCAGTTTGTCGGCCATGCTGCATATGACCGACCTTAATATCATCATGACACTGTGGAGGCTGCAAATCGAACAGGCAGAAACAGCACTTCAGCAGTTTTCACCCGGCAATGTGCTGGCCTCCCTGTACGGGGAGAAACTGATCCACGAACCCCGGGAAACCCTCGTAGCTGCCAATCGATTTCTGGACCTGGGTATCTCGTCTGAACAGATTGAACACATCGTGGAAAGTGACCGCCGGTTTGAAGATGCAAAAAGTGCCGGTGAACAGTTCAGCCTGAAAAAACGGGATGAAACCTATCAGAAACTGAAAGATTTTTACGGCGCTGATTTGGATAACGTTATGAACTGGATGCTGAAACACAATCCCAATGCCAGCGCTAAACCTGATCTGACCGGCGCGCTTGCCTGATTAACCCGCATATTTCACCAGCCGGTAGCGGGCGGGTCTTTCTCCTCCGTTAAGCTTGATCAAGTTCATCAAGCAATGGTTGGAGAAACTCCTGGTATTTTTCCCAAAGCCTGACAGAACTCGTGTACATGGGCTGGCGGGCCTGGTATGCGCTTGCCGTTGTAACAACACCCGCGCTTTTATCAAAATGCAAACAGCCTTCCTGCCACTCAAGGTCACAGGCCGCCAGCAACTTACGTATCTCAACCTCGGGGTTTTGGGTAAGCGCTTCGTAATTCAGGTCATAGATTTCACCGGGGATGACCTCGTGCCAATGATTCATCAACAACCTGTACTGATTGTGAAACTGCCCGACTGTTTTCAAATCATAGGCAAAACGATAGTTTCCAGTGGCAAAATTCTGTTTATATATGGACAGGCAGTTATCTTTTGCATCCCTGACACAGTGAATGATTTTCGCATTGGGCAGCGCGATCCTGATCAACCCGATCATCATCATGTTAAATGGCATCTTGTCGGTCATGCGACCTGACTGGCTGTCCAATAGCTCAATTTTCTCAAGATAGCTCTTGCCCAATTTTTCAAATAGTTGTCTCGAATAAGTTTCGAGAGGGCCAAACTGGAAATTGTGTGATTGTTTCAGAAACAGACTGGAGCCCAGTGCAAAAATGTAATCCAGTTCGCCCGCACCATGGACCTCAGAATGACTGGCAATTATTCTTTCCACCAGGGTTGTCCCGGAACGGGGCATACCAACAATAAAAATGGGCTTGTTCGAGGTTTCCGGCGTGACCTGAACCTTTGACATCGCTTCAGCACTAAAGCTTCGAATGATACTTTGGATCAGCTCTTTATCGCTGTCGATCTGGTAATTGAACTCCTTGTACCTGATATCGTTCCCGGATTTTAAAAACCTGAACGCTTGCTGGTAATCTTCAACATTTTCGAAGGCCTTGGCCAGGGCAAATGCAAGGTGGATTCTGTTTTCCGGTCCCAAACTGTTATCGCTATACAGCTCAAGCATCAAGCCGATGTGCGGGTCTGTTTTGTCGCGGTATCGATGGATGCTGGAATATGAAAAATGAGCCTCGGTATATTTTGGTTGCTGAGCCATGACCTCGAGATACAGATCACTGGCTTCATCAAACTTACCCTTTGATTTCAGCAGGTTGGCCAAAAGGTACTTGGCAACAAAAACCTGGCTATGGTCGGAAACAATTCGACGGTACGCGTCGATTGCCCGTTCAGGTTTTCCCGCCCGTTGCAAACTGTCAGCCAGGTTCATCTGTGCTTCAAGTAACCTTGGGGATATCGCCAGCGCCTGTCGCCACAGATCATCGGCTTCGCTCCGCCGGCCTGTTTGAGCACATATCGCTGCCAGGTTACAGTAAATTTTAGGGATTCTGACCTTTTCTCCGATCAGGGAACGATACTCCGCTTCAGCAAATGCAAAATTGCCTGTAGAGTGAGCCCGGCTGGCCTGTTTCAGCCGGATATCTTGTTGGGCTGAAATGGTGCGTTTGGGCTTAACCACCCTCTGGATGTTTTTCTTGGGCTTTCGCTTTTTTTTACTCATCCTGTCAAGCCTTCATCAAACGGGTAAATCCACCGACACACCGCAAAAGGTTCATTTGCTGCCAATAACATCTTTTAGCGGTGTCAGAAACCCGTCGTAGTTTTTCCAATGATCAAGCGCGTCGGAGTAGAGCGGCTGGCGAACCTGTTCCGAGCTTGGTGTCGTCACGGCGCGTTTGTTCAGATGAAAATCAAGACAGGATTGTTCAAACGGCAACCCGCAATAATTCAACAAACGATCAACGGCCGCAGGCAGGTCCCTAACCAGGTCTTCATAAGAAATGGTCAATATCTGCCCCGGCAGCACCGCGTGCCAGTGCTCCATCAGCGCGATATAATCCTTGTAGTATTTTCCTATGGTCTCCAGGTCGTAGGAGAAAAGGAAACCCTCCGCAAAAAAATGCCGATACAAACTCCACCCACTCGCCATCGGGTTGCGTCGTATGTCTATGACCCTCGCGTTTGGGAAAAGTGTCTTGATCAAACCAATCTGCTGGAAGTTTCCAGGCGTCTTGTCGACAAAGTACGGGGCTTCCTGTCTGAATGTCTGTGCATAATCCAGGTATCTTCGTGCGAGCCCCTGGACCTGGTCTGTGGTCAGATTTGCCATGGATTGTGGGTACTGACCCTTCTCCGGTTGATTTGGGCTATTTAGCTCCCTGGCAATAGAAATAATCTCGGCAAGCTCACTTGTTGCATCCACCAGGCTATGACTGGTTAAAATTTGCTCAACCAGGGTTGAACCACTCCGGGGTATACCCACGACGAATACTGGTGCTTCTGAGCTGTTTCCAGCGTCCTTTCTGTCCTCAAAATACGCTTCGGTAAAGAATGCTTGCAAACTGGCATTCTGGCTTGAATAGCGATAAGGCTGGTACCGGGCGTAAGCGGTGTTAGCCGCCTGGTAATACTCAAAACTTTCGGCGAACCGCCTATCGTCCTCCAGTGCTTTCCCCAGGGAAAATTGAATTAACACCTTGTTGATACCTGTAATAACACCATCATTTAGCAGGGTCTGCATTGCTGCAATTTCATCTGTTGAAAACCGGTAGGTTCTGAGGTTCGCGAGTTCCCAATAAGCCTGGGCTGCAAAATGAGGGTCTTTTACAACATCGTGATAACAGCTAATCGCCTTTGTTGTGTCACCCATTGTCTTTAGCAGCTTGCCAAGGTGGATTAAGGCCTGGGCTCTCTGTTCGTGCACACCTGACAACTCACGAAATATTGCAATCGCATCATCGTACCGACCCAGTTGATACAGGGCTTCTGCTTTAAGGCTGTAAATCTCGATATTTTCAGGTGCAATGTTGATAAGCCGCTGGCATTGAACAAGTGCCTCCTGGTGCTTTTTGTTGGCAATCAGCGAATTGGCGTACTCGAGACCCAGGCTTACATTGGCGGGTTGTGCTTCAATACACTGAGCAAGAATGGATGTGCTGATTTCAAACTTCTTATGCCGTTTTGCGAGTCTGGCTAACAACCGGAGTGTGCGTACCTCGTTGGGCACCTGCCCATGAAGCCGTCGACAGAGTTTATCCGCCGTCATAAATTCGCCTTTGGCGAAAGCCTGCTCTGCCTTTTGCAGGTTTTCATTAAATGCCTTGATCATATCGAACTGCTTCAAGGTATCTTTACTCGCCTGATCCTGCCCGTCATGACGAAGATACTCACTCAGCGTGTACCAGTTCTGATGGTTCTCCGGCCTTAACCCGGTCGCAGCTTCAAGGAGCCTGATGGCAGATTGACGATCGTTTTCTTCAAACAGTATCCGGGCCAGTTCAACTTTAGCGGGAACATGGCCGGGATCCAGGGCGACCAGGGTCTCCAGCGTATGCTTTGCCTTATCCTGCTCTTCACCAAACGCATAGCAGCGTGCCAGTGTGAATAGAGCACGGACATCATCGGGTTGTTCTTGCAGGATGCTCTCGAGGTTTTGTTGGACCTCTTTGGCATCTTCCGGAAGCCGGGATTCGAGATCCCTGAGAACCTCGGTTTTTCTGTATGCTTCAAGCATGTGTATTTTTGTCTTTGATACGATAAGTGCGATGATTGTACTTCGGCCGGCGGAATTTAACCAACCAATAGGGTACCGGTCAGTATTGCAGGTATCCATACCTTTGCCACTGGCTGTTTATCCCCGTTGTTTTTAGAATGAACCCGATTAGGGAGACTCGTATGCGTGTTCGACTGCTATTGATCATCGTGGTACTGCTGGTAGCGGTTGTGACCCTGTTCCTGTTGCTTCTGGCGACCGATACAGCCATGTCGGTCTGGCAACGCCTGAGTGTTGCCCCGTTATGGCTACAGGTGGCCTATGCGCTTGTGCTGGTGTTGATCTCCAGCGCCACCTTGGTGCTCACATGGCACTGGTTAAAGCCTGCACGCAAAAAGACCTCGGCCAGGGGCGAGGGTGATCATCCAGATCCGTCCAGCTTTCAGGAAGCGCTGGTGGAGTCAGCAGGTGCAGGGGTTGATGTCAGCGCAGCGGTTCAGGAGCTCAAGGAACAACAAAGGCGAAAGCAGAGCGGCGAGGTCTTTATTGCTATTTTTGGGGAAATAAGTACCGGCAAAAGCAGCCTGGTCAAGGCCTTATTACCCCAGGCCGATTTGCAAAGCGATACCAGGGGCGGTACCACCCGCAAAATAAGTCATTACCGATGGCAAGCCAGTTCGGGTGACTCTGTCATTATTGCTGACCTGCCGGGCTTCAATCTTGACGAAAACCCTGGGATTCTGGAGGAAGCCCGCCGCGCCCACCTGGTCGTGTTTCTGTGTGACAGCGATATTACACGTAGCCAAATGGAACAGTTGAAAAGCCTGCTTTCCATACAAAAGCCGCTACTTGTTGCGCTCAATAAAGTGGACCGGTTTTCGAGTTCCGAAGCAGGTCAGATTGCCGGTAATATTTCACAGCGGACCGGTGTTGCCAGGGAAGATATTGTCTTTATCCAGACGGGCGGGCATGAAGAAGTGATCAAGCTATTGCGTGATGGCAATGAAGAAGTCGTTATCCGGGATCGCCCGCAAGATATCGATCCACTTAGAAACGCCCTGCAGCGTAAGCTCGATGGTGACCAGCAGTTGATGGAACAGTTACGGGATACCGCCGTCCTGCTGCTGGCCTCGGAAAAGCTGGATGATGCACGTGATAAGCACCGCGAACAACAGGCCGATGAACTGGTGGCAACGTATTCCAAAAGGGCCATCGTCGGTGCGCTTGCCGCGGTCGCGCCGGGTTCCGATATCATCATTCAGGGTGTGCTCGCCACACGCCTGATACAGGCGCTGTGCAAGGTCTATGATGTTTCCGTGAAGGAGGTGGAGATAGATTCATTTCTGCGCCTGGCCGGAGGCAAGGTAAGAAAAATGACAGCCATAACACTGGCTATCACCGGTAACGCACTCAAGGCGTTTCCGGGCATTGGCACCCTGACCGGTGGTATGGTTCATGCTGTTGCCTATGGCATGATTTTCGAAAGCCTGGGTCGCGCAGCTGCGCAAACACTTGCCAGCCGTGGAAATTTACGCCCCTACCCGGCTGCAAAAGCCTTTGAGGAAATTCTTAATGACAATCTTGAAGCAGGTGCAATCCGCTTTGCAAAACTTGCCCTGGCTGAAAAAGGCAAAAAAAAGCAAACCTGAACAACACCTGCTGGATGCCAACCAGCATATCCAGACACTGCTGAGTGATACCAATATCCCGGCCGCAGTGCGGAATGAGTTATCTGGCGAATTTGAAGAGATCGAAACCATTTCAGAGAAGTTGCTGCACAGTGAAATTCACATCGCAGCCTTCGGTCGTGTTGGAACCGGCAAGTCATCATTGCTGAATGCCTTACTCGGGCGCGAGGTATTTACAACCAGCCCGCTTCATGGCGAGACACGTTCCCAACAACGCAGCGAGTGGGATTCTGTCAATGCCGACCACGTTGTCTTGATCGATACACCCGGTAT
>Ga0102946_1000724_pt1 | contig 11478 bp, 9 predicted proteins | sample SalPon2A_A_D1_MG_FD_78209 | JGI IMG/M metagenome (GOLD analysis project Ga0102946, IMG submission 78209) | Soil microbial communities from South San Francisco under conditions of wetland restoration - Salt Pond MetaG R2A_A_D1_MG | ecosystem: Environmental > Terrestrial > Soil > Wetlands | place... | reverse complement strand
TGCGCGGCAAAGGTCGCGCTGACGATTTCACCGTCGATCACGTCGAACCGGTTGCTCAGTTGGCTGCTCCACTGGGTGACCTCAGGGGTGGGTGCAACGCCCTGTAATCCGCTTGGCCAGGAGGTCAGGATGATCGAGGTTGCCTGCTGATCCCGCTGGTTGTCGACCAGCCCCATGACAATGCCGGTCACGGCGCCGCCGACATTGCCGCCGGCGTTTCCGAAGCTGAACTTGAAACCACCATCATCCTGATCGACCGCCGCCGAAAGGGGCGCCAGCGCGGAATCGAAAGTGAGCTCTGCGATCGAGAGGTCGATGATCTCCTGCGGCAGGTTGCCGGTGAACTGGTTATTGGCCAGGGTCAGCTTTCGCAGGCCGGAAAGATTGCCCAGTTGCGACGGGATGGCACCCGTGAAGCCATTGTCGCTGAGCAGCAGTTCGGCAAGATTGACCAGGTTGCCCAGCGTGGTCGGCAGGGTTCCGGTAAACAGGTTCTTGGACAGGTTCAGATGATTCAGGCCGGTCAGATTGCCAAGCGACGAAGGTAGCGCGCCGCCAATCTTGTTGGAGCCCAGGTTCAGAAACTGCAGGTTGGCCAGATCACCGATCTGGGAAGGCAAGGCGCCTTCCAGGTTGTTTCCGCCCAGGTTGATGCTGGTGACGCGACCCTGCGCGTTGCAGACGATCCCGGTCCAGGTGCATTCGGTGCCGGTGCCCTGCAGCCAGCCGGTGCTTTGGAACCAGGCTCCGCCGTTGGTAGAATTGTACAGCGCCAGCAGGGCTGCGCGCTGCAGCACCAGGTCGGCTGGAATCGGCTCTGGCGGGGCGGGTTCCATGGTTTCGACCAGGGCGACCGGTGGGACGAACGGTTGGATTGCGCTGGCGCTGGTGGGACTGGCCAGCATCATGCCGTTGCCACAGTTGTTGATCTTGGTGACCGTCAGGGCATCACCCCCGAACAGGAAAATATCGCCCAGCGAATTCTTGGTCAGTCCGGGACCATTGGTGATTTCGTAGGTTGGCATGTTGGCGCAGCGGAACGGCCACTCGTAGCCCGCAAACTGGCCCGGCATGTTAATTCTGCCGGACAGATCGATCATATCGTCCATCATCTGCTTGAAGGCGTTCTTGGCCGTGCTCTTGACGGCGGCTTTAACTGCCGATTTGATGGCTGCCTTGGCCACCACTTTCAACGCTGCCGCGGCCGGCGCGCCGGCGCCACCGGTCATCGCGCCAATGGCGACATCGGCGACAATTTCAACCACCGGTTCCGCACAATCCCAGTCCGTCTGCGGGTTGATTCCATCTGCCTGGATATGCATTCTCAGGGTGAACCAGAATGCGCCGGTATTCCGTTTGACAGCCCCGCCTTTCGGTACGATGCCGTAATAGAGGCAACCGGCCTGATCCAGTGAAAACGCGATGGGCCAATCCGTCTTGTTGATGAAGTAGAAACCGGGGCTCTTATCCCTCTCGGTGTCGCTCTCCTTGGCCCATTCGGACTCGGAGAATATTCGGTAACTTTCGCCGTAAGCCTCGAGCCGGAATTTTGCATAACCCGTGCCGGTGGAGGTGTACCTGACCACACTGGTGTCTTCACCATGCTTGGATGGTCCGGCAAGGCTGCCTGTGATCTCTTTCACCAGGCACTCTCCCCGGCTTGGGGCGGTCCATTTATTTCCCGCGCCGACCGAGTAATGGTCATCGGTGCACAGGGAAATGCCGAGGAAGTCCAGATCGGCGTACTTGACCGTTCCGGAGGCCGTGTATTCAGAATTGTTCTTGACGGTCACCAGCGGATAAGCGAGAACCGAGCCGCTGAATAAAAGGGCGAACATCGCCCCCATGAATCGAAGTTTGCTGAACATGATGCGTTGACCTTGCTGATAGAGCTCGTTGAACAGGCAACAAGTCAACGTTGACAGAAGCACGGTGAGGTCAGTAAAAAACGCCGTTACAGGCCCGTGCAGTGATTTGGCTGAATCGTCGAATTGAACGGCAGTATAAAATCAGACCGTACCAATAGCTACTCGACTGACACCTCTGCCAGGATCTTTCGTTCAGGAATTGGCGCGCACAAAAGCGTTCGACCGCATTTCGCGCCCGATGCTGGTCTCCGGGCCGTGGCCGGGGACCACCACGGCAGCCTCGTCCAGGCGATAGATTTTCTGCTGAATGGATTTTTTCAGCTGGCCCATGTCGCCGCCGGGAAAATCGGTGCGCCCGACCGAGCCCATGAACAGCGTGTCGCCGGCGATCAGCAGGCTGGCGTCCTCGAAATAGAAGCTGGTGGAGCCGGGTGTATGCCCCGGCGTGTGAATGCAGTTGCCGCCGCATTCCAGGTCCTGCTCGTCTTCGATCCAGTGATCCGGATCGCCCACCGGCGAGTAGGGCACACCCCACATGCGGCATTGCATTTCCAGTGAATCCCACAGGCTTTTGTCAGAACGGTGCAGCCAGACTGGTGCGCCGGTTTGCTTGCGGATTTCGCCGGCCGCCAGGATGTGGTCCAGGTGTGCGTGCGTGTGAACGATGCCGATGATTTTCAGGCCCAGTTCCCCGACCGTCGCCATGATCCGCGCCGCGTCGCCGCCGGGGTCGAAAACGTAGCCGATGCCGGTCTCGGTATCGCCGATCACGGTGCAGTTGCATTGCAGGGGGCCGACCGGAAACGATTTTCTGACGATATTCATACGTAGTTTACGCCTGTTTAAGTCAGGCGATTGTAACGGCAGAACGCGTGCGGGAGAAATCGGGTGGGGCTGAGCCGCCGAATCAGGCTAAAATGATCGTTTTCGTCAACTGAGAACGCAGCATGTCTGAAAATCGCTTTAGCGGCACCGACCGCTATGTCGCCACCGAAGATCTCACCACGGCCGTCAACGCGGCGGTCACCCTGGGCCGGCCGATCCTGATCAAGGGTGAACCCGGCACCGGCAAAACGCAGTTGGCCGAGGAAGTCTCCCGTGGCCTCGACAAACCGTTGCTGCAGTGGCACATCAAGTCAACCACCAAGGCCCAGCAGGGCCTGTATGAGTATGACGCGGTGGCCCGCCTGCGCGATTCGCAACTCGGTGACAAGCGCGTGCACGACATTTCCAATTACATCGTGAAAGGACCGCTGTGGGAGGCCTTCGAGGAGGACCGGCAGCCGGTATTGCTGATCGATGAAATTGACAAGGCGGACATCGAGTTTCCGAACGATCTTCTGCGTGAACTGGATCGCATGGAGTTCTACGTCTACGAGACGAAGCAAACCGTCACCGCGAGGCATCGCCCGATCATCATCATCACCAGCAACAACGAAAAGGAACTGCCCGATGCGTTCCTGCGCCGTTGTTTCTTCCACTATATTCGCTTTCCCGATGCCGAAACGATGGCGGAAATCGTCGACGTGCACTATCCCAACCTGAAAAAGGACCTGCTGAGCGAGGCGCTGAAAGCTTTTTACGACCTGCGCGAGATTCCCGGGCTGAAGAAGAAGCCGTCCACCTCCGAACTGCTGGACTGGCTAAAGCTGCTGCTGGCCGAGGATGTTCCGCCCGAGGCACTGGCCAGCGACGACCGGCGCAAAACGCTGCCGCCGTTGTACGGCGCGCTGCTCAAAAACGAGCAGGATGTGCACATGTTCGAGCGCCTGATTTTTCTCAACCAGCGGAATGCCCGCTGACGAGACAGAGCAGATGTTGATCCCTTTCTTTTTCCTGTTGCGCGAAGGCGGACTCAAGGTTTCGATCACCGAGTTCCTGACCCTGCTCGAACTGCTCAAGCGCCGGGTCGTGCAATATGACATCGATGAATTCTATTACCTGTCGCGCGCCTGCCTGGTGAAAGACGAGGCGCTTTATGATCGGTTCGACCGTGTCTTTTCCGCCCACTTCAAAGGCATTGAGGACCTGTTCGGGCCGGACAGCGCAGAAATTCCCGAGGAGTGGCTGAAAAAGTATTTTGAGCGCGGTCTGAGCGAAGAGGAGAAGGCGCAAATCCAGGCACTTGGTGGCTGGGACAAGCTGATGGAGACGCTGAAGAAACGCCTGGAGGAACAGAAAGAGCGCCACGAAGGCGGCAACAAGTGGATCGGGACGGCCGGCACCTCGCCGTTCGGCGCTTATGGCTATAACCCGGAAGGCATTCGCATCGGTCAGGACGGCTCGCGCCACCGGCGGGCGGTGAAAGTGTGGGACAAGCGTGAATTCCGCAATCTCGATGATTCACTTGAACTCGGTACGCGGAATCTCAAGGTCGCACTGCGTCGTTTGAGGCGATTCGCCCGCGAAGGCGCCGCCGACGAACTGGATTTGCCCGACACCATTGAGTCCACGGCCCGGAATGCGGGCTTGCTGGATATCAAAATGGTGCCAGAGCGGCACAATGCGGTGAAAGTGCTGCTCTTCCTGGATATTGGCGGTTCGATGGACGACCACGTGCGAGTCTGCGAGGAATTGTTTTCGGCCGCCAGCAGCGAGTTCAAGCACCTTGAATATTTTTACTTCCACAATTGTGTCTACGAAGGTCTGTGGAAAGACAACACCCGCCGCCATCATGACCGCATCCCCACGATGGACGTGCTGCACAAGTACCCGGCCGACTACAAGCTGATCCTGGTTGGCGACGCCACGATGAGCCCGTATGAAATCCACTATCCCGGCGGCAGCGTCGAGCACTGGAACGAGGAAGCCGGCGCCACCTGGATGCGGCGCCTGCTCGACACCTACCCCAAGGCGATCTGGCTGAATCCCGAACCGGTGCAGCGTTGGGAATTCACGCCTTCCATCAAGATGATGTCGGAATTGATGGAGGAGCGCATGTACCCTTTGACCGTTTCCGGACTGGAAGAGGGGATGCGGGAACTCCGGTAGCGGTCAGCCCTTTTGCATCCAGCGTGAGAAAACATACCCTCCCACTGCGCCCGCAAGCCCCTGCACCAGTAATCCGCCAACCGTACGCCCAATGGCCACCGGAGTGATACTCAAGGCGAGTTGCAGGGTCAGGTGAATGGTAATCAGCGCCACGCCGCCGGCCACGATGTAAAGTGGTGTGCGCCATTGCGGCCACCAGTGAAGCAAGATGCCAACAACCAGGAAGGCGACGAGGTAACCGGCTGCGATCATCGGCAATAATGTCCCGGCCATCCCCAGCAGATCTTTGGCCGTCATGGACAGGCGGGTGACCAGGTCAACCTCGAGCCCCATGGAAACGAGGTTGGAAACCACCGATTGGGTCGCGGTAAATGAGGCCAGCACATAGGCCGTGAGCACTGCCAGCAGGTATAACCCGAATCGATAAAGCAGGGCAGTTGGGATGTTCATGTATGCTTGCTCTTGAATGAAGAATTGATTGCTGGCAAAAAGGCTATCACAACCAACCCGCTCAGAGGTTCCTTATGTTTCATGCACGTCAACTGCTGGCCGGCGCACTCGCTGCGCTCCTGAGCCTGTCGACTGCAGCCTTGGCTGAAGAGTACCGGCTCGAAACCTGGGTAGACGGGCTCAGTTTGCCGTGGTGCATCGCGTTTCTGCCGGATGACTCGGCCTTGATCACCGAACTTGGCGGGCGGCTGAAGCAGGTTGATCCAACCGGTGAGTCGGTGACTGAAATTGGCAATGTCCCCAGCGTCTATTTCGCCGGGCAGGGCGGATTGTTCGATGTGCTACTGCATCCGGATTTTTCCGAAAATCATCTCATCTACCTGTCCTTCGCAGAGGGCCGGCCAGGGGACAACGGCACGGCGGTTGCACGCGGCAGGCTGGCCGGCGACCGGCTGGAAGATGTCGAAATCATCTTTCGCAACTTCACTCGCAAGGACACGCCAGTTCACTATGGCGGGCGTCTTGCCTTCATGGCTGACGGCACACTGCTGCTCACGACCGGGGACGGGTTTGATTACCGCGAGTCGGCGCAGGACGTGACCAGTGGACTGGGCAAGGTGTTGCGCATGAACGACGACGGCACCCCGGCGCAAGACAACCCGTTTCCCGAATCACCCTATGTCTATGCCTACGGATTGCGTAATCCGCAGGGCCTGGTCGTGGCTGATTCGGGTGTGATCTGGCTGCATGAGCATGGCCCGCGTGGTGGTGACGAACTCAATCGCATCGAGGCTGGTGTCAACTACGGCTGGCCAGCGATCACCTATGGTGTGGACTACAGCGGCGCCGTGATCTCACCCTACACCGAGTGGGAAGGCATGGCGCAGCCTGAATACTACTGGGTGCCTTCCATTGCTCCGTCCGGTCTGGCCGTGTATGAAGGCGACCTGTTTCCCGGCTGGACCGGTGATCTTTTCATCGGCGCGCTGGTCGACAGGGAAGTGCGCCGGCTGGACCTCTCAGGCGGCCAGGTCATTGCCGAAGAAGCGTTGTTCAGCGGGTTGGATGCACGCATTCGGGATGTCCGGAACGGACCGGGACGCACGCTTTACATCCTGACACCGGACAGCGTGGTACGGGTATGGCCGGCTTCTTCTTTAGGTTCCGGCCCCAATTAGGGAGCGGGCTTGATTCGGATCAAGGGTATGCGGTCCAATTACCGGATAATTTCACGTTTCCAGATGAGCTTCTCCCCTGATGACAAATTCCTCACATTCCTGTGACATTTCGCTTGCGGTGACCGGTTCGGGTGGCGCCGGCGCGATCACGACCGGTGAATTGCTGCTTCAACTGTCCGGCGGTAATGGTTGCTTCGGCATGATGCGACGTTCCTTTGGACCGCAAATCAGGGGTGGCGAGGCGGCCGCGCTGTTGCGGATCGGTCACCGGCCGGTCGAGTGCATGGATGACAGTTTCGACCTGTTATTGGCACTGGACTGGCGCAACGCGGACCGGTTCGCCGAAGAGATCAACCTGCGCCCGGACAGTCTGATCATCGCCGACCCGGCCGCCGGAGAAATTCCGGACTCCATGCGTGAACTCGGCGTGGAAATCATCAATGTCCCGATGACGGCTCTGGCCAAAGAGGTGGCCGGCGGGCGGCCCAACATGATCGCGCTGGGTGTGTTGGCGCATTGGCTGGGCTTCTGCAATGATCGCGCGGGAAAGCTGATCGCCAGGATCTTCTCGCGCAAGGGCGCTGAAATTGTCGCCGGTTCGCAAGCGGCTTTCAACGCCGGCTTTACCGAGCCTCTCATAGCCGAGGCTCGCTCGGCCAGGAATCTGCCGGCGCCTGGCGAGGTCAAGCACGATCAGGCGCGCTGGGCCCTGAGTGGAAACGAGGGTTGCGGCCTGGGCGCGCTTCGGGGTGGCATTCGTTTTGCCGCCGCCTACCCGATTACGCCCGCCAGCGATCTGCTCGAATGGCTGTCGCCGCGCCTGGAGCAACTGGGCGGAAGCCTGGTGCAGGCGGAAGACGAACTGGCATCGATCAACATGGTGATCGGCGCTTCTTTCGGTGGCGTGCCGTCGATGACAGCGACTTCCGGCCCCGGCCTGGCCCTGATGCTCGAGGCGATGGGTTTGGCTGTGGCGGCCGAAGTCCCCGCCGTGGTGGTCAACGTGATGCGAGGCGGTCCGTCCACCGGCATCCCGACCAAGTCGGAGCAGGCCGATCTGAACATGGCCCTGTACGGTTTGCATGGCGACGCGCCGCACCTGGTGCTGGGTGCACTGGATCATGCTGACTGCATCCTGACGACCGAGTGGTCAGTCCGGCTTGCCGAGAGCTTGCAGACGGTCGTCGTGGTTCTGTCGGACCAGAACCTGGCGCAATCGAGGGTCATCATTCCGCATCCGGAATACAAATTGCCGCCCATTCCCGGCCGGCAGGTGGCGAAGCGAACCGATTCTTACCAGCGCTACCAGTTGACAGACAGCGGCATTTCACCGATGGCCATTCCGGGCGCGCCTGACCTGATGTATGTCGCGGACGGGCTGGAGCACAGTGAAAGCGGCAAGCCTTCCAGCGCGGCGGCCGACCACCAGGCCCAGTTGGACAAGCGCCAGCGAAAAATCGCAGATTTTGATTTTGGCGACCACTGGGCGCAGTGCAGCGGCACTGGTGAAACGGCAATCGTTACCTGGGGCTCCAGTGCAGCGGCGGCTCGCGAAGCCGCCGAGCGCCTGCGAGCGTTAGGCACCCCGGTAAAAGTGATCGCGTTGCGGTTGCTGCTGCCGGCCAGCCCGGACAAGCTAGCGGCGGAACTTGCCGGCGTAAGCAGGGTATTGGTGGTGGAGCAAAGTCATTCGCAGCAGTTCTACCGCTATCTGCGCGCCTGGTATGAAATGGACGCCGAAATCGGGTTGCTGGCCCGGCCGGGGCCACTGCCGATCAGTCCGGGCGAAATTGTGACCCAGATCGAGAACTGGAGTTGAGCATGGTTCAGCAAGCTTCCACCATTCCAATCAAACCGAAAGACTACAAGTCCGATATCAAACCGGTCTGGTGCCCCGGTTGTGGCGATTTCGCGGTACTTAACGCCATTACCAAGGCATTGGCTTTCCTGGAATTGCCGAAGGAAGACGTGGCGCTGATCTCCGGCATCGGCTGTTCCTCCCGCATCGCCGCCTACACCAGCGTGTACGGCTTTCACGGTGTGCATGGCCGGGCGCTGGCGCTGGCCGCCGGGCTGAAAGCGGCGCGCCAGGATCTCACCGTGCTGGTGGCCGGTGGCGACGGCGATGGCCTGTCCATCGGCGGCAATCACTTTATCCATGCTTGCCGGCGCAACATGAACCTGACGTACATCATCATGGACAATGAGGTTTACGGCATGACCAAGGGGCAGGCGTCGCCGACCACGGCGCCCGACTGGCTGGACAGCAAGCTGACCCCCGGCGGCACCGGCATTCGCCCGTTCCAGCCGGCCGGGCTCGCCCTGACTGCCGGGGCCTCTTTCATCGCACGCGGATTCAGCGGTGATCCCAACGGCATGGCCCGGATGCTGGTGGAGGCGATCAACCATCCCGGGTTTTCCTTCATCCAGGTGCTCAGCCCCTGTCCGACGTTCCGCCCGGAACAGATGGATTGGAAGCACCATGTTCGCGTTTCCGAACAGGAAACCACTGATGACCCCGTTCTCGCCGCCCAGCGGATTCAGGCGGATGACGGCATGAGCACCGGTATCCTGTACCAGCGGCAAATTCCGGCATTCCAGCCAGGCGGCAAGCCGCCGGTGGCCGAAGTGGCGGATTTCGAAAGAGCGTTTGAAGTATGAGCATCGCGGAAAAAATGACCGAACTGGACACCTTCCTGGCCTATTCGATCGCGCTGGAGGAAGAGGCGGCGGATCGCCACGACGAACTGGCCGACATGCTGGATGTTCACCACAATCCCGGCGTTGCCGCGACGTTCCGTAAACTGGCGCATTACAGCCGCCTTCATGCGCAGGAGATCCGCGATCACGCTCGCGGCCGCAGTCTGCCCGTCATCGCGCCCTGGGATTTTGGCTGGGAGGATATGGAAGGTCCGGAAACCGCTGACATCGGTGCCGTGAACTATCTGATGAACACCGCTCAGGCGCTGCAGATAGCCATGGGTAATGAACAGCGGGCGCACGATTTTTACTTTCAGGTCAGCCAGGAAAGCCCGGCGGCCGATGTGCGCGACCTGGCGGCCGGTTTCGCCGAAGAAGAGAGCGAGCACCTGGATCTGCTCAGGATGTGGATCGACAGGACGGACGAATCGGCCGACGAAAAGGCCTGGGATCCGGACCCGCCGAACGTGCCTGAATGAGGTCCAAAACCTTCCTATGCTATACGGGGCTCCCTTCAGACGCTAAAGACGCGAAGGACGCAAAAGACGCTAAAAAAGTCAAATGATTCAGGACTCTATTATCTGCCTGTGACAGGAGACTCTGGATTTAGACTGCGACGAAATTTTACGTCGAGGAAGCAGAAAACACTGAGCGTAACGGCCATGCCACCGCAATAATTCTTTGATTTTTTTAGCGGCTTTTGCGTCTTTAGCGTATAAAAAAATCTCTAATCCTTTAATCCAGCCGCTTCTGGAATTTTCGCACCGCGATGGTCATCGCGATCAGGATGAAACCACACAGCCAGGCCACCTCGTGGGCCAGTTCCGGCAGGTTCGCACCGCGCAGCACGACGCCACGGATCAGTCGCATGAAATGGGTCATCGGCAGCACTTCGGCAATCCACTGGGCGGCTTCGGGCATACCATCGTAGGGAAACATGAAGCCGGAGAGCAGAATCGAGGGTAGCAGGATGAAAAAGGTCATCTGCATGGCCTGGAATTGCGTGTGGGCGAGTGTCGAAATCACCAGCCCCAACGCCAGATTGGCGACGATGAACAGCAGGCTGACCCAGTAAACGTCCATCAGCGTTCCGCGCAAAGGCACGTGGAAAAGCACCTGGCCGAGGAACAGCACCAGCGACACCTGGATCAGCCCGAAAACCACGTAGGGGATGATTTTCGCCAGCATCAGCTCCAGCGATCTCACCGGCGTGGTGATTAGCAGTTCCAGGTTGCCGCGCTCCCGTTCGCGAACGATCGCAACTGCCGTGAACAGCGTCATCGTCATGGTCAGGATAATGCCAATCAGCCCGGGTACGGTATTCACCTGCGCGCGCCGCTCCGGGTTGTAATAGGTGCGGATTTCCATCGCAGGCGGTTGGTCGTTATACGGGGAGGTTCTGCTGGACCGCGCGATGCTTGCCGCCGCGCCGCCGACGATCGTGTCCGAGCCATCCACCAGCAGCTGGATGGCCGAGCGGTCAGCCTGCTGCTGACGCCGTTCAAAGTCTGGCGGGATGTAGATACCGACGCTGATTTCACCGGCCCGCATCAGTGCTTCCAGTTCGCTCGCATTCGCCGCCTGATAGCGGATCTCGACCACCTGCGTCGCCTGGATATCCTGCACTGCCTGCCGGGAGGCCGCTGTTGACGAAAGATCGGCCACACCGGCCGAGATGTGCCGTACATCGGTGTTGATGGCATAGCCGAACAGCAACAACTGCATCACCGGGATGCCGATGATCATGCCGAAGGTGAGGCGGTCGCGGCTGAGTTGCCTGACTTCCTTTACCACGATGGCGCGGATCCGTTGCAGGGTCTTGATCACAATTGGTCCCTCGACGCCTTGCGGGCCTGGGTGGCGGCCACGAAAACATCTTCCAGGCTGGGCCTGACCCGGGTGCAGCCTTCGATCGGCAAGCCCGCTTGCTGCAAGAGCTCCCGCGTCGCCCGGGCCGGATCTTCCATTTCCTTGTCTACCAGCACCCGCAGCGTATTGCCGATCTGCGCGGTGCTGTGAACGAAGGCCTGGCGGTCGAGAAACTTGCTGACTTTCCGCGGTTCGGCCGCTTCCACCACCACGACGCTGGCTTCGCTGCCATCTGATAGCTCCGCCGGGCTTCCCGATGCCACCAGCACTCCCAGGTCCAGGATGGCCAGGGCATGGCAGCGTTCGGCTTCGTCCATGTAGTGGGTGGAGACGAGTATCGTGGTGCCTTCGGCCACCAGGTCGAACAGCGTTTCCCAGAATGCTCGCCGATTTTCAGGGTCAACCGCGCTGGTCGGCTCGTC
>Ga0102946_1000723_pt1 | contig 11488 bp, 13 predicted proteins | sample SalPon2A_A_D1_MG_FD_78209 | JGI IMG/M metagenome (GOLD analysis project Ga0102946, IMG submission 78209) | Soil microbial communities from South San Francisco under conditions of wetland restoration - Salt Pond MetaG R2A_A_D1_MG | ecosystem: Environmental > Terrestrial > Soil > Wetlands | place... | reverse complement strand
TTCACAATGATCGCCCCGCAGTTGCGGCAGCCTCGGAAAGCACCTCGTCCTATCGGGGGCCCTCAGGACGTCTGGGTGCGCCAGCCGAGCTCCTCGGCAAAGTCTCCGAAGCAGTTCGCGCAGACCCAGTAGTACCCGGGGCCTTTCGGGTGCTGGCCCGTCGTCGTGAAACCTTCGGTGAGGATTCTCGGATCGTTCGCGATCGCTTGACGGTGCTGGTCCGAGTAGTCGGGGTCCATGAACTTGGCCGCACAGAACTCGCAGTGCTCGTGCTCCCAGGTCTCGCTTTCAGCGCGGTATCGCTTGTGGACCCAGGTCGTGCCGGAGGGCAAGAACTTCTCCTGTCCCATTCGGCGCCAGTCGTCAGATGACACCGTCATGCGGACGATCGTACGGTGTTGGTCTTCGCGCCGTTCACCACCCCCGGGGCCTCGCTCGGTGAACATCGAAAGCAGTGCCCCTAGCCGAGGTAGGCGCGCCGGCTCCGTTGGCGGCCTGGCTAGCCTGGTGCGATGCGTTACCGCGTGGACTTGCTCTCTCCCTCCGAGGGAACCGGCTGGCGGGACACATGGTCGTTCTCGGGCTCCGAAGCCACGGCCCTCCAGGCCGAGCTTGCGAAGCTGGAGGAGTTCAGAGTTCCGGACCCTCAGTGGCATTGGGATGCCAAGACCCACCAGGAAGTCTGCACGGCAGATGACCGCTGGCTGGCCGCGATGATCTTGTATCCCGGCGAGCGAAGCGAGTGGGCGGGCCTGCGAATACCGCCTGCGGAGGCGGCTTGGTCGTCGGCCGGAGCGCTTCGGCTTGCCAAGCTCCTCCCAGAGACCTTCGCTGACTTGAAGGGCGACATCTTGAAGCGATTCGAGCCTTGACACCCACGTTGCTGCGGTGAGTGTGGCTTCTCGCGCTTTTCACCACGGTCGGTGTTCGTAAGAATCGGGCCTCAAAAGAACTTCCCCCCGGCGCGGTACCCTGATTGCGATGGCTACGGCTAAGCAAGACGCCGAGAAGGTCCTCGCGGGCCTGCCCGAGGAGGCGAGCCTCGAGGACATCCAGTACCACCTCTACGTCCTGCAGCGGATCGAGCGCGGGCGTGAGGACGTCGCCGCCGGCAGGACTGTTCCCCAGGACGAGTTCGAGCGTCGGCTTCAGCGTTGGCTCGACGAGTAGCTTGGACCGAGGTCGCCTGGCGTGATCTCGAGCGCGTCGCCGACTACCTAGCCGAGGACTCGCCGGCCTACGCGGCGGCGCTGGTCCGCCGGGTCCGTGATGCCGCCCGCTCACTCACGGAGATGCCTAAGCGCGGACGGGTCGTGCCCGAGATGGACCACGAAGCGGTCCGCGAGTTGATCCTCAGCAGCTATCGCTTGATCTACGAGGTCCGGGGCGACGATGTCTACGTCCTGGCCCTCGTCCACGGCGCGCGCGACCTCGCCTCGCTGTTGAGGCTCGAGGAGCGCCGGCCGGACTAGCGGATCTCGCGCTGAGACACACGAACGCCGGCCCGGGCTCCCTGCAGTGAGGGAGGGGCAGCGGCTATCCGCAGCGGGGACACCAGATCTGGGGCGGTTCCGCGGAACCGCTGACGGGCGCGGCGCCGAGCGGTCACTTTCGGCCGGCAGGCGGGGCAGATTGACCGCTCGGCCACTGGACGAGGCAACCTCGCCGCGATCGGCGGGATGGTCACGCTCCCTCTATGCAACCGCTGCCGGCTCGCGGTCGGCGCCCTCGGCCGGACCCACGCTTCCGCATAGATCCAACACTCCCCGGGCATCAGGTTCGAGGCAGGTCGAAGACCTTTGCAGGCGGAGCCGCGCACCTCGGTGCGGGAACGGACGCGCTACGGAAGTAGGAGGTCGTTCTGGGCGCTCGGGCGTTCGGGCCCGACGTCGAATTCGGTGGAGTCGATCCGCGGATCCTCGGCGCTGACCGTGTAGACGCCCTCCTCGAGATCGATCTTGAACTCGAGCACGCCGTTGGCGATGACCGGATCGGTGGTCTCGTCGGCGGGGCCGGTGAACTCGAGCCGCACGTCGTCGCCGGTCTGATTGCTGATCGTGACGTTGGCGAGGCCGGCGCCGATCGGCTCCCCGCTCTGGGTCTGCGTGGGGGAGACGACGACCTTCTCGTCGCCGATCCGCGCGGTCAGCTCGATCGGGGCCGGTGGTCGTGGATCGTTGGGGAAGTCCTCAGCGCCACAGCCCGCGGCAAGTGCCGCGAGCGCACCTGCTGCGAGCAGAGCTGTGCGCCATCTCCCTCTCATCAGCAGGGAATCTATCCAAACTGGCGGCGGGCGGCGTCGCTTGGTGCGGCCGGAGCGTCTGAGCCCCGTCGGCGTGGGGCTATCCGAGCCAGACCGATCGCCGCTCGGCGAGCATTCTGTCGAGCTCGATCTGAATCCGCGCGCGGATCTCCTCGGCGATCGACTGCACTGCCGCGGCGTCGTCGATCGTCCCCTCGGCGAGTCCGGGCACATCGATGGGCTCGAGGAAGCGGATCTTGAACTTGGCCGGCATGTACATCAGCGCCGCCAGTGGCCCCATGTGGGGGAAGGCGTGATTGAGCGGGGCGTAGAGCAAGCCCGTGAGCCGCTCGAGTAGGCGCATGTGGGCGAATATCGGCATCGCCTCCTCGCCACCGACGACCGCGATCGGGACAATCGGGACGTTGGCCCGGAGGGCGGTGCGGACGAAGCCGCCACGCCCGAAGCGCCGCAGCCGATAGCGCTGCCAGAGCACCTTGCGCGTGCCCTTCAGCCCCTCAGGGAAGACGAGCGCGAGCCGCCCCTCGTCGCTGAGCAGACGCTGCGCGTTCGCGGGGTGCGCGGGGATGACCCCCATCTTGTTGACCAGGGCGCTGACCATCGGGAAGCCCTTGAGCCAGTGCTCGCCCAGCATGTACAGGGGGCGCGAGCCCGCGGTTTCGTTGCGGAGCGCCTGCATGATCATCGGCGCATCCGGCGGCAGCGCGCCGGAGTGGTTGCCGACCAGCAGCGCGCCGCCATCAGCTGGGATGTTCTCCACGCCCTCGGCCTCCACGCGGAACCAGTAGCGGTAGTAGAAGTTGAGCAGCGGATCGATCATCGAGACGATCAGCTCGCTGCGTCCCCAGTCGTCCAGGTTGCGGCCGCGCTCGGGTGCGGGCAGCAGTTCCCGGAGCTGCTCGATCGTCGGTCCGTCGGCCGGCGGCTCGAGATCGCCGGTGCGCAGACCGCGCTCGGCAAGAGCGTCGCCCGCGGGGTCGAAGCCCGGCCCAGGCTGTGGCTCGGGATCGGGGGCGTGCCTCTCCTGCTCGGAGCCGCCTCCTCCGAGCAGCAGCGAGTCCCGGCCCAGCGGCTTGCCACCGAGCCCGACGGTACGGCGCTCGGGGCTCAACCCTCCGCCCCGATGTCCTCGACCGTCGCGGGTGCCCCGTCGCCGACGATCACCTCGGTGCCCGGCTCGGCCTCGCGCCTGAGGATCGCAAGTGCCACCGGGCCGCGAGCGGGGGAGAGCACCGCTGTGCCGACGGACCCGAGGACCTTCTCGCCAAGCCGCACCTCGGCGCCGGTCGTGAGCGGCTCCTCGGCGACGAGTCGGCGAAGGTGCCGGTTCGGGCGCCCCTTGTAGTGGAGGCGCGCAACGGTTTCCTGCCCGATGTAGCACCCCTTCTCGAAGTTCACGGCGCGTTCGTTGATGCCCGCCTCCTGGGGGATCGTCTCGTTACCCATCTCGGCACCGAAGGCTGGCCGCCCGAGCTCGACCCGGAGGATCTCGGCCGCCTCCACGCCGACGCGCTCGGCCCCCTCGTCGGTGAGCTGACCCGCGACGCGCTCGAGCGTCTCCCGCGGACCGATCAGGTCGAGGCCGGTGTCGGTGCTCACGGCGCGGACATCGCGCTCGGCGAGGCGCAGCTCGCGATGCGAGTGCTCGGGCCCCACCCGCTCGCCCACCAGCTCGGTTGCCCGCGGTCCGATCACGGAGCACACGGCGAGATCGTCACGGCGGCCTACCTCGGCGTCGCGCCCGACCCGGTACATGTCGAGATGGCGGAGGACCTCGGCCGCCGGGCCGGTCCCGGTCTCGACCCAGATCAGGTCACCCTCGAGCCTGAGGACGCGCATGTCGGCCCGCATCTTGCCCTTCCTGTCGAGCAGCGCCGCGTAACAGCCCTGGCCCGGCTCGAGTGACTCGATCTCGTTGGTCAGCTGGCCCTGGAGGAACTCCGCACCCTCCGCGCCCGAGACCTCGAGCACGACGCGCTCCGGGCGATCGAGGACGCCGGCCTCCTCGCGCAGGAGGCGGTACTGGGCGTCGAGCTCGGCTGTCGGTGCCTTGGCCACGGTCCGATTGTAGGAAGGGCCGGGCCGCGGGGTTTCGGGATAGGCTTAGAGCGATGGCGCTCGCTGCAGCCTTCAATGAGATCGTGGACTCGCTGCCGGCCGACTGGACCGACATTGCGCTCGACCTGCGGCTGGAGGATGAGGACCGCTACATCGACGCGTCGATCCCGATGACGCAGATCAATGCGCAGCCCTACTCGCACGCCGACTGGCACTTCCGGATCAACGTCGCCAACGGCTTCGGCCACGGCGCCGCCGCCGAGACCGTGAGCTGGGTCCTCGAGATGCTCGATCGCCAGGGAATCGCCGGGGAGCTCGTCGTCCGCGAGATCCACGAGGGCCGAGCCGAGGTGGTGCAGATGTGGGGGCGCCCCGAGAGCGTCCGGCGGGAGTTTCGCAGCCGGCGCAGCCTCTGATGGGTCTACGGGCCTAGCCGTGGCGGTCGTCCAGGCGCTCGTGAGCGACCTGATGCTGGCCAGCAAGGTCAGCGAAACCCTGACGAGCGCCGGGCACGACGTGCTCAGCGGCGGCCTCGAGCCGAGCGCTGACGTGGATGTGATCGTGGCCGACCTCGACGCGGTGGACGCGGAGAAGGTAGGAGCCGCCGGCCCGCCGACGCTGGGTTTCTATCGCCACACGGAGCCGGAGGTCAGGGCCGAGGCGGAGGAGGCCGGTTTCGACCGTGTCGTGCCGCGGAGCCGCATGGCCCGCGAGTTGCCCGGCCTGGTCGGCGCCCTGCTCTCGAGCTAGTCGCCGACAGCGACGCCGGGCCGGCCACGGCGGCCGGCCCGGGGGTCGAATCAGCGCTGAGCCAGGTCGAAGCGGTCGAGGTTCATCACCTTGTCCCAGGCCGCGGCGAAGTCGGCCACGAACTTCTGCTCCGCGTCGCTGGAGGCGTAGACCTCGGCGACCGCCCGGAGCTCGGAGTTCGAGCCGAACAGGAGGTCGACCCGGCTGCCGGTCCACTTGACCTCTCCGCTGCCGTTGGTGGCCTCGTAGGCCCCGTTCCCGGACGCGGGCTTCCAGGTCGTGCCGAGGTCGAGCAGGTTGACGAAGTAGTCGTTCGTCAGCTTGCCCGGGCTGTCGGTGAGCACGCCCTCCTGGGAGCCGCCGTGGTTGGCGCCGAGGACCCGGAGGCCGCCCACCAGCACCGTCATCTCCGGCGCGGTGAGCGTCAGCAGGTTGGCGCGGTCGACGAGCAGGTACTCGGCGTCGAGTCGCTGATCGCCGCTGAGGTAGTTGCGGAACCCGTCCGCGGTCGGCTCCAGCGGGTCGAACGAATCGGCGTCGGTCTGCGCCTCGGTGGCGTCGGTCCGTCCCGGCGCGAACGGCACCGTGAGGCCGTGGCCGGCATCCCTGGCCGCGCTCTCGACCGCGGCGCAGCCACCGAGCACGATCAGGTCGGCGAGCGAGACCCGCTTGCCGTCGCTCCGGGAGCCGTTGAACTCGCCCTGGATTCCCTCGAGGGCGCCGAGCACCTTCCGGAGCTGCTCGGGCTCGTTCACCTCCCAGCTCCGCTGTGGCTCGAGCCGGATCCGGGCGCCGTTCGCCCCGCCGCGCTTATCGCTGCCACGGAACGACGAGGCCGCCGCCCACGCTGTCGAGACGAGCTCGGGCACCGAGAGGCCCGAGCCGAGGATCTTTTCCTTGAGCTCGCTGATCTCGGCATCGCCGATCAGCTCGTGATCCACCTTCGGCACCGGGTCCTGCCAGATCAGCTCCTCGTCTGGGACCTCCGGGCCGAGGTAGCGATCGATCGGGCCCATGTCGCGGTGGGTGAGCTTGAACCAGGCCCGCGCGAACGCGTCCTGGAACTCCGCGGGGTTCTCGAGGAAGCGCCGCGAGATCTTCTCGTACTCGGGGTCCATCCGGAGCGAGAGGTCCGTGGTCAGCATCGTCGGGTGGGTCTTCCCGTCACCGAACGCCTCCGGGACGGTCCCCTCGCCGCCGCCGTCCTTGGGCACGTACTGGTACGCGCCGGCCGGGCTCTTCTCGAGCTCCCACTCGTAGCCGAAGAGAATCTCGAAGAACGAGTTGTCCCATTCGACCGGCGTGTTCGTCCATATCCCCTCCAGGCCACTGGTGATCGCGCTCCCGTTCTTGCCGTCGTTGAAGGAGCTCTTCCAGCCGAGCCCCTGCTCCTCGAGGGGAGCGGCCTCCGGCTCGGGGCCGACGTACTCGTCCGCATCGGCCGCGCCGTGCGTCTTGCCGAAGCTGTGGCCGCCGGCGATCAGCGCGACTGTCTCCTCGTCGTTCATCGCCATCCGGGCGAACGTCTCGCGGATGTCGTGTGCCGCCTTGATCGGGTCCGGGTCCGCGTTCGGGCCCTCGGGGTTGACGTAGATCAGACCCATCTGCACGGCCCCGAACGGCTCGTCGAGCTCGCGGTCGCCCCGGTAGCGGGCGTCGCCGAGCCACTCGGTCTCCGCGCCCCAGTAGACATCCTCGTCGGGCTCCCAGACGTCCTCGCGGCCACCGGCGAAGCCGAAGGTGGGAAAGCCCATCTGCTCGAGCGCCACGTTTCCGGTCAGCACCATCAGGTCGGCCCACGACAGCTTGCGGCCGTACTTGCTCTTGACCGGCCAGAGCAGTCGCCGGGCCTTGTCGAGGTTGGCGTTGTCGGGCCAGCTGTTGAGCGGCGCGAAGCGCTGCTGGCCGCCGCCGGCGCCGCCGCGGCCGTCGCTGATCCGGTAGGTGCCCGCGCTGTGCCAGGCCATCCGGATCATCAGGGGGCCGTAGTTCCCGAAGTCCGCGGGCCACCAGTCCTGCGAGGTGGTCAGCACCTCGGCGATGTCCCGCTTGACGGCGTCGAGGTCGAGGCTCCCGAACTCGGCCGCGTAGTCGAAGTCCTCGCCCATCGGGTTCGACTCGACGGGATTCTTGGCGAGGATCTTGAGGTTGAGCCGCTCTGGCCACCAGCCGCGGTTGTCGCCGCCCCGGGTGGGGTGGGGGAAGCTGTTGTGCGGGAACGGGCAGCCGCCGCGCTCCGCGTCTGACATCTCTCCAACTACGGCATCTGGGCTATCGGACATGTGGATCCCTTCCTGGTGATTGATTCTGGTCGGTGATGCTCGCGGACGAGCAGGTGGGGCAGAGGCCCCGGAAGATGACTTCGGCCTCGTCGATCGCGTAGCCATGATCGTCGGAGGCGGTCAGGCACGGCGCGATGCCGACAGCGCAGTCGACGTCCTCGATCGCGCCGCACGAACGGCAGACGACGTGGTGGTGATTGTCGCCGACGCGCGACTCGTAGCGGGCCGCCGAGCCGCTCGGCTGGATGTTGCGGAGAAGGCCGGCGTCGGTCAGTGCGCGAAGCGCGTTGTAGACGGTCTGGTGGGACACCTCCCCGAGTTCGCGGCGCACGTCGGCGATCAGCGAGCCGGTGTCGGCGTGGGGATGTTCGTGGACCGCATCCAGCACGGCGAGCCGGGGGCGCGTCACCCGCAGGTGGGCACTGCGGAGGAGCTGCTCGGATTCCGGCGCGGCGGGCATGAGCTGAACTCATATCAGCTTTTTGGAATCGATCAAATCTTCTTCCAGAGACCGGTGTGGGCATCGTGCGCTGGGACGCTCGCCATTGCTCTACACTGCCGCCGCGTTGCGCCCGCGACTCGCGCGGCGAGTACACCAACTTCAGGAGGTACGTAAGTGCAGGATCGAGGACTGGCCGCCTACATCGCGGAGCTCGTCGGAACTTTCATCCTGGTCTTCGTGATCGGGACCGTCGTCAGTCTCTACGCGGCGGGAGGGAGCGACGCCCAATTCGGCTCGGACTACGCCGTGATCGGGCTGGTACAGGCCTTCGCCCTGTTCCTGGTCATCCAGACGATCGCTGCCGTCAGCGGCGCTCACGTGAACCCCGCTGTGACCTTCGCGGCGTTTCTGCTCAAACGGATCGACGGCATCGACAGCATCATCTACACGCTGGCCCAGCTGGCCGGCGGCGTCCTCGGCGCCCTGCTGGTCAAGGCGTTGCTCGACGACGAAGGCGCGATCAACAACTACGGTGCGCTCGACGTCAGCCCGATCCTGGCGAGCGACTTCGCAGGCATGATCGTCGAGATGTTCGGCACCTTCTTCTGGGTGCTCGCCGTCGTCGCCGTCGCGCTCAACCCGAGGGCCTGGCGCGACTGGGCTCCGCTGGTGATCGGCACCACATTCGGCTTCGCCGTCATGGTGTTCGCGCCGCTCACGGGAGCAGGGTTCAACCCGGCTCGCTGGCTCGGCCCGGCGCTCGTCGGTGACGACTTCGGCGGGGTCTGGCCGTACCTGGTCGGGCCAGCGCTCGGCGCGGTGCTCGCGGTGCTCTTCTACAAGTTCGTGATCGAGGCCGGCGAGCCCGAGGGCGAACCCGAGAAGGCGCCCGGTACCTAGGCTCCCACCTACAACTGCGACTGACGAACGGGGCGCGAGAGCGCCCCGTTCGCGTTGATGGGCCCGGGCGCACCGCGCTGATCGCGGCGCTCGCTGCTCCTATGCTTCGGTGGCGATGCGCCGCATCACCTTCTCCCGCAACTACACGCTCTCGCTGAGCAGGACCTGCCGCTGCTACTGCAAGTACTGCGCCTTCGCCACCCACCAAGCGCACATCTACTCGCCGGAGGAGGTGGACGCCCAGCTCGAGCAGGCGGTCCGGCGCAACGCCAAGGAGCTCCTGGTCCTGACCGGGGAGATGCCCGAGGTGAACCCCGTCGTGGCTGAGAAGCTGGCGGGGTGGGGCCACGAGGACTTCACTTCCTACGTCGCCTGGGCGTGCGAGCGGGCGATGGGAAGGGGGCTGCTGCCGCACACGAACATCGGCGTGCTCGAGCGCGACGACCAGCTGCGCCTGCGAGAGGTGACCGCCTCCCAGGGCCTGATGCTGGAGTCGGCGTCCGAGCGGTTGATGGAGACCGTGCACGCGGGCTCGCCGACCAAGCACCCGCGGGTCCGCCTCGAGCACATCGAGCTCGCCGGCGAGCTGCGGATCCCCTTCACGAGTGGGATCCTCGTTGGCCTCGGCGAGACTGAGCAGGAGCGCTTCACCTCCATCGACGCGCTCGCCGAGATCCACGGCCGTCACGGGCATATCCAGGAGCTGATCCTCCAGAACTACGTCCCGCATCCGGACTACTACGGCCGCGAGCCGGCCGAGATCGCCGATCGCGCCTCGCGGGAGCGCTGGTCGGGGGAATCCGAGGGTCACGGCGACGAGGTCGCCACGGCCGAGCAGCCGCTACCCGCCTGGGCCTCGCCGGTCACGCTCGACGACCTCCGGCGCCTGGTCGCCTACACCCGCGAGGCGCTGCCCGACGTGGGCGTGCAGATCCCCCCGAACCTGAGCGACTGGTGGATGGATCTGGCGGTGGCCGGCGCCACCGACCTCGGCGGCCTCTCCGCCAACGGCGACCACATCAGCCCCGATCACCCGTTCCCGAGTCCCAAGCAGGTGCGGGCCGGCCTCCGGGATCACGGCATGGCGCTCGCCGAGCGGCTCTGCGTCTATCCCCAGTACATGAACCCCGACTGGGTCGAGCAGGGCGTGCTCGACCTGATCAAGCTCAAGTACTGGAGCTTCATCCCCCGTGGGTCGAGCGGGCGCACCGCGGCTGCCGGTGGCAACGCCAACGGCAACGGGGCCGATCCCGCCCTCGCCACCGAAGCGATCGCGAAGGGCAGGGAGGGCGCCGCGCTCACCGCCGGCGAGCTCACCGCCCTGTTCGCCGAGTCGCGGCCCGAGGTGATCGAGGAGATGCGCGCGGCCGCCGACGGCCTGCGTGCGGAGCTCTGCGGGGAGACGGTCACCTTTGTCGTCAACCGCAACCTCAACTTCACCAACATCTGCACCGTCGGCTGCGCCTTCTGCGGCTTCGGCCAGGGCCGGCGCTCGCCCGACGCGTACACGGTCGAGGAGGAGAACTTCGTCGAGCGGATCGGCGAGGCGATCTCCTTCGGAGCCACCGAGATCTGCATGCAGGGGGGGATCCACCCCGACTACACGCTGGAGGACTACGGCCGCTGGCTGCGGCTGATCAAGGAGACCGCCCCCGAGATCCACATCCACGCCTACTCGCCGATGGAGGTCCACTTCATGAGCACCAGATCCGGGCTTGAGCCGGGGGAGGTGTTCGACTACCTGCTCGAGTGCGGGCTCGGCTCGACGCCGGGGACGGCGGCGGAGGTGCTCCACGACGGCGTCCGGCAGCGGATCAGCCCGAACAAGCTCCCGGTCGCGCGCTGGGTCGAGATCATCGAGGCCGCCCACGGCCGGGGCATCCCGACTACCTCCACCGTGATGTTTGGGCACATCGAGGAGCCGGCCGAGCTGGCCGAGCACATGCGGGTGATCCGCGAGCTGCAGGCGCGCACCGGCGGGATCACCGAGTTCGTCCCGCTCAGCTTCATCCCCTACCAGACGCTGTTGGGTCGCACCCATGGGATCGAGGAGATCTCCGACTCGGAGAACCTCAAGCACACCGCGGCCTTCCGGCTGGCGCTCGGCAAGAGCGTCCGCAACCTGCAGGCCAGCTGGGTGAAGATGGGGCTCGACGCCGCCACCGAGGCGCTGCGCTGGGGCGTGAACGATCTCGGCGGGACGCTGATGGAGGAGAACATCTCGCGCATGGCGGGCTCCCAGCACGGGGTCAGGCTCGAGCCGGAGGATCTGATTGGTGCCGCGAGGCGGGCCGGTAGGACCCCGGCTCAGCGGACCACGCTGTATGAGCTGATCGACACTTACTAGCGGCGACGATCAGCCTCTGCGAGGTAGGCGGCCTGCTATCAATGGCGCGCGACCGAGACCACGTACTACGAGCGCCGGCCAAGCGAACCCGCCGGAGCGAGGGGACTGATGGCGAACCCTGGAAAGAAGATCATCGACCGCGCGAAGGACGCGCTGGGCACCGACGAGGATGCCCAGGGCTCCGCGAGCTTGGCCGACGGCGCCGAAGGTGGAGGCGGCAAGCGCGAGGCCCACAACAAGTGGGAGCGCTACCAGCTGCCCGAGGACATGACCGGGAAGACCTTCCTCGACGTGGGCTGCTGGGAGGGCGTCAACTGCGCCGAGGCCGTACGTCGCGGGGCGACGCAGGTCGTCGGTGTCGATCTCTGCACCTCCGAGACCCTGCGCAACAACGTCGAGGAGCACGGATTCGAGTTCGTCCAGATGGACATCCTCTCCGAGAAGTG
>Ga0102946_1000722_pt1 | contig 11489 bp, 9 predicted proteins | sample SalPon2A_A_D1_MG_FD_78209 | JGI IMG/M metagenome (GOLD analysis project Ga0102946, IMG submission 78209) | Soil microbial communities from South San Francisco under conditions of wetland restoration - Salt Pond MetaG R2A_A_D1_MG | ecosystem: Environmental > Terrestrial > Soil > Wetlands | place... | reverse complement strand
GTCGCCAGCATGTCGAGGCTCTAAAAAAAGAAAGAGAAAACAGACGGTATCTACCTGGTATAACATTCGATAAATCTCTTAAACCATTGGATGATCTACAGACCGGCATAGAAGGCTGCGAAGTTGTCTGCATGGCTATACCTTCCCAGTTTTATCGTTCGGTTTTCAGACGTGTTATAGACTCTGTATCGTCTGGAACGACAATTGTATCTGCGGCAAAGGGCCTAGAAAATGACAGTCTGCTCACCATGACACAGATAATGGAAGAGGAGTCTGCATTACGGCCACATCAAGGTACAAACGACCTTCACTTTGCCGTGCTTTCCGGTCCATCTTTTGCCAGGGAAGTGGCCGAGTATGTACCCACTGCGGTCACCATAGGCTGTAAAAATAAAGACAGGGCAAGGCAACTGCAAAATGTTTTTGGTACTTCTTCTTTTCGAGTCTATTGCAGTAGTGATGTTATAGGTCTTGAAATAAGTGGTGCTTTTAAAAACATTATAGCCATTGCCACCGGTATCTGTGATGGTATAGGCTATGGGCACAATACACGTGCGGCATTGATAACAAGAGGATTAGCCGAAATTACCAGACTGGGGCTGCATGTGGGAGCGGATGCCGCCACTTTCTCCGGCCTAAGCGGTATGGGGGATCTTATACTTACCTGTACAGGAGACCTGAGCCGCAATAGAGGTGTGGGGCTAAAGCTCGGCTGTGGCCAGAAAATAGATCAGATTATCTCTGAAATGTCTATGGTGGCGGAAGGCGTAAAAACTACGCTGTCGGCATATAAGCTGGCAAAAAGCTACGCAATAGAAATGCCGATACTTGAACAGGTTTATAAAATTATCTACGAAAATAAAAATTGCACAGCAGCCGTCGACGACCTTCTCGCCCGCGAGTTGAAAAGCGAATAGTTACTGATTCGACCAATCATTATCGAGAAACTGATTATGATCGGGTTTCTCTGGTTTTTCCTCTTCCATCCGGAGTTTCAACCACCCCACTATCTTCTCTGATTCGCTGGCAATCTCCTGCATGACCAGTCCACGGTGGCTGACGGTGTTTTTTTCTTCCATGGTTGCCTGAGCAAAGGTTTTGCCAAGACCGTCATGATAGAAAACAGGATCGTAGCCAAAACCTCCCTCACCTCTGCGCTCCGAGGTTATCTTTCCTGCACATTTGGCTTCATAGGTAAGGGCCGGTCCGGAAGGAACTGCTATGGACACGGTGCATTGGAAATAGGCCGTGCGATTTTTGATACCATCCATCTCCTTGAGAAGCTTATCTACATTATCGTCATCACGTGCCGAAGAACCGGCGTATCGGGCAGAATGTACTCCCGGCTGTCCTCCCAGAGCTTCAACAACAAGTCCTGAATCATCGGCAATCGCAGGCAGACCAAGAACCTTAGCAGTATGAAATGCCTTTTTATAGGCATTTTCATCGAAGGTATCTCCGTCTTCGATAACCGGAGGAAGAGGGCCAAAATCGGCCAGGGAACGAATTTCAACCTGAAAATAACTCATGAGTTTTCGAAATTCATGAACTTTATGAGTGTTTGTTGTTGCCAGAACTATGATGTTTACCATGAGATTTCTATCAACCTATAGTTGTTTTCATTTTGCGTAGTCGTTTTTTTAAACGGTTGTCATATCTCTCCTGTTCACTATAGATGCAGCCGCAATAGGGCTGTCTATACAAACCTCTGGCTATCGACAGGTCAATACCCTGCTGCCAGCCTGCTCGGAAGTCGTGATAAACAAAAGGAATGTCAAATTCTTCGGCAAGACTATAGCAGAGTTGTTTGATGGCGTCATGCCGTTGATACCGACTGTAGAGAAGGGTGGTCGAGAAAGAGGTGAAGCCGTTGGCCTTGGCATGGATAACGGAATGGCGTAATCGCAGCGAATAACAGATGCTGCATCGTTTTTCTTCATTAAAGACGACCTGTCTCATAAATTCCTGGAGGCCATATTCTTTTTCGGCGATAAGTCTAATGCCTTCATGTTCACAGAAAGACTCAAGTGCTTCAATTCTGCGTTTAAACTCCTGATAAGGATGAATGTTTGGATTATAGAAAAACGCCGTAATATCCCATTCGCTTGATTTGTGGAGGAAGTCTACAGGGTAAGTAAGACAGGGCCCGCAACAGGTATGGAGCAGGATTTTCATCTATACCTTATACTTTTTGGGATCAATGGTGTATTGATGGATCTTATAGTTGATAATGCGAAGACTGGTATCAAGATATTTTGCGGTCTTCGTCTGATTGCCATTATTCTTCTTTAGTCCGTCTATTATAAGATCTTTTTCGAATCTTTCCACGGCCGATGTCAAGGAAAGCGGCTTATCGGATGAATTTTCCTCGGATACCTGTAAAGTCGGTGGCAGATGAATGCCTTTTATAGATTCATCGTCGCAGATCAGTACTGCCCTTTCTATGCAATTCTGCAATTCGCGAACGTTTCCCGGCCAATGATATTGGATGAGCATATCGATGGCAGAGGTAGATATTCTCCTTATAGTTTTTGAGTTCTCTTTGGTATACTTTGCAAGGAAAAATTCTGCCAGCAGGAGAATATCCGTTCTCCTTTCCCTTAAAGGCGGCATAAATACAGGAAAAACATTAAGTCTGTAATAGAGGTCTTCCCGGAAATATTTTGCCGCCACTGCTTTTTCGAGATCGCGGTTGGTGGCTGCCACCAGGCGGACGTCGCAGTCTATTGACTGTGAGGAACCTAGACGTTGAAATGAGCGTTCCTGCACGACATTTAAGAGTTTGACTTGAACAGAATGGCTGATTTCGCCGATTTCATCCAAAAAGAGCGTTCCTCCCTCCGCCTGCTCGAATCGTCCAGTTTTTCGTTCAGTCGCACCTGTAAAAGCACCTTTCTCATGGCCGAAAAGTTCGCTTTCTAGAAGGGTTTCGGGTAAGGCCGAGCAATTGACCACTATGAACGGTTTTTCCCTGCGCTTGCTGTTATAATGCAGTGCTTTGGCCACGAGTGTTTTTCCGGTGCCCGACTCCCCTCGGAGAAGCACTGTGGCATTTGAGTCGACGACTCTGTGCACCATTTCATAGACATCCTGCATTCTGCTGGAATTGCCTATGATTTCATTGATTTTATTTTTTTCTGACAGTTCCCTTTTGAGTTTGAGGTTTTCTATCCGGAGCTTTTCTTTCTCTCGGTTGACTATTTGGATTCGCCTGGTGGTCTGGGCTATCAATCCGCTCAAAACGGTAAGGAACTGCAGATCTTTGTGGGCTTGGTCATCAAGGCCGGATTCATATATTCTATCGACGGAAAGAGCACCTATAACCTGTTTTCCATCTTTAACCGGCACACAGAGAAAAGACCGGTTTTGGTTCTTGATATCTCCCCTGGAACGTGTACGGTTAAGAAACAGCGGCTCTTCAGCTATATGGGGAACAATTATAGGTTCACCAGTAGCCACCACACGGCCGGTGATACCTTCGCCTATCTTGTATTTACCCCTCTTTCGCCCCTCCGCCGTTATGCCGTATGCCACCTCAATCTCAAGTTTTCCGGTAACCGGATTGACGATGGTAACGGTACCGTTTTCCATATCCTTATAGGAAGAAAGTATTTCCATTGATTTTTCGAGACACTCGGAAAGATCTCCGGAAGAAGCGAGTTCTCGGGTTATATTGTAAAGACAGGAAAGATCCTGTAGTTCTAATTCTATAGCTGATTTGTGTTTCATTACCGCCCGTCTTTAATGTTTCTTTGTTCTGATAAGTCACTGACAGTTATTCCACCAGCAGAACCACCTCCGGAGCTGTTGTGGATGCGCTCAGTCAGACGGAGAACCGACCGGAAGATTAGAGTGTCAAAGAGTGCGTACTCGAGGTATTCTGTAAACTGAGATTCTCTGAAGTAAATGCGTTCTCCCATATATTTTCCTGGGTAGGGGCAGGTAAACAACTGATATCTGCTGCATTTATTCCTGAGAAGACAACTCTCAAATTGATATACCTGTGTATTTATTGGCGAGTTGTCCTTTGTTGATAGAATGTTCAGGCGAGGACCCTGTAGGAGAAGCAACCTCTCTCATTAACGCTGCGTTTGTTTACCGCCACCTTCTGAGGTGTTTTATCAGAGGTGGTACAGAGAGAATTGCCGCAGTATCAATTATGTTGCTGTGGTTAATTTTGCGTATGGCATCGTCACAAGTGACAAAGTTCAGTGCCCCCGATGCAATCTCCGACCATAAAAATACTGAGACCATGCGTTACATGTCTGCTGAGACAGCAAATCCCTGCGAAAGGAAGAGGTCAGTACAAGTAGAGAAGGCCAAAGCATACCTTGCAGCTCAACTTCTACCAGAATAACATATTTCGGAAAAACAACCACAATATGTTACAAAAATGTGAAAACAATAGGGAAAAAAAGGGGTATCCGTTTGCTTCTGTTGACAAGACGATCGAGAGGTGTTACAAGAACTCTGTCTCAAAACCGGAGGGATGGCCGAGTGGTTTAAGGCGGCGGTCTTGAAAACCGTTGTACGAAAGTACCGTGGGTTCGAATCCTACTCCCTCCGCCACACATCATCAACGGAGAGATGACCGAGTCGGCTGATGGTGCTCGCCTGCTAAGCGAGTGTGGGGGTTAAACTCCACCGAGGGTTCGAATCCCTCTCTCTCCGCCACGTTGCTTCTAAAAGCCCCATATAAGTGTACGCTTGATCCAACCGACGAGGCCGGTCTCGTGCTTCACCTTGGCCCAGCCATCGCGCTGCTCGAGGGTCTCGAAGACGACACCGTAATATGCCTTGCCGACGATTCTGTTGCTGGTCCCTGGTCCACTGCGTATATTTATCTTTTTGTTTTTGTCCTTAAACATTTTGACGATCATGTGGCCATTATCGGACAAGAGAGGTGTGTATATCCAGCCGGTATCCTCCTCAAAATCCTGGACTTTTACCCAATCTCCTTTTTTCTCGAGCACCTGTAAGGGAAAACCTTTTCCATATTCCCACTTAACAGAGTAGTTGGTTCCAGGTCCTGATCGTAAATTGACCGTATCGACATTGACGCTTAACATCTCCGCCGCGGCCACCGTTATCGACAGGATGATGAAGAGAAAGAGAACTGCGAATGTGTTAGCTGTTTTCATATATAACATGGCTGAACAATTGTAGAAGTTGGTGTTGATTGTGGAAAGACGACCTAGTCCTTGATGACCAGACCAATAACACGTTCCAGATCGTCAAGTGAGTAGTATTCTATCTCGATTTTACCCCGGGAACCATTCTGTAAAAGAGTTACCTTCGATGACAGTTTGTTGCTCAACTGATTTACCAGAGAACTGCAATAAGATGAGGGGATCTGATTTTTCTGCTCGCGCTTCTGCGAGACGGAAGTCGACGGTTTGTTCAGAAACCTGCGCACCAGCAATTCCGTTTGTCTGACGGAGAGCTTTTTATCGATAATCTGATCACGAACGTCCTTTATAGCGGTCTTGTCATCGGCAAGACGCAACATAGGCCGTGCGTGCCCCTCTGAGAGGTTTCCCTCAATCAAATCCTGCTTGATAAATTCAGGAAGGTTTAGTAATCTTAGTAGGTTAGAAACTGCTGATCGGCTTTTACCAAGTTTAGTTGAAGCCTGTTCCTGAGTATACTGAAATTTACTTATAAGACTTTGGTAAGCTTCCGCCTCCTCTATTGGATTGAGGTCTGTGCGTTGTATATTTTCTATAAGGGCGAGCTCAAGCAATGTGTTTTCATCCTCGACATCCCTGACAATGACCGGCACTGTCGAAAGTCCGAGGAGTTTTGTTGCGCGAAAGCGACGCTCACCGGCGATAAGCTCGAAGCTGCCGTCTCCTGCGTCAGTACGCCGAACAACAAGGGGTTGAAGTACACCATGCTCTTTTATAGAGTCGGCAAGTTCCTGAAGATCACCTTCATCAAAATAACGGCGAGGTTGGTGTTTGTTGGCGACAATGTTGTCAACGTTACACTCAAAGTACAGTTCATCGTCATTTTCGCTGGAGAAGAGAACCCCGACTCCCTGACCGAGTCCTTTGTTTTTGGTCACGATTATTTCCTCTGTAGTCTTAAGAATTCATTGGCAAGGCTATTGTATGCTTTCGCTCCCGAGCAGAGACTGTCATACTCACTGATGGTTTGACCATGACTGGGACATTCACTTAAACGTACATTTCTGGGTATAACCGTTTTGAAGACCTTATCTTTAAAATGTTCTTTGATTTTATCGGCCACCTGGTAAGTAAGTCTATTTCTTTTGTCATACATGGTGAGCAACAGACCCTCAATGTAAAGATCTTTGTTAAAACTCTTTTTGACAGACCGAACAGTCGATACCAATTGAGCCAGACCCTCCATGGCATAATACTCACATTGCAGAGGAATGAGCACGGAATCAGAGGCGGTAAGGGCGTTAACCGTCAACAGTCCCAAAGAAGGCGGGCAATCTATAAAGACATAATCAAACGACTGGCAGATATCCTGCAAAAGCCCCTTAAGAACCCGCTCTCGGCTCTGGGAGGATACCAACTCTATTTCAGTGGCAACGAGGTCTATACTGGCAGGGAGAACAGAGAGATTTTTAACGTGTGTTTTTACGAGAACATCCGCGACCGACGTCTCTCCAGTATAAGCGTGATAAAGATGTTTTTTCCTGTTTTTGACATTCAAGCCGACACCGCTTGAAGCATTACCCTGGGGGTCTGAGTCGACAATTAGTACCTTTTTGTTTTTAGACGCTACGGCCGCAGCCAGGTTGACGGATGATGTGGTTTTACCAACACCACCTTTCTGGTTTGCCACGGCAACAACCTTGGCTCTGCGCTCAATTGCCATATCTCTTCCTCCTTATGATATATTTGTATTAATATATCATCGCCTGACAGACAATAAAAAACCGTCTTTTTTGCGAATATAGATAGAATTCCTGAACCCACCAGGTCTTATTCGAAAATAACGCTTGTACTTTCCTGGTATTTCGATTTAACGGAAAAGACATCGAAATGTTATCGTTTGTTTCACGTGAAACATAAGGAGAGGGTATGGACACTGATTTTCTTGTGGTAGGGTCCGGTATTGCCGGACTTTCGTTTGCATTGCGTGCTGCCGGGTTAGGGAGAGTCACGGTGGTGACCAAAAAGCAGAGTGTTGACTCCGCCACCAACCTCGCCCAAGGCGGTATTGCCGCAGTAATCTCAAAGGATGACCATCCTGATTTTCATGTTGAGGATACCTTGCTTTCTGGTGCCGGGTTGTGTGATGAGGATGTCGTGAGGATGGTGGTGGCAGATGGCGGCGCGAGAATACGAGATCTTCTGCATTTAGGAGTTCGATTTGTTCGTGAGGGGGGGGGGACTGATCTCGCCTTAGGGAGAGAGGGGGGACACTCACGCCGGCGTGTGGCCCATGCCTATGATCTCACGGGAAAAGAGATTGAAAGGGCCTTGCTTGAGGCCGTTAAGTGTCATGATAACATTGAATTGCTCGATAATCATGCCGCTATAGATGTATTGATACATGAATCGGAGGATGGGAAAAGGCGATGCGTCGGGGCCTATGTACTGGGAGAAGGCCATGCTGCGGTTATTGTTTGCCGTGCGCGGTACACCATCCTCTGTACCGGTGGTTGTGGTAAGGTGTATCTCTATACAAGCAATCCCGATATTTCGACTGGCGATGGTATTGCTATGGCCTTTAGGGCTGGAGCAAGAGTGGCTAACATGGAGTTTGTCCAGTTTCACCCTACCTGTCTCTATCATCCACGGGCTAAAAATTTTCTCATTTCAGAGGCGGTTAGGGGGGAAGGTGGCGTGCTTGTGGATGGAAATGGTAATCGTTTCATGCACAAGTATGACGATCGGGGAGAATTGGCGACCAGGGATACCGTTGCACGTGCTATCGATAAAGAGATGAAACAGCGTGGTTTGGATTGCGTATACCTTGATATCCGTACAAAAAGCGAACAGTATTTACAGAAAAGGTTTCCAACGATTTTTAATCGTTGTAAGGATTTAGGGATAGATATGGCCAAGGATCCTATCCCCGTAGTCCCTGCGGCGCATTATATGTGCGGTGGCGTTATGGTCGATGAATACGGTCGGAGTAGCGTCGAAGGGCTGCTGGTCCTTGGAGAGTCCGCCAACACAGGCTTACATGGGAGCAATAGACTCGCCAGCAATTCGTTGTTAGAGGCAGTTGTTTTTGCTGAGAAAGCGTCCACGTATTGTAAGCAAAATATTGATCAGATTCTACACCATCCCCTTCCGGATATTGACCCGTGGTGCGTTGGCGAGGCAGTTGATCTGGAGGAAGAAGTACTGATTCATCATAACTGGGACCTTATACGACGGACAATGTGGAATTATGTCGGGATTGTGCGAAAAACCCAACGCCTGTTGTTGGCTAAACAACGTATGGTGGATATCCTTGGAGAAATAGAGGAACATTACCGGAACTACTGCGTCACGCCAAATATGATTGAGTTACGAAATATTAGTATTGTGGCTATGATGATAATTGAAGCCGCTCTTCACAGGAAAGAATCACGAGGGCTCCATTTCATCCTCGATTATCCTCAAAAAGACGACAGTGATCTCTACTGGAATATCTTTCAACGACAGCATCATCTGGGTGAGTGGCAGGTACGAAAGGTTGGTCAGCTTCAACTCTAACAGCGGAATACTGAATGGTGGTGGTAACACACCCGGATGTCTTCTTCCTTCTCTACTCCCTCGAGAAGATGAATGCCTGTTGCATGAAATCATAGTGGATATACTTTTTCACGTGAAACATCGTTTCAACGGGTCAACTAGATTTTACTGCATCCGGGACTGTCGATGCTGTGTGTCTTCCGGAAAAGTGGTCTCCCTGATATGTAATAATCCCCCAGCCCAGCGAAAAAGCAGTAACAACACAGTATGTTGAAGATAAATATATAAATTCCAGACACTTGAGTCGATTTGTTGGCGGTCTTCCTGTGTCCGAGCACAAGATCGTTTCGCCAATATTTTAACCGGCTTCCTTGAGGAGAGAGCAGGCTTAACCTGTGGGGCAATATGTGACAATGGAGGGTTTTATTTCAGAAGATCGGAGTTACATTTTGTGTATATTGCGAAAAGATACGCAACAGGCAGGTGGGAGTTTCGCGGCTGGCATGTGGTACACAGCGAATACATCAAAGCAGGTCTTTATTCTTTCAGGGTTAGCGTCCTCTCTTCTACCGGGAAAATTCTGATCGATAGCGGACATACGAAGGAGGTCTGGAAATGATGCGGGAGGCTATGCTCTATGATACCGTGAAAAAAGGGGAAATAGAGCGTGTACACTGTTATCTCTGTGGCCACCATTGTAAAATTTCTGAATCCAAGTTCGGCCTCTGTCGGGTGCGGCAGAACCGTAATGGCAGACTCTACACTCACGTCTATGGCGAAACCATCGCTGCTCATGACGATCCCATTGAAAAAAAGCCCCTATATCATTTCCTACCAGGGTCAAAGGCTTTTTCCATCGCCACTAAAGGGTGCAATTTTACCTGTGGATTTTGTCAAAACTGGCAGATATCACAGACATCTGCCGAGCTCAGGGATCTCAGGGGAACACCTGCTGCGCCTGAGGATATAGTCAGACTCGCACGGCGTGACGATTGTCAAAGCATAGCCTATACCTATACAGAACCTACGATTTACTTTGAATATGCCTACGATACGGCGCTGGAGGCTCATAAAGCAGGTCTTTATAATGTCTTCGTCACCAATGGTTATATGACCGCCGAGGCCATAAAGACCATACGGCCCCATCTTGATGCCGCCAATGTTGATTTAAAGTCATATCGCGACTCCTTTTATCGCAACTCCTGCAGTGGTAGATTGCAGCCGGTGCTTGATTCAATCAGGCTTATGCGTGAACTTGACATCTGGCTGGAGGTAACCACCCTGGTGGTGCCGGGCCAAAATGATGATATGGAAGAGTTGAAGGACATAGCCGGGTTTATTGCTGATGTCGACAAAGATATCCCGTGGCATATCAGTCGTTTTCACCCGGACTACAAGGTTACTGCTGGAGGCGCTACTCCCCTGAAGATACTGGAAGCGGCGAAAATGATAGGGAGTGAAGCGGGTTTGAGATATATCTATGTCGGCAATGTTCCAGGTGAAAACCGCAACACCACCTGTCCTGGATGTGGAGAGACCGTCATTGAGCGTGAATTTTTCTCTGCAAGCAGGATAAGGCTGACTGAGAATTCGACCTGTTCCACCTGTGGTCATGCAATTGCAGGAGTCTTTGCCTGAGACCCGAGGTCATAGAAGGATAACGTACAATATCCAATATTTGTATGGTAGCCCGGATATTTCACTCACAAGGGACGATGTGTTGTCGCATACACCTTGATATCAGTTGCTGAGGTGAGTTCTTTTGGGGAAATATGGATCGAACGCCGAGTTTATTGAGTAAAGAATGCTGACACTGTCTTTTTTTACCCTTCGGGTGAGTAAGCGTGGATTGCGGTTCTTTATCTCTTCGATGAGGTGGCATACGTCTGTATTGCCATGTAAAGAACTCCACTGCGAGCAGAACCTTTACAGTGCGTTAATTATTCTGACCTGCTCGCGCTTAAAGCGACGATCTGTTTTTGATAAAGAAGTTTGGATGGTCCTTAAAAAATGTCTTTAGGTGGGTGATAAAATACTTTTTCCCCAGGTACCTCAGGAAACTTTAGGGGGTGACCAGAATAGCGGCTATACGGTGGGGTAACACTACAAAAAAGAGCTGCAGACAAACAATTATGCCCTGTGTCCGCGACGGCTCCATGAAACATCCTCCATTGGTGTTTGACGGCGTCTGTATTTTTGACATACACTGCAGGTATATATGTTGAGTATCATCTGCTTAGCCTATTGTTCACACCTCTTGCTGGAGCCAGACGTGCTTTTCCCGGGATAGTCTATATCCGGGAAACTTACTCCAACCGTCTAGGCTGAAGATGGGCGGGAAACCTGCACTCGTTCCCTGAGGACTTGGGTGTGCTGAGGTCCAAGGGTAGTTAAAATTTTTTAAATAGAGACCGACAGTATGGTTTGAGCGTTGAGCGTCTGAGTACACAGAGTTATAGACGCAGACATCGGCTATGACGATTGAGAACACTACCTGAAGAGAGATACCGTGAAAAGCTATCGAAAAGAGTTATGGTTTGAGGTTGCTGAGAGAAGGGGTTTTATAAATATTACCGGAACAGTTGAAGACTGCCTGCTGGAGAGCGGCATTCGCGAGGGACTCGTTCTTGTAAACGCTATGCATATAACCGCTTCGGTGTTCATTAATGATGACGAGTCGGGCCTGCACCATGATTATGAGGTCTGGCTGGAAAGGCTGGCCCCACATGCTCCGGTGGAGCAGTATCGCCATAATGGCTATGAGGATAACGCTGATGCCCATATGAAAAGACAGATCATGGGGCGGGAGGTGGTGTTGGATGT
>Ga0102946_1000719_pt1 | contig 11525 bp, 9 predicted proteins | sample SalPon2A_A_D1_MG_FD_78209 | JGI IMG/M metagenome (GOLD analysis project Ga0102946, IMG submission 78209) | Soil microbial communities from South San Francisco under conditions of wetland restoration - Salt Pond MetaG R2A_A_D1_MG | ecosystem: Environmental > Terrestrial > Soil > Wetlands | place... | reverse complement strand
TCCTGTCTGGTCAGCCAGGTTACGACTCCGCTCGCAAGATTTGGAATGGCATGCACGACAAGTACCCGGCATTGATAGCACGTTGTGCAAACAGCGCCGATATTCAACAGGCGGTGACATTTGCTCGCGAACGCAGCATGCTGCTGGCCGTGCGTGGCGGTGGTCACAGTTGGCCGGGCAAGTCAGTCTGTAACGGTGGAATGATGCTTGACCTGGCAGAGATGCAGGCAGTAGCAGTAGACACCACATCCCGCCGGGCGGTCGCCCAGGGCGGTGCCTTATTGGGACACCTGGATAATGCCACACTCGAACACGGCCTGGTTACCAATGCCGGTGTTGTATCACATACTGGTGTGGGTGGATTTACCCTCGGTGGTGGTTTTGGCAGGCTTAACCGCAAGTACGGCTTAACCATTGATAACCTGGTCTCTGCAAAGATCGTGACAGCCGACGGTGAGATCCGGACCGTCAACGCAGAACAGGAAGCAGATTTATTCTGGGCCATCCGGGGTGGTGGCGGCAATTTTGGTGTCGCAGCAGAGTTTGAATACCAACTTCACCCCATCGACCGAAACGTGCTTTCCGGCATGATAGTCTGGCCGATCGAACAGGCCCGTGAAGTGCTCGATTTCTATAGCGATTGGTACCGTGGTCTTTCCGATGACCTTTATGTAGGGCCCGCCATGCTGACCCTGCCGGAAGGCCCGAGTGTCATTGCCATGGAAGTCGTCTATGCCGGCGACCCCGCCATGGGTGAGAAAGAGCTGGCGCCACTACGCAAAATTGGCAAACCCATGGAAGATGGTGTGATTGTACAGGACTACATGGTGATGCAGACAAAGGAAGATGGAGCCTTTGCGCATGGCATACGTTCTTATGCAAAAAACGGTATGGTTAAAGAAATTACCCCAGGGCTGATCGACGCGCTGGTTGATTCTTTCGTCCCTGACCCACGCATGGCCATGTTTACACACACTGCTGGTGGCGCGGTCAAGCGGGTGGGTGTGCTCGATACGGCTTTTCCACATCGTAATGCGGAGACCATGATCATCGTCGCTGGCGGATGGACAGATCCAGCGCAGGACGAAGAGGCCATGGCGGTGGGTCGTCACTGGTTCAAACAACTGGAACCTTTTACCGGTGGTTTTTACGATAACATCGAGTTTGACAATGATTCCCGCGAGGCTCGTAACTACGGCCCGGCACACAAACGCCTGGCACAGATCAAGTCTGTGTATGATCCAACCAATCAGTTCCGTTTGAATCGAAACATAAGCCCGGTGGCCTGAACGGACAGGAATAGTAAAGATCAGGACACTCAAAACAACATGGTGAGTGAATAATCATAATACGTAGCTCATAAAAAAAGGCCGCCCTGCTCGAGCGGCCTTTTTTCTATCAACGTACTTACGACCTGTCAGAGCAGGATGCCACCGAATTCAACAAAGAACGGTGCAAATACCAGGCTCAAAATAGCTGACAGTTTGATCAGGATATTCAGCGAAGGACCGGAGGTATCTTTCAAAGGATCACCTACCGTGTCGCCAACCACCGCTGCGTGATGACAGTCAGAACCTTTACCGCCATGGTTGCCCGCTTCGATGTATTTCTTGGCGTTGTCCCATGCACCACCACTATTCGATGATGCGATAGCGAGTACACCACCACAAACCAGTGATCCAACCAGGATACCGGCGACGGCTTGAACACCAAACAGGAAACCGGCGACCAATGGGGTACCCATGATCAGCACGCCCGGTGCGATCATTTCGCGCAAGGCTGCCTGGGTAGAGATGGCAACACACTGTGCGTAATCGGGCTTGCCGGTGCCTTCCATGATACCCGGTATGGTCTTGAACTGGTGACGTACCTCTTCGATCATCGCAAAGGCCGCTTTACCCACCGACTTCATGGTCATGGCGGTAAACAAAAATGGCAATACTGCGCCAATGAACACACTGGTATAGATCATCGGGTCAAGAAGACTCATGTTGATAGGTGCGCCTGACAGTTTTTCAGAAGCGGTGATAAACGCTGCAAACAGGGCCAGCGAGGTCAGGATGGCAGCGCCAATCGCAAAACCCTTACCAATAGCTGCTGTCGTGTTACCTGCTGAATCAAGGATATCGGTACGACGACGGACTTCTTTATCGAGACCGACCATTTCTGCAATACCACCGGCATTGTCGGCAACCGGACCATAAGCATCAATGGTCAAAGCAACCACCAGTGTGCCGAGCATACCCAGCGAGGCAATGGCCACACCGTACATACCAGCCAGGTTCCATGAAACAAAAATGCTGATCGCGATACAGATATACGGCAACACGGTGCTCTTGTAACCCAGCGCCAGGCCATAAATGATGTTGGTCGCAACACCGGTTTCACAGGACTTGGCAACTTCCTGAACCGGCTTGAATTTTTCAGACGTGTAATAACCCGTCAATAAACCCACAGCCAGACCGGCTACCAGGCCCGAGAAGAAGCACCAGTAAACACCCATGTTTGAGTAGTTTTCACCACCCAGTTCGAATGTGGCCGGAATCAACTGCATGGTTGCGAAGTACATGACAATTGCCATCAACACGCTGGAGATAACCAGCAGTTTCATCAGTGCCGGCGCAACATCATCTTCGGTCTTCACACCAACCATCAGCTTGGTAATAAAGCTGATCGGTATACCTACCGCACTGATCAGGATCGGATACAACAACGCATTGGGGTCTGCTGCAAACGCGACGGCTGAAATCACCATGGCGGCACAAGTGCTCTCTGCACACGAACCAAACAGGTCCGCGCCCATACCGGCAACATCGCCCACGTTGTCGCCAACGTTATCGGCGATTACAGCCGGGTTTCTCGGATCATCTTCCGGAATACCCTGCTCTACTTTACCCACGAGATCAGCACCAACATCGGCTGCCTTGGTGAAAATACCACCACCTACACGGGCAAACAGTGCGATGGTCGAACCACCCAGACCGAAGCCCGCGATCACTTCCATCAAGACGTGATTGTTTTCGGTGCCAAGATCGGCCATCAGCCAGCTCATCGCAACGTAGATGATAACGAGGCCAAGTACCGCCAGGCCAACGAGTGCGAATCCCATCACGGCACCTGAATTGATGGCCACATCAAATGCAGAGGAAATGTCTTTCTTGGCCGAGACCGTCGTACGGGCATTGCCCTGCGTGGCGACCTTCATGCCAATATAGCCGGACATGATCGAGATAAACCCGCCAAACAGGAAAGCGATGGCAGTATAAATGCCTTCGCGGTAGTCCGGTGTATGCGAGTCATCGATCAACACCACGATAATGGCGGCAAACGAAATCATGAAGATGGTCAGGAACTTGTATTCCTGCTTAAGAAACGCCATCGCGCCTTCTGCAATCGCACCGTGAATGAACCCGAGGCGTTTGCCTTCATCATCGTTCAAACCCATTGTCAGCGGTACGCTGGTGACCTTTTTCATATAGAAAAAAGCGATGGCCAAACCCAGCAACGAAAGTACTGTGCTGACTGTAATTGTTATTCCTGACATATTGTTTTCTCTCCCAGGATGAATTGATAATTTTGATCGCGCGCACTATACCACAACAGCTTTGGTTTTTGCCCCGAAAACACTGAAAAATTCAGGGTTTATCTGATACTTTAGTATGAATAGGAGGCCAGATAGTCCATACGCGTGCGACGCAACTTATTTTGCGTATGTTCTGCCAAAAAAATCACCTTCGTGCCAACTTGGCCGGTCGGGATCATTTGCCAGTAACTCTCCAATTTTCGTGTTGATTTCTGTAAACCTGGCAGCAGCGGTATAGTTAATCGGCAGATTCAGATCGTCACTGGGTTTGTGATAATGCTGCTGGAGAAAGCCTTCGTAAATGGGTTGGGTATTTACACTGCCATCGCGGGATTTCATTCCGGTTACCAGGAACACCGAGGGAATGCCTTGCTGGACGAAACGGTAATGGTCACTTCGAATAAATATGTTTTGCTCAGGAAAGGGATCGGGGGACAATTCAGTCGAGTAGCTCTGCGCGGCTTCGCGAACCGAATCACCCAGACTGGAGTGTTCTGCGCCAAACGCGATCACGTCATCAAAGTCATACAGCAGCAGTGGCATATCAAGATTAATTACAGCAACAATGGAATCAACTGGTACGGTCGGGTTCATCGCAAAGTACTCAGAACCCACCAGGCCTTTTTCCTCGGCCGTTACCGCCACGAACAAAATGGACCGTCTTGTTGTTTGTCCCTGTGCAAATAGCCGTGCGGTTTCGAGCATCACGGAAACACCCGATGCGTTGTCGAGCGCGCCGTTATTTATCATGTCCTTGTTCTGCCCGTCACCACTGCCTGAATGTAATTCTCCAATGTGATCGAGATGCGCGATGTAAAGCACGTATTCATTGGTCATCAGTGGATCAGAACCAGGTCGTACGGCAGCCACGTTTGGGCTGCTGATACTTTAATGTGTGCTGCGTTGACGCATACTGACCTCACCGTGGAGATCAAATGATTCGAGTGCCTCGCCATTGTTATCACGCTCAATCAGGGTTGCAAGATCAACAGGTGCATCTTCAAACAATTCCTCAGCCGCGGTATGACTCAACATCGCCGTGCCCTGGATCTGCTCAAACTCCCCCTGGACATTTCCCTGGGCATTAACCCAGCCCATCGATGGTTTACCAACCCGGTTGCTCACCCTGTCCCACTGGTATCGTTGTGAAGCCCTTTGTGTGTGTATAACCAGCATCCCGACCGCGCCATGACGAACGGCAGCCTTGGCCTTTTCCATGCTCGATGCAAAATGTGCACCCTCTTCGCTGGGAAAGTCGTGAGGCTGGCCGCTAAACAGGACAACAATTTTTCCCTCCGCGTTGATACCCATATAGTCGTTGTAATCAAGCTCTTCCGATTCAATACCATATCCGGCAAATACAAGACCTGCTTCGAGTTCCGATGAGGTGTGCTCAAGCTCAGGACCCATGAAAAACTGATCAACAAACACGAAAGAGGTGGCTTCTTCACCCTTCTTGAAATGCAGCTCGGCAGAACCGGCCTCCAGAAAAGCACGCCGAAGTGGTACCTGTTGAAAGTAGGTACCATTATCACCTGCAGGCAACAGCCCCATTTGCCGAAACTGGCTGCTGACATAATTGGCGGCGATTTTATAGCCGTCGCTGCCCGGTTGCCGGCCAAGCAACAGGTCATCGGCGAGAAACTCAATATGCGCCTTCAGCCGGTTCTGAAGCAGATGGTCTGATTCAGGCTCGGCACTGACAGATGAAATCACGAACAACGAAAAACAGCCAAGCAGTACAAAAACTCGCACTAAATTCGTTCCGTGGCTGGCTGGCTGCTTTCCCGAATACTCAAAGCTCAAAAGGGGCCAGCACTCTTGGTACCAGGATATTCTTCAGACGTACATATTTTGGCAAACCATCACGGCCATATGGCGGATAGTCCTCACCTTGTATCAACGGCTCCAGGTATCGTCTTGCAGCAGCCGTTATGCCAAAGCCATCCTTGGTGATATAGCGTCTTGGCATCATTTTCTCGCGGTTGGCCACCTTGGCAAGATCCGCTTCACCAACTTTCCAGCGGTAGGGTTTATCCGAGGTCCTGACAACGGTAGGCATCACACCGGTTTTGCCCTGCAGCGCCAAACTGACCGCTGCTTTACCCATGGCATAAGCCTGCTCCACATCATTTTTTGACCCGATATGGCGGGCAGAACGTTGCAGGTAGTCCGACACGGCCCAGTGATTCTTGTAGCCCAGCGCATTGGTAATCATCCCGGCAACCACCGGAGCAACACCACCCAGTTGGGCATGACCGAAGGCATCGCGAACACCCGAATCCGCAAGGAACCGGCCTTCTTTGTCCCGGACACCCTCGGAAACGACGATGGAACAGTAACCATGGGCCTTAACCGCCTTGTCGACTTTTTTCAGCAAGGCTTCCTCGTCCAGTGGAAGTTCGGGAAACAGGATAATATGTGGTGGATCACCCTTCTTTTGCTGTGCCAAACCGCCAGCAGCAGCTATCCAGCCGGCATGACGGCCCATCACTTCAAGTACAAACACCTTGGTGGAGCTGGATGCCATCGACTCAACATCAAGACTCGCCTCCATGATCGAAACGGCAACGTATTTTGCTACCGAACCAAAACCGGGGCAGTTATCCGTGATAGGTAAATCATTGTCGATGGTCTTCGGCACACCAATACACTGCACCGGAAAGCCCAGCTTGTCCCCAATCTGCGAAACCTTGTAAGCCGTATCGGCGGAATCACCACCGCCATTGTAAAAAAAGTAACCGATATTATGCGCCTTGAAAACCTCGATCAGACGCTCGTACTGCGCACGGCTTTCTTCAATACCTTTCAGTTTGAAACGACATGAACCAAACCCGCCACCAGGCGTATGACGCAAGGCTGCTATATCCGACTTGCTCTCTTTGCTTGTATCAATCAGTTCTTCATTGAGGATGCCCATGATGCCGTCTTTACCGGCATAAACCTTACCCAGGCGATCTTTGTTTTTACGGGCTTCTTCTATCAAACCACAGGCAGTAGCGTTAATGACCGGTGTTACCCCACCGGATTGTGCATAAAGCAAGTTCTTCTTGGCCATAATTTTCTTTAATTCCCTTCAATCTTGATTGACTTGGTTAGTACGAGAGGTTAGCGTTAGCGCCTATTTTAGAGGACTGGAACCGCACAATGCGAATTGTTTTATTAGGACCCCCGGGTTCGGGTAAAGGAACCCAGGCAGCACTGCTTGTTGAGCAATTGGGTGTACCGCATATTTCTACCGGTGCACTGCTTCGTGACGCCGCTGAAAGAGGCACGGAACTTGGGCTTAAGGCCAAGGCGCTTTCAGACAAGGGAGAGTTGGTGTCAGATGGTGATATGGCAGGCATTCTTGAAGAAAGATTGAGCCACGATGATGTGTCCAATGGTTACATCCTGGACGGCTATCCCCGAAACCTGGCGCAAGCCGAAACACTGACTGTCCTTTTGGAGCGCCTGGAACAGCCAGTAGAGGAAGCGATCCTCATTGACGTAGACGCTGATCAGATCATCAAGCGTATCGCCAAACGTGCCAAGGAAGAGGGCCGTGCTGATGATACCGAAGAAACTGTGCGCAACCGCCTGCGTGTATATGCAGAGCAAACGGCACCCGTCGCCGATTATTATGCGGAACGTGGCTTACTGACCAGGGTCCTTGGTGATGGAACCGTGGATGAAATTTTTCAGCGTCTCCTGAGCATATTAAATCTCAGCACGTCGTCCGGTTGAGCGAAAGGGCGGTCAGTTCCTATCGCGTCTAAATGCAAAAAGCAGTCAGGCCTGACATGAGCGGTATACTCCTGAACCTGGCTCATCTCCTGCGATTGCGAGGCGGCCCGCAACATTTTCCCGCCTCCTGGGGGCTGATGTTCTTTCTGCTTTCTGCCTACCTGGTGCAAAACCTGATTACCGGTCAGCAACTGGAAGATGAACACGCCGCTGCCAAGAGCCTGTTGGCTATTTGTCTCCAGGTTGCGGTACTTACCGGTTTACTCATATGGCGTAAACACCCGGAGCGCTTTGCCCAGACAATGAGCGCACTGGCTACGGTTGGCATTTTTTTCAACATCGTCACCTGGGGTCTGCTTTCAATGTCAGACCCGGCTTCGAACCAGCCTGTATTGGCCCTGGTATGGTTTGGCGTTTTTATCTGGAGCCTGTTTGTCGATGCGCACATTTATCGCAACGCCTTATCGGTTCCCTTTGCAATAGGTATGCTGGTCACCGTACTGATACTTGCGGCAAGCTACGTAGCAATCGAAATGTTATTCATATTTGGAAATGCCTGATTTAACGATAAAAAATCGAACAGAGACAAAAAATAAAATGAAAATTCACATCCTTGGAGCCTGCGGTACTTTTATGGGTGGCGTTGCCATACTCGCCAGTCGCGCCGGCCACGAGGTGACCGGAGCTGATCAACACACCTATCCTCCGATGAGTAACCTGCTGGAAAACGAGGGTATCGTGCTGCACGAGGGTTACAGCGCAGAGCCGATGCGGGATAAACCGGACCTGGTCATCGTCGGCAATGCGTTGAGCCGGGGTAACCCTGCCGTTGAGTACGTGTTAAATGAGAAGCTGAATTACACCTCCGGGCCTCGCTGGCTGGGTGAGAATTACCTTCGGGGCCGCCCTGTTATAGCCGTTGCCGGCACCCATGGCAAAACCACGACTTCCAGTATGCTGGCATGGATCCTGGAATTTGCCGGTCTGAACCCGGGCTTTTTGATTGGTGGTGTTCCAAAAAACTTCAGCGTTTCAGCCCGGGAAGGCGAAGGTTATTTCGTTGTGGAAGCAGATGAGTACGATACCGCGTTCTTTGACAAGCGTTCAAAGTTCGTTCACTACCGGCCACAAATTGCCACTTTGAACAACCTGGAATATGACCATGCCGATATTTTTCCAGACCTCGCGGCGATTGAAACCCAGTTTCATCACCTGATGCGCACCATTCCTGGTAACGGTACCGTCATCAGCAATGGTGCAGATGCAAACCTCGAAAGGGTCATTGGCCGGGGTTGCTGGAGCAACCTGCAACGGTTTTCATTTGACGGTAAACATGACTGGCAGGTTGAGTTGGTCAAACCCGATGCCAGCAAGCTGCGCTTCAGCTTCAAACAGGAAGTCGCAGGCATACTTGAGTGGAACCAGTGTGGACGCCACAATGCCATGAATGCCTGTACCGCAATCGCTGCGGCGGTGGCGGTAGGTGTTCCGGTCACGCAGGCTATCGAGGCGCTTTCAATGTTTGATGGTGTAAAACGGCGCCTCGAGGTTATCTCTCAGGCTCAGAACATCAACGTATATGACGATTTCGCCCATCACCCTACTGCCATTCGACTGACGCTTGAAGGCTTGCGCCGCAAGGTTGGTAACGCACGCATCATTGTCGCCCTCGAACCACGCAGTAATACGATGCGTGCGGGTGTTCATGCAAATGAACTGGGGCCGGCATTGATGGCCGCCGACCGTGTTTGGCTTAAAACCGGAGAAGGCATTGATTGGGACCCCAATGTTGCGCTGGCCCCGCTTGAAGGCCGTTTCAAAATCGTCACTCGCGCGGATGATATGTTGCAGCAAATCAAAAACAACCTGCAACCTGGCGACCATGTCGTGTTCATGAGTAATGGCGGTTTCGAAGCTGCCCCACGCAGACTGGCAGAGTTTCTTGAATCCACGTGAGCGAAGCTGATATTCCAATATTTCCACTTCATACCGTTTTATTTCCGGACGGCTACCTCAAACTCAGAATTTTTGAACCGCGCTATATCGACATGGTGCGCGAATGCAGTGTCCGGAACTGCTGTTTTGGTGTTTGTCTGATCAACAACCCGGAAGATTCAAACCGTTCTGCCAACCATATGCGGGTGGGCACCACGGCTGAAATATGTGATTTTTCTACACTGGAAGATGGTTTGCTCGGCATCACCGCTTATGGGAGACAAAAGTTTGTCATCCAGGAAACCCGTATGCGTGATAACGGTTTGCTGGTAGGTAACGTTGAGACACTGGATGAACCCGATCATATTGATATTCCGGCAGAGTACTCCGTACTGTCAATGATTGCAGGTCGGTTTATGGAGCAATTGAATAAGAATTACCCCGAATTCCAGCCACAGCACCTGCAAGACGCCAACTGGGTTGGCTACCGTCTCAGTGAATTATTAACGCTGGACGTGAATGAAAAACAGATTCTGTTGCAGATGAGTGACCCATTGGAACGCTTGCAGACGCTGCTTGAAATATTGCCCCGCTTTCAGGAACCGCTGGACAGCTGAGTGCTTCTGATCAATAAGGTCTCTTCGTTGACCTTCTGTAAAGACAAGCCTTCAACCTCTCGTTCCAGTTGCTCCAGGATATCCTTTCCGGCGGGGAGAGCCCGCCAGTAACTGAATACCCGCATCCTCTGAACCAGTTGTTCGGTATTGACCTGACCAACGTAAACTACCTGACCACCCGGCATCAGGCGGAATCCGGAATCCCAAAGACGAATTGTTTCCTGTACATAGGGGTCACCACCAAGACGGTGTAGCAACAGAATATCCGCATGTCCGAGATAATCCCGCTTCAACGGTGGCAGCGTGGACTCCGAAGGCTCCGGATTAATTGATAATAAAGCCCAGCGCCAAGTGGCTGATTCTGCTTCCTGCCACCCCTGCGCGGTTAAAACGTCTGCCAGGTCCTTTGGGTCTCCCGCAAATTGAATATTGAACTTGCTTGCGGCAACAGGCGTACGCTCTCGTGGCAGTGTCCGCCAGTCTCGTTCCCACCAGCCCTGACTGGTCAGCTCGTTTTGTGGTAAAGGTAACTTCAGTGCTGCAACATCACTCTCGATGTTCTGATCTACCTGCCAGGCAAAGGTCAAGGTAAGCATACCGAAAAAAATAACGCTGGCCGCAAATCCGTTAAATGACCGCAAGGCGCGTTGCCGGTAAGCAATACCGACCACAAATGTCCAGGCCATACCCAGGGCCACACCCATTAATGCACCGCTGAGCCAGTCAAGCCCAAGATATAACCGGGCAAGGACCAATAAAGACAGCAGCAGGCCCACAATTGCGTAGGGCCATTTGCGTTTTCTTCGTTTCAATTCCCTTGCGACCATCACGGCAAAATAGCCCAGCACCACGGTCACAAGAGTCAGGGCTGCACTTGGGTTATAAAGAGCTGTATCACCCGTTTCGCTTAACATCGGTGTGGAACGCAGCGACCAGCCGAGTAGAAGCTGCAAAATCACCCCGCCACCCATCGCCACCAGCCAGTGCAAAGCCGCTTTCTTGCGACCGGCGCCGATAAGCCACAAAAGCACCGCCATCGAGGTTGGGATAAGCACCCAGAGACGGGATAACTGTGTCAGTGCAACCATGATCGGATCAGCGATGTGATTTCTCAGCGACAGGGCGTATACCTGCACAGCCTGGTCTATGGACTTTGGTGAATCAGAAAACGGCGACATGAATAACAACATCACCATGGCCCAGAAAATCAAAACCAGGAGCAAACCCATCATGGTGATCGAAAGTACTTCCGGCTGGGTCGAATCCAGCAACGGCCCCGCGATACGTCTGAATACGGGATGCCTGCGTAACCAACGAATTGCGTGTCTCATCCATCGCGCTGAATGACCAGCCAGAAACTCATAGGCGGTCCAGATTACCCACCAGGTCGCCCACAGAACCACGGCACCAATAATCAACACCAGAGACAAGCGACCGGCATACTCTGATGCAACTTCGAGTGATGCACCAAAAAGCATACCGGGAATCAGATAGGCGGGTGTCCAGGCTATACAGGCGGGTATATCAACAAGCAGAAAGCGTTGGGGGGCGAGACCCAACATACCGGCCGTAACCGGAATCACCGGCCGTAACGGACCGATAAAACGTCCTACCACCACACTTTTCTGGCCATGGTCGTTGAAATACTCTCGACCCCGTTCAAG
>Ga0102946_1000718_pt1 | contig 11537 bp, 11 predicted proteins | sample SalPon2A_A_D1_MG_FD_78209 | JGI IMG/M metagenome (GOLD analysis project Ga0102946, IMG submission 78209) | Soil microbial communities from South San Francisco under conditions of wetland restoration - Salt Pond MetaG R2A_A_D1_MG | ecosystem: Environmental > Terrestrial > Soil > Wetlands | place... | reverse complement strand
TGATTGTAAATGGTTGTTAAAAAAACGCCTATTCCAACCAAACATGCTAAGATTACTAGCAATTGTCTACTACGTTTAACCATTTCAAGTTCCATTTCAATATGATGAACAAGTAATACTGAAAATATAATTAACACAATTATACCTCCAGCATAAACAGTTAATTGAACGGCAGCTAAAAAGTTGTAGTCAATTAAAAAGTATAATCCGGCAACACCAATTAAAACAAATAGTAAATAAATAACTGAGCGTAACATTTTACGACTGCTTACTGAAGCAATTGCAAAAACAATCATAATTAACGCAAGAATGTAAAATATATATTTTTCCATAAAATTAATCTTCTACTCCTGCTTTAAGTTTGGAGCCAGGTTGATTTAATATTCTTGTAAATTTAGTTCTGTCGTAAACAGAATTTTCATAGTTCTGTGCCCACACAATAGCATCTGTTGGGCAAGCTTCGATACATAAGCCACACATGGTACACATACCTAAATGGTATATGTGCTTGTCTATCATTTTTTTCTTTTTCCCAGTTTCAGGGTCAACTTTTCTGTCCCAAATAATTTCAATAGTTCCATTGGGGCAAGCAAGTTCACACTTTTGACAACCTGTACAGCGGTGTTCGTTATTTTCATCGTGTGGCATAACCACTTCACCTCTAAAACGATTAAACATTTTAAGGGTGTCTCTATTCTCAGGGTATTGTTGTGTAATGGAATTTTTGTTGTTGTTTAAAAAAACCTTTCCCGTAACACTCATACCTGTAAGCAGTGTTTTTATACCTCTAAATATATTTCCAAAATAGCTCATAGGTTTTAAAATTGAATGGTTAATCCAAGCCACACCATAATGGCCATTAACACAATGTTTAATAAGTTTAGTGGTAATAAATATTTCCACTCTAAAGTTAGTAGCTGATCAACACGAAGACGAGGGAACGTCCAACGGAACCACATCATTAAAAATACCAAGATTAAGGTTTTGGCTAAAAACCAAAATACGCCTAGCCAAGGCAGTGATTCTGTAACTCCAAAAGGTGATAACCATCCGCCAAAAAATATGGTAGTTCCAATAGCAGCAATTATAAACATATTTATAAATTCAGCTAAAAAGAAATAAGCGAATTTCATACCTGAATATTCTGTATGGAAACCAGCACCCAATTCACTTTCAGCTTCAACCATATCAAATGGAGCACGGTTAGTTTCTGCAGTACCCGCAATCATATAAATGCAAAATGCAATTATTGCAGGAATGTGTCCTTGAACAATTAACCAACCATTTTTTTGAACTTCAATAATTTCTGAAAGTTGCAATGTGCCAGTAAGTAAAACCATTGTTATTAATGATAAACCTACTGAAAGCTCGTAGCTAATGGTTTGCACACCGCTTCGCATAGCTCCAATTAGCGCAAATTTGTTGTTGCTACTCCAGCCCCCTAATAAAATACCAATAACACCAATTGATGAAATTGCAATTAAAAAGAAGATGCCAATGTTAATGTCAAAAGCTTGAAATCCTTGAGTAAAAGGAAAAACAGCTAATGCCATTAATGAGGATACAATAACAAAGTAAGGTGCTAAATTGTATAAAAACTTATCGGCTTTTACAGTACCTGTTAATTCTTTTGAAACTAGTTTTAAAGCATCGGCCATAGTTTGAAATAAGCCCCAAAAACCTACACGGTTAGGACCCAAACGCAATTGAAACCAAGCTGCAACTTTACGTTCTAATAAAACCAAATACAAACCAGCAACTGCAAAAATAGCTAAGTAAATTAGCGCAACAGTAATCATAGCGCCATAGTAAGCTGAGTCTTCACCCATAAAACCTTGCAATAGCTCTTGTATAGTTTTTGTGATGTTTAATGAAATATTCATTGTTTACGTTTTATCTATCAATATCAGGTATTACTAAATCTAAAGTTGCCATTGTAGCTACTAAATCACCAATTTTACCACCAACTGAAATGTGATTTAATAAGGAAAGGTTTGAGAAACCTGGCGAACGGAATTTCATTCTATACGGATTTTTAGTTCCTGTACTTACCACAAAAACTCCTAATTCTCCACGTGCCGTTTCTACTTTTTGGTAATATTCACCTTTTGGTAATTTAATTACAGCATTGGTTGCTACTTTATGGTCTCCTTCAGGAATATTATCTATCAATTGTTCTATAATTGAAATGGATTCCCATAATTCTTGTATGCGAACTTGATAACGTGCAAACGTATCTCCTTCAGTTGCCAATGCTTCATTAAAATTAACTTGGTTGTAAGCACTGTAAGGGTGGTGTTTACGTACATCACACGAATAGCCTGAAGCTCTTGCAACTGGACCAGAAGCACCAAATGAAATAGCGTCTTCTTTAGTTAAAACACCTACTCCTTTAGTTCTTTTTTCAAAAATTACATTACCTGTTAATAACCTATCGTATTCAGGAATTTTAGTTTTGAAGTGTTTAATAAATTCTTTTGTACGGTTTACAAAATTTGGATGAATATCAAACATTAAACCACCAGGCACATTATAATTCATTGTTAAACGAGCACCACAAGTCTCTTCAAAAATATCGTTAATCATTTCACGGTCTCTAAAACCGTAAAAGTAAGTTGTTAAAGCACCAACGTCCATACCCATAACGCCCCACCATAAACAGTGTGAAGCAATACGTGTTAATTCACCTAAAATGGTTCTAATAACTTTTACGCGTTCTGGAACTTCAAGTTCTAGTGCTTTTTCTACAGTAAGGCAAACGGCTTCGTTATTAATATGTGAAGACAAATAGTCCATACGGTCTGTTAAATGCACAATTTGCTGATAACTGTCGCGTTCACACATTTTTTCAATAGAACGGTGAATGTAACCTAAATCGGGTTCAACTTTTTTTATAATTTCTCCATCAATGGTTAATAACAATCGCAGCACACCGTGGGTTGCAGGGTGCTGAGGTCCCATATTAATGAAGTATTCTTCAGATTTAAAATTGGTTGTAGTAATTGTTTCCATAAGTGTTATTTAATTACCATATTTACATCATCTACATAATCTTTTCGCATTGGAAAGCCTTCCCACTCCTCCGTTAAAAATAAGCGCTTCATATTTGGATGATTATTAAATTTTATACCGAAGAAATCGTAGGCTTCTCGTTCATGAAAATCGGCCGTATACCAAATATTAGAAACAGTATCAAAATTCGGGTTTTCTCTATCGGAAGTTTTTACACGTACTACTAATGTATGTCTGTGTGTTGTAGATTCTAAATGGTAAATTACACCAAGTTCTTTACCCCAATCCATACCGGTTAAGCAAAACAAATAGTCAAAGCTAGTTTCAGTATTTTCTTTAAGTTGTAGCATAAATTGGTGTAAATCTTCAGCATTTACGGTTACATTTAAGTATGCATTATTTTCGTCGGTAAACTCCAAATTTGGATTCCAAGATGTGAGTAATTGTTGTAGTGCTTCGTTAGTCATAACTTTCAATTTTATTTACCTTCATCAAAACCATCAATTGGGTTTTCCTTGTGTTTCATGTTTTCAGTCTTAATTTTTTTCTGAAGCATAAGCATTCCCTCTAATAACGCTTCAGGTCTAGGTGGACAACCAGGTACATATACATCTACAGGAATTACATGGTCAGCTCCTTTAACTACAGAATATGTGTTGTAGAAAAATGGACCTCCAGAAATGGCGCAAGCGCCCATAGCTATTACATACTTTGGTTCGGCCATTTGATCGTACAACCTACGTAAAACAGGAGCCATTTTATTCACAATGGTACCTGCTATAATAATAAGGTCGGCCTGACGTGGGGAAGGACGTGCAACTTCGAATCCGAAGCGCGAATAATCGTGACGAGCAGCGCCAGTTTGCATCATTTCAATAGCACAACAACTTGTACCAAAATATAATGACCAAAGTGAGTTAGCTCTACCCCAATTAATTACTTGATCTAAATTTGTTACCACAATGTTTGCTCCGTTTCCTGCAGGAATAACTTTCCCTGGGAAATCAGCTGGTACCTCTGGTACTTTCATGTTAGGATCAAGGTCACTAACAAATCTTTTTTTATCGTCTACTCCCATTTTAATGCTCCTTTTTTCCATGCGTATAATAACCCTATACCTAATATTAGTAGAAATACTAAAATTTCAATAAAAGCTACCATTCCTATATCCTTAAAAACCACTGCCCAAGGAATTAAAAAAGCAACTTCAACATCAAATATTAAAAATAAGATTGCGAATAAGTAGTAACCTACTTTAAATTGTACCCAAGTAGGTCCAATAGTAGTCATTCCACTTTCATATGGTTCTCTTTTTTGCGGATTGTCTGATTTGTGAGAGATGAGGTTTGATAAGAAGTTAGCACCAGCCACTAACACAACACCTGCTATAAAGAAAACTAGAATAGCTTCTGAACCCATTTAAAAAATATTTTTAAGTTTATAATTTAAGCTAAAATACTTAAAACTAGCATAAATAATTTTTGCTCTGCAAATGTAACTTTACATATATTAAAAAGGGCTGATATATATCAGCCCTTTTTGTTACAATTATTACTTTTTTTAAAAATTTATTTAACCATATAGGTTTCTCCAGAAAAGAATAAATCGTCAGTTTTTTTAAACTTTGAATTTGCTTTAACATGGTTGGTTAAATCTTCCAATCTTTCTTCAAGCGTTAAATCGCTTACACGTCTAATAACACCAGTTGCTAATGGGTATGTTAAACGCACTAACATTTGATGCATTGTAGGGTCTTTTTCTTCAGCATTATGAACTAATAAATTATCTTTAGTTATGCCATTTTCTCCAATGGTAACTACTTCTAATTTTAACCCATTTAACACCAAACCTTTATCACGATTTTTTCCAAAAATCATTGGTTTTCCGTGTTCTAAATATATTTGCTTATCATCTTTAACGCTTTTATCGGTAACGTGCGTGTAGCAACCGTCATTAAAAATTACACAATTTTGAAGTACCTCAACCAATGAAGTTCCTTTAAAATTATGTGCTTCAACAAATATTTTACTCATATCTTTAGGTGTGTTACCACCAATACGAGCAAAAAAGCGTGCTTGAGAACCAATAGCCAATTCACCTGGTAAAAATGGTGGCTGTACATTGCCATATGGAGATGATTTTGTTTTTTGACCAACTAATGAAGTTGGTGAAAACTGACCTTTAGTTAATCCATAAATTTCATTATTGAAAAGCACAATATTTAAATCAATATTTCTTCGTAATACATGAATGAAGTGGTTACCACCAATTGCCATTGCATCACCATCACCCGTCATAACCCAAACGCTTAAATCTGGGTTTGCTAACTTAACACCTGATGCAATACCTGGTGCTCTACCATGAATGCCGTGTATACCATAAGTTTCCATATAATATGGGAAACGTGATGAACAACCAATACCAGAAATAAATACGACGTCTTCTTTTTTAACGCCCATTTCAGGCAAAGCTTTTTGCATAGAGCGCAAAACAACATAGTCATCACAACCTGGACACCATCTCACTTCTTGATTGCTGGCAAAATCTTTAAATGTATATTTTTTTTCAGCTGTTTCCATAATTATTTTAATAGGTTTTTAAACTTGTCCATCAATTCAGTTTTACCGAATGGAAGTCCTTGTATTTTGTTGTGTTGTAAAAATTCAATATTGTTAAAATTCATTCGTAATACTTTTGCAAACTGTCCATTATTTAATTCACAAACTATAATTTTATCGAATTTCTTAAAAATTTCTTCAGTGTTTTTAGGAAGCGGATTGATATAATTAAAATGCGCTAAACCAACATTGGTATAACCATCTTGTTTTAGTTGTTTAATTGCTGAATAAATGGTTCCGTAAGTACCACCCCAACCAACAACTAATAAATCGCCACTATCTGCAAATTTTGTTTTTAAATCTGGGATAAAGTTTTGCACGCGTTGTACTTTTTCTTCCCGTACTTGAGTCATTTCTTCATGATTTTCAGGAACATAAGATACGTTTCCTGTTAAGCCATCTTTTTCTAATCCTCCCACACGGTGCTCTAAACCTGGAGTTCCTGGTACCGCCCATTTACGAGCTAATGTATCTTCGTCACGTTTGTAAGGTTGCCAATCGTCGTTATATTCTTTTAAAAGATTATTTTTAATATCTGGCATTTCTTCAACACTTCTAATTTTCCAAGGAGCTGAACCGTTAGCAATATAACCGTCGGTTAATAAAATAACAGGTGTCATATGTTCTAAAGCTAATTTTGAAGCCTCATAAGCATAATCAAAACAATTGGCAGGTGTACTCGCTGCAATAACAATAACTGGACTTTCACCGTTACGTCCGTACATGGCCTGAAGTAAATCAGACTGTTCAGTTTTAGTAGGTAAACCTGTTGATGGTCCACCACGTTGTACATCAACAACAACAAGTGGTAATTCAATCATCATAGCCAAACCTAAGGCTTCACCTTTTAAGGCTAAACCAGGTCCTGATGTAGTTGTAATTGCTAAATCGCCAGCAAATGCTGCGCCAATAGCAGAAGCTATACCAGCAATTTCGTCTTCAGCCTGAAATGCTTTAACACCAAAGTGTTTATGTTTTACAATTTCGTGTAAAATATCGGTTGCAGGAGTAATAGGATAGGAACCTAAAAATAATTCTAAACCAGATTTTTCTGCTGCTGCTAAAAATCCCCAAGCCGTAGCAGTGTTACCCATAATAATACGGTACATACCTGGTGACATTTTTGCAGGAGAAACCTTATATGCCGATGGTATTAACTCAAGCGTATTGGCATAGTTATAACCGGCATTTAAAACTTTAGTATTAGCTTTAATTAAATGCGGCTTGTTTTTAAATTTTTTATTAAAAAACTCTATAGTGTGTTCCATAGAACGGTCGTACATCCAATAAACCATACCTAAAGCAAACATATTTTTACTTCGGGTAATTGATTTATTATCTAAACCTTCAACATTTTTTAAAGCTTCTTTTGTTAAGGAAGTCATAGCAACTTCAATAACTCGATAATTTTCAAGACTTCCATCTTCTAATGGGTTGGTTACATAAAGTGCTTTTTCTAAATTCTTTTTAGTAAAAGAATCGGTATCTACAATAATTGTATGACCTGGTTTTACGGCATGTAAGTTGGTTTTTAATGCAGCAGGGTTCATAGTAACTAACAAGTCTACATTGTCTCCTGGCGTGTTTACTTCAACACTTCCAAAGTGAACTTGAAATCCCGATACACCATAAAGACTTCCTTGAGGTGCTCTAATTTCAGAAGGGTAGTTAGGAAACGTGGCAATATCATTACCAAACATTGCAGAAGTATCAGAAAATTGAGTACCTGTTAACTGCATTCCGTCACCTGAATCACCTACAAATCGGATTACTACGTTCTCCAATGATTCGTCTTGGTGATTTGTTTTAGCTGTTATCATAATAAATGGCTAATATTTAAATTTTTTCTAAATTTATTGAAATTAATTTGATGCTCAAATTATATTCAAAGATAGATGTAGTTTTTATTCTACTAAATGACTTTTGTCACAAAGGTTTGTATAAAAATGTATACATTTGTAATTGCAAATAAGAATAAATAATATTTAAAATTAGTAAAAGATGGCAATTAAAATAACTGACGAGTGCATTAACTGTGATGCTTGTGTATCGGAGTGCCCTAATAATGCAATTTACGAACCAGATAGTGAGTGGGCGTATGCAGATGAAACAGCCTTAGATGGTAAAATTACCTTACCTAGTAATGGCGAAATTGTAGACGCTGAAGATATGAACGAACCATTATCTGATGAGTTTTACTTTATTGTAACTGATAAATGTACAGAATGTAAAGGTTTCCACGATGAACCACAATGTGCATCTGTATGTCCAGTTGATTGTTGTGTTCCTGATGAAGATCACGTAGAATCTGAAGAAGAATTATTGAAGAAAAAAGAGTGGTTACACGACGAATAATTTGGAATAGAAATTATTAAAAAAAAGTCCTTGATTTTTCAAGGACTTTTTTTTTGTTAAGTGTTTTTTTATTCGTTTAGCTTTAATACAGCCATAAATGCCGATTGTGGAATTTCTACATTACCAACCTGACGCATTTTCTTTTTCCCCTTTTTCTGTTTTTCAAGTAACTTTCTTTTTCTTGAAATATCACCACCATAACATTTTGCAGTTACATCTTTACGCAAAGCTTTTACAGTTTCACGTGAAATAATTTTAGCACCAATGGCAGCTTGTATAGGAATATCAAATTGTTGACGTGGAATTAATTGGCGTAATTTTTCACACATTTTTTTTCCTATTGAATACGCATTATCTGTATGAATTAAAGCCGAAAGCGCATCAACTGATTGGCCGTTAAGTAAAATATCAACACGTACCAGTTTAGATTCTTTCATGCCAATTGGATGGTAATCAAACGAAGCATAGCCTTTAGATACGGTTTTTAGTCTATCGTAAAAATCAAAAACAATTTCAGCTAATGGCATATCAAACGTTAATTCAACACGTTCAGGCGTTAAATACGTCTGATTTTTAATTTGTCCACGTTTTTCAATACATAAACTCATTACAGGACCAACAAAATCAGCTTTTGTAATAATAGTAGCATTAATAAAAGGCTCTTCAACACGGTTTAGTTTTGAAGGTTCAGGCAAATCAGATGGATTATTAACTAAAATGGTTTCATCTGGTTCTCTATTTGTATAAGCATGGTAGCTAACATTTGGTACGGTAGTTATAACTGTCATATCAAACTCACGCTCCAAACGTTCTTGAATAATTTCTAAATGAAGCATTCCTAAAAATCCACATCTAAAACCAAAACCTAATGCGGCAGAACTTTCAGGCGTAAAAACTAACGAAGCATCATTTAATTGAAGTTTTTCCATAGAAGCTCTCAATTCTTCGTAATCTTCAGTATCAACAGGATAAATACCGGCAAATACCATAGGTTTTACGTCTTCAAAACCTTCAATTCTACTTTGTGTAGGGTTATCAGCATCAGTTATGGTATCACCAACTTTCACTTCACTAGCAGTTTTTATTCCTGTAATTAAATACCCTACGTCACCTGCTTTAATAGTTTGTTTTGGAACTTGTTTAAGTTTAAGCGTACCAACTTCATCAGCAAAATACTCTTTATTGGTTGCCATAAATTTAATGCGTTCTCCTTTTTTAATTTCACCATTAATTACTCTAAAGTACGTTTCTACTCCTCGATATGAGTTGTAAACCGAGTCAAAAATTAAGGCTTGTAAGGGTGCGTTAACATCACCTTTTGGTGCAGGAACACGTTCAATAATAGCTTTTAAAATTTGATCAACGCCAAAACCGGTTTTTCCACTTGCGTGAATAACTTCTTCAACATCACAACCTAATAAGTCTACAATATCATCAGTAACTTCTTCAGGATTAGCACTTGGTAAATCTACTTTGTTAAGCACAGGAATTATTTCCAAATCGTTTTCCAGTGCTAAATATAAGTTTGAAATGGTTTGCGCTTGTATGCTTTGTGCAGCATCAACAATTAACAAAGCGCCTTCACAAGCAGCAATTGAACGGGAAACTTCATACGAAAAATCTACATGACCAGGAGTGTCAATTAAATTTAAAACATAAGTTTCGCCTTCATAAACATAGTCCATTTGAATGGCATGACTTTTTATGGTAATACCACGCTCACGTTCCAAGTCCATACTATCTAGTAACTGATCTTGTTTTTCACGTGCGGTTACAGAGCCAGTAGAATCTAATAATCTATCAGCTAATGTACTTTTACCGTGGTCTATATGTGCTATAATGCAAAAATTTCGAATGTTTTTCATACTGCGTTATCCTATCTGCTTATTTGTGTGCGCAAATATAATTAAATATTTAATCTCTATTTAAAATAAAAATTAATCGTGATTTGGGAAAATAATACCAGCTTCTTTTCTTATCTTATCTAAGATTTCAATTAAATCTAAACTAAATTGATGTGTTAAAATAGGACTTTCAATTAAATTTTTGTCCAAACAATCCATCACGTGTTCAGCTTCAAAATTGTATCCCATAGTTTTATGTTCTTCTGAATTTATTTCTGAAAAATTATTGTCATAGAAAAACTGAATAGGCGTATTGGGTTCTCTATCAAATTTTATATATCCATTTTCAAAGCAAAGTTCTGTTTCATTTTTACTAGTTGCAGCAAAACTTGATTTAAGTATGGCTTTTGCCCCATTATTATAATCTAAAATTACAACAATACTTTCTTCAGCCTTAGTTTTGCTAAATGTAGCACTAGTTTTTATTGAAGCTGGTTTTCCTAAAAACTGTAATGAATGAAAAACGGGATAGATACCAATATCAAGTAATGAGCCTCCACCCAAATTTACATCATACAAACGTTCATTTGGATTAAAAGGCGCGTTAAACATAAAATTGGACTTCAAAAATTTGAGTTTGCCAAGTTTTGGTAATTGCGATAATTCCATAACTTTTTTAAACTTCGGTTTAAAACGCGTCCAAAAAGCTTCCATTAAAAAAGTGTTATTTTCTTCAGAAGCGGCAATCATTTGTTTTACTTCTTTGCTATTTATTGCAAATGCTTTTTCGCATAAAACCGCTTTTTTATGTTTTAAACAAAGCAATGTGTGTTCTAAATGCAAAGCGTGCGGTGTGGCAATGTAAACTACATCTACCTTATTATCTTTAACTAAATCTGCATATGAACCGTAGTGTTTTTTAAAACTGTTATTTTTTGCAAATTCCTCTGCCTTTTGAAGCGATCGAGAAGCAACAGCATATAAGTTTGCTTTAGGTATGGTTTTTAAATCTGAAGCAAATTTTTTTGCAATATTTCCACAACCAATAATTGCCCAATTGTACTGTTTTTTCATACGGTTTTATTAATCAACCCAGTCTGCAACAAATAAATTTGTATCGTGGGTTCCATTGTTGTTTCTGTTTGAAGAAAATACCAATTTTTTGCCATCAGGTGAAAACATTGGAAATGCATCAAAAACGCTGTCAAAAGTAATTTGTTCTAAACCACTTCCGTCTAAATTAATCATAAATAAATTAAAACTTCTTTTGGATTTATGATTGGATGAAAAAATAACTTTTTCTCCTGAAGGATGAAAAAATGGTGCCCAATTGGCGTTACCTAAATCGGTGATTTTTTTTAAATTACTACCATCAACATTACACACATATAGTTCCATATTGGTAGGTTGCACTAAGCCTTCAGCCAATAGCGATTTATATTCTTTAATTTCATCATCAGTTTTAGGACGCGAAGCTCTAAAAATAAGTTTTGTACCATCAGGAGAGAAAAATGCACCACCATCGTAACCTAAATCATTAGTAACTTGTTGTACATTACTGCCATCAATATTCATGGTAAATAACTCCAAATCGCCACTACGTGTTGAAGTGAATACAATTATATCACCTTTTGGAGATACCGTTGGTTCTGTATCATAGCCCTCTTCAAGCGTAAGCTGTTTTAATCGATTTCCTTTTAAATCGGCT
>Ga0102946_1000717_pt1 | contig 11544 bp, 8 predicted proteins | sample SalPon2A_A_D1_MG_FD_78209 | JGI IMG/M metagenome (GOLD analysis project Ga0102946, IMG submission 78209) | Soil microbial communities from South San Francisco under conditions of wetland restoration - Salt Pond MetaG R2A_A_D1_MG | ecosystem: Environmental > Terrestrial > Soil > Wetlands | place... | reverse complement strand
GATATCCGTGCCGACCTGTTCTCGCTCAACGGCCACTGGGTTCCCTGGTACAACATTCATAAATTGATCGCCGGCCTGCGCGACGCGTACCGGTACACCGGCAGTGAGCAGGCCCGCTCCATGATGATCCGCTGGGCCGACTGGGCCAAAACACTGCTGTCCGGTCTGAGCGATGAGCAGATCCAGACCATGCTGATCACCGAGCACGGCGGCATGAACGAGATCTTTGCCGACGTGGCGGAGATAACCGGTGAAGCGAAGTACCTGCAAATGGCGGAGCGATTCTCTGACCAGTCCATCCTCAAGCCGCTGGCGCAGGACCAGGACCAACTCAATGGCCTGCATGCCAATACCCAGATTCCCAAGGTGATCGGTTTCGAGCGAATCGCCCAAGCCGGCGGCGGCGAGCAGTGGAACGAAGCGGCTCGCTTTTTCTGGCAGACGGTGGTCAAAGAGCGCAGCGTGGCCATCGGCGGTAACAGCGTGCGTGAACATTTTCACGACAAAAACGATTTCCAGCCGATGATCAGCGACGTGGAAGGACCGGAAACCTGCAACACCTACAACATGCTCAAGCTGACCCGCCTGTTGTACGCCGACAACCCGGAGTCCAGGTACGTGAATTACTACGAGCGGGCCCTGTACAACCACATTCTTTCGTCCCAGGACCCGGCGACCGGCGGGCTGGTGTACTTCACGCCGATGCGGCCGCAGCATTACCGGAAGTATTCCCAGGCGCAGGACGCGATGTGGTGTTGCGTCGGCTCAGGCATTGAAAACCACATGAAGTACGGCGAATTCATCTATGCCCATGACGGGGATGAATTGTTCGTCAACCTGTACATTCCCTCCACGCTGCAGTGGCCGGAGCGGCAGTTGGTCATCCGCCAGGAAACCCGCTTTCCGGACCAGTCGGCCACGCTGCTGGTGTTTGAGGCCGACACCGATATCACGCTGAAGCTGCGTTATCCGACCTGGGCGGTAAGCGAATCCCCGGCCTTGATGATCAACGGCGAGCAACGGAACGTGGCGGCAAAGCCCGGAAATTACATCTCGCTGCAGCGCGAATGGAAAAAGGGCGATACTGTGACCCTGGAACTGCCGATGCAGACGCACCTGGAACAGTTGCCGGACGGTTCGGAATACTACGCGATCCTTTACGGGCCGATCGTTCTGTCGGCCAAAACCTCGCCCTTCGAAGATGAAGTGCTGAATTTCTACGCCGATGACAGCCGCATGGGCCACATTGCTTCCGGTCCGCTCTGTCCGTTGGAGCGCTCACCGGTGCTGGTCGCCGCCTCGACCGATTTTCTCGACCGCATCGAGCGGGTGGACGACACCGAACTGCGCTTTAAGGCCTCCGCGGTCATTCAGCCGGAAGCCTACCAGGATCTCGAACTCATTCCCTTTTTCCGTGTGCATGAATCCCGATACATGCTGTACTGGCCCTACAGCACGCCGGAAAATCTGCAGGCCCGGCTCGAGTCCAGCGCTCGCGACGAGGAAGCGCGCCTGGAACTGGAACAGCTCACGGTCGACACGGTGGCGCCCGGCGAGCAGCAGCCCGAATCTGACCATGCGTTTGCCGGTAGCGGCACCGAAGCGGGTATCAATCACGGCCGCCACTGGCGTCACGCCACCGGCTGGTTCGGCTACCAGCTGAATGATCCGGCGGGTGAGGGCAAATATTTGCGCATCGACTACTATGGCGCCGACAGCGGGCGCACATTCACGATCGAGTTCAACGGCGTAAAGCTGGCCGAAGTCACCTCGACCGGTGAACGCGGCCCGGTATTCTTTTCAGTCGATTACCCGATCCCGGTCGAAGTCCTCGAGCTTGCCGAGAATGGCAAGCATACCCTGCGGTTCGTGGCAGGCGAAGGTTCCGTGGCCGGCGGGATCTACGGTGTTCGCCTACTTCGGGCATTGCCTCACCAATAGACCAGCCTTGATTGAAGAGTAATTCGATTGGATATTTCAAAACCCAATTAATGTGGTTCCTGCTATCTTGCGCAACGGGAATAGAACTTGTGCGGATGGGTCGAACCAGCGAAAGGTAATGAAATTGATGATATTACGTCAATTTGTCGGGTTAGATTCAACCGCCAAGTGCAACACCACCCCGGGGGAATGGGTGGGCGAGGTGAAGTAGCCTTTACCGTTCTAACCAGCACGGAGATGTTTCTAATGGATTAGAGTATTGTTTTGGACAGGTTAATGAGCCTTCTAAGCGATTCTGAAGCTTCAAAAACCAGGCTTTTGCTCACTTATTCAGAACATTACGCTGGTCCGGTCCCAAAATTTTCAAAAATTTTCGGCAAACTTTTCAAACGAGTTCCCCGGAGCATCTCTGAATGAAAAATGTCTTGCGATTACCCATCCTTTGCGCTTTTCTCCTTCTAACGGGCTGCAGTTTTCATTCCGTCGAATCTGAAAGCGAATCGGCGCAGATCGGCCCTGAGTCCGTCAAGTCGCTGACCAAAAGAGTTGCCGACTGGCAAATCGAAACGTTCGAGGAGCAGGGTAAATACCGCGCACTCCCCCACCAGCCGCCGGACCGGATGCATCGGGAAAAATATCACGATCTGGAGTGGCAAAACGGAGCGCTTTACGTGGGCATGAACCAGTGGCGCAAAGTTGCGGATGACCCGAAGTACACGGAGTGGCTGCGGACCATCGGCGAGCGTAATCAATGGAAACTGCACCAGCGCCCTTACCATGCCGATGACCAGGGGGTTGGCCAGTTTTATCTGGCGCTGTACGAAGATTTCAATGAGTCGGAAATGTTGAATCCGGTCAGGGAGCAATTTGACTGGATTCTTCAGAACCCAAAGCAAGGCACGCCCGAATGGGAAGCCGAGGACACTCACGCCCACGATCGCTGGGGGCGGTGTGACGCCTTGTTCATGGCGCCTCCGGTAGACTCCTTTCCGGAATACACCGAGGTCTATGGTGTGGGCACCTTCCTGGCTGCGGGCAGCGAGATCTACAAGATGCTCAAGTCGTAAATTGACAAGTTCCTTGATCTTTACCCCGCCGCATCCCATTCCTCTGTCGTTGCCAGCCCCGTTTGATATTCCATTAGGGTTTTCCAGCCGTCCTTTTTGATCAGCAGGGCTTCAAAGTGCATATAGGTCACACTGGTTTGGCCATCTTCGGCCGTCGTGGCGTAGCGGAATATGCCCTTCTCATGCGCAGTGCTTGTATCGTTAATCCGGTGGGTAAATCGAAATTCGAGGCTGACCGAGTTTTCGCCTTCGCGGGTTTTTGTAAAGCCGCTTTCCCAGTTGGCCAACGCCTCGGCAATGGGCTCGCTGCTGTTTGTAAGGTTCGAAACCAGGATCGCATCCGGGTGATAGGTGTTCCGGTATGGTTCAAAATCGCCTTCACGGACCGTACGGGCAACCTCTGCCCAGAACAGGTCCAGTTCCAGGGAAGCAGATGACTCTTGTGCCGTTGCCGTTGAACACCACGTCAAAGCCGCCGCCAGAAAGAACCCGGTAAATTTCAATGATTTCATTTTTCAGCCCTTGCGCAAATTGCCATTCTCGGTCCTGAGCACTGTATCAGAATGCTTCGCATTCAATGCTGTCATTTCGCTGAGCTTATGCGTACTATCGGGGCAAAACCAGATCAACCATCAAAGGATAGAATGAATGACAAAACGAACCGTAACATCCGCGGTCCTGGATCTTTCGAAAATGCAGTTGAAGAGTGCACATTTCGGTGGGGTACTGAGCTTGCTCTTCGCATTGACGTCACTGCCTGCCGTAGCCGAGGAGGATGCGGATCTGGACAGCCGCGACCGCCAGTTACTGGAAGAAGTCACGGTAACCGCGCAAAAGCGTTCACAAAGCATGTTCGAGGTGCCTATCAGCATCACGGTGATGTCCGAGGACTACATCGAGAACCTCGGAGCCCAGGATTTCACCGCACTGATTCCCTCCGTCCCCAGCCTCAACGCCTATCAAAATGGCCCCGGACGCACTCGTTTGTATGTCCGCGGTATCGCCAACGGCGCGGGAAATGATAATGACACCCAAAACCAGGAGACGGTCAGTATTTACCTGGATGAAGTGCCGATTTCACTGGGCGCCATGAACCCGGAAATTGGCTTGTTCGACGTTGAACGCGTGGAAGTTCTGCGTGGGCCACAGGGTACTTTGTACGGTGCGGGTTCCATGGCCGGAACCATCCGCCAGGTGTCGAATAAGCCCAATCTGTCGGAAGTTGAAGGCAAGGTCGAAGCGGGCATTTCCACCATCAAACACGGCTCCAGTGGTTACACCTTCAAGGGCCTGATCAACGCCCCGGTCGTGGAAGATACCTTCGCCATTCGCGCCAGCGCCTACTACATCGACTTCGGCGGCTACCTGGACAACATCGCAACGGGTGAGAAAGACATCAATGATGGAACATCCAAAGGCGGAAAGCTTGCACTGCGCTGGATGATAAAACCCGAATTCACCGCCGATTTCACCTTTTTCTATCACGACTATTCAGACAATGGCCGCCCGGAAGATGCCGATGCCACGCCCTATTTGAGCCGTGATTACACATCGTTTGACGGCTATGATGATGAAATGTCCATTTACAACCTCACCCTGAACTACGATCTGGGTTGGGGGGAAATTGTATCCTCTACGTCCTATTTTGATCGCACCGTGATTAACCGACGTTCACTGGATTTGCTGTTTGAACTGGCGCTGCCGCCCGGAATCACTCCACATGAACTGGTGGATACCACCGATCTGAATGTATGGTCCCAGGAAATCCGCCTGGCATCCACCACCGATGCGCCATTGCAATGGACCATTGGCATGTACATGGATAACAAGGACACCTACTACCTGAATACCTTCCCGGTTCCGGGTGCAGATGCAGTGCTGGGTGTGCCGTCCGAAGCTTTCGGAGCGCCTGCGGATAACCTGTTCTGGGGTTACGACGACCTGACCGTCAAGACCTATGCGTTCTTCGGCGAGGCTTACTACACGTTCAACAAGTTCACCCTGACCGGCGGTTTGCGATATTTCCACTGGAAGCAGAACATCGAGTTTTATCAATCCGGTTTGTTCAACGGCGGTTCAAACAGCGACCCACGGCCCCCGTCGACGGAAGACGGGTTTAATCCAAAGGTCACGCTGGCTTACGACGTAAACGATGAAATGATGATTTACGCCCTGGCATCCAGGGGTTTTCGCTACGGCGGTATCAATGGCGCCATTCCCGAGTCGGTCTGCGCGGATGAACTGGACCAGGTGGAAAGGGAAGGGGGTGACGTCCGCTTCTTTGACCCGGATTCCCTGTGGAATTATGAAGTGGGCACCAAGGGTACCGGTGCTGGTGGCGCGCTGTCATACAGTGCATCGTATTTTCTGATCAAGTGGAACGATATGCAGACCAGTCGCAGTTTCGACTGCGGTTTTGGTTTCCGGGAAAACGTCGGCAAAGCCACCAGCCAGGGGGTGGAGCTGGAATTGCACGCGGCGGTCAATGAACGATGGCTCCTGGGTTTTGGCGGAGCGTACATCGACTCCGTGCTGGATGAGGACGTGCCGAACCTGGATGCGGTGAAAGGTGACCAGGTTCCTTACGTGCCCAAGTTCTCTTTCAGCGCATCGTCCGATTACAGCTTCCCGATGGGTGACACGGTGGACGGCCTGTTCTGGGCCAATGTGCAGTACATCGGAACGCGGCATACGGAGTTTAACCATGACCCGAATACCAATTACCGGGAGATGGGAGACTACACGGTGGCCAACACCCGCTTCAGCGTGCTGTGGAACGACTTTGATTTTTCATTCTATATTCACAATATTTTCGACAGTGGTGGCGTGGTGCGCGCACTTCGCCGGCCTCCGTTTGACCCCGATGCCGTGATTCGCACACAACCGAGAACCATTGGGCTGCTGGTCAGAAAGTACTTTTAATGCGATGGTCTCGTTGCGCCGACCCTGCTTCGGCGGGGTCGGTCTTCGAGGCGTTAACCTTGAGCGAGGCTGGATCATCTTGAGCAGATCAGCAAATTCTCTTTCAGGATTTTGCCTGATGTTGCTGGTCCTGTTCGGCGTTTCCGGCCTTGAAGCAGCAGACAATGTGCTGGTGACGATGAAAACCGATGCCGGCGATATTCTCATTGAACTCTATCCGGATGCGGCGCCGGTGACGGTACTGAATTTCCTGGATTATGTTGATGGCGGCTATTACAACGGTGCGCGGTTTTACCGCGTCGTGCGTGCGGATAATCAGCAGCAAAACAACATCAAAATCGAAGTCATCCAGGGTGGCTTGCAGGCAGAGCCGGAAAACTTGCCCTTCGCTCCCATTGAGCACGAGTCAACCCAGGTCTCGGGAATCAGGCATACAGATGGTGTTATTTCGATGGCCCGCGGGGAGCCGGGTACCGCGTCATCTGAGTTCTTTATCGTCATCAATGACCAACCGGCGCTGGATTTCGGTGGTCAGCGAAATCCGGACGGACAGGGGTTTGCGGCATTTGGAAAAGTACTCGATGGCATCGACGTCGTCCGAACCATCCAGGCGATGCCAACCGATGTCCCGCAAGGCGGCCAACTTGAATACACCAGCGGTCAGATCCTGGTTACACCGGTGATCATTTATTCCCTGGAGCGCGTCAAAGAGCAATAGAGAGCATTTACCCCCACCAATCTGCATCTACCATGTCAGCAGACTCCAGGTCGAATTGCACTTGATTGCCAGGCAGTGAATGCAGGCGTGGCAGACATCAATGCGAGGCTTTTTCGTGATATGGTAAAGCCCAAATCTTTGGGTTCATGCCGAAGTCAAATCTTCATTTCGATCGCGGAATCAACAACGATGCAGGGGACGTACATCACTCATTCACAACGGTTCAGGCTGGTGCTCCTGCTGTTCGTCGTGCTCTTCCAGGCGGCATGCGCGAGCAGGACAGCGTTCGTGCCGGAAAGGCTCACTCCACCGGATCACCTCACCGGCGTTCAGACCAAGTCGATCAAGGATGTGTTCGTTTCCGTATCGATTCTCACCGATGAACAGGCCCGGGCTCACTTCGGTGTCGACCTCGGTGCAGAAGAGCTGCAAGCCCTGTGGTTGAGAGTGGAAAACGGCCGGAATGGCCGGTTATGGTTCATTCAGAATACCCTGGATCCCGATTTATACACTGCAGACGAAGCCGCCCTGATGGTGCAGGACGCGGTACCAAAAGAAGATTACCAGCGTCTGCACCAGCACTTTCGTGACGAATCGATGCGCGTCGCGATTGAATCTCACACCATCACCGAAGGTTTCGTTTTCCTTCCCCGGGTCGAGGGCGGACGGTATGTGGATATTCGCCTGACTGGTGATGCCTACCAGGTGGAGCAGGCGAAGAAGCGGGAAGCCGCCGCAACCGGCAAACCTTCGGAGATTGAAATCTGGGAATATCGATTCGGCTTTGCCTTGCCGCTGCCGGACGGTGAATTCGACTACGAGAGCCTGGACCCGGAACATACCTATCAAGGCGAGGAACTTCCGGATTTTGACCTCGATGAATTGCGGTTGGCGCTGGAACAGCTGCCCTGTTGCGCAACCAATAAAGACGGTGACGAAAACGCTGACCCATTGAACCTGGTCATCGTGGGGGAGTCTCATGACCTGCTCAATTCACTGACCCGCAGCGGATGGTCTTTTACCCACAGGATTTCAATGAAAACCGTGGGTCGCATGGTGGGTTCCGCCCTGAGTGACAATCCGTACCCGGTGGCGCCGGTCAGCAGTCTGTACGTATTCAACCGGAAACAGGATTTCGCGCTGCAAAGGGCACGCAGCAATATCGCCCAGCGCAACCACATGCGGTTCTGGATGGCGCCCTACACCTACCAGGGCCAACAGGTGTGGGTGGGTCAAATCAGCCGGGACATCGGGGTGAAAGTGACGACCAAGTCGCCCACATTGACCACGCATGTCATCGATCCTGAAATTGACCTCGCGCGGGAATACCTGCTGCACAGCCTTCTGGCCGAGGGTTTCGTCTCCAAATTCGGCTTCGTAAAGGGAAGTACCGCCGCGCCGCGCACCCAACCGGCGCAGAACCTGACCGGCGATCCGTACTTCTCCGATGGCATGCGCCTGGTGATCATGCTCACGCCCGAACCGATCCCCCTGGTCGAAATCCGAAGCCTGCAGTGGGAGCAATCCTCGGCGCCCGTGAGGGCAGCCCAGTCAGAGGAAGCCGAGCGCTACGTGCGTCCGATCGAGCAGGAAAACTGATTCCAAAATCACATTCAATCGCCCTGGTCCGCGAGGAAAACCGGAAAGCCCTGTGAATCCCAGTAAATTGGCCGGGCCCGGGCGTGGCGGTTCGGGTCGGTCAGCGGTGTCCCCTGCAACTCATGGTAATCGCGGCTGTGATAGATCATCAGGTCGGTCTTGCCGTCTTCGGCCAGCACGAAGCTGTTGTGGCCCGGGCCGTAACGCCCCAGGCCGGGGTTGGTGGTGAAAACCGGTTCAGCGCTCTTGTGCCAGTTTTCCGGATTCATCAGGTCGGCATCGGCGTCCGCCCACAGCAGTCCCATCGCATAGCGGTCATCCGTTGCGCTGGCGGAATAGGTCATGAAGACGCGCCCGTGCCGCACCAGAACGGCGGCGCCTTCATTCACCTTGTAACCCTGGATTTCCCAGTCCAGTAAGGGTTCGCTCAGGCGAATCACGGGTTCCGAGATTGACACCGGGCTGTCCATTTCCGCCATCCAGAGAGCGGAGTTGTAGCTGCGTTCGGCATCCTGCTGCGCCCAGACCAGGTAGCGTTTTCCCCGGTGTTCGAAGGTGGTGGCATCCAGTGAAAAGGAATCGAGGTGCGTCGTGATCTGCCCCTCCTCCTGCCAGGTTCCGGTCGTGGGATCGGCAGCGGAATTGGAAAGCACATACATGCGGATGCTGAACCGTTTGGCCACGTCGCCGGCCGCAAAATGGATGTACCAGACGCCGTCGATTCGATGCAGTTCCGGCGCCCAGATATTCGCGCTCATTGGTCCGGATTCGCGCTTGCGCCACACCACAACCGGTTCTGCCAGCTTCAGGTCGTTGAGGCGGCATGCGTTGCGAATTTCAATCTGGTCGAATGATGGTGAGGTTCCGATGAAGTAGTAACAACCCGAGGTGTCATCCCGGTGAATCCATGGGTCGGCACGCTGCAGGACGATAGGGTTATCGAGATTCAGCGGATCAGCCGCCATAGCTGGCATGGCGCCGGTCAGTAGGACCATGGTAACGAACATTAAGCGGTTGAGCGGCGACAGGTTGGTGTGCCTGGACATGGATTGGGTTCCTCTTTAAGCGTGCATTTATCTACCACCGACATGGCATTCGTTTCGTATTGTATTATTAAATATATTTCATGCGTTGCTCAGCTGGTTAATTTTAGTGAGAGGAAAATATGACGATTTCTAATCGTATATCGTTGCTTCTGTTGGTGCTGGGGCTGTGCTGTTTCAGCAGCGCTCAGGCTGTGCAAGTGGAGGTCCATGACCCCGTGATGACGCGGGAAGGCGACACGTATTACGTGTTCAGTACGGGTCCCGGCATCACCTATTACGAGTCCAAGGATCTGGAACACTGGAAACTGGTCGGGCGGGTGTTTCCGGACGAGCCCAGTTGGGCGCGGCGGGTGGCGCCCGGTTTCAATGGCCATTTGTGGGCGCCGGATATTTTCCACAAAGACGGGATTTTTTACCTCTACTATTCGGTTTCATCGTTCGGTAAAAACACCTCCGGCATCGGCGTGGTAGTCAACCAGACGCTCGATCCTTCGTCACCGGATTATCGCTGGGTGGACCATGGCATGATTCTGCAATCCATACCTCACCGGGACAGCTGGAACGCGATCGATCCCGCGATCGTCGAGGACGAGGATGGCGAGGTCTGGATGAGCTTCGGATCCTTCTGGGACGGGCTCAAGCTGGTGAAGCTCGATTCCAGCCTGGTGCGCCTGGCGGAACCACAGGAGTGGCACAGCCTGGCCAGGCGTCCGGGGAATCCACTGGAACCGGACGACCAGGCTGGCATCGGTGCGATTGAGGCACCGTATATTTTCAGAAAAAACGGCTACTACTACCTGTTCGTCTCGTTTGACAAGTGTTGCCGCGGCATGGACAGCACCTACAAGATCATGGTGGGGCGCTCGAAGTCGGTCACTGGGCCGTATCTCGACAAGGAAGGGAAGTCCATGCTGGAAGGCGGTGGCAGCCTGGTCCTGGCGGGCAACGACGATTGGGTCGCGCTGGGGCACAATGCCGCCTACACGTTTGACGGCAAGGATTACCTGGTTTTCCATGCCTATGAAACGGCGGACAATGCCCTGCAAAAGCTTAGAATCCTGCCGATCGGTTGGGAAGACGGATGGCCGGTGGTCGATCCGGCGGATCTCAATCGTTTGACGACCGAACTGACAGGGCCAGGTCCCGCCAAAGACCATTAATCCAAACGGGTGACCCCATGAACAAGACGCGCATACTCTCGGTTCTCACCACTCTGCTCGCCGCTTCCACGGCTTGTGCCGATAACCCGCTGTTCGAACACGTTTTCACTGCCGATCCGGCCGCCCTGGTCGTCGGCGACACGGTTTACCTGTATACGGGCCACGACGAGGCTCCGAACAACGACGTGTTCTTCGAAATGCACGACTGGCTGGCCTTTTCCTCCACCGACATGAAGTCCTGGAACGAACATGGCCCGATCATGAAAGCGGTCGATTTCGAGTGGGCCAGCGGCAACGCCTGGGCCTCCCACATGGTGCAGAAAGACGGAAAGTTCTGGTTCTACACCACGGTGCGACACGACGACACCAAGCCGGGGTTTGCGGTTGGTGTGGCGGTCTCGGAATCCCCGACTGGCCCGTTTGAAGATGCCCGGGGGAGTGCGTTAATCACCAACGACATGACCACGCAGACCGATATCGATTGGGACGACATCGATCCGGCGGTCTTCATCGAGGAGAACGGCGACGCCTACCTGTTCTGGGGCAACACCGTGCCCAAGTACGCCAAACTCAAGGACAACATGGTCGAACTGGACGGTCCTATCAAAGTCATCGACATTCCGGATTTCACCGAGGCGCTTTGGGTACACAAAAAGGATGAGTATTACTACCTGTCCTATGCTTGTGTCTTCCCCGAAAAGATCTGCTACGCGATGAGCGACAGCATCCACGGCCCCTGGGAGGCCAAGGGTATTCTCAACGAAGTCGCTGGAAATACCGAAACCAACCACCAGTCGATCATCGAGTTTCAGGGCAAATCCTATTTCATCTACCACACTGGGGCGGTTCCACCCCGTGACGGCCAGCCCAGCGGCGGCCGCTTTCGTCGCTCGGTCTCAATCGACCGCCTGTATTACAACGAGGACGGAAGCCTGAAGCGGGTGATCATGACAACGGAGGGTATTCGGTAAGGTTCAAGGAGCTATTTATTTTGGCCATGAAAAAAGCCGGCGGGGATCAACCCCGCCGGCCTTCAGGTCAGAACCTAGTAGGTGAACCGTACGCCTAAAGAGTACGTCCGGCTGTACAGG
>Ga0102946_1000716_pt1 | contig 11553 bp, 10 predicted proteins | sample SalPon2A_A_D1_MG_FD_78209 | JGI IMG/M metagenome (GOLD analysis project Ga0102946, IMG submission 78209) | Soil microbial communities from South San Francisco under conditions of wetland restoration - Salt Pond MetaG R2A_A_D1_MG | ecosystem: Environmental > Terrestrial > Soil > Wetlands | place... | reverse complement strand
GGATCGTCCAGGTGCAGTGTGCTGTCGTCGCTCATCGGCCCAGCCTAGTGAAAAGCCGGGTGGTTGGATGGGGCCATGAGCACCCCGCGGCAGTCCGTGACCATCATCGGCGGCGGCCCCGGTGGCTACGAGGCGGCGCTCACCGCCGCCCACCTCGGCAGCAGGGTCCACCTGGTGGAGAGCGAGCAGGTGGGTGGGGCCGCGGTGCTCACCGACTGCGTCCCCAGTAAGGCGCTCATCGCCACCGCCGACTTCATGGACCGCTTCTCCGCCGCGGCACGGATCGGCGTGCAGTTCGACGGTGCCCCGCAGGACCAGGGGGTGACCGCGCATCTGGACGACATCAACCGCCGGGTGATGAACCTCGCCTCCGCGCAGAGCGCGGACATCATCGAGCGGTTGGAGCAGGCCGGCGTCGATCTGGTCACCGGCCAGGCGGTGGTCCGCGACCGGCGGACGGTGCAGGTGGGTGAGCGGACGGTGGACGCCGACGTCATCCTGCTCGCCACCGGGGCTCGGCCACGCGTGCTGGACTCGGCCGTGCCCGACGGCGAGCGCATCCTGACCTGGCAGCAGATCTATGCCCTGACCGAGCTTCCCGAACACCTGGTCGTGATCGGCTCCGGCGTGACCGGGGTCGAGTTCGCGCACGCCTACCTGGGCCTGGGCTGCGACGTCACCTTGGTGTCCTCCCGCGAGAGGGTTCTGCCGGGGCAGGACGTGGACGCGGCCAACCTGCTGGAGGAGGTCTTCCGCCGCCGCGGGATGCAGGTGCTGAACCGCTCCCGGGCGGCTTCGGTCGAGCGCGTCCGGGAGTCGCACGGCACCGACCGCGACGGGGTCGTCGTCACGCTGCAGGACGGTCGCACGGTGCGGGGCAGCCACGCGCTCCTGGCCGTCGGTTCGTTGCCGAACACGCAGGACATCGGCCTGCGTGAAGTGGGGGTGGGGCTGACCGAGTCGGGGCACATCGAGGTGGACCGGGTCTCTCGGACCAGCGTGCCCGGGATCTACGCCGCCGGAGACTGCACCGGCATGCTGCCGCTGGCTTCGGTCGCGGCCATGCAGGGTCGGATCGCCATCGCCCACGCCCTCGGCGACGCGGTGGCGCCCCTGTCGCTGCGACGAGTGAGCTCCAACATCTTCACCGACCCCGAGATCGCCACGGTAGGGGTCTCCCAGCAGGACGTCGACGAGGGGCGGGTGGACGCCCGGGTGGTCATGCTGCCGTTGACGAAGAACCCTCGCGCCAAGATGCAGAACCTGCGGGACGGGTTCGTCAAGCTCTTCGCGCGTCGGGGGAGCGACACCATCCTCGGAGGTGTGGTGGTCGCCCCCCGAGCCAGCGAGCTGATCTTCCCCATCGCACTGGCCGTCTCGACCCGGCTCAACGTGGACCAGTTCGCGGCGACCGCCACCGTCTACCCGTCGATGACCGGGTCGGTCTCCGAGGCCGCCCGACAGCTGCACTCGGTGGCCGAGTAGCCGACACCGGCCCCGGCCCGGGCGCGTCCTGGCTCAGCCCCCGATGTCGCAGATGACGGCCCCGTTGGTGACGGTCTGTCCGACTTCGGCCTTCAGGGAGCTCACCGTTCCCGACTTGTGCGCCTTGATCGGCTGCTCCATCTTCATCGCCTCGATCACCACGACCGTGTCGCCCTCGGAGACCTCCTCGCCCTCGGAGACGACCACCTTGACCACCGTGCCCTGCATCGGCGCGGTCACCGAGTCCCCCGAGGCTGCCTGGCCACCGGAGGCTCGCCGGGTGCGCCGCGGGGCCTTGTTCTGGTGGCCGCCGCCATCAGCGCCCACGGAGAGCCCGCCGGGCAGGGAGACCGCCAGTCGCCGGCCGTCGACCTCGACGACCATCTCGGTGCGCTGCGCCTTCTCCTCCTCGGCGTCCGCAGTGGGCCCGGAGTAGGCCTCGATGGTGTTGTCGAACTCGGTCTCGATCCACCGCGTATGCACCGAGAAGGGCTCCTCGCCCTCGGGAGCGAAGGCCGGGTCGTCCACCACGACCCGGTGGAAGGTCAAGGCGGTCGGCATCCCGGCCACCTCGAACTCGCCCAGGGCGCGGCGCGCGCGGGCAAGCGCCTGGCGGCGGTCGGCCCCGGTGACGACCAGCTTGGCCAGCATGGAGTCGAACGCGCCGGAGATGACGTCACCCTGCTCGACTCCGGAGTCGACCCGCACACCCGGCCCGCTCGGGGTGCGATAGGTCATCACCGTGCCGGGCGAGGGCAGGAAGTCCCGCCCGGGATCCTCGCCGTTGATGCGGAACTCGATGCTGTGCCCGCGCGCCCGGGGGAGCGAGGTGAAGGTCAGCTCCTCCCCGTCGGCGATCCGGAGCTGCTCGCGGACGAGGTCGACGCCGGTGATCTCCTCGGAGACCGGATGCTCGACCTGCAGGCGGGTGTTGACCTCGAGGAAGGAGATGGTGCCGTCGTCACCGACGAGGAACTCCACGGTGCCTGCCCCGACGTACTTCGCCGCGAGCAGGATGTTCTCCGAGGCCGTGACCAGCTCGTCGACCTGCTGCTGGGTCAGGAAGGGGGCCGGAGCCTCCTCGACCAGCTTCTGGTGTCGACGCTGCAGCGAGCAGTCGCGGGTCGAGACGACGGCGACGTTGCCGTGGGTGTCCGCCAGGCACTGCGTCTCCACGTGGCGGGGACGGTCCAGGTAGCGCTCGACGAAGGACTCGCCGCGACCGAAGGCGCCTTCGGCCTCACGGACGGCGGCGTCGAACATGTCCGGGATCTCCTCCTCGGTGCGGGCTACGCGCATCCCGCGGCCTCCGCCGCCGTAGGCCGCCTTGATCGCCACGGGGAGACCGTGCTCCTGGGCGAACGCCAGGACGGCGTCCGAGTCGGGCACCGGGTCCTGTGTGCCCGGGACCAGGGGGGCGCCGGCCTCGGTGGCGATGTGGCGGGCCTTGACCTTGTCGCCCAGGGCGTCGATGGCCTCCGAGGGGGGCCCGATCCACACCAGCCCGGCGTCGGTCACGGCCTGGGCGAACGTGGCGTTCTCGGAGAGAAAGCCGTACCCCGGGTGGATGGCGTCCGCCCCGGACTTGCGCGCGGCCTCGAGGACGGCGTCCTGGTCCAGATAGGAGTCGCCGGGGGTGCTCCCGCCCAGCCCGTAGGCCTCGTCCGCGACCTTGACGTGCAGAGCGTCCCGGTCGGGGTCGGCGTACACGGCCACCGACTGGATGCCGGCGTCGGCGCAGGCTCGTGCCACGCGGACCGCGATCTCGCCGCGGTTGGCAATGAGCACCTTCTGGATCGGCATGCGGTCAACCTACTACGCGCCCTGGCAGGCTGGGAGGCGTTCCAGGCGTGCTGAGAGAGGTTGTCCTCGCTGGCTCACCACGGCCATCGCCGGTGGTGCCCGGCCGCTCTAGTGGCGCCGCCGGAGGTCGCGGCGGCAACGCTCCTCGAGCTCGTCGAGCTCGGCCAGTGACTTGCGGATGTCGGCCGCGCGACGCTGCAGGTCGGCGCGACGGTCACCGATCTGGGACAGCAGGTACTGCAGCTGACCGGTCTCCCCGGGCTGCTCGTCGTACATGTCGATGATGGTGCCGATCTCTTCCAGTGGGAAGCCGAGGCGTCGCCCGCGCAGGATCAGAGCCAGACGGGTCCGGTCACGGCGTCGGTAACGCCGGACGGCTCCGCCCCCACCGATCCGCTCGGGGCTCAGCAGCCCGAGATGCTCATAGTGCCGAAGCGCGCGGTGGGTGACTTCGAAGTCGTCGGCCATCTCGGCGATCGTCCACGAGTCCTGGCTTGTCATGCTCGCGATCTTGCTTTACGTTTACGTCAACGTCAAGTGGCATGTCCCTCCGAACCACAGAGAGGTGGGCACGGTGATGTTCGAGCTCAGCCACGACCATCTCGACTTCCGACATCTGGTGCGCGACTTCGCCGCGGCACGGATCGAGCCCTACGTGGCCGACTGGGACCGCCGGGCGCACTTCCCGACCGAGCTGGTGCCGGCCATGGGTGAGCTGGGGCTGTTCGGGCTGAACGCTCCCGAGGAGTTCGGCGGGGCCGGCCTCGAGGAGGGCGGCTTCACCTACCTGTGCGTGGCCATCGAGGAGCTCGGCCGGGTGGACCAGTCGGTGGGCATCACACTCTCGGCCGGCGTCGGGCTGGGGATCAACCCGATCCTCACCTACGGCACCACGGAGCAGAGGGAGCGCTGGCTGCCCGACCTCGTGGCCGGTCGCCGGCTGGCCGGTTTCGGACTCACCGAGCCGGATGCCGGCTCTGACGCTGCCGGCACCCGGACGCGCGCCGGGCTGTCGCAGGGGCGGTGGACCCTGAACGGCTCGAAGGCGTTCATCACCAACTCCGGGACTGAGATCACCTCCGTGGTCACGGTCACCGCCCGGACGGGGCGCCGTCCGGACGGTACGCCCGAGATCAGCGCGATCCTGGTGCCCAGCGACAGCCCGGGGCTCACCGTGGAGCCGGCCTACCGCAAGCTCGGCTGGCATATCAGCGACACCCACGGCCTGACCTTCGAAGACGTCGAGGTCCCCGAGAGCAACCTGCTCGGCCAGCGCGGACACGGATTCAAGCAGTTCCTCAAGACTCTCGACGACGGCAGGATCGCGATCTCCGCGCTCGCGGTCGGGTGTGCACAGCGGATGCTCGAGGAGGCGACGGCGTACAGCAAGCAGCGGATGGCCTTCGGGCGGCCGATCGGGGCCAACCAGGGCATCAGCTTCCAGGTGGCGGACCTTGCCGTGATGGTGGAGTCCGCGCGGTTGCTCACCTACAAGGCGGCCTGGTTGAAGGACGAGCACGAGGCCGGTCGCCGCGGGGCGGGGGAGGTCAAGCAGGCCGCGGCCATCGCGAAGCTGCACTCCACCGAGGCCGCGATGGACGCCACCCGCATCGCCACCCAGGTGTTCGGGGGCAACGGGTTCATGGAGGAGTACCCGGTCGCCCGCTTCTACCGCGACGCCAAGATCCTCGAGATCGGGGAAGGCACGTCGGAGGTGCAGCGGATGCTCATCGCCCGCGGGCTGGGGCTTCCGGCATGAGCACTCCCGAGCAACCGAGCGCCGCCGCTGGAGGCGCCCACACGGCGGACCCACGCGTCCACGAGCTGCGCGAGCGACTGTCCGCGGCGTACCGCGCGACCGGCCAGCCCAGCGCACGGGGGCGTGCCAAGCTGGAGGCGCAGGGCAAGCTCGCGGTCCGCGAGCGCATCGACCTGCTCATGGACCCCGGGACGTTCGTGGAGGACGGACGGTATGCGCACGCCCTCGCCGGAGACCTTCCCGCCGACGGCGTGGTGACCGGGCGGGGCGAGGTCGACGGGCGCGCGGCGATCGTGGTCGCGGGGGACCCGACCGTCAAGGCCGGTTCGTGGGGGGCCCGCACGGTGGAGAAGATGATCCGTGCGACGGAGGCGGCGCTGCGCGAGCAGCTGCCCGTGTTCTGGTTCGTCGACTCGGCGGGAGCCCGCATCACCGACCAGGTCGAGCTCTTCCCCGGCCGCCGGGGCGCGGGCCGCATCTTCCACAACCAGGTCGCGCTGTCCGGCAAGGTCCCCCAGATCTGCTGCCTGTTCGGTCCCTCGGCTGCCGGCGGCGCCTACATCCCGAGCTTCACCGACGTGGTGATCATGGTGGAGGGCAATGCCTCGATGTATCTGGGCAGTCCGCGGATGGCCGAGATGGTGGTGGGGGAGAAGGTCTCTTTGGAAGAGATGGGCGGAGCCCGGATGCACTGCACCGTCTCCGGGGTCGGGGACGTGTTGGCTGCAGACGATGAGGAAGCGGTGGAGCTCGCCAAGATCCTCTTCTCCTACCTTCCCTCGCGCTGGGATGCCGCCGCCCCGCGCTACGACGCCGAGGAGCCGGTGATCCCGCTGCGGCCGGACGTCGTCCCCGAGGCGGAGTCGGTGCCCTTCGACATCCACGAGGTCATCGACTCACTCGTCGACCAGGACAGCTTCTTCGAGATCAAGGAGCTCTTCGCCCCCGAGCTGGTGGTGGGTCTGGGTCGGCTGGGTGGGGAGTCGGTCGGCATCGTCGCGAACAACTCCGCCGTCAAGGGTGGGGTGCTCTTCAGCGACTCGGCCGACAAGGCGACCCGGTTCATCTGGATGTGCGACGCCTACGGGATCCCGCTGGTCTACCTGGCCGACGTGCCGGGCTTCATGGTGGGCTCAGAGGTGGAGCGCGGTGGCATCATCCGCCACGGCGCCAAGATGGTCAGCGCCGTGGCCGAGGCCACCGTGCCGCAGGCGTGCGTCGTCCTCCGCAAGGCCTACGGTGCCGGGCTCTACGCCATGGGCGGCCCCGGGTTCGGGCCCGACGTCACTCTGGCTCTGCCCACCGCGCGGATCGCGGTGATGGGGCCCGAAGCCGCGGTCAACGCGGTATACGCAGGCCGTCTGGCCCAGATGCCCGGCCCGGCCGAGCGCGAGGCGTTCGTCGCCGCGAAGCGGGCCGAGTACCTCCAGGACGTCGACCTCGAGCGCCTGGCCTCGGACCTCGTCGTGGACGACATCGTCGAGGCGGGCAGCCTCCGCGGCGAGCTGTGGGCCCGTCTGCGCTACGCCCGCGACCGGGACCGCCGGTTCAGCACGAGGCGCCGGGGGATCCCGCCGGTCTGAGGTCGTCGAGGCCCCTCAGCTCTCACGCAGCTCGTGCCAGCTCAGCCCGAGGCTGCGGACCATCTGACGCAGCAGGGGCAGGCTGAGCCCCACGACCGCGTGGTAGTCACCCTGGATGCCGGCGACGTAGGCACCGCCGAGCCCGTCGACCGTGAAGCCTCCGGCGACGGTCAGGGGTTCGCCGGTGGCCACGTAGTCCTCGATCTCCTCGTCGTCGAGATGGGCGAAGTGGACCCTCGTCGACGCCGTGGCCCCTTCGGCGGCGTGGTGCCCACCGGAGACGTCGCGACGGTCGAGCAACCAGTGTCCGCTGTGCAGGATCCCGACCCGCCCCCGCATCTGCCTCCATCGCCGGGTCGCCACGTCAGCGGTGGACGGCTTACCGAAGGCCTCGCCGTCCAGCTCCAACACGGAGTCGCAGCCGAGCACCAGCCCGGGGCTGGCCTCACCGCGGCCGGCGAGTGCGTGGGCCACCTGCTCAGCCTTGGCCCGGGCCAGGAGCAGCGCGACGTCGCGGGCGCCCAACGGACCGCGGGAGGTCTGCGCCCTCTCGAGAACGGCTTCCTCGTCGACGCCGGAGACGACGACGCGTGGACGGATCCCTACCCCTTCGAGCGTCCGGAGTCGGGCGGTGGAGGCTGAGGCCAGCACGAAGTGACTCACCGCGTTAACCTACCCGTAGGCAGGTGTGATGGCTGCGGCCACCCCCAGCCCGACCGGCGACGGAGGCCGTCCTACTCTGGAGGAACTCGAGGCACGATGGCCCAAGGTCGTCGGCTGGCCACACGACAACGGCACTCAAGGAGATCCAGATGAGTATTCCCGAAGAGCAGGAGACGTCCGAGGACAAGAGCTGGACCGATCTCGGTCAGGACCTGTGGGCCTACCTCACCGGTCGCGGCGCGGCGATCAACTACAGCTTCGTCGACATGGCTGTGGAGGTGCCGCGTGACACCGGGCCGGAGGCACCCAGGGCGACGTGGAAGCTGAACGGCACGCTGCGTATCACCACCAGCGACGAAGAGCACCCGGGGTCGGACCCGCTGCGGGACTGAGCCACCGTGGTCCATCGCTTCGACATCGATGCTGACCTGAGCTTCTCGGTCGAGCTGCCTGACGAGGGTCAGGGCGGTGCGTCCGTCTCGGGAACCGTCACCGGCCAGGGCCGACACCTCGAGGTACGCAGCGATGACGTCGGGGCGATGTCCTCTGGAGCGTCTCTGGGCCAGGCCCGGGCCATGGCCGCTGGGCTCGCGGCCTGGGGTCTCACGGTGACCGTCGTGGGCCCGGATGGCCCTGTGGTCAGTGTGGGAGACGTCAAGCCCAACCGGCTGGCTCGACTGCTGACCCGCTCCAAGCACATCCGGATCGAGGACTGGCGGCAGGCCGCGTCGCTGCGCGGTGCGGCCGCTCCGGGGCGGTCGGGTGGCGGGGCGTTCCTGCCACCCGGCACCCCGTGGCCGCCGGCACCGACCTTCCGTTGGTCGAGGCGACCGCTGACCACCACGCACGACCCGGACGGCGGAGGACGGCCTCGACTCGTCATGGCGATGGGGGAGCACGCCCAGCGCGGGGACGCCCGGCGGGTGGTCCCCTTGCGGCCCGCTGGTGTGACCATCGGCAGCTCGGAGGACGCCGACCTGCGCCTGCCGGGTACCGACTCGCTGCAGGCGCGCGTACGTCGGGACGCCAACGACGAGTACGTGCTGGTCATCGAGAGCGACCAGACGCCCTCCGCCTTCAACGGTGGCCGGCTGACGGCGGGGGAGGAGAGGACGCTACGGACGGGGGCGCGTGTGCAGCTGGGCACATGGACCATGACCTACACCCGTGAGGAGTACGCCGACCACGGCCGGCCCTACGGTGGCAGAGCCGGCGGTGAGTTCGCGCGGCAGCGGCACCAGGCCAAGCCCAAGTACAAGAAGTAGCCGGCGCGAGTAGCTCGGCTAGCCGGTGAGGCCGTCGACGTAACACCAGCGCCAGGCTTCGCCCTCTTCGAAGCTCTCGACCACCGGGTGGTGCGTCCGCTCGTAGTGCTTCGTCGCGTGCACTTGGGGCGAGGAGTCGCAACATCCCACGTACCCGCAGCTCAGGCATTTGCGCAGGTGCACCCATGTGCTGCCCGCCTCGCGGCAACCCACGCACTCGGGAGCCACGGCTTTGGTGTCCTCCGGCGCCTGCGCCAGGTGGGAGCAGCCCCCCTCCAGGCCCCGCGGAGGCCGGATGCCGGTGCGACGCTCACCGTCCTGGCGATCCGCCGCGAACGACTCCAGCACCGACTCCTCGATGTCGAGCTGCTGCAGGATCTCGGCCAGCAGCTCGTGCTCGGCGGCGCCCTCGTTGCGCAGCCGGACGAGCTCTTCGCGCTCGGCCGAGATCATGCCGAGTCGCAGCCGTCGATAGGCGTCGCTGGGCGTCTCGTCGTTGCCCACGCCGCGCGGCCCGACCCGCTCCCATCCTTGGTGGGTGCGGCGCTGGGCCTCTTGTCGCAGCTGACGCAGCAATGCGTGCGACTCATCCCGGTGCTGGTCGAGCTCGGCCAGACCGGCCGAGACGGCATGCTCGGTGAGCACGGCTTGTTGCAGCGCGTCCTCGCGGGCGTCGGGTCCCTGTACCTTCAGGGCCCGGGTGAGCCAGGGCAGCGTCAGGCCCTGCAGGGTGAGTGTCCCGATCGCCACCACCATGGCGATGAAGATGATCGCCTGCCGCTCAGGGGAGCTCGCCGGCACGAGGAAGGCGGCCGCCAAGGTGACCACGCCGCGCATGCCCGCCCAGGACACCAGGGCGAGCTCGCGTGGCGGAAGGCCCGACCCATGGGAGCGGCGCGAGAGCAACCAACGGCTGGGAAAGACCCAGAGGGGTCGCAACAGCATCACCACGACGAGGATGACTCCCGCCGCGAGGAGGACGCGCGACAACGACATGGAGTCGTTCTGGGTCGTGGTGACGATGTCGCGCATCTGCAGCCCGATCATCAGGAACACCGCGCTCTCTCCGATGAACTGCACGCTCGCCCAGTTGCTGCCTTCGGACAGCCGGGAACGGGCGTTCTGCAGAGTCAGCGCCCGGTGGCCCAGGATCAGCCCGGCCGTGACCACGGCCAGCACCCCGGAGGCGCCCAGCGCCTCGGCCGGCAGGAACGCCAGGAACGGGAGTGTGAACGACAGCGCCGTGTCGAGCTCGGGGCCCAGCCGGCGGCGGCGGAGCACCGAGGCGGCCAAGGCCACCGCCACGCCCACACTGAGCCCGCCGACCACGGCCCAGACGAAGCTCAAGGCGACCGTCCAGGTGCTGACCCCGTCGGTCGTGGCCGCGATCGGTCCGCGCTCGGCGCCCAGACCGGCCAACGCCAGGCCGGTGCGCAGAGCCACCAGTGCGGTGGCGTCGTTGAGCAGCGACTCCCCTTCCAAGATGGTCACGATGCGGCGGGGCATGCCGACCTTGCGCGCCACCGTGGTGGCGGCGACGGCGTCGGGCGGAGCGACGATGGCCCCGAGCGCGAAGGCCAGCCCGTAGGAGATGGGCAGCAGGGCGTAGGCCACCGCCGCCACTCCGAGGGCGGTGAACAGGACCAGGCCGACCGACAGCGACAGGATCGCCGCACGGTGCCGGGTGAAGTCGACCAGGGAGGTCCGGATCGCCGCTGCGTAGAGCAACGGGGGCAGCAGGCCGTACAGGACGACGTCGGAGGTCAGCCGTACCTGGGGGATGAAGGGCAGGTACGACCCGACCACCCCGACGAGGAGGAGCAGCACGGGACCGTTCCATCCGCGCCGCTCGGCCGCGCCGGCCACGAGGACCGCCGTGCCGGCAACCAGCACGAGGGTCAGGGCCACCGTCATCGTCGCCCCCGGTCTGCGGACATCACAGGTCCATCTTCACCGATGCGCGGTACTACCGTGGGCGAATGAGCTCACACACGCCGTCGTCCGCCCAGGTGCTCTCCGTGAACGTGGGTCGGGCGCGGATGGTCGGGCAGGGGCGGCGTGCTCACGTCAGCGGCATCGACAAGCGACCGACCACGACGATCACGGTGCGAGACCCCGGCGACCGGCTGACCGGTGCGGGCAGCGGGGTGCCTGGGGACCATCTCGCCGACCGCAAGCACCACGGCGGCACGTCGCAGGCGGTGTACGTGGTGGCCCGGGAGCAGCTGGACCACTGGCAGGCCGAGCTCGGACGCGACCTGGCGCCAGGAGTCTTCGGCGAGAACGTCACGACGGGCGGCCTGGTGGTGGACGACGCTGTCGTCGGGACGACATGGCACGTCGGCGACCATGCGCAGCTCGAGGTGCGCGGCCCGCGCATCCCGTGCGCCACCTTCGCGGCGCACCTCGGTGAGCCGGGTTGGGTCAAGCGCTTCACCGCACACGGCCACCCGGGGGCCTACTGCGCGGTGCTCCGACCGGGAACGATCCGGGCGGGCGACGGCATCCGCGTGCACGCCGTCCCTGGCCACGGCGTCACCGTGCGCACGGTGTTCTCCGCCTACTCCGGTGACCTGGAGGCGGTCGATCTGGTGCTGCGGGCGGGATGCCTGCCGGCCGAGGAGCACGCCGAGCTGGAGGCGCGGGTCGCGCGGCGCCGTGCCGACGCCACCCCCGCGGCGGACTGAGCCGGGTACGGCGGCCCGCTAGCGGGGCAGGCGGGTCGCCTGCCAGGCCCCCGGGCCCGGGCTCAGCGGCGGGCGCGTCGCCCGGATGCGCGAGTTCCACAGGCTTCGTTGCTCGCTCACCGAGGGCCGGTCACCCGCAGGGGCCTGGCTGACCGCGACGAGGGCCGCGACGACCGCTGCCGTCTCGGCCGCCGACGGCCGGCCAGTGATCAGGATGTCGGGCCCGTCTTCGGTGGGTCCCTGGCTCGGTGCGCCGCTCACAGTGGGATGTTCCCGTGCTTCTTGGGGGCCCGGTGGGCACGCTTGGT
>Ga0102946_1000715_pt1 | contig 11560 bp, 13 predicted proteins | sample SalPon2A_A_D1_MG_FD_78209 | JGI IMG/M metagenome (GOLD analysis project Ga0102946, IMG submission 78209) | Soil microbial communities from South San Francisco under conditions of wetland restoration - Salt Pond MetaG R2A_A_D1_MG | ecosystem: Environmental > Terrestrial > Soil > Wetlands | place... | reverse complement strand
TTCCAGTTCGCGCTCGATCGCCTCAAGGCGTTGGGAGTGATCGACTACGCGCGCGAGCCCCGCGCCATCCACGTGACGGTCTCGAACGGCGCCGACCCGCTGCTGCAGTAGGGCCTGTGGCGTGGTGGGACCCGGGGGTCAGGTGTGTTTGACGGTGAGGACCTCGCCGTCGCGCATCACGTAGTCGCGGCCCTCGATCCGGAGGGTGCCGCGCTCGCGCGCGGCGGCATAGCCGCCGGCGTCGACCAGCTCCGACCAGCCGATCACCTCCGCCTTGACGAAGCCGTCGGCGATGTCGGTGTGGATGCGGCCGGCGGCATGCCACGCGGTGAGGCCCTTCCGGAGGCTCCAGGCGCGGCCCTCCACCGCCTCCCCGGCGGTGAAGAAGCTGATCAGGTCGAGCAGCGAGTAGGCCGCGGCCAGCATGCGCGCCAGGCCGGACTGCTCGAGCCCGAGATCCTCGCGGAGCGCGGCGGCGTCCCCGGCGTCCAGCTCGGCAAGCTCCGCCTCGATCTTGGCGCTCAGCGCGATCGCCTGGTCGCCCCCGGCGGCCGCGTGCGCGACGAGGTCCTCGGGCGGGTCGGCCACGCCCTCGTCGACGTTCGCCACATAGAGCACCGGCTTCGAGGTCAGCGCCTGCAGGTTGCGGACCGCGCCGGCGGCAGCGTCCGGGGCAGGGACGGAGCGCACCGGCTCGCCGCGCTCGAGCGCGGCGACGACCTGCTCGAGCCAGTCGCGCTCGGCGATCGCCTCCTTCTCCATCGCCTTGGCCTGCTTGGCGACCCGCTCCAGCCGGCGCTGGGCCTGCTCGAGATCGCTGAGCATCAGCTCGGCCTCGATCATCTCCGCGTCGGAGACCGGGTCGACGCTGCCGTCGGGATGCGGGACGCCGTCGTCGCTGTGGGCGCGCACGACGTGGCAGATCGCGTCGGTCTCCCGGATCGAAGCGAGGAACTGGTTGCCGAGCCCCTCGCCGGCGTGCGCGCCCTTGACCAGGCCCGCGATGTCGTGCACCTCGAGCGACTCGTGGACGATCGGGGTCGCGCCGACCGTCTCGCAGACCTCCTCGAGCCGCTCGTCGGGGACAGGTGCGATCGCCACGTTCGGCTCGATCGTCGTGAACGGATAGCCGGCCGATTCCGCCCCGGCCTGGGTGAGGGCGTTGAACAGCGTCGACTTGCCGGCGTTCGGCATCCCGACGATCCCGACCTTCATCGAGCCCAGATCTCCTCGCCGGCGGAGCTGCGCGGCGCCAGTGCCGGCAGCGGCCAGTGCCGGCCGATCTCGCGTCCGAGCAGCATTCCTGCCAGCACGTCGGAGGGGTAGTGCATGCCGAGATACGGGCGCCCGAGACATACGGCCAGCGCGAGCATCGTGAGCGGGGCCCGGGCACCGGGGGCGACTCGCCCCATCGCGGTCGCCGCCGCGACCGAGGACGTCGAGTGGGCGGACGGGAAGGACAACTTGCTCGGGGCGCGCGCGAGCCGCGGGTGGTCCTCGATCAGCGGCCGCTCGCGGCCGACGGCGAGCTTGACGGCGTAGTTGAGCGCGACCGCCGCGGGCCCCACGGCGCTCGCTGCCCACCAGGCCTCACGGCGACCGGAGTCGAGGCCGGCGCCCACCGCCCCGATCGCGATCCAGCCCAGCCCCCACTCGCCGAAGGTGCCGAGTGCTCCGACCACCCGTTCGGTCGTCCTGCTGTGGCCGCGCGTGCGCAGCGCGACGAGCAGCTTCTGGTCGAGGCGGCCGAGGGTCTTGAGCGGGCCGCGACGGGTCGAGCCGGCGCGCGGGCGGGGGCGGAGGGGTCGGGGACGTTCGAACACGGCGGCGGAGGATAGGCGGCTCCGGCCCGCGGCGGGCGGGCCGGCGAAGCGGCTCAGAGCTCGCGGCGCAGCAGCGTGGTGACCCGCTCCGCGGCTCGCTGCAGCGGGCCGCGGTCCGACCACCGGTTCGGATCGATCCGCTCGGCGCGTTCCAGGTCCCGCTCGAACTCTCGCTCGAGGTCCTCGGCAAGTCCACCGTCGAAGGCGCTCACCGTCAGCTCGTCGTTCAGCTGGAAGGAGCGGTTGTCGAAGTTGACGGTCCCGATCGAGCACCAGCACCCGTCGATCACCAGGCTCTTCGCGTGCAGCATCGTGGGCTCGTACTCGTACAGCTCGACGCCGCCCTCGAGCAACTCCGCGTAGGTGTTGCGGCCCGCGAGCTGCACGAACGCCTTGTCGGTGTGCTCACCGGGAACCAGGACCCGGACCCGCACGCCCCGCCGCGCCGCATCGCAGAGCGCCTTCACGAACGGCGGCCGCGGTGCGAAGTAGGCGGCGGTCAGATCGAGCGTGCGCTCGGCGGAGGCGATCGCGAGGAAGTAGAGGACCTCGATGTTGCTGTCACCGACGGCCGAGCCGGAGCGGACGATCTGCATCGCCAGGCCGTCCTCGCGCGGCTCGAGCTCCGGGAGCAGGCGCTCGCCGATCAGCGCCTCGCCCGTTGCCTCGACCCAGTGCTCGGCGAACACGCCCTGCAGGGCCCGAACGGCGGGCCCATGGATCCGCAGGTGAGTGTCCCTCCAGTGATCCGGCTCCTCGGCGTCCCCGGTCCACTCGTCGGCGATCCCGACCCCTCCGGTGAAGCCGACGCTCCCGTCGACAACGAGCACCCGGCGATGGCTTCGGTTGGCGACGCGGCCGAGCAGATGCGGTCTCGGGGGCCGGAACCGGACCACGTTCGCGCCCGCCTCGCGTAGCTCGCGGACCAGCTCGGGCCGCATCTTCGCCGAGCCGACGGCGTCGAGCAGCACCCGGCACTCGACGCCCGCCGCCGCGCGCTCGCGGATCGCTTCGGCGACCTCGTCCGCGATCTCGCCGCGCCAGTAGACGTACGTCTCGAGATGGATCGAGTGCTCCGCGCCGCGGATCGCCTCGAGGATCGGCGGGAAGATCTGATCGCCGTTGATCAGCAGCTCGGCGCGGTTGCCGTCGGTCGCGACGTGCCCCGTGAGCGCTTCGGCCGCGCGGCGGAAGTCGTCGCGGGAGGGCGGCGCCGGAGAGCGCGCCTCGTAGCCGTCCTGGTCCTCCCGGCGGTGCCGGAGCGACTCGCTGCCGTACCAGCCGAGCCACGCGGCGGCGATCGCGGCCGGCCAGCCGAGCCGGCGCCAGAGGGGCACCCGCTCGGCGGCGAGCAGCTCACGCGCCCGCTCCGGCAGCTCGGAGCTCCTGCCGTCGAACCGGTCGAGCGGACCGCTCATGGGACCACCAGCCTGAGCGCCTGCGCCTCGACGCCGAACTCCAGGGGTGAGCCCCCGAGGGAATCGGAGCCGACGAGCTCGCCGTCGATGTTCAGCTCCTGGGGCTCGCCGAGCTCGACGGTGATCGCCGAGCAGCGGGCGCTGTGAACCCCCTTCTGGTCCTCGACCGTTCCGGAGCGCAGCCCGACGGCGCGCTTGGCGAGCGCCGCCCTCGGCCCGCCCTCGATCACGACCGCGTCCAGGCGGCCGTCGTCCGCGTCCGCGTCGATCTGCGACCCGCCGCCGAACGCGCCGGTGCAGCCGATCATCACCTGCCAAGCGTCCCCCTCGTAGAGCTCATCGCCGCCGCACTCGACGCGGCAGCGGATCGGATCGGCCTGCGCGCCCGCGCGCATCGCGCCGACCGTGTAGGCGAGGGCGCCGAGCGACTCCTTGAGCTCGTCGGCGGCCTCGGCGGCCGCGGGGGAGAGGCCCAGGCTGGCGACGTTGACGAACGCCCGCGATCCCGCCCGCGCGAGATCCAGGGCCCGCGAACGCTCGCCTCCCGTGGCCAGCTCGGCAGCCTCCTCGACGTCCGCGGGCAGCCCCATGCGCTCGGCGAAGTCGTTGGCGGTCCCGGTTGGGATCACGGCCAGCTCCACCCCGCGGGCGCGCGACGCCTCGGCCGCCACGGCGATCGAACCGTCGCCGCCCGAGACGACGATCCGGTCGCAGTCGGGGACGCCACCGTCCTCCGCTGCTGCCTCGATCGAGAGCTCCTCGACCTCGGCGCCCGCAGCCCGGAGGAGCTCGGCGACATCGGCCTCACCGGCCGACCCCGATCCAGGATTTGTGATCAGCACGATCTCGCGCACGCTATGAGCGTAGTTACCCCCGCGCCCGCCGTCCGACCCAGGCGGTGGAATCCCTGGCATGGAGGGGAGTTCCCGCGAACAACGGCTCAGGCGCTTCGAGGCCGACTTCCGGGCCGCCGGACTGCCCTTGTTCGACGAGGACTTCTCGGCCTCGACCGATGTCTTCAATCGGGCCGTCCCGCTGCTGGCGTTCATCTTTCTCGGCCAGATGCTGGGCGCGATCAAGCTCGAGTGGTCGTTCCTCGCCAACGTCGCCGCCGTGCTCGCGGGGCTGGCGATCCTGCTGACCGCCGCCGGGCTCGTCAATCGCTGGCGCGGCCGGCCGTTCGGATCGGTTCCCGAGCAGGTCGGGACCACCGAGCTGGCCGCCTTCGTGCTGCTCCCCGCCCTGCTTCCCCTGATCTTCGGTGGGCAGGTGGAGAACGCCCTGTGGACCGTCGTCGCGAACCTGGCGGTTCTCGCCGTCATCTACGCCGTGCTCGCCTACGGGCTCCCGTCGATCCTGGTGTGGACGGCGAAGCGCCTGTACCGCCAGCTGCTCTCGTCGCTGATGCTGCTCGCCCGCGCCGTCCCGCTGCTGCTGATCTTCGCGCTGCTCGCCTTCGTCAACACCGAGATGTGGCAGGTCTTCGCGACCGTTTCCGACCCCGGACTGATCGCGATCGGCGTGCTCTTCTTGTCGCTGGGGACAGCATTCCTCCTCGCCCGGCTGCCGCGCGAGGTGCGCGAGCTCGAGAGCGAGGTCGGCGGCGATGCGCCGGAGCTGACCACTCCGCAGCGCCGCAACGTCGGCACGGTCCTGTTCGTCAGCCAGGCGGTGCAGGTGCTCACGGTCGCGCTGACCGTGGCCGCCTTCTTCATCGTCTTCGGCGCGATCGCGATCACACCCGAGGCCCGGGAGGCGTGGATCGGCAGCGAGGGCGACGTGCTGCTCACGGTCACCCTCTGGGGGGAGCAGTTCCAGCTGACCGCCGAGCTGCTCAAGGTCGCCGGGGGCCTGGCCGCCTTCAGCGGCCTCTACTTCGCGATCGCGATGCTGACCGACTCCACCTATCGCGAGGAGTTCCTGGAGGAGCTCACGGGCGAGATGCGTTCGGTCTTCCGTGAGCGCGCCGAGTACCTGCGGCTCCGGGCGGCCCCGGCCGGCACGCGCTGAGCCGGCCGCTGGCACAATCGCGGCCGATGCCAGAGCCGACAACCACCCGGATGGTCCCCGACTTCGAGCACCTCCCCGGCAATCACTGCGGCTCGACCGCGCTCCGCAACCTGCTCCATCACCACGGAGCGCCGGTCAGCGAGGAGCTCGCGTTCGGCCTCGGGGCGGGCCCGTGCTTCTACTACATCCCGATGGACGGCTCCTCGCCCTCGCGGTTCACCAACGGCCGCACCGGGCGGCTGGAGGAGAGCTTCCTCGAGCTGACCTGCTCGCCGCTGCGGATGCGGACCTCGGAGGACCCTGAGCGGGCGTGGGAGCTGGCCGCGACGACCGTGGACGAGGGCCGACCGGCGATCCTCCTCACCGATCTCTACCACCTCGACCACTACGGCAACTCGGCGCACTTCCCCGGGCATGCGGTGACCCTGATCGGATACGACGCGGAGGCGGCCTACGTCGCCGACACCGGGTTCGAGGAGATCCAGGCGACCTCGCTGACGGGCCTCGAGCGGGCTCGCCACGAGCAGCATCCCTTCTACCCGCTCGCGGGTCAGATGGTCGACCTGCCGCCCGGCGAGCGGGTCTCGGCCGGCGCGCTCGCCGAGGCCGCCCCCGCGGCGATCGATCGCGCCGCGCGGCTGATGCTGGAGCCGAAGCTGGGCGAGCTCGAGGGGCTGCCCGCGCTGCGCCGCTTCGCGGCCGAGGTCGGCTCGTGGCCCGCGGACGCCTCCGACTGGCAGTGGTGCGCCCGCTTCAACTACCAGGTGATCGAGCGACGCGGCACGGGCGGCGGCAACTTTCGCGCCATGTACTCGCGGTTCCTCGAGGAGGTCGGCCGCGCCGAGGCGCCCCTGGCCGCCACCGCCGCTGAGCGCTGGACCGAGCTGGCCGGCGCCCTGTACGAGGCGAGCGAGCTGGACGAGCCGGATCCCGAGCGGTGGGAGCGGATCGGAGCCGTGGCCGGTCAGGTGCTCGAGGCCGAGGAGCTGCTCTGGGAGGCGCTGGCCGCGGGCTTCTCGAGGCGGCCGAAGTAGCCGATCAGGGGCCCGGTGCGCTCGAGGGGACCGAGTCCTGCCCCCGCGCCGAGCCGGGTCAGGTCGCCCGGCGTCGTGTAGTGGGGGTCGCCGAACAGCTCGCCGGCGACCAGCCGGCCGCCGGGCTTCAACACCCGCGCGATCTCCGCGATCGCGGCCTCGCGATCGGCGATCTCGCCGAGGACGGTGATGAGCACCACGGCGTCGAAGCTGTCGTCCGCGTAGGGGAGCTCGGTGGCGTCGCCCTGGGTCGCGGTCACGTTGCCGATCCCCGCCTCGCGGACTCGCTCCATCGTGTGGTCGAGCATCTCCTGCTGGAGGTCGAAGATCTCGATGACGCCGTCGGGAACCCAGCCCGCCATGTCGAGGGTGTAATAGCCAGTCCCCGGACCGATCTCGAGAATCCGCTCCGCCGGCAGCGGGCCGAGCACCTCCGCCAGTCGGTCGCGGGTGATCAATGGGTGCGGCGCGTCGACCCAGAACCGCTGGCTGTAGGGGCAGGCCGAGGGGTTCTTGCGCCACCACAGGGCCGCCCCGACGAAGGCCAGGGCCGCGAGCAAAAGGAGGCGCTTGATCACGTCGCGTCCCCCCGCCCGGGTCAGTTGCGGAAGCCGACCGAGTGGTCGCCCGCGGCCACCCGGACGAACGCGACCTTGGCGAGATCGATGTCGACCTCGCCGTCGTCGGTCGCGACGGTCTGCCAGCCGCCGTCGCTGAGCCCCTTCCGCAGGCGCTCGAGGTCCGTCTCGGACACCTTCAGGGTGATCACCTGCTGGCCGACGAAGCCGACCTCGATCCGCTTGGTCTCGGGCATGTCGATTCAGTGTCCTTCCGCGGGTTGAACGATTTCGGTGAGCACGGCCCCGGTTGACTTGGGGTGCACGAACGCGACCTTGCTGCCGCGGATTCCCGTGCGCGGCGTCTCGTCGATCAGCGCGACCCCGTCGTCCGCGAGCTGCTTCAGGGTCGCCTCGATATCGCTGACCGCGTAGGCGACGTGGTGCAGGCCGGGTCCCTTCTTCTCGAGGAACTTGCCGACCGGGGTCTTGTCGCCGAGCGGGGAGAGCAGCTCCACGTGACCGTCCCCGACGTCGAGCAGAACCGCCTCCACGCCCTGCTCGGTCACCGTCTCGCGGTGTACGAGCGGCATCCCGAGCGTCTCGGAGTAGAGGGTGATCGCGGCGTCGAGGTCGTCGACGGCAACGCCGATGTGATCGATTCGGTCAAGCATGCCGCCAGTCTATTCGTCGCCGGCGGGGCGGTGCCGGGAGCGGTCTATCCTCGCCGGGATGAGCGACCTGGCCGCCACCTACATAGGTCACGCGACCTCGCTCGTGAGCGCCGGGAGCAGCCGCGTGCTCACCGATCCGCTGCTTCGGGGCAGCCTGATGGGCCTGTTGCGCCGCCGCCATGCCGAGCCCGCGCTCGGCTCCGAGCCGCTGGACGCGGTGCTGATCTCCCACGTGCACCACGACCACCTCGACCTCCCGAGCCTGCGCCGGCTCCCGGAGGGCACCCCGATCGTCGTTCCCTTCGGCGCCGGCCGGCTCCTGCGTCGCAAGGGGTTCGAGCGGGTCGAGGAGGTCGGCGTCGGGGACCGGCTGCGGTTCGGGGCGCTCGAGGTCGAGGTCACTCCCGCGGTTCACATCGCGGTCCGCCGGGGCGCGCAGCGGTCGCCGGCCCTGGGCTATCTGATCGGGGACGGCCGGGCCAACGCCTACTTCGCCGGCGACACGGAGCTGTTCGCGGGGATGGCGGACCTCGCGGGGCGCGTCGATCTCGCGCTGCTGCCGATCTGGGGATGGGGCCCGACGCTGGGACCCGGCCACATGAACCCCGAGCAGGCGGCGGAGGCGGTGGGCATGCTGCGCCCGCGCCGCGCCGTGCCGATCCACTGGGGGACCTACTCGCCGCTCGCCGCGCCGCGGCTGTGGCCCTGGATGAGCCACGGGCCGGCCCGTGGCTTTGCCGAGCACGCGGCGACGACCTCGCCCGAGACCGAGGTCGTGATCCTCGAGCCCGGTCAGAGCGTCGCGGCCGGCTGATCCCCGGCGCCGTTCTCCTCGGCGCGATCTCGCCGCGGCGTGTTTCCGGCCCAGTAGGCGTCCATGATCACCGCGATCTGTCCCCGGTCGATCGACTCGTCCTCGAGCAGCGTCTCGGCGATCTCGTCGAGGAGGTCGCGGTTTTCGGAGATCAGGCGGTGCGCTCCCCGGTACGCCTCCTCCGCGATGTCGGTGACCTCCTCGTCGCGGCGCTGCCGCATCATCTCGGAGATGTTGAAATCGTCGGCCGGCACCTGGTGGGAGCGGATCGATGTTCCCATTCCGTACTCGTAGACCATCCCTCGCGCGATCAGCGTGACCTTGGCGAGGTCGTCGGCGGCGCCGGTCGTCACCTTTCCGAACGTGATCTGCTCGGCGAGACGGCCGCCGAGCAGCACCTTCATGTAGTCGACGAGCTCCTCCCGCGACTTCAGGTAGCGGTCCTCCTTCGGCAGGTTCAGGGTGTAGCCGAGCGCCTTGCCCCGGGGCACGACCGAGACCTTCTGGACCTTGTCCACGGTCGGCAGCAGCTCCGAGATCAGCGCGTGGCCGGCCTCGTGCCAGGCGACGACGCGCTTCTCATGGTCGGTCATCACCTTGCGGCTCGCGAGCCCCGCGATGACCCGCTCGAACGCGTTGTCGAAGTCCGCGTGCGTGACGAACTCGCGCTTGGCCCGGCCGGCCTGGATCGCCGCCTCGTTGCAGAGGTTGGCGAGGTCCGCTCCCGTCAGGCCGGAGGTGTGCTGGGCGACCCTTTGCAGGTCGACGTCCTGGCTCAGCGGCTTGTCGGCGGTGTGGACCTCGAGGATCGCCCGGCGGCCGTGCAGGTCCGGCGGCGGGACCAGGACCTGGCGGTCGAAGCGCCCGGGGCGCAGCAGCGCGGGGTCGAGCTTCTCGAGCAGGTTCGATGCGGCCATGACGACGATGTTGTCGGTCGCCTCGAAGCCGTCCATCTCGACGAGTAGCTGGTTCAGCGTCTGATCGCGTTCGCCCGAGATGTCGGACCCACGCGTGGCGCCGACGGCGTCGAGCTCGTCGATGAAGAGGATCGAGGGCGCGTTCTCCCGCGCCTCCCGGAACAGGCGCCGGATCCTGGCAGCGCCGAGGCCCGCGAACATCTCCACGAACGAGGAGGCCGACTGACTGAAGAAGTTGGCGCCGGACTCATGGGCGACGGCCTTGGCGAGCATCGTCTTGCCGGTGCCCGGAGGGCCGTGGAGCATGATCCCCTTCGGGACCTTCGCGCCGAGCGCCTTGAATCGCTTCGGGTCGGAGAGGAAGTCAACGACCTCCTGGAGCTCCTCCTTGGTGCCCTCCACCCCGGCGATGTCCTCCCAGGTCACACCGCTCCGCCGCTTGGACGCCTTGATCTCCTTCGGCTTGGTCTTGGGCATCACCGAGAGCATCCGGAACATCACGTAGATCAGCAGCGCGAAGAAGACCAGCGTGATGATCGGTAGCCATCGGTCTACCTGAAGGAGGAAGCTGTCGAGATCTGCGATCGGGATCATTCGGGATCCGGCCCGGTGCATGGAGCGGGTGCCCGCCACCTGGCCTCACCTCCCCTATCGGGAGCACGAGCGGGAAGGTTTAGCGCTGCGAGGCGGGCCGCACCGAAAACCGCGCCCGGCCGCGAATCAGGCTGCGCCCTCGGCCTCCAGGATCGCGTCCATCGCGGCGACGCCGACCTCGATCTGCTCGTCGTTGGGCTCCCGCGTGGCGAACAGTCGCTGGATCGAGTTGCCGCCGGCGTGCACCGCGCGGCCGACCGGCGAGTCCGGGTTGCGCTCGGCGTAGACGAAGGTCTCGACCGCGAGCGAGAGGCTCGCCACCGACACGGTCGCCTGCGCGACATGACCGGGCCGGTTGGGGAGGCGCTGGAGGATCGCCTGGCCGGCGACCGTGAAGATCATCATCGGGGCGATCAGGTTCGACCCGCAGCGGTCGTGCTCCTTGGCCGCGATCGAGGGATCGCGGCTGCCCTGCTCGTACGCGGCGATCGCCTTGTGCTCGACCCCGTGGTAGGCGGCGAGCTCGGTCCCGCTGAGCGCGACCATGGCGGGCAGCATTCCCAGGACCGCCGCGGCTGCCTCGCGTCCCGGCGTCGCGGCGCTGCCGCCCTTGCCGCGCAGGACGTTGTTGGCGAGGGTGACGCCCCCGGCCGCGAGCAGCACCCGCGGATCCTCGAACGGCAGGCGCGCGGACGGCAGCGCCTTACGGGCGATCGGGATCACCGCGAAGGCCTCGGCCATCCGGACCGGTCCCCGGAGCAGGGGAACCTTGGCGACCAGGTTGCCGCCGAAGTTCGGCTTCGGCCCCGATGCCACATCGATGTCGCCCGTCTTGGAGTTGCGCGCGGCCGCCGCCCACGAAGTCGGGCCGTGAACGAGCAGCCCGTTTCGCATCGCCATCCCGCCCAGTCGCATCGGCTCCCCGCTGTCGGCGCTCGGGCCGGCGCCGTTGCTGCTCGGCTGCGCGGCGGCGGATTCGCCGCCGGCCTCCGCAGAACTCGGGATCGCGGTCACCGGCTCAGAACTTCGGGCAGTCGGGCTTGCCGAGGACGCCGTACTGGATCGCTGCCCCGCGGCCGTCCGGGTACTTGCCCTTTCCCTTGCCCTGATGCTCGAACGCCGTCGTCGTGTACAGCGTCACCTTCTTCTTCTTGCCGCGCTTCTTGAGCTTGCACTTGCGCTTGATCGGGTCCGAGAAGGTGACCGTGCCCTTCGCTGAGCTGCAGTTGGTCTTCTTCTTCCCGTTCAGGTCGCAGAGCTTCACGTTCCGCGCCCTGGCGCTGACCTCGTCCTTGCCCCAGCCCTTCCACTTGCCGATCTTCTTCGCCTTGTAGAAGTTGGAGGAGGACTTGTACTTGACCTTGCCGGGCTTCTTCAGCGCCAGGGTCTTGGTCGAGCCGTCCTTCTTGGTCTTGCTGGTCAGTCCGAAGGTCTTGTTGGCGCCCTTGCCGGCCTCGCCCGGCACCGCGACAACGAGCGCGAGGCCGAGCGCACAGATGAGTGCGGCCGCCGTCGCGATCTTCCTGCCTACGATCATCGTTCCCTGTCCTGAAGTCATTTGATCCCGCCTTTCTTCCGCGTGCGTTCGAGGTGCGGGACTCTAGCGAGCGTCGCGCGTCATCCGGCCGGATCGTCCACCCCGCCGCCGATACTGGGCGCATGGCGGATCAGCTGTTCGAAGACACGGGCTCCGATGACACCTCCGCGCGGCTCGCCGGC
>Ga0102946_1000714_pt1 | contig 11585 bp, 4 predicted proteins | sample SalPon2A_A_D1_MG_FD_78209 | JGI IMG/M metagenome (GOLD analysis project Ga0102946, IMG submission 78209) | Soil microbial communities from South San Francisco under conditions of wetland restoration - Salt Pond MetaG R2A_A_D1_MG | ecosystem: Environmental > Terrestrial > Soil > Wetlands | place... | reverse complement strand
GTAGGTGCCGGATTCTGAAGTCGGCATTAACGGACCGGAATCATTCTGCTGACCATCGGTCAGGCTGAACCCGCCCGCGTAGCTGCTATTGAAGTCAAAGCTCTGTGCAGACCCGTCCGGACTGGTTTGCTTCTCAATCACGATATTGCCGCGCTGGATGGTATTGGTGAATACACACGTCACCGTCTCGCCTGGACCCAGATCAATTGCATCCGGTGAACTGGCATCGGAACAGACCGCCGAGGTCAATTCCCAACCCGCTGGAAGCGACTCGGAGACCGAGTAGGTGCCGGACTCTGAGGTCGGCAACAACGGTCCGGAGTCATTCTGCTGACCATCGGTCAGGCTGAATCCGCCCGCGTAGCTGCTGGTGAAGTCAAAGCTTTGCGTAGATCCATCCGGATCGGTTTGTTTCTCAATTACGATATTACCGCGCTGGATGGTATTGGTGAATACACATGTCACCGTCTCACCCGGAGCAAGGTCAATCGCATCCGGTGAACTGGCATCGGAACAGACTGCCGAGGTCAATTCCCAACCCGCTGGAAGCGACTCGGAGACCGAGTAGGTTCCCGCTTCGCTGCTTGGCACCAATGGACCGGAGTCGTTCTGTTGACCATCAGTCAGGCTGAATCCACCTGCATAGCTGCTGGTGAAGTCAAAGCTCTGAGTGGATCCGTCAGGGTCGGTCTGCTTTTCAATCACGATATTACCGCGCTGGATGGTATTGGTGAATGTGCAGTTAACTGCCTCACCGGGAGCAACCACAAAGTTTGCCGTGCTGTCGGTTCCAGTGCTGTCGTCATCACTACAGCTAATATCCGTAACGTCCCAACCTGGAACTGCGCCTTCTGTAACCGCGTAGCCACCAGGTGGTACCAGGATGGTTGAACTTGACTGGCCATCAGTAAGTGATGCTGAGATAGCCCCGGAAAAATCAAAGCTCTGTGTGCTGCCTGCCGGATCAGTTACCTTGGTCACCGTGATGCTTCCATCCGCATCATTGACAAAAGAACAGACGACGCTCTCGCCATCGACGAGGTCGATGGTCACACCCTGGTCACCCGGATCAAAATCACCTGCACCACCGATTGTTACCGTGCTTGCGTTTTGGCCAGAACACTGGATATCACTCAGTGTCCAATTGGTCGGAACCAATTCGGATACCATGTAAGAGCCCGGCAACAGGTTGGTATAGCTCACGCTATCCGGATTTCCATTGGTTTGGGTGTTGAGCAGGAAAGCGCCAAAGTCACCTTCAAACATGAATTCGCCAACGCCACCCTGGGTGAATTTCTCAATGGTTATGCTGCCCTGAACGGTGTTCTCAAAGGTACAGATCACCGTTTCGCCGGCTGCAAGCTCAACCGAAACATCAGTATCACCGTAAGTCACGCCACTTTCCATCTGACCTACACAGTTAATATCAGTGACTACCCAGCCTTCAATGGGTGTTTCTACTGAGGTGTACGTTCCCGGCTGACCGGAAACGATGATCTCTTCAGCGGTCTCACTGTAATCACGAATGGTGCCTGCAGCTTCACCCGTAAATGTGAATTGCGTCACGGGGTCATCCGGTAGGGTTTGCTTACGGATAATCAACGTACCATCGGCAGTATTGGTAAAGGTACATGAGACCGATTCGGCCAATTGCACATCCATATAGGCCGTCGCCAAGTCAACATCGGTAAGTGAGGCATTGTCACAGTCAATGTCGGTCAGCTCAAAACCATCAGGTATGTTGTTTTCAGTGACTTCATAAATACCAGCCGACAGGATGTAATCAAACAGATCCTCGGTGGAGGCTGTGAATTCTTCTCCGGTATTCAGCAAGAATGGGCCGATCGGATCATCACCGCTAAATCCGAATTCACCATTACCACCGACGGTATCCTTGATAATCACGGCGCTGCCTAACGGTGTATTGGTAAACGTACAAACCACCGTCACACCTGGAGAGACAGTGATGCCGGTCAACGGATCGTTGCCATTACTACAGCTCGCGCCGACATTTTCCCAGCCACTGGCACTCGGATCGTCTTCTGAAACGGTGTAACCGCTGCCAGGTGCGACCGCTATGGGGCCGGTAGTCGCGCCGTCACCAACCAGCGGGAACGCGCCATTGAATGAACTTGTGAAATTGAAGGTTTCGTTAGCAGGTCCTGTAGCAGACAGTGACTTGACCACCTCGATAGCACCATTCTGGGTATTGGTAAAGACGCATGTCACCACCTCACCCGGTTCCAGATCGATAGCTGCCGGGTCTTCGACATCATTGCCGGGTACGCCGGTACAGGTCACATCGGTCAGCACCCAACCTGGGGTTGCAGCCTCTGAGACACTATAGCTGCCTGGTGTCAGGTTGCCGGAAAGATGAGGAGTCGTTGCATCGGTCAGGCTGAAAACCCCGGTCCAACTTGGTGTGAAATCGAAGCTTTGTGGCGAATCAGCCGGCAGTGTCACCTTGTCTACAATAATTTCACCGTCTGCGATATTGACAAAGGTACAAGTCACCGTTTCATTTGCGGTCAGGACCAATGCATCTGGCGGGGTTTGATTGTCGCAGGTCGCACTGTCCAATTGCCAGCCTGCCGGTACCGTTTCCGCGATAGAGTAAGTACCTGCCGGAACGTTGGAAGCACTGGTGGAACCCGTGCCGCCCGCAGTCTGGATGTTGGTGCCCAACCCGGGTACGTCAGTGACGAAGTCGAAACTCCCCGTCGGGTCACCAATGGTGTTCTTGACCAGCATCACCGTGCCCACAGCCTGGTTGATAAAGGTACATGTTATTGAATCTCCAGGGGCTAAATCGATGCCGTTGATCGTATTAGCATTATCCCAGGTACCAACGCTGCTGGCGTCGTTATCGTCTATACAGAATGCATTACCAAGATTCCAACCCGGCGGTGGTCCAACTTCTGAAAGTGTAAATGTGCCGGTTTCGGAGGTAATAATGATATCTGAATCTGTGTTGATATCACCGGTGTCCAGGTTAACACTACCTAATGTGGTGGGGCCAGCCCAATCAATCTGGAAAGCGCCGTTGTCACCGACCGTTTCCTTAACGACGTTGATCGTGGCCGTATTAAGCGTGTTGGTGAACACGCAAGCCACTTCTTCGCCAGGTGAAACGTCAATAGCCGATGGATCCTCGGCACCTTCACTGCCTATGCAGCTTATCTCGGTGGAGTAAAGTGGATTCGCGGTCTCTGAAACGGAGTAAATCCCTTCCATGACCCCACCAACAAAGCCTGCCGTATCAAATACGGGGCTGGCATCATTAAGTACAAAATCTTCCGAACCCGAGAATCCGCCGTCTTCAGGAGCCACAGCAGATGGGGGACCACTGAGGTTGAATGAGAAATTAGTTGCATCGGCCGGAACAGTGACTTTATCAACCGTGATACGACCGGGAATCGGCACCGGAATCAACAGGTTTGGAACTTCGCGACATTTTGCGCCAGTGTTTGGACGGGCTTCCTGTGCCGTAGTACAGACACCGCCTGCGGTATTGTCCCAGGCGATGATGACAGGAACATCGAGAAAGCCATCTCCATCAGGATCGTTACAAAGTAATGTGATTGAGCCGAGGTTGGCGCCTACGACCTGGGGTACCTGAACACCCGGCAGTGCTTTCGTTACATCACCGCACTGGTCGCCATCGAGATCGGTATCGGTGGCTGGGTCACCGGGTGTAGCCGGTGGAATCAGGTTATGGTACCAGTCGTCTGGCAGTACAGCTGCACTACATGTTCCAATCCTCGAACCGTCTCCATTCGGATCGCCATCCACTGAAAACCAGAGGGCAAGGTCATACCGGTTGTTCGCGGTGGTGGTGACATCAAACTCAATTTCCAGAACCGTCGTGTCACCCGGAAAATTACACATTTTGGTTTGAGTCACAAACGGGGAACTCAAGGTGATGTCCCCGGATGTACAGTTCAAATTATTAGGCGGGTTGTAGCTTGGGTCAGACAGGCAGGGAATATTCTCCATAGGCGGAAGTCCTGCAACTGCGGCCGAAGACCAGACCACACTCATTGCAACCATGAGCGCGGTAGTAATAAAGCTCGTAACGAGGCGGCGCCTAGCCTTTATCGAAACGAATGACTCAAAACATGAAACGGATCGCATAAAAATCTCCCCAAAATGTACAAAAATAATTGATGGCATATGCCACCAATTAGCTATTTATCGCGCTGGTTTCAGAACAACACTTCAAAAAAACCAACCCGAACACTCCTATGATATGACCGATCCGTGGTCTCTAACTGTTCATTAGCTTATGTTTTTTATAGCAATTACTAACTATCTTATTGTTTTATAAACACTGAAAGGAACGCCAATCCCTTTGGCTCCAGCCAATACTTTGCAACTTTCTATAGGCTATTGTCAACTGGTTGAAGATGTTAAATTTATATAAAGTTTTCCATATATAAGAAGAAAAATGCATTTCCGGTCAACGAAATTATCCGGGTCGGCCGCGAACATACGCCAGACGTAGCTTCAATCACACCCAACCCAACGCCATGACTAATGACCCACTGACTTTCGGCCCATGTATTTATCGCCGATTAATGTTCTTATATATGCGTTCCCGGCAGGACTGGTCATTCTGCAAGGCTAGACAAATAAAATTGTAACTAAAAACAAGAATAGTTCGTCTTAAAGAATAATTGATTTGCGATAGAGGGCTGGTGTTTTTTAAGGGTGTAAATACCGTTAAAAAATTGTCCGGCCATTTTTATATGCGTAACGCAAAAAAAAATGTCACGACCTGAAACTTAACATTGCGAGGTTTACCGTGAAAAAATTTCTGAAAATCATATCCCCTGTCCTGGTACTGGTTTTGAGTATTGCCATCGTGCAAGGCTTAAGTGCCGCAAAACCCGAACCTGAAAAGAAAGAAGAGGCGCCGAGGTTGATCTCACTCTACGTGGATGAGGTTAAATCCGACATGGTCACCATCTCGGTTCAAACCCAGGGCGATGTCCGGCCCAAGACCGAAATTGACCTGATTCCACAGGTGTCCGGACGAATAGTCGGTATCTCTGAGGCTTTCGCGGAAGGCGCCGAGTTTGCTCCCGGTGAAACACTGATCAAGATTGATGACACTAACTACAAACTCGCCGTGGTCCGAGCACAGGCCCGCGTCGCGGAAGCCGAGGTTGCCGTGCAACGTGAACTGGCTAACGCAAAAATCAAGCGAGAGCACTGGCTTGATAAACGAAATGCCGGCGAGCCAACACCGTATGCATTGAACAAACCCCAGGTCATGGAGGCAGAAGCCAAGTTACTCGCTGCCGAATCCGACCTGCAAGAGGCCCGGTTGAATGTGGCCCGCACCGAAATAAACGTGCCGTTCCTTGGCCGGGTTCGGACGAAAAATGTAGGTATCGGCCAGTATGTCACGGCAGGCCAGAGCCTCGGCCGGGTGTTTTCCACCGATACGGTTGAAATCCGCTTGCCTCTGACCGACTCACAATTATCGGAACTGAACCTGCCGATGGGTTTCATGGCCGATGCATTCAACGCGCCGGTTGTACAGTTCACTGCGCGTGTGGGTAATAGTGAATACTCCTGGAACGGGCGCATCGTTCGCACCCACGCGTCAGTTGATCAGCAAACACGTCTTATATACGCCATAGCCGAAGTCGAAGACCCTTATGGACTGGGCGCCGATGGTGGAATGCCGCTGGCAGTTGGCATGTTCGTGCACGCCGAAATCGCCGGCGTGAACAGCCAGTCAGCGATGGTGCTTCCACGTCTTGCATTGCGAAACGCAAATAAAGTCTACGTTATCAATGATGAGAACCGCCTTGAGATCCGAACCGTTGATGTGCTCTCTACATCGAAAGAAACCGTGCTGGTCAGTAACGGACTCGAGGTTGGTGACAAGGTCGTGACCTCGACGATACCGGCAGCGGTCGATGGCATGGAAGTTCGTGCCATCACACGTGAACAAAACAGCTAATTAGCGTTTAAAGAGGGAGCAGTATATGAATGGTTTAATCGCCTGGTGGGCACGAAACTCGGTCGCCGCGAACCTGGTCATGATCGGTATCTTTGTTGCCGGCGCCATTGGTTTTTCCCAGATGGAACGCGAAATGGATCCGCAGGTGCGGTTCCCCGGTCTGCAGATCGAAGTTTCCTGGCCCGGCGCTGCTCCGCAGGAAGTCGAAGAACAGATTGTCGCGCGTATTGAAGAATCCGTTCGTGATCTCGACTCGATTGAATGGGTACGCTCTTTTTCTTCTGAAGGTTTCGGTGGGGTATATATCCTTGCGGAAAACCAGGTTGATTTCACACAGTTCATGAATGATGTGAAAATTCGACTGGACTCCATTTCTTCCTTCCCACGCGATATTGAACCACCACAGGTGCAGCAGTGGGTTAATCGTGATGAGATTATGCGTGTCGCGGTCCACGGTGATATAGGAGAACGCGAACTCAAGCGCCTGGCAGAAACATTGCGACGCGAGGCAGCACAGTTAACGGCGGTGACCGTTGTGGAGTTGTTCGGAACACGTCAGGAAGAAGTCTCGATCGAGGTTAGTGAAGCGGCTCTAAGACGGTACAACATGAGTTTCTCCGAGGTCGCCGATGCCATCCGAAACACCTCAATCAACCAGTCCGCAGGCCAGGTCAGAACCGAAGTAGGGACTTACCAACTGAAAGTACGCAGCCAGGCTGATACGGAAACAGAATTCAATAACATCATCGTTCGTGAAACGGCGGACGGCGGCATACTTCGGGTGGGAGACGTTGCTACCGTCATCGATGGGTTCGAAGATAACCCAATACTCGCGACGCTCAACGGTGAACCGGCGGTTCTTCTGCAAATCATGTCCACCGAAGTGATGGATATAGTCACAGCCTCGGAATCTGTGAATGAGTGGATCGAAAAAAGAAAAGAAAGCCTCCCTCAAGGTGTCAGCCTGACACTGTGGACTGATCAGTCTGTTGCTTTTAAAGGCCGCATGAAAACTATTGGCAGTTCAGCAATCCAGGGGTTGGCGCTGGTCATGATCGTATTACTGCTCACACTCAGGCCGATTGTCGCTTTTTGGGTTGCCATTGGTATTGCAACTGCCTACGCCGGTGCCTTTGTTCTGCTCGGTCCGGTAGGCGTATCGCTGAACATGCTTTCCACCTTCGCATTTCTCCTCGTGCTGGGTATCGTTGTCGATGACGCAATCGTCGTGGGTGAAGGTATTCACAGTGAAGCCAACCGGATCGGTGGCGGTGTCAATGCGTCAATATCCGGCGCACAACTGGTGGCCAAGCCGGTTGTATTCGGCGTAATCACTACAATCCTCGCTTTCCTTCCGTGGCTCTTTGTTAGCGGATCAACCTCCGAATTCACACGCCACATTACCTGGGTCGTTATCCTCGCACTGGTCTTTTCCCTGGTCGAGTCATTGCTGATCCTTCCATCACACCTTTCAACCATGAAACCCCGGACCAATCTGAAAAAGTTTGGCAGGTTCCAAAAAAGAATTGCAGACAGTATTTTGAATTTTGCCCAGGTTCGCTACAGAAAAATCGGCACCTGGTCGATGGATCACCGCTATCTGACAACCAGCATTTTCCTGGGTGTGTTAGTCATCGGTTTTGGTCTTTTTGGTACAGGTTGGGTCAAGAAGAGCTTTATGCCGGATATCGAATCTGACCAGATCGAAGTTAACGTCGTTATGCCGGAAGGTGCACCCTATAGCCGTGCACTGGAAATCCTTGCCCAACTGCAGGCTGCTGAACAGGCGCTCGTGGACGAGGTGAACCAGCGCACCGACGGCGAGGGCGTACTGATTGAAAACTGGTATACACGTTCACGACGCGACAGTGTACTTGCCATCGTCAAGCTGGCACCACCGGAAGTCCGCGATATGACGGCAAAGGAAGCCTCTATAAGGTTGCGCGAACTGATGGGGGACGTACCCGATGCACGTGAAGTCTCCGTAAACTATACACAGGGAAATAACGATCCCGATTTCGAATTGTCCATCAGGCATCCGGATCTCGATATCTTGCGCACCGCAACGGCGGACGTTGAAGCGCAGCTGCGCACCTACGAGAACATATACGATGTGCGTAACAACCTGGAAGGTGCATCCGAAGAGATCCGCCTGACAATGAAACCCGGCACAGCCAAGCTGGGCCTGACCCTTGCCGATGTTAACCGGCAGGTACGCCAGGCCTACTTCGGTGAAGAGGTTCAACGCTTGCCACGTGACGGCCAGGACGTGAAAGTCAAGGTTCGTTATCCGAAGGAGTCAAGAGAATCCATCGAAAGCCTGAAGAACTTCCGCGTGCGCACCAATGATGGCCGCGAGTTGCCGCTTCTCGCTGTTGCCGATCTCGAATACGCACCCGGCATCAATCGTATCGCACGCTGGAACGGCAACCGTGCCGCACGTATCAGTGCCGACTTGAAAGAACAGGTGCGTGACGAGATCATGAAAGACCTGAATGAGAACTTTTTCCCGGAATGGGAAAAACGCTATCCGGGCATCATCCGTGGTGCTGTCGGCCAGGCGGAAGGCGAACAACGATTCATTAAAGAAGTCATGGGTCTGTACCTGATCGCATTCTTCGCGATGTACACGATGCTGGCGGTTGCATTCCGCAGTTACTGGCAGCCGATTTTGATCCTGGTCGCGATGCCGTATGCATTTGTCGGGGCCATCGTCGGTCACGCCGTATTGGGTATGACCATGGCAATCTTCAGTTATTTTGGTATTGCCGCGGCGGCCGGCGTGGTCGTCAACGACAACCTGGTGCTAATGGATTACTGTAACCGGCTGCGTGACCAGGGGATGTCGAGACGTGAAGCCATCATTGAAGCAGGTGTTGCCCGTTTCAGACCCATCCTGCTGACGTCTGTCACTACCATTGTCGGCCTGACCCCGATGATGCTGGAACGCTCCATACAGGCGGCATTCCTGCAACCGATCGTGGTCGCGTTGGCATTTGGTGTATTTTTCGCGTTCTTCGTGACGCTGCTGATGGTTCCGTCACTGTATGGTATCGGGCTTGATATCGGTAATTTCTTTGCCAGGATCAAGGAAAAGATCAGCCGCAAATTACATCGTGACCAACACGGCAAAGCAGAGACCACTACTCCTTAAACTCCTAGACTTAAGGATAGCGCTTCAACCCCGGCAACTAGCCGGGGTTTTTTTACAACCGGGAAAGCGTAGTTACCAAATTGCCTGCAGACGCGCCTCTTTCACCCTGTTGTCAAACTGCCTCAGTGGTCGTGTGCCCTTTGCCACGCACTCACCGCTTGTAACATCGAAGGCCCACTGGTGTTTCGGGCAGGTCAGTTGCGTGCCCGACAGGGCCAGGTGGGGAATATCCGTGACCTGGTGAGGACAGCGGCTGTCATATACTTTGCAGGTATCGCCGGAGCGATAAACAAAGACATTTCTTCCATCCCGGTCATCCAGGTAGGTAATTTCACCATCCTTGATTTCACTCCAGTCCGCCAGGTCATGCCAGCGGGGTTCTGCATCCAGTGATTCCAGGCGAAACTCGGGGATGTCCATATCCAGGATAATGTCCATGGCCCAGACAATCTTGGTGAGGCCAAGGGTCGGAAACGCAATCAGGATCGCATCCAGAATTTCATTAGGGCTTGCACCGTCACGAATGGCGCGTGGCAGGTATTGCCTTAAACCCTTCTCTGTCTGGCTATCGATTTTCGTAATAATGGAAATCAAAGAGCGGGTCTTGGGGTCGAGGTGTTTTCCGGCCTCTTTCACAAACGAGAAATAAGACCCCATCGCCTCGGGACGCGCTTTTAGCAGGTAGTTCAGCGCCTTGCTCATACTTAATCCTCCGCGGGTCGATTGTCGAACCAGGATAGCTTGTCCCTGAGACTCACGACACTACCGACAATAATCAAAGCCGGGCTCTTCACCCTGGCCCTGGAGGTTGTGTCCAGCGGGGACTCCAGTGTGCCGCATATGACGCGTTGACCGGCCCGGGTGCCATTTTCAATGACCGCTGCCGGTGTTTGCGGGTCTGCGCCGTGATCCAGAAACCCGCGGGTAATCGCTGCAAGTGAGGTCAGACCCATGTACAACACGACAGTCTGGCGTGGCTGGATCAGGCTGTTCCAATTCAGATGTAATTCGCCGTCCTTCTCATGTCCGGTCACAAACACGCAAGCTTGCGCATGATCACGGTGGGTCAGCGGAATGCCTGCGTAGGCAGCGCAGCCACTGGCGGCAGTGACACCTGGTACTACCTGGAAGGCAATACCGTTTTCCGATAACGCTTCGATTTCCTCGCCACCACGTCCGAACACAAAAGGATCGCCCCCTTTCAGACGAAGCACGCGCTTGCCCTGCTTCGCCAGGTCGATCAGCATTCTGCCAATTTCTTCCTGCGAAACCGTGTGATTATGCTTTAGCTTGCCGACATAAATACGTTGTGCATCCCTGCGCACAAGGTTGAGTATTCCATCGCCAATCAACCGGTCGTATAAGACAACATCGGCCTGCTGCATCAGGCGCAGCGCACGGAATGTCAGCAGATCCGGATCACCGGGACCCGTGCCTACCAGGTAAACCTCGCCTTGCGGTGGCTGGTCACCTGCACGCGATGCATCTTCAAGGTGGCGACCCATCAGCGTTTCGGCCTCTTCGAGTTGGTTGGAAAAAACATGTTCGGCGACCGGTCCCGACACCATCGCTTCCCAAAAGCGCCGCCGGCGTGTCAGGTTTGGGATCAGGGCCTTGATCCTGTCACGATAACTACCGGCAAATTCTGCCAGGCGCCCATAGGCGGCGGGGATGGAGGTTTCAAAGCGGGCCTTGAGCATCCTCACCAGCAAGGGCGAGGTACCGCCACTCGAAATCGCTATCAATAACGGTGTGCGATCAACAACGGCCGGCATGATGAAGTCACAATCCTCGGTCTTGTCGCTGACATTGACCAGGATTCCTTCAGCCATCGCCAGCTCCCGCAGGTTCTGGTTGACCGAATCGTCATTTGAACAGCCAAAAACGATGACACAACCAGCCAGATCACTGGCCACCAGCGCTCTCGATTGGTACTTGAAATTATACGATTCGGCAAGCTGTGCCAATTCTTCACCAGGTTCGGGAGCCACGATGGTCAGGTCAGAGCCCGCACGTAGCACGAGGTCCGCCTTGCGTGCGGCTGATACGCCGTTACCAACGATCAGTGTTCGTTTTCCCCGTACATCCAGGAAAATAGGTAGATGATCCATCGCGTGTCCTTTTTGACCTTCTATTTTTGCGTTTTGCCAACCCAGCCCGCCATCGCTGCACTCCAGCCTCGATACCTTTGATTCCACCAGGGATCACCCATCACCAAAAGCCGACTCCAGTTTCCACTGCCAGTTTCGCGGTGTATCGCAGTAGTCGGGCTGATAACATTGTACGACCTTTTATGCCTCAATGCGGTCGAAGAAGCGGGCACGATACAGCATACGGCGATTGTCCGTTCCGTCGCTGAACGCGCTGCGGTTGTGCAGTACATTGGCGGATAACACACCCTCCCCCGGCAGCAGACGATGGTGAAATACCGGTCCACCTTCTTCGTTGAGAATTTCC
>Ga0102946_1000713_pt1 | contig 11597 bp, 10 predicted proteins | sample SalPon2A_A_D1_MG_FD_78209 | JGI IMG/M metagenome (GOLD analysis project Ga0102946, IMG submission 78209) | Soil microbial communities from South San Francisco under conditions of wetland restoration - Salt Pond MetaG R2A_A_D1_MG | ecosystem: Environmental > Terrestrial > Soil > Wetlands | place... | reverse complement strand
GAAAATGCAATCATAGAGTTTCGTAAGAAACAGGGCGTTTATCTTTCTCTGGATGAATCGACAGACCTTGCTGAGATCAAGCAGTTTACACGGCAAATTGAGGAGATTGAGCTTGACTTGGAAACCATGTATGCGAGACAGCAGAGTCACCGGAAACAGCTTGAATCGCTTCAACCGACCGTTAATGTTTTCAGTGAGACCGGCGGTGGGGGGCGTGTCGCCGAGCTGGAAAAACAGCTTAATGACCTGTTGTTGCGCTATACCGAAAACTATCCTGAAGTTATTCGGCTGAAGGCCCAGATAGAAGGATTAAAAAAGCAGCGTACGGAATCGATACCGGATGAAGACTCTGGAACAACCAGAATGACGTCAATCAACCCACTCTATCAGGAACTGCAACAAAATATTTTTGAAGTTGAGACCGAGATACGTTCGCTCGAAGCTAAAAAAGTGAATTTGCAGGAACTGATAAAAGAAAGAGAGGCAAACCTTCAGGATGTTCCTGTAAACAAGAAGGAACTGGCCGTTCTTATCCAGGAAAGAAATTCCCATCGAGAGATTTATCAGGAACTGCTGAAACGTATGGGGCAGTCCGAGGTCTCAAAACAGATGGAGATTAGTGATAAAACCTCAACCTTCAGGGTTGTGGATGCGGCGACTTATCCGGAAACACCGATCTCTCCCAATATGGTGAAACAGCTTCTGATTGCGATCTTTGGAGGGCTTGGTTGTGGGCTGGGCCTGGTTATTTTGATCGATTACCTTGATTCCTCGGTGAATGATCCACTGCAGTTGGAGGAGATGGGGGTCGAGATTCTTGCACTGATTCCGAACATACCCGATGGTGTCGACGATGTGCGGACCAGAAGGATGGATATGGTGCTTTATTTTGTGGGTACCCTGTATTTCTCATGCTTTATTGCGCTGTTAATCAACGAACGTTTCCATTTCGTTTGATTTTGCCATTCAAGAAAATCCGTGAAGAGAGAAGGATCTGATGAGTCGTATAGAAAAAGCATTGGAAAAGGCATCAAGAGCCAGAGAGTCACTTCAGACGACCGGAACCAAACCAGTCCCCGGCAGGAATCCAGGCCAGACTGCCAGGCCCTCTTCTGATGCCCTTATGAACGTGACCCCTCTCAGGATTACTCATCCGATGCTGGCGGCTATGCGCGAAAAAAATGATGTGGCAGCAGAGGAATACAAGAAACTGCGTTCCTTGGTGGTCAAGTTGACCAAGGGGGAACAGTTTAACAACACCTTGATGGTGACCAGCACGATCAGTGGGGAAGGAAAAACCCTGACGGCGTTGAATCTTGCGATTTCTCTAGCCAAAGAATATGACCACACCGTGCTGTTGGTCGACACTGACCTCCGTCGTCCATCAATCCATAAATTTCTAGGGATCAAGCCGAAGGCAGGCTTGATCCAGTGTATTAAGGATTCTCTACCTTTAGACAAGGTGTTAATTAAAACCGGGATCGGTAAACTGGTCGTGCTCCCTGCAGGTGGCACGCTGGACGACCCCGTGGAATTCCTTTCATCAAATCGGATGAAGGAGATTATTCTAGAGCTGAAAACTCGCTATCCGGATCGCTACGTTATTTTCGATACACCGCCGATGCTTCCTTTTGCTGACGCCCAGGTCCTTAAGAGTTCAGTAGATGCCACGCTTTTTGTCGTCAGGGAACGAAAAGCCAAGGTACAGCACGTAAGAAAGATGATCAACTCCCTGCAGAAGGACAATTTTCTTGGAGTTGTTTACAACGATATTCAATCTTATTCATCGAGCAACCCATATTCTTATTATTGAGAGATCAGAAGTGGAGTTCGCGACACTGGTATGATTAACCCCGCGTTTAACGAAGGAATAATGCCTTGAAATCGACAATGACATTGATATTCATCGGCCTGCTGATCCTTCTCCTGGCTGAATCGGCACGGGCCAGTTTACGGGTCAGTCCTTACTTCACTCTTGTCGAAGAATATACCGATAACCTGTTCCTGTCCGCCGATGATGAACAAAGTGACTGGATGACAACAGCACAACCGGGAATCGGTCTTGTTTACGACACCTTAGCACTGGAACTTGATGTCGACTATTCCCTGAAGCTTCGTTACTACAAAGATTATCAAGAGGGAAACGAAACTGCTCTCAGCGATATTCAGCGGTCTGATATTAATGCACTGCTTTTCCCTGAGCGGGCCTTCAGGGTCTATCTGGATGGTGGAATCAGTCAGGTCTCTATTGATGAGAGAGACCCGGGAGTTGAAGAGAGTGAATTGTTGAACGCCACGAATCTTTATAAACTTACTGCCAACCCACAATATCTATGGGAACTGAGCAACAACTTTTCAATCACTTTCGATTATTTTTACAGAATCTCTGAATATGAATCAAATTTTGGAGATGATACTTCAAGTCATGAATACAGTCTGCTGTTGGACAGAAAGATTGCAGAATCAACGGATCTGCTCCTCAGGTATTCTTTTCTCGATCATCAGGCAAATTTTTATCGGAATTTTGAACTGCAGACATTGACCCTTGGGCTAGCTCACCGACTCAGTTCACGTATGGTCGTTGAGGCGGACGCCGGTTCGGTTTTGTTCCACTACGACAATGGGGTTGAAAAGAGAAATACGACTGGAAAGGGTCGGCTGTCCTACCTGCTCTCCAGAGCACTGACCTTGTCAATTTCGTATATCAGAGATTATGCGGTCTCGGTCAGTCGTGGATTGATACAAAGAGAAAATACTGCTGCCAGTTTGATTTATAGCGGCAGGACCACTATTGAAGGGAAAGTCTACTTTTCTGATGAGAAATTCCTGGAGGATGAAGCTTTATCGGATAACGAGACGCGTGACAAGATTCTTGGGGCGATACTCAGCTTTAAGATGCCGCTGATGGGACATGTCTATATCGAAGGTTTTTGTAATTATAAAAACCTGAACTACCTCCCGGTAGATGAAAAAATAGACCGATATGCTATTGGCTCAGCAATTGGTTATGCTTTTAACAAGCTCGATGTTTCCCTTGGCTACACCTTTCGGGTCAACGAATCCAATATCGATGTGAATGATTATAAAAACAATCTCGTCACATTGCAGGGAAGTTTGAGGTACTGATTTTATGTACACGGAATTTTTCGGGATAACGGCAAAACCATTCGACCTGCTCCCCAATCCAAGGTTTTTATATCTCAGTAAGGGGCACAAAAAAGCTCTCAGTTATCTTCAGTACGGCTTACAGGAGCGAGCCGGATTTACTTTGTTGACAGGTGAAGTTGGGTCGGGAAAAACGACCCTGTTGCGGAATATAGTCAGCACTGTCGATAAAGAGACTACCCTGGCGATGATTTTCAATACCAAGGTAAACGGCTTCCAGCTGTTGTCCATGATTAATGAAGAATTCGGATTGGAGATTGAAGGTAAAGACAAGGTGGTTTTATTAAGAAATTTAAACGATTTTCTCATGTCAGAGTCAGCTTCAGGACGACACCCCATTCTTGTTATCGACGAAGCGCAAAACCTGACATCAGAGGCCTTGGAAGAGGTCAGGTTGTTATCAAACCTTGAGGGGGACGATTATAAGCTTTTGCAGATAATCCTGGTTGGCCAACCGGAATTGAAAGACTTGATAGCCCGCCCGGAGTTAAGGCAATTGCGACAGAGGATCAGTGTCAGTTGTCACCTCAGTCCTCTAAATCGCCAAGAGGTGGAAGACTATATTTACCACCGCATGGCAACAGTTGGAAATCGCAATGCCCTGATTTTCAATCAGGACATATTTGATCTGATATTTGCCTTCAGTCAAGGTGTTCCCCGGTTAATCAACCTGTTTTGCGATTCTCTCCTGCTTGCCGCATTTGTCGATGGGACTCGCGAGCCTGGCCTTGAACTAGCCCAGGAGTGCGCTGACGAACTTTCGATCATTGATCATTCTCTGACAAATCATGGTTGTGAAACGAAACCCGGTCTGCTGTCTGACGAGAGCTCACTCTCTATTGAACAGCGACTGGCACGGGTTGAAAGCAATTATCTCAAGCTGAATGCTGCCCGAATCGAACGGGAAGAGATGTTTGATCGATTGTCCAGTCAAGGCAGTATCCTTGAATACTTAATCAACCAACAGCAGAAACAGTTCACTCAGTTTGAGGAAAATCAGAAAAATATCTCGTTGCAGATTGAAAAATTAAAACAATTGGTTTTAACCAAACTGGATAGTGATGTTGTTTGCCTTCAAGACAGAAAGAAGAGTTAACGTAATCGCCCATTGAAAGGCCATTCTGACCAATATGGACATGACGAATTTTCTGACTATAGATGTTGAAGATTATTTTCAGGTCTCAGCATTTGAAAATGTTTCGCCGCCGGAAACCTGGGGGGGAAGAGAGTGTCGCGTCGAACGCAACACAGAGTTGATTCTGGAGATTCTGGATGAACGAAACGTGACGGCGACATTTTTTATCCTCGGTTGGATCGCCAAGCGCTACCCGGAACTTATTCGCAGCATTGCCAGTCGTGGACATGAAATAGCCAGCCATGGGTTTGGTCATCAGCGGATATGTAATATTGATCGGCGGACATTTCGTGAAGATATACGAAGATCCAAGTCTTTACTTGAGGAAATAACCGGCGACCAGGTTTACGGATACAGAGCACCAAGCTATTCGATTTCACAAAAAACTGAATGGGCTTTTGACGAATTGTGTGAAGCCGACTACCAATACGATTCAAGTATCTTCCCGATCAGACACGATCTTTATGGTATCCCGGACTGGTCTCGTTTTGCTGGTTATGCGGTAAAGGAGGAAGATGGTTGCTGGAGGTCATCGGATTGTGCCTCGGCGAACAGACCGAGTCTGCAGGAACTACCGATTACCACGCTGAGGATATTCAAGCGTAATTTTCCAATTGCCGGAGGGGGCTATTTTAGACTTCTGCCTTATGCCGTAACAAATTGGGGGTTGAAAAAGATTAATCAACAGGACCGCCGACCATTTATTTTTTATCTGCATCCCTGGGAACTTGACCCTCAGCAACCTCGCATGAAAAATATCAGCCTGAAGAGTCGTTTTCGTCACTATCTTAACTTGGAGAGAACGGAGAATCGGTTCAGAACGCTTCTCGATGACTTTAAGTTCACATCGATTCATCGGGGGATTTGCTCTTCACAATAAAGAGGTTTTACTTTTTATGGATATCCGCATGACTACAGATCACGATCAGAGAGCATGGGACGATTATGTGCTCAATCATGCTGATGGTCTTGCGTATCACCAGTACGCATGGAAAATCGCTATCGCCGAAGCCTATCATTTTGATGCCTGTTATTTGATCGCAGAGGAAAACAAAGAAATTTGCGGGGTTTTGCCCCTGATCGAATTTAAACTGCCTTTTTTTACCAGAAGTTATATTTCACTCCCCTACTGCGATGTCGGAGGTCCACTCGTAGACCGCCCTGATATTGAGACGGCACTCCTTGCAGAGGCGAAACGAGTTGCTGTGGGAAATGGTATTGAAAGCATAGAGTTACGACAAAAAGGGAAACGAACCGAGTCTGCTCACCAGGACAAAAGCCCTTATAAAGTCAGGATGGTCTTGGATCTTCCTGATTCTTCTGAGCTGTTATTTTCAAACATGAAGTCGAAGTTGCGGAGCCAGGTCAGAAAACCGATGCGTGATGGATTGACAACCAGACTTGGCGGGACGGAACTTATCACTGCTTTTTATCAGGTGTTTTCTGAAAACATGCGGGATATAGGTTCTCCGGTCCACAGCAGGAAATGGCTTGAATCCGTGGTTCATCATTATGCTGAGAATGTCAAGGTGGGGGTTGCTTTTACTTCCGATGGGCAACCGATTGCTGGCGGGATCATCCTCCTCCATGGGAAAACAGTCTCATGTCCCTGGGCATCATCTCTTCGGAAATTCAATAAATTAAATCCCAATATGCTGCTCTATTGGACTTTTTTGGCGTTTGCTGCAGATCATGGTTTCAACATGTTTGACTTCGGTCGATCTACCCCGGGGGAGGGAACCTTCCGCTTTAAGGAACAGTGGGGTGCCAGGGCTGAGAATCTTGCGTGGAGGCAAGATGGGCTGACTGGAGGGACGAGTCAAATTTTTTCCGGGACGTCAGGAATCCGACCGGTGATGGAGAGGGTATGGACGCGAATGCCGCTGACTCTTTGCAACGCGTTGGGACCAATACTGCGGCGACATATAAGTTTATGATGTTTGAGAAAACAACACTTGAATTGATCAACAATATTAAGGGGCTTGAGCCTGATTAACACTGATACTTGTACACAATTAAGGTCACTATGAGAATTGGAAGAACTCTTCCCCCTGCGGCAGCACCCATCTCTTTATTGAATCTTCTTTCGGGGGGAAAGGCCGCTTTTATGGGTGAAAAAGCTGTTGAACTGTTCAGAGAGGATCTTAAGGATTACTTCGGGGTCGATCATTGTTTTCTGGTCTCTTCAGGCAAAGCGGCACTGGTTCTGATTCTGGAAGCGCTGAAGGTCATTCATCCGGAGAGGGGTGAGGTACTTGTTCCTGCTCTGAACTGTTTTTCGGTTCCTTCAGCAATCACGCGCTCAGGGCTGAAGGTTGTGTTGTGCGACATTGATCGGGACAGCCTCGATTTCGATTATGATCAATTAGTGGCCAAGCTTGAAAACCCTCGTTTGCTTTGCGTAATACCAACCCATCTTTTTGGCCGCCCAGCAGATATCTCACGCCTGAGATCGATGATTGATGATCCTGATGTGACCATCATTGAAGACGCTGCGCAAGCTTTTGGTGGTGAGGTTGCAGGAGAAAAGTCTGGAACCCTGGGTGATGTCAGTCTTTTCAGTCTGGGCCGTGGCAAGGCCCTGTCGACTGTTGAAGGTGGCATTGTCATGACCAACCGGGTTGATCTGGCAACGCAGATTGAAGAGATTTATAGGAAACTTCCCGGGTACAGTTTGCTCCAACGCCTGAAACTGGGTATTTATGCTCTTGCCATGGCCTGCCTGCTGCACCCGTTGTTGTACTGGCTGCCGAATTCCCTCACTTTTCTTAAATTGGGACAAACAATCTATGATCCGTCCTTCAGTTTGCAGCGACTTTCACCACTTCAGGCGGGGTTTGCCAGAGGGTGGCAACGCAAGATCGAGAACTTCAAGGCTATCCGCAAGAGCCATGTTGAATATTGGTCGATATTTCTGGATGGGATCAAGCAGGTTCATTATGGTCGGGCTTTTGGTGAGTGGTCGGGTCTGATCCGCTTTCCCTGGATGGTTGAATCATCAACCCAGCGATTACGGTTGCTTCAGGAGAGTAAACGACTCGGGTTGGGAGTCGCGGGAACCTATCCTGCTTCGATAGCTCGCATTCCGTCGTTGAAAAGAAACTTCCAAACAGAATCCTTCCCTGTGGCAGAAGAGTGCGCCAGATTTCTGGTGACTTTGCCGGTGCACCCTTTTGTCAGATCGCGAGATAAAGCCAGGATCAAACAGTCGATTCTACGTTTGTGTGATGGCTCTGAAGTTGGAATATAAATCAGTGACTGGAGAGGTTGTTTCAGGCTGACTGGAAAGGAGATGAAATGAAAGTTGTTATACTTGCCGGTGGTTATGGAACGAGGATTAGTGAAGAGAGTACGGTGCGACCGAAACCGATGGTCGAAATTGGTGGTCGCCCGATAATCTGGCATATCATGAAAATATACTCGGCTTACGGTTTTAACGAATTTGTCATCTGTCTGGGCTACAAAGGGTCCATGATTAAAGAATATTTCATCAATTATTTTATGCATATGTCCGATATTAAAATTGACATCAAGAACAATAAGACGACTTTTTTGCAGAATAATGCGGAACCCTGGTTAATTGATTTAATTGATACCGGAGAAAATTCGATGACAGGAGGAAGGCTCAGAAGGGTAAAGGAGCATGTTGGAAATGAAACCTTCTGTCTGACTTATGGTGATGGTGTCACAGATATCAACATCAAAGATTTGGTAGCATTCCACCGGAAACAGAAATCAATAGCCACTCTGTCTGCGGTTCAACCTCCCGGCCGATTTGGTGTTTTTGATCTTAAGGAAGACCAGTCTCTGGTCTCTCGATTTCGGGAGAAGCCAATAGAAGAGGCATCCTGGATCAATGGAGGTTTCTTTGTCCTTGAACCGGAGGTTTTTGATTTCATAGAGGGAGACTTGACAGTTTTCGAACAGGAACCTCTGCAGAATCTCGCCCGGGCGGGGATGCTGTCGGCATTCAAGCACGATGGATTCTGGCAATCGATGGATACCTTGAGGGACCGGAACGTTCTTGAGGACCTCTGGAAGACTGAGACTCCCCCATGGAAGGTCTGGTCATGAATCCGGCATTCTGGAACAACAAGCGCGTACTGCTGACCGGCCATACCGGATTTAAAGGAAGTTGGTTGTCTCTCTGGTTGCAGGAAATGGGCGCCAGGCTGGTCGGCTTTTCTTTAGACCCGCCTACCGATTCGAACCTGCACGAAATTGCCGGCGTGGCGGGCGGGATGGAATCGATACATGGCGATATCCGGGATCTGAAGCAAGTCAGTGATGCCATGGAGAAGTTCCGCCCCGAGATTATTTTTCATCTCGCGGCCCAATCTATCGTTCGTCGTTCCTATCAGGATCCGGTATCAACCTATACAACTAATGTCCTTGGTACGGTTAATCTGCTGGAAGCGGTTCGACAATGTGATAGCGTCGCGGTGATGGTCAATGTAACAACAGATAAATGTTATGAAAATAAAGAATGGTTCTGGGGGTATCGTGAAAATGAGCCGATGGGGGGACACGATCCTTATTCGAATAGCAAGGGGTGCGCAGAACTGGTGACAGCCGCTTATCGATCCTCCTTTTTCTCCAATTCGAGCAGTCCTCAGCGAAATGTGAGGGTTGCGACAGCGCGTGCCGGCAACTCCATCGGTGGGGGCGACTGGGGTGAAGATCGGCTGATTCCTGACATGATTCGAGCCATTATGGACAAGCGACCAGTGATTATCCGCAATCCTGTTGCCATCAGACCCTGGCAGTATGTCCTGGATCCGCTACACGGCTATCTGACGCTGGCTGAAAAGCTTTGGCATGAGGGGCATTCCTTTGCCGAGGGTTGGAATTTTGGCCCAGGAGAGACTGAGGTTCAGAATGTTTCCTGGATCGCAGACCGCATGACGGAACTTTGGGGGGATGGCGCACGCTGGGAGCTGGATAAAAATCTACATGCTCATGAAGCCAGGTATCTGAAACTCGACTCGTCAAAAGCCAGGGATCTTCTGGGCTGGAAGACCAGGTTTGATGTTGCGGAAACCTTGCAGTGTATCGTTGACTGGTATCGGGCTTATCTGGATAAACAGGACATGCATGCGGTGACCAGAAAACAGATTCAAGAATATGCAAAACGACTTTCGACCGTTGCGGGATGATCAATGAGTCCCAAGAGCGAATTTCAACAGCAGGGCAAAGGATAACGGATTATGCATGATGTCAACTGCCGCTTTTGCGAAACTCCTCTGAAGCATTCTTTTGTTGATTTGGGGATGTCACCACTTTCAAATTCATATTTGACCGCAGATCAGCTGAATGTTATGGAGCCTTTTTATCCTCTGCATCTGTTTGTCTGCAGCCAGTGTTTTTTAGTTCAACTTCCGGAATTCCAATCGCCGGAACAAATATTTTCCGATTATGCGTATTTTTCATCCTATTCAAAATCCTGGTTGGAACATGCAAAGGCTTATGTTGCATCAATGGTCCAACGGTTTGGTTTTAATGACCAGAGCCAGGTCGTTGAGGTTGCCAGCAATGATGGTTATCTGCTGCAATATTTTCATGAACAGAAAATTCCAGTCCTCGGTGTTGAACCGGCGCAGAATGTTGCGGATGTGGCCATAGCAGCCGGAATACCTACTGAGACAAAGTTTTTTGGTGCTTCAACCGCAGAGGAATTGAAAAATAATGGCTTCGCTGCGGATTTACTGCTTGGCAATAATGTCCTTGCTCATGTCCCGGATATCAATGACTTCGTCACGGGCCTGAAAATTTTACTGAAACCACATGGCGTGATTACCATGGAGTTCCCCCACCTGCTGAACATGATGGCGTTGTCTCAATTCGATACCATTTATCATGAACATTTTTCCTATCTTTCCCTGTTGACTGTAGAGCGCATCTTCGCTCTTCATGGTCTCAGTATTTTTGATGTTGAAGAGCTGTCTACACACGGCGGGTCGCTCAGAATTTTTGCCACGCATGCCGAACAAAACGTTTCAATCAGTGGCAGCGTCAATGTTTTAAGAGAGCGTGAGTTAGCAAACGGGCTGAATCGAGTTGCCGGGTATGCTTCTTTTGCGCAAAAGGTCTTTAAGGTTAAACTTGATTTGCTGGAATTCCTGAGTCAGGTGAAACGACAGGGTAAGTCAGTCGCTGCATACGGAGCCCCCGCCAAAGGTAACACCCTGTTAAATCATTGTGGCATTCGAAAAGATTTTCTCGATTATACCGTTGATTTGAGTCCTCATAAACAAGGGCTTTTCTTACCCGGAACCCGGATTCCAATATTGAATCCGGACAAAATTTCCGAGACAAAGCCTGATTATCTTTTGATCCTCCCCTGGAATCTTAAAGATGAAATTGTCGAACAAATGGGCCATATCCGTAACTGGGGTGGCCAGTTTATTCTGCCGATTCCAGAATTGCAGGTCGTTGCATGAAATTTGAGGAAACAAAACTTTCTGGCGTCTACCTTGTCATCCCACAAAAGATAGAGGATGAACGCGGTTTTTTCAGTCGGACGTGGTGTGAGCAGGAGTTTTCTGACCAGGGGCTTAATCCACATCTATCGCAATGTAATCTTTCCTTTAATCTGCAACAGGGAACTCTACGCGGCATGCATTATCAAGGGAGACCTTATCAGGAAGCAAAACTGGTGCGTTGCACAATGGGAGCGATCTATGATGTTGTCATCGATTTGCGGCCGACCTCTACGACCTATTTACAGTGGATGAGCGTAGAACTTAATGCGCAAAACCGGTTGATGCTTTATATCCCCGAAGGCTTGGCACACGGCTTTCAGACCCTGTGTGACAACGCGGAAGTTTTTTATCAGATGAGCACCCACTATGTGCCAGGAGCTGCGCGTGGGGTTCGCTGGAACGATCCTCTTTTTAAAATAGAGTGGCCACGTTCGATAGAAAATATTTCCGATAAAGACCGCACTTATGCCGACTTTAATCCGCAATCGTAAGCCTTTTGAGTTTCTGCCAGGATTGAAAAACATGCCTTTGAAAACCGAATTGTTGGACAGAATAAAGCTGAATAACAGGGAGATAGATCTTTCTGATCTGGATAAAACAAGCGAACAAATGGGTCAGCTGTTAACAGCTCTCTTCCCTATTTGTCGAAGTATTACCGGAAATGGAGTCAGGGAGACCCTGAAAGTATTACAGGAAATTATCCCACTGGAGACCCACGAGGTTCCTACGGGGACCAAGGTCTTTGACTGGGAGGTTCCCAAGGAATGGAATGTCGAAGATGCTTATATCCGAAATTCAAAGGGTGAAAAAATTGT
>Ga0102946_1000712_pt1 | contig 11603 bp, 12 predicted proteins | sample SalPon2A_A_D1_MG_FD_78209 | JGI IMG/M metagenome (GOLD analysis project Ga0102946, IMG submission 78209) | Soil microbial communities from South San Francisco under conditions of wetland restoration - Salt Pond MetaG R2A_A_D1_MG | ecosystem: Environmental > Terrestrial > Soil > Wetlands | place... | reverse complement strand
GGGATCTCGCTCCTCCCCCTTCTGTTACCCGTCTGTACGTTCATCAATCGAGGGATTGGCGCCGGCCGCGCCCGGGTAGTAGATGGGCGGAAGCCGCGGAAAGGAGCAGCAATGGCCGACGACCACGGACCGAGCGTCAAGGACGACGAGCAGTACGAACGCCTGCGCGAGCAGGGTGCCGGCAAGGAGAAGGCCGCCAGGATCGCCAACACGCCTCGCGACGAGGCCGGCGAGAAGGGCGGGAGCAATCCCCCCTACGAGGAATGGACCGTCGATGAGCTTCGCGACCGGGCGGGCGAGCTCGATGTCGATGGGCGTTCGGACATGGACAAGGACGAACTGATCGAGGCGCTTCGCGGCCGGTAGCCGGCGGCCACGCCTCGAACGCATCGGTTAAATGATTCGACGGGCCACAGGGGCCCGCCGAATCGGGGAGGAGAGGTTGGTCCAAGGGCCCTGAGGCCCTTGACCATGTCTACTCGCGATATGGGGCGAGTAGATCTCTCCGAGTCGTCCGCCTCTCCTGAGGCGCGTCGCGGCGGGGAAGGCCGCCGCGACGCCGGCGACTCGGGCTAAGCGCTGCTAGGCCGCGGCCTTGGTCTCCCCCTGGACGCGGTCGACCAGATCCTTGACGCGCTGTTCAGCGTCGGCACGGGTCCTGGTCAGCTCCTTCTCGGCCTTCTTCAGCTCGGTCTCGGCCCTCTTGCGGTTCTGGCGAACCGTGGTCTCGAGAGTCCGGCGCTGCTGCTTGACCTCGCGCTCGACCTTGTTGCGGGTGCGCTTGGCACGCTGCACGGCGCGGCGACGGGCGGTGCCGCCACGGCGCTCGACCTTGTTGAGCTCACGGCGGAACTGATTCCGGACCCGCTTCAGCTCGGCCTCGCGCTTGCTCGGAGTGCCGAGCGGCTCGACGGCCTCGGTCGCGCGCTCGTAGACGGTGAGGGCGGCGCCGACCGGAAGGTCGACGGCGGTCTCAGCGGTCTGCAGGGCACGCTCACGGGCCTGCTCGACGGCGGTCTTGGCGTCGTCGGCGGCGAGCTTGCTGGTGGTCTTGGCCGAAGTCGCGGTGCGCTTGGCGGAGGTCGAAGTCGACTGCTTGGCCGTCTTCGTGTTCTTCGTGGTCTTGCTCTTGGTGCTCTTGGAAGTAGCCATCTGTGTCCTTGATTCCCCCTGGGGGTTCAGTGAGTTCAGTCTGTCCGTTCTAAGCTACTTAGAACTAATGATGTTCACTATAGCATCGAACAACTGTTCTTACACGGAACCGCAATCCCAGTTACGGAGCCAAATGTGAGCACCGTCACACTGAGCCCCGCGAGCCGCTCAATATGAGCGTCGGCTAACAGTCGGTCGAAGGGCGGCTAGGCGATGCGGCTGGCGCAGCGCTCCAGCCAGGCGCCGGGGTCGGCGAGCTCGGGGAGGGCGGGCAGCGCCTCGGGACCGTCCCAGGCGCGGTTGAGGGCCTCGATGCCCCCCAGCTCGACCACCCCGTCGCAGAAGCGCTTTCCATCCCTGTACTGGCGCAGCTTCAGCTCCATGCCGAGCAGCCAGGAGAGCACGCGGGCCAGTGGGGGCCGATCCTCGCGGCGACGCTCCATCGCAAAGCGCAGCTCGCCGATCTCCTCGCCGAGCCGCGGCGCCGCTGCGTCCATCACGTGCTCGGCGTAGCCCTCGATCGACGCCATGGTCGCCTGCGTGTCCTCCAGCAGCGGCCTCGAGCTCGGCGGGGTCAGCAGCGTGACCGGGTCGCTTTCCCAGAGCGATGCGACGGTCCTGCGCGGGTCCGACGTGAAGACCCGCTTGGTGGCGTCGGCCAGCTCACCGGGGCCGACGCCGAGGCGACTCCCCTCGAGCAGCGCGCTCGCCAGCTCACGGAGATGCTCGCGCAGCCACGGCGCGGACCCGAGGTGGACCGCGTGCGTGACCTCGTGCAGCGCGATCCAGCGGAGTACCGTCTCGGCCTCGCCCCCGAGGCTCCCGCGTGCCTCATCGACATTCGGGTGAACGAACAGCAGGCGCGGCGCCCGCCTGGGGCCGAGCACGGGAAACTCGTACTGCCCGAGCACGCGCCTCGAGGCGTACCCGACGAGCGCGCCCAGCTGCGCACCGGCGACGACCCCCAGCGCCCCACCGACGGTGCCGGAGAGGGGGCCCGGCAGCGATCCGTCGAGGCCGAGGCTCCCGGCGAGCGGCTCGACGGAGTCACGCAGCGAGTCGAGGTTGATGGCAGCCCACTCGCGGCGCGAGACCCACTCGGCCTCCGGCACCGGCTCGGTCGGCTCCAGCCCCGTGTAGGAGCACACGACCCGTGTGGAGTCCTCGGCCGCCCGGCGCAGCGCGGAGGCGGGTGGCCGGTCGTCCCCGTCGCCGGCGGCGATCCGCGCGACGCGGCGCGCGATCGACCAGTCGACGAGCTCGCTCACCGGCGGACCTCGGGCCCGGTCCGCTGCGCGGCGAGGATCGTCCCGAGGTGCTCGGGCCGTCGGGCGGCGGCCACGGTGTAGCGCGCGTCCAGGTCGAGCCCCGCCGCATCGGCGGGCGCCTCTCCGAAGTCGACGGCGCCGCCGGCCTCGCGCACGATCAGCTGTGATGCCGCGGCATCGACCGAGCGGCACGGGCGGGCCGAGAGCATCGCGTCGAGCCGGCCGGCGCCGACGTAGCTCATCGTGATCGCAATCGAGCCGATCGCTCGCAGGCGGTAGACGTCCTCGTCGAGGGCCGCGATGGCCGGGCCGATCCATCCGGGCGCAGCGGACTCGATGCCCACGGCCTCGAGCCCGTGATCGGGCGGGTCCGCCTCGAACGGCTCGCCGTCGAGGGTCGCTCCGCCCTCGAGGGTCGCGGCGAACTCCTCGTCGGCCCCGAAGTCGTGAACGAAGCCGAACTCGACGTCGGCCATCGAATCGCCGCGAGCGACCGCGATCGAGAGCGAATGGGAAGGGATGTTGCGCCGGACGTTCATCGAGCCGTCGATGGGATCGATGACCACGCGCAACTCGGCCTCCCCGGCGCCGATCGCGACCTCGCCTCGCTCCTCGCTGACCGCGATCACGGAGGGGCCGCCGGCGAGCGCCCGCTCCAGCTCCTCGAAGACGACGTCCTCACAGCGCAGATCGAGCTCGAGGCTCATGTCGCCGCCCACGCCGCGGCCGTCGTAGACCGTGCGATCGGCGATTCCGCGCGTGGCCGCAAACAGGTCGCGCTGGCGGGCGACGATCCGCCTGCAGATTCCGATCCAGTCGACCGAGTCCATCGGGCCATCGTAGATGGACGCCGGGGCCGCGACGGAGCGGTACCGTCCAGGCGTGCAAGCCGAGTTTGAACCCGGGTCCAGCTTCCGCGACGCGAGCGCTCACCGCGATGGGCCCGCCCTGGTCGTGGGCCGGACTGGGACCGGGCGCAGCGAGCTGCTCGCCCGGCGCTTCGCCGCGCTGGTCGCCGAGGGGGTCGATGTCGAGCAGATCGCGGTCCTCACCCGGGGGCCGGCGGCGAGCCGCCATCTCCGGCAGCGCGTCGAGTCCCTGCTGAGCGATCCCTACGAGGAGCTCTGGGTCCAGACGTGGGCCGAGTTCAGCGAGCGACTCCTGCGCGACTACGCGCTGGAGGCCGGCATCGATCCCTTCTTCGAGGTCGCCGCACCGGCCGACCGCCTCGCGATCCTGCTCGAGCGGCTCGACGAGCTGCCGTTGCGGCGCCATGAGATCCGGGGGAACCCGGCCGGGCTGCTCGCCAGGCTGCTCGAGCGGATCGACGTGCTCAAGGGCGAAGGGGTCGGGCCGGCCGAGCTGCGCGATCACTCGCGGGCGGCCGAGCGGGGCGCGACCAGTCGCTCGGAGCGTGAGGCGGCCCTTCGCGAGCTGGAGTTCGCCGATCTCTTCGAGCGCCACGACGCCGTGATGCGCGAGCGGGGCGCCATCGACGAGCCCGAGCTGACGCTCGAGCTGGGCCGGCTGCTGCAGCGCCGCGCGGATGTCGCCGCCGCGATCGGGGAGCGGTTCCTGCATGTGATGGTCGATGAGCTCGAGGACGCGGGGCGCGCCCGCACGGCCCTGCTGGAGGCCCTGGCGCCCCACCGCAACGTGCTCGCCGTCTGCGACCCCGATCAGGGCCTTGGCGCGTTCCGGGTCTGCGGCGAGGCCGCTGCGGTCCGCTTCGGCGAGCGCTTCCCCGACGCGGCGCAGTTCCGCTTCGGCGAGCCGGTGCGGGGCCGCGGCGGTCCCGCCGCCGTCGCCGGCGCGATCGCGCGGCTGGTTCCGGACTCCTATCGGGATGTCGCGCCCGCTCCGGCCGGGGGCCCGGACGAGGTCCGGGACGCGGGGTCGGTGCGTCTGTGGCGCTGCGCCAACGAGCGAGCGCAGGCTCAGGCTGTGGCCCGGGAGGTCGAGCAGCTGCTGGCCTCCGGGCAGTGCGCGCCCGAGCAGCTCTGTGTGATCACGGGTCCCGCCGGGCGCGAGGGGCGGCTCGTCGCGGCCGCCCTCGAGGAGCGGAACGTCCCCTTCCGCAGCGGCGGTTCCGCGGCGTTCTTTCACCGCCCGGAGGTCCGCGATGTGATCGCCTGGCTGCGCGCGCTCGCCGATCCGGGCGACTCCTCCGCGGTGGTCCGCGCGCTCACCCGCCCGCCGGTCGAGCTGCGGTCCGTCGATCTCGCGCGCTGCACGACGATCGCCCGTCGCCGCAAGCTGGACATGATCTCCGCGGTCGAGGCGGCGCTCGAATCGCCGCAGCTCCCGCCGCCGTCCCGCGACCGGATCCGCGCCTTCCTCAAGCTCTACCGCTCCGCCGCGCGGGCCCTCGACGGCCTCCGGGCCGACGTCTTCGTCCGGCGTCTGATCGAGCGGATCGGCTTCCGGCGCCACGGCCTGTTTGCCGCGAGCCCCGAGACCGCCGAGCGGCTCGTCAACCTCGCGGGCGTCGCTGATCTCGCCGGTAGCTGGACCCGGCGCCGGCCCGACGGCTCGACGCGGGAGTTCGTTCGCTACCTCAGCGCCGTCGCCGAGGCCGGGCAGCGCTTCAGCAGCGCCGCCGACGCGCCGCCGGTCGGCGCGGTGCTCGTCGCCGAGCCGGGTCAGCTCAAGGGCCTCGAGTTCGAGCGCGTCTACCTGCTCGGCCTCGAAGCCGGCTCCTACCGCGGCGGATCCGAGCGAGCGGGCTGGATCGACGACGGGCTCCTCGACGGGGGGATGCCGGCCCTGGGCCCCGGCGTCGCCGAGACGCTGGGGCTCCGCCGGGCCTACGTCGCCGCCGGCCGGGCCTGTGAGCAGCTGGTCCTCTCCTATCCCGAGGAGGTTCGCGGCGGCGCGGTCGGTCCGTCTTCGGTGTATCGGGCCGCGGCCGATCTCGGGGCCGAGGAGGAGCCTCACGCGGAGGAGCTGTTCGGGCCGGCCGAGGGGCTCCACTCCACCTACCGGATGGTCCGGGACGAGGTGCTGGAGTACTCCTGGCGCGCCGGAGCGGCCCTCAGCGAGATGCGGCTCGACACTCCCGACGACGTCAATCGCGCGGTCGCGCGCTTCCTCGAGCTGCTCAAGCTCTCCGCGCTGATCCAGCGGCCGGAGGGGGAGTCGGAGCAGGACTCGCTCGCGGCGCTCAACGAGCTGCTCAGCCGGGTGGGCTCGCCGGAGCAGCTCGCCGAGCTCGAGCGCTCCGCCCTCGATCGATACATCCTCGAGGAGGCCGGTGAGCGGGCCGAGCGCCGCGAGCACCTGGCCAAGCAGAGCGAGCCGGGCCTCGAGGCGTTCCTCCCGCGCCGCGGCGACGGGCTCGGCCTCTCGGCCTCCGACATCGACCTCTACCGGACCTGCCCGCTCAAGTACAAGTTCGCCCGCGTCTTCGCCATCCCGCAGGAGCCCACGATCAATCAGCGGTTCGGGATTCTCATCCACCAGGTGCTCGACCGGTACCACTCCGAGGAGCTGCGCGGGTTCGGCGGTGCCGAGAGCGACGGCAGCGACGGGATCGGCCGGCTGTTGGCGCTCTTCGAGGCGGGCTGGCGCCGGCAGGGATTCGGCTCCAGCGACGACGAGCTCCAATACCGGGACCGCGCGGTCGCCGCCCTCGCCCGCTACCACGAGCGACACACCGCCGGCGCGGCGCGGCCCGTCTGGCTCGAGCGGGCCTTCTCCTTCAACATCGGCGAGCACTCCATCCGCGGACGGATCGACCGCGTCGACCGCCATCCGGACGGCGCGCTCGAGCTGATCGACTACAAGACCGGCGCTCCCAAGCGCCCCGAGGAGCTCACCGACGACGTCCAGATCCCGCTCTACCGGATCGGCGTCCGGGAGGCCTGGGGCGTCGACGCGGCGGACGGCTCCTACTGGTACGTGCTCGACGACGAGAAGGTCCCGGTCGCCGGTGAGGCCGACGACCTCGAGCGGGTCGAGCGCACCGTGCTCGAGGTGGCCGCCGGGATCGACGATCAGGACTTCGAGCCGCGGCCGTCGTTCGAGAACTGCTCCTGGTGCGACTACCGCCTGATCTGCCCGGCGAGCGAGGCCTAGGGCCAGCCCCGCGGCTAGTCCCCCCGGCGTCTGAGGAAGTCCTGGAAGTCCTGGGCGATCGCGTCGCCAGAGGGGACATCGGTCTCGTCGCTGAGCTCCGAGATGTCGTCCTGCTGAGACTCGAGCCGCTCGACCAGCTCCTTGATCTCCGGGTTGGCCTCGACCGCCTCGCTCACCTGGGCCTCGAAGGAGCCGGCGGCGTCCTCGAGCTCGCCGGCGTCCATCGGGATTCCGCAGAGGCCCTCGAGCCGGCGTAGGAGCGCCAGCGCCGCCTTCGGGTTCGGGACCGCGGCCGCGTAGTGGGGCACGGCGGCCCAGAGGCTCGCGCAGGTGAGGCCGCGTTCTACGGCCGCGTTGTGGAGCACGCCGACGACGCCGGTCGGCCCCTCGTAGGAGACGTCCTCGAAGCCGAGCCGCTCGATCAACTCATCGCTCGTCGCGAGCCCGGTGATCGGGACGGGGCGCGTGTGGGCGACATCGGCGATCAGCGAACCGAACGTGACCATCGACTCGACGCCGCAGCGCTCGGCGATGTCGAGGACGGCGTTGCAGAACGTGCGCCAGCGGGTGCTCGGCTCGGTGCCGTTGATCAGCAGCAGGTCGCGCTCGCCCTGGCTGCGCCCGGCGACGATCAGGTTCTCGGGCCACTCGACGCCGAGGACCCGCCCTCCGGTCAGCTCGATCTGCGGCCGGGTCGCCTGAAAGTCGTAGAACTCCTCGGGGTCGATCCTGGCCACCAGCTCGGTGTCGGTCGACTCGGCCACGGCGCCGAGCGCGGCGCTCGCGGCGCTCGCGGCGTCGTTCCAGCCGGAGAAGCAGGCGACGAGCAGCGGTTCGCGCAGCTCCGGCCGTTCGTCTTCCCAGATGATCGGGTCCACGCCTACGAGAGTATCGGCGTCGGGTCTCCCCGGGGGCCGGCGCCGTCCGCCGCGCTCGCGATCATCGCCCCGTGGAAGCTCAGCAGGCACAGCAACCAGCCGCCCCGGTCCCTGCCGCCGGGCCGCCCTCGGAAGGGGTGGCGTCGCTGCAGCCCGGCCGGCCCCTGCGCGGCAGCTTCGCGGTCGTTCGCAAGGACCGGCAGATCTCCCGCAAGGGGACGCCGTACATCTCGCTCGAGCTTCGCGACCGCACCGGTTCGGTCCCCGCGCGCATCTTCCGGGACGCCGATCAGCTCGGCGCGCGCTTCGATCGCGGCGACGCCATCGAGGTCCGCGGCACGGTCGAGCGCTTCCGCGGCGAGCTGCAGGCGGAGGTGACGGCGCTGCGCAGGCTGGACCCGCGGAACCTGGATCCCGGCGCCTTCCTGCCCGCCGCCTACCGGTCCGTCGAGGAGCTCGAGGGGTTCTTCGAGCACCTGACCCGAGAGGTCCATGACGATGGCCTGCGGCGGCTGGTCGAGGAGGTCACGTCGGCGGAGCCGATCGCGACCGAGCTGCGCCGCGCGCCATGCACACGCGCGGGCCACCACGCATACCTCGGCGGCCTGCTCGAGCACACGGTCGCGGTCGCGACGCTGGTCGGAGAGCTCTGCGTTCTCCACCCGCGCCTCGACTCGGATCTGCTGATGGCCGCCGCGCTGCTCCACGACATCGGCAAGACGCGCGAGTTCACCTACGGGGCGGAGTTCGGGATCAGCGACGAGGGCAGGATGCTCGGCCATCTCGCGCTCGGCAACGAGATCATCGTGACCCGGGCCGGCCACCTGGACGCCGAGCGCCGCCTCGCGCTCCAGCACTGCGTCCTCTCCCACCACGGGCCGGAGGCCGCCGGGCGGCCGGGCGGCTCCGGCCGCGGCTTCGGACCGCCCGAGGCGCTCGCCCTCTACCGGCTCAACTCGCTCGAGGCCGGGGTCAAGGGCGCGCTCGAGCACGGCACCTGAGCTCGGCGTCGGCCCAGATCCAATATTGGGGTGCCTCATCGATGCGGGCGGCCGGGCAGCGTGGGAGGCTCGATCGGATCGTGCCCACTCCCTGGCGGTTGAGGAGGAAGAAGGATGAAGAGGCGTTACGTGGTCGCGGCGGCGGTCGCGCTGCTGTCGGTGTCCCTGGCGGTTCCGGCCCTCGGTGGTCCGTCCAACCCGGTCGCGGACGTCGCCGGCATCAAGGGCCAGGTGAAGAAGGCCAAGAAGAAGGCGAAGAAGGCGCAGAGGAACGCGTCGAAGGCGCTGAAGCGCGGGCGGGAGGCCAAGTCCGCTGCAGGTGAGGCCCAGGTGGCCGCCGACCAGGCCGGCGGGACCGCGAACGGGAACGCGCAGTACCTGAATCAGAACCTGGAGTGCCCCGCGGGCCACACGTTGATGGGCGGCTACTGCCTCGAGAACCAGCTGCGCCCCGCGGAGCAGTGGGCTGACGCGATGGCCACCTGCCGAGCCGTCGGCGGGCTGCTGCCCTCGGTCGACGCGCTCTACCACTACCACCTCAAGGTGCTCGGCCAGGTGGGCACGGGGGGCAACCCGACCGAGTGGAGCTCCGGCCGGTTCAGCTCCACGGAGGCCGAGATGGTGCAGTTCAACTCGGGCACCGGGATCGTCACCGGAGTCCGGACAACCACCACGAGCACCCCGTTCAGGTGCGCCCAGGGCCCGGGGTTCCCGCCATGAGCAGCCGCCGGAGCTGGTAGCTAGTCCGTAGCGCCGGGGTCGGGGCGCCGCCTGAGGCGCTTCTTCTCCGACCGCCGCTTCTTCTCCGACTGCCGCCTGCGCCTCGAGGCTGCGGTCGGCCGCGTGCGCCGGCGCCGCTTGCGCGGCCGGAGCGCGGCGCCGAGCCGCTCGGCCAGCCGCTCGATCGCGACCTCGCGGTTCCGCGCCTGGCTGCGGCTGTCCTGGGAGACGGCGGTGACCCGTGGCCCGAGCCGCGCGCAGATCGCCGACTTCTGCTCCTCGGTGAGCGAGGCGGCGGCCGGGACATCGAGCGTCGCCTCGATCCGGGAGGCGGTGACGTTGGCGTGCTGGCCGCCGGGCCCGGACGAGCGGGTCGCGCGCACCTCCACGTCGCCGGGATCGAGCCGGGCGCCGTGCCCGAGGTCGATCCGGCCGCTCACTTCCGGGCCCCCGGGTCGGGCGGGGTGGAGGCCGGGCCCGGCGGTGCCGGATCCGCGCCCAGGGCCCGGCGCGCGAGCTGAAAGGCGACGAACAGGACGAGCGCCGCGAACCCGAGCTCGAGCGCGCGCTCGGGGACGGCGTTGGCGACGACGACGCCGAGGACCACGCCGGGGATCGAGAGCAGCCCGATCAGGGCGCCGTCGCGGAACCGCACGTTCCCGTGGCGGTGCTGGCGCCAGGTGCCGACGAGCGCGACGGGGACGATCGCGAGCAGGGAGGTGGCCTCGGCCTCGAGCTGGCCCTCTCCGAGGACGATCACCAGGGCGGGCACGAAGACGACCCCGCCGCCGACTCCGAGCAGGCCGCCGATCGCGCCACCGGCCATCGCGAGCACCGCTGTCAGCAGCTCGGCCATCAGGGGACGATCAGCTCGACTGCGACGCCGACCAGGAGCGCCGCGAACATCAGCGAGACGAGGCGCTCGGGGATCCGCTGCTGAAGCGCGACCCCGAGCGCGACGCCGAGGACCGCCGGCACGGCAACGAGCAGCGCGTTGCCCACGTCGACGTTCCCGTAGAGGCCGTGGCCGGCGGCGGCGAGCGCGCCGATGATCACGATCGCGGACAGCGAGGTGGCCGTCGCCTGGCGCTCCCCGTAGGCGAGCCAGAAGATCAGCAGCGGCACGATCACGGTTCCTCCCCCGACCCCGAACAGGGCGCTGAAAGCGCCGGCCAAAAGGCCGATCACCGCCAGCTTGATCAGCCGCTCGCGCTCCACGGCGCGATACTAGAGCGCGCCGTGGGTGTCACCTTCGCCAGTCCCGCCGACCTCTTCGCCGCCGTCGCACCGCTCGGCGAGGCGCCGGAGCGCGCCGCGGTCCTCTTCGACCTCGACGGGACGCTGGCCCCGATCGTCGATCGCCCCGACCGGAGCAGCGTGCCGCTCCGCACCCGGGAGCTCGTCGAGCGGATTGCGGGGCGGTATGGGCTGTGCGGCGTGGTCAGCGGCCGGCAGGCGCTGGAGGCGCGCCGGATCCTCGGGCTCGAGGATCTCGTCTACGTCGGCAACCACGGCTTCGAGCTGCTCGCGGCGGGGGCCGAGGAGCCCGAGCCCTCACCGGCTCTCGCCGGGCGCGAGCAGGAGGCGGCGGACTTCCTCGCCGGACTCGACCCCGCGCGCCTCGGCGAGGCGGGGCTCCGGACCGAGGACAAGGCCGCGATCGTCGCTCTGCACTGGCGCGGGGCCGCCGATCCCGATCGGGCGGAGGCCGTCGCGGCCGAGATCGAGACGGAGGCCGCCGGCGCCGGGCTCGGCATCCATCGCGGCCGGATGGTGCTCGAGCTCCGCCCGGACGTCGAGATCGACAAGGGGCTGGGAATCAGGGCGCTGCTGGAGGCCGGCCCGGCGATGGAGGCCGCCTTCTACGCGGGCGACGATCGCACCGACGTCGACGGCTTCCGGGCCCTCGGCGAGCTGGCCTCCGAGGGCGCGATCGAGCGGGCCGTCACGGTCGCCGTGATCTCGGACGAGACGCCGGCCGAGGTCTCCGAGGAGGCCGACCTCGCCGTCAACGGCCCCGATGGATTCGTCGCCGTGCTGGAGGCGCTCGCCTGATGCAGTACAAGGACCTGCTCCGGGGGACCGTCCTGCTCGCCGCCGTCGAGGCGACCGCGCTGGGCGCGATCTCGGGGATCGCGATCAACAACGAGGCCGACGATCTGCTGGCGGCCCTCGCCCTGGCGTGGTGGGTGATCGCGATCGGGGTCGGCATCTATCTCGGCCGCGCCGACCGAACGGCCGAGGCGCTGCGCGACACGCTGGCCTCGGCGAAGACGGCCACCCAGCTCCCCTCCGAGAGCCCGGCCTCGATCGGGCTCGCCCGGCTGTGGCCGCTCGGCGTCTTCGCGATCGTCGCCGGCGGGCTCGGCGCGATCCTCCCTCAGGTCCCGGCGATCGCGGCCGGGATGGCACTGCTGTTCGCGCTCGCCTGGCGCAAGCGGGAGGCTGCCGTCACCGCGATCGAGGAGCGGGACGGGGTCTGCTTCTACGTCGAGAAGACCTCGGCC
>Ga0102946_1000711_pt1 | contig 11603 bp, 6 predicted proteins | sample SalPon2A_A_D1_MG_FD_78209 | JGI IMG/M metagenome (GOLD analysis project Ga0102946, IMG submission 78209) | Soil microbial communities from South San Francisco under conditions of wetland restoration - Salt Pond MetaG R2A_A_D1_MG | ecosystem: Environmental > Terrestrial > Soil > Wetlands | place... | reverse complement strand
GTGCACCGCGACCGCGGCATGAGAGGTGGAGCCGCCATGTGCGGCCAATAGACCGTCTACCGAGAGAATCAAAGGTATTTCGTCCGGGAAGGGGTTTTCCAGCATCAACAGCACACCATGCACATCGCCCCGCTTCTTCGCCGCAATGCGCAAATGGTCCACGTCTTCCTCATCGAACGCCACCAGGCCACGAAATGCACCGCCGCTGATGCCGATTCCACGCCCGTCGGGCGGTCCTGGCCGATCAAAAGTCCGCAAACCATGTTTTGAATCGACCTCAGCACTGCGTGCCTGCAACACGCTGAGGGTACCGCGCTCAACGGTGAACTCGATTTCCGCATCCGAGCCGAGGAATCGCCGCAGGCGGGCGCTGATATGATTGAGTTTGCGATCCAGCATCGGCGCCAGGGACTGCAGCCGCTGCACCGGCTCGAACGACCTGGCAGCGGTGACGCCACCGACCAGGTCATCACCGCAGGCGCTGAATTTCACATCGCCGGTGAACGCCCTGAAACCGGAACTCTGCATGCGCGTGTTGGGAATCACGCCGGTGAGCGAGATTGACATTTCATCCATGCCCGGCGCCATTGCCTGTTGGTTGGTGCGGTTGCCGGAGGCCATTTGCTGGACGGTGATGGCGGTATGCCAGCCATCGCTGAGCTGCTTGATGGCGCGGTAGCGGCGTGCCCGGTCACCATCCCACGACGCGTGCACCGCGCGCACTGCGGTCATCAGTTGCAAGTCGGCATTGTCGAGAATGGCATTCAACTCAACGCCGTGACCGGCCTCTCGAATGGCGGCCTTTGAGTTTTCGACCACCTCGCGCATCGCGCGGCCTGGTAGATCTGTCTTAAGCGCCACGCCATGCCGGCGCTTGGCCTTTTCCACCAGGTCGAGCGCCTCGAGATCCAGGCGCCACACCGCCGCTGCGAACGAAACCAGGAAGCGCCGGTAGGCATCCCAGGCGTACCATTCATCTTCGCATGCCAGTGCTTCGGCGACCTGTTCCGTCATGCCCACGAAAACCATCGTGGCCAGCATGCCCGGCATCGAGAAGACGGAACCGCCTCGAACCGCAAGCAGCAAAGGCGACGCTGGATCACCGAGGCGTACGGCCGTGCCCTCGTTGCGCTCGATGTCCTTTTCAAGCTGGTGGAGATGTCTCAGGACCTCACGTTCGAAGCGCTTCCTGTCGCTTCGGTGCAAACCGAGGCGTGGCAGCACGGTCGGAATGACGAAGCCGTCACGGGTTGGAATCCCGAGATAGGAAATGTAAATCAGCCCGCTGCCTTTGCCGCCGTAGCGGGATTGCAGGCTGACGGTTTCGCGGCTGGCAACCCGCCGTTCGATTTCGCCCCGGTGTGAGAGATGGATGAAATCCCAGGGATCGTCACCGAGAGCACCGGTCCCCGGAAGCCGCAACGTGTCGCCCTGCTCGGCAACATAAGCCCGCACCAGGTCGGAAAAATGCACCAGGTTGTTCAGGTCGTGCATGGTTCGCTGGAAGTTGGCCAGCACCGCGCGCATTTCTTCTCGGCCATAGCCCAGGTGCCCTGCCATCACCTCGTAGGCCGCACTGACGCGATGCACCAGGCGGTGGTAATTGCGCTGAATCTGCTCCAGCACGTCTAGCAACTCGGACGGCGTGCGCGCCGGGTGAATGAGCATCGCCGAAAGGTCCCACAACTCACGGGAAGACAGGCCATCGCGCTCCAGGTTGCCGGCGCACAGGTGAACGATGCGCATGGCTTCCTGCAAGCACAGGCCGCTTTCGGCGTACCCCGATGCAACGTGGCGCAGGGCAAAAAACCCCATTTCCTCCAGCAGGCAGTCCAGCTGGTGCAACAGGTAACGCTGGTTGTTGAACACCCCATTTCCGGCCAGGGATTCAAGTTCCCGCCGCAGCGAGCAGCTACGTTCGAATGCGCTGAAGGGGTTGTCCCCTTCATAAAGTCGCAGCAGATCATCCAGTGCGGAAAAAAGAGCGTCCTGGTGGGCATGGCGAAGGTTCGCGCCAAAAGCCTCGACCGCGGTGCGGGCGTCACTCTCGATGCGTTCCGCATCGAAATCCGGATCACCGGGAAGCACATCCTGTAGACGCTGCAGGCTGGCGCCGAAGGATTCCCGCGCCTCGTCCCCCCAGGCGCCAACGTCCAGTTTGGCCGCAAGACCGCGCAGGCGATGCCGATAAACCCAGCGGTTGCCGGCCCGGATGCCATTGATGACGAGGGATTCGAGTTCTTCGACCAGTGTGTTTTCCGCCCCGCAACGCATCAGTTCCTCGGCGTAGGCGAGTCTCCACTCGGCCACGCGCTGGGCAATCTGCGAACTGCCCAGCAGTTGTTCAAGATTGGAAACGATGCGTTCGACCAGTTCCCCTACAACGGCGTTCGAACGGGCGGCCTGGTCGGATTCGGACGGCACCTCGCGATCCGGGTCCGGAAATACCGTCGACCCGGTCTGCAACCATTCAAGGTAGGCCCGCGCCAACCGCAGCGTGTTCTTGCCCATGGCGTGATGGGTGCTGCGACGAATTTCGTTCGTGATCGAACTTCCTCGAACATGAACCTCGGACAGGTCGATAGTGTCCTGCCAGACTTCGTCGATCAGCTTCGGTCGCGACACCAGGCCCGAGATGCTACGCACCAGGATGCGGGCCGGCAGGCGCATGCGGTCGGCGAAAGGGCCATTCATGAACTCGGCCAGTTCAGTGCGAACCAGCTTGATCTCATTCTGCAGATTCTTGGCGCCGGGCACACCCTTGTACGACGTGCTGCACAGCCGAGCCACCAGGAATCGCAGCAGGTAAACGGCTTCGTGCCGGCTGCCACTGGTGTTCAGGCGACCCAGCAACCGGGCCAGGTCACGCAGTCGGGTCAGCGGCACTGCTGGCACGTCACTGACCTCGAAGTGATAGATTTCGCGATCGAGATCGATCGGCTCGCCGCGTATTCCCGCCAGACCGGCGATATAGTCGTCCGTTACCAGCGTGCCGTGTGGCAGGCGTAGTTCCCGGATCACCTCGCCAGATTCCTCGCCCAGGAGATGGATCGACAGCGCGCCATGGGCGTCGTAGGGCACGACCAGGCGGTCACCGGCCCGGAAGATGCGATGGTTGGCGATACCGAACATCCGGTAGCTGCGGCCAATGACCGACATGGTCTGCAGGTACAGGCGCAGGGCGGCCACGTGTTTTTCCCTGTTTTCTTGCGGGCCGTAAGCCGCCACCAGCGCACGGTTCAGGGTCTGAATGCACTCTTGTTCCCGGGCGCTGTAAACGTTGGCCGGAGTCATTAGTTCCGGTCGTGGATTTGAATTCGAGTTGACAGCGGTTTCCATGGAGCCCGTCCGGCCCTGGTTTCCCGCACTCTAGCTACCCGTCAACACGCCAACAATGACCTGTGTCAGACCGGTATGATCCCAAATTTCGACGTTTCACAGCGGCGGATGTTTCAAATGCCAGGTCGTGGCCTGTTCGAAGGCGTGGCCCACGCGGCAAATCGCGGCCTCATCCAGGCGCGAGCCCACGAACTGCACACTCAACGGCAGACCGTCGGCGGAAAAACCACAGGGAACGGACAAGGTCGGTACGCCGGCAAAATTGAAAGGCTTGGTGAAAACGTCGTTGGGAACCAGGTGATTCCAGTCCTCTTCGGCTTCCACCGTCGGATCAACCGATTTGGTGCGGGCTGCGGTGCCCATCGAGGGACAGACCAGGCAATCGATTCCGGCCAGCATGCGGTGCAGGCGGGCGGAGTATTCGGCGCGTTGAAGTATGGCGCTTGCGTACGACGTGGCGCTGACCTGTTGTCCATATTCAAGCGCAGTGCGAAAACCCGGTCCGTAGGCATCCGCCCGAACCGGAAACGTCTGTGCATTGGCGATGAGCGCTTCCACCGTTTCAATGGTGTACCAGGTCAGCCCGATGTTCTCGATTTCGGGCATTTCCACTTCCACGATTTCTGCGCCCTGACTTTCCAATTCTGCAGCAACCTGGCTGACGGCCTGCGCTACATCGTCATCGACGCTGTGACTGGCATAACGACGGTCGAAACCGATGCGTAATCCGGCGACGCCACGGCCCAATTCCGGGAAAATGTCCGGCACCGGTACACTCAACGAGGTGGGATCATGTGAATCGTATCCCGCCATCGCCTCAAACATGATGACGGCGTCTGCAACGGTCCGGGTCATGGGTCCGACATGGTCCATCGACCACGCCAGGGCAAATACGCCATAGCGGCTGACCCGCCCGTAGGTCGGCTTGAGGCCGACACACCCGTTCGCAGCCGAGGGATAACGAATGGAGCCGCCGGTGTCGGTGCCGACAGACCCGAAACACAGTCCGGCGGCTGTGGCCACGCCACTGCCGCTGGAGGAGACCCCGCTCCAGCGCGCTGGGTCCCAGGGATTCACCGGCACTTCGAGTTCCGGATGATAGGGGCTGTGCGCTCCCTCGCACAGGGTCAGCTTGCCGAGAGTCACGGCACCGGCATCTCCCAGCTTGGCAACCACGGTCGCATCGTAATCCGGAATGAAATCCGCCAGCACCCGGGTGCCGGCCATTGTGCGAACTCCCTTCGTGAAACACAGGTCCTTGATTCCGACCGGCACACCGTGAAGCGGACCGCGGTACTGGCCGGCGGCTATCTCGGCCTCGGCCCGGCGAGCGCTTTCCATCGCCTGATCGGCCATTACGGTGACATAGCTGTGCAGACCCGGATCGACGGCGGCGATCCTCTCGAGCTGCATTTCCGCCAGCACGGTCGGGCGCAAGTCTCCGGCCTCGATCCGACCGGCGACATCCAGCAGGCTGGCGTAATGCAATGGCGCAGCTACGGGCGGAGGGTTATCCGCAATTGCTACCGTTCCCCACGGTACGGCGGCGCCACTGGCGATCGCTACGACAAGCCGGCGGCGGGCCAGATCGGGTTGAATGGTTCCTGCTTCATCATTTCCGGATATTTCCCGATCCATCAACGTTACTCCTGCCATGTAAAATGGTTGTGTTCGCTCATCCTGTTCAGGGACTTCCCCCACGCTCGAAAGCGGGATGCTCATGGCGAGACAACCCTTCGGCCAGGCTCTCGAGGCTGCGCCCTTTGGTCTCCGGCATCATGAAGAGCACGAAGATCAACTGCAATACCATCATCGCGGCAAAAAAGCCGAAGATGGCGGACCCGTCAAACACGCTCAGTACATAAGGCATCAACAGGGCGATCAGGGCGGCGAATATCCAGTGCGTGCTGCTGCCCAACGACTGCCCCTTGGAGCGCACGTTATTCGGAAATATCTCGGCGATAAACACCCAGATGACGGCGCCCTGGCCCACGGCGTGCGAAGCGATGAAAACGAAGATGGACCACACCACCAGCATGCCGCCCGCTCCCGAACTGAACGCCCAGGATACGGCGCCGAGCGACAGGATGTAGCCGATGGACCCGATCAGCATGAGTGTCTTGCGCCCGGAGCGGTCGATCAGGAACATGCCCAGCAGGGTTGCGAGGAGGTTGATCAGGCCGATCCCCGCGCTGGACAACAGGGCGGTGCTGCTGCTCAGGCCGGCCAGTTCGAACACCCGCGGCGCAAAATAGATGATGAAATTGATGCCGCTGAGCTGGTTGAACGCGGCAATCAGGAAAGCCAGCAACACCGGGAACAAATAGGCCCGGGACAGCAGGCGATCCTGTTTGAACTCGCCCTGGGCATGACGGATCTCCGCTACCACCCGGTCGACTTGCCCATCGTCCGCGTAGCCGAGAATCTTGCGCCCGGCCGCCTCGTCGTTTCGCCGCAGGATCAGCCAGCGGGGACTCTCGGGAACGCCCGTCACCATCAGCACGAAGATCAGTGCGGGAACGGCCTCGATACCGAGCATCCAGCGCCAGTCAAGGCCAAAAAATTCCGACAGGCCATAGTTGGATAGGTAGGCGACCAGGATTCCGAAAACGATCTGGAACTGGTACAGCGCCACCAGCCTGCCGCGTATGCCCGCCGGCGCAATCTCCGACACATAGGCGGGTGCGACGATGGAGGAAATGCCGACACCCAGCCCACCGACGAAACGCAGTACCGAGAAAGTGTAGGGGTCCGGCGCCAGCGCCGAACCCAGCGCCGAGATGAAAAAAAGGACGCCGGTGACGATCAGCGTCGGCTTCCGGCCATATTTTTCACAGGGAATGTTGCCCAGCAACGCCCCCAGCACGGTGCCCCACAGGGCCGAGGACATGATGAATCCGCCGTGAAACAGGTCACTGGTCTTCCACAGCGCCTGCAAGGGCTGGTCCGCGCCCGAAATGACGGCCACGTCAAAACCGAACAGGAATCCGGCAACGGCGACGGTGATCGACCAATACGCGATTTTTCTGTTTTTCATGATCGCCCTATCTTAGCCGGGATGTTTCACAAATTCGCTCACGGATCAAAACCCTGCGCGATCATCACGGCAATTAGTGAAACATCCCGGTTAGTTCTCATTGCCGTCGAAGAAAGAAAATGCATACGTATTCGTGCTGATTTCTGCTGTTTTGCGAGTGTTAACTGTACTATTTACCTCATTCCACCGGAAACCAGTGGCAAAATAAATCAGAGCAAACCGGATGGTGAACGTCACATGATGCCCAGAAATCGAACCCTGAAACAGATCAGTTTCCTGCTTCTCGCATTGCTGCTCCTGCTGGGCAGCGCCGGTTGCAGCCAGCCGGCGCCTCGCGATACAGCCGCGCCAGTCGATGCGACCTACCAGGAACCGCATCGCCCCCAATTCCATTTTTCACCACCCACCATGTGGATGAATGATCCGAACGGAATGGTCTTTTACGAAGGGGAGTACCACCTTTTCTACCAGTACTACCCGGCCGACACCGTCTGGGGACCGATGCATTGGGGTCATGCCGTGACAGAAGACCTGGTGCATTGGAAGCACCTGCCCATTGCACTGTACCCCGATGATCTGGGCTACATTTTCTCCGGTAGCGCTGTGGTCGACTGGCAGAACACCAGCGGCTTCGGCGTGGACGGAAAGCCGCCATTGGTCGCCGTATTCACATACCACAATGCCGAACTGGCCAAGACCAAACGAAAGAATCACGAATACCAGGGGATTGCCTGGAGTAACGACAGGGGCAGAACGTGGACCAAGTTCAGCGGCAACCCGGTGTTGCCGAACACACAGAAGTTGCAGGATTTTCGGGACCCTAAAGTTTTTTGGCACCGACCTACAGACCGGTGGGTCATGGCGCTGTCGGCCACCGACCATGTCCAGTTCTGGGGCTCGGGCAATCTGAAAGAGTGGCGGAAACTGAGTGAATTTGGCCGGGAATGGGGCGCGCATGGCGGAGTCTGGGAATGTCCCGACCTGGTCGAGATGCCAGTGTCCGGCACCACGGAAACACGCTGGGTGTTGCTATTGAATCTCAACCCCGGGGGCCCGCAGGGCGGCTCGGGAACGCAATATTTCGTCGGCGATTTCGACGGTACGACGTTCACGCTGGAGGATCGTTTCAAACAGACCCTGGAGCAGAAGGAAGCGGTCTGGCTGGACAGCGGCAAGGACAATTACGCCGGCGTTACCTGGGCGGATGTTCCCCCGGCGGACGGACGCACCCTGTTTATCGGCTGGATGGGCAACTGGGAGTACGCCCAGCAAGTGCCGACCAGCCCCTGGCGCAGCGCCATGACACTGCCGCGGGAGCTGATCCTGGCGAAGACCGGAGATAACTACCGGGTCCTTTCCCGACCCGTGGATGAGCTTAAAAAATTGCGGCAGAGCACCTGGCAGGCACAACCCGAAGTCCTCGCCGATGGTGAGGCCTTGCCGCTTCCGGCGCCATTCCCGATCTCCAGCAGTGAGGTCATCCTGGAATTTGAGCTGCCTGCAAACGGCCAGCAAGTTGTGTCCGTGGAACTGAGTAATGAGAATGGCGACGTTTACCGGATCGGCTACGATGGCTTCACGAACGAATTCTTCAGCGATCGGACCACGTCAGGAAATTCGTCGTTTTCCGAGCAATTTGCCGCTGTCCATCGCAGCCCGAGGCTGACCCGCGACCGCCAATTGCGCCTGCACATTTTTTTCGACGTGGCCTCGGCGGAATTGTTTGCGGATGGCGGGGCCAACGTGATGACCGAACTTTTCTTTCCATCCCGGCCGTTCAGCCAATTGAGTATCCGCGCCGATGGGCAGGAGATCGAAATGACCCGAGCCACGGTGTACGAACTGGATGGAATCTGGAATTGAGGATATTTCACCAGGGATCCGGGTTAAACTTGGGGAGCAGAAACATAGGCCTGAACATGATGAACCTGGATGACCTGATCTTCTTCGATGATAACGAACCGGAATTCGATGAATACCTGACGGCGGAAGAAAAATGCATCCGTGGACAGCCACTGCAGCGGACCTGGCATCATTTCACCAGTGAAGATGGCAAGTTTTTCGCGGGGATCTGGGAGGCGGAACCCGGTTGTTGGAGAGTCAACTACACCGAAAACGAGTTTTGCCAGATACTGGCGGGCCATTCCATCCTGCGGGATGAGTCCGGCGAGGAACGCGAACTGAAAGCGGGCGACAATTTCACGATACCGCGCGGGTTCACAGGCCAGTGGGAGGTATTGGAAACCACGCGCAAGATTTACGTTATCTACGAACCCTGACGGGAACAGTCGGCGGCCGGAACAAACCTCCACGGCTCGGAAACACGCCACAACCGGGTCCGACTTGATCCCTGTTCTGCTTCAAAAGAATATTCGTGCGGCCTCCCCGGCTAATGGAGTATAAAGAACATCATTCCCCATTCATTTCCTGCTGAGCTGCAACCCATCCCGGAATAAAAATGTTCAAACTCCCGGCCACCATTCGACCTAACCGGATCGACCTGCACAATTTTCGCGGCGACCTGTACGGCGGCATCACCGCCGCGGTCGTGGCGCTTCCGCTGGCGCTGGCCTTTGGCATGGCTTCCGGCGCCGGCCCGATCGCCGGGCTGTACGGCGCCATCTGCGTGGGCCTGTTTGCTTCCCTGTTCGGCGGCACGCCCAGCCAAATATCCGGCCCCACCGGGCCGATGACGATCGTTTCCGCCTCGGTGTTCACCCAGTTCGCCGACCGGCCCGCCCTGGCCTTCACGGTGGTTATGCTAACCGGCGGTTTCCAGATCCTGTTTGGCTGGCTCAAAATGGGGCGCTACGTCAACCTGATGCCCTACCCGGTGATCTCGGGTTTTCTCACCGGCGTCGGTTGCATCCTGATCATCATGCAACTGGACCTGCTGCTGGGCTACCCGGGGCAGCAAACCGTGACCAACGCGCTGACCGTGTTACCGGCTGATCTCGCTAATCCCAACTGGCAGGCGCTGACCATTGGCGTGGTTGCGTTCGTCATGGTGATGTTCATGCCCAAACGGATCAACCGCATGATTCCGGCGCCGTTGCTGGCCTTGATCGTCTGTACACCGCTGACCTTTCTGCTGACCGGTGCGCCGGTGCTGGGCGGCATTCCCAGCGCCCTGCCGCAGTGGCAGGTGCCAGTGATCGACTTTGCCCTGCTCAATGAAATGTTGATATTCTCGGTGGTGCTGGCTGCGCTCGGCTCCATCGACAGCCTGCTGACCTCGCTGGTCGCGGACAATTCAACCCGCACCTATCACGACTCCGACAAGGAACTGGTCGGCCAGGGCATCGGCAACCTGGTGGCCGGCTTCGCCGGCGGCATTCCGGGCGCCGGCGCCACCATCCGCACGCTGGCGAATATCCAGGCCGGTGGCCGCACCGCGCTGTCCGGCATGATTCATGCCGTGGTCCTGATCGGCATCGCCCTCGGACTGGGCCCGCTGGTGGCGCACGTTCCACTGGCCGCCCTGGCCGGAATCCTGATCAAGGTAGGTATCGACGTCATCGACTGGCGCTACCTGCAGCGCATGTTCCGCGCGCCGAGAACCGACCTGGTGCTGATGCTGGTGGTGCTCGCACTGACCGTGTTCGTCGACGTCATCACGGCGGTCGGCGTCGGCGTCATCCTGGCCAGCCTGGTGCTGGTCAAGGAAATGGCCGAAATCCAGATCCAGTCCATCCGCACGATCAGCGACCCGGAGCACGAAACGGTGTTCGATGACGAAACGGCGGCGCTTTACCGGCAGCACCGCGAAGAACTGATGTTCCTGCACCTGTCCGGCCCGATCAGTTTCGGCGCGGCCAATGAACTGACTCGCCGCTTTTCCATCGTGCGTGACTACGAGGTGCTGATCATCGACCTGCTGGATGTACCGCACGTCGACGGCTCCGCCGCACTGGCGCTGGAGGAAGTGATCGGCCGCGCCGTCGAGCACGGCAAGCACGTGATGATCGTCGGCATGACGTACAAGGTGGCGCGATTGCTGGGCCGGCTGGGCGCCCTTAAGCGGGTACGCGAATCCGAATTGTTCGAAACGCGGCGTGAGGCCGTGGAAAGAGCGGCTGAATTTCTGTCTGCTGGTTCTGTCAACAATCCGAACTGAAGGAGGTTTCCACCGTGCATAAAGGTTCATGTCTGTGCAGGGCGATTACATTTGAAGTGGCTGGAGATCTCCCCGGCGCCGAAGCCTGTCATTGCACCAAATGCCGCAAGTGGTCGGGTCACGTGGGTGTATCGGTCGATGTGCCCCGATCCACCCTGACGCTGCACGGTGCAGAGAAACTCAAGTGGTTTCATTCATCGGAAAAGGCCAGGCGCGGGTTTTGCGACGACTGCGGCACTTCGCTGTTTTTCGACCCAATCGACAAGCAGAAACACGATTGGATCGGCATCCTGATGGGAGCCTTCGATACGCCGACGAAAACCCGGCTGACTCATCACATTTTTGTCGCCGAGAAGGGCGACTACTACGAAATTAACGACGGCTTGCCACAAAACGAATACTGAGGTTACTGTCCCAGTTCGCCCAGCAACACCTCGACCGCTTTGACCAGTTGCACGTCATCGCCTGCAACGACGCTGGCCGGGTTCTCATAGACCAGCACATCGGGCCAGGTCGTAGTGCGTTCCAGCCAGTTTCCATCCGTGCCCTTTATGCCGAGGCGTGGGGTGCCTGCGATGACGTCACCCGACTGAAGCATTTCCCATCCCGCATAAGTGCAGGTGCCGGTAACCGGCGTACCGACCAGCGTGCTGACGCCGAGGGTCCGCCAGGCATAGGCAAAGCAGTGACCGTCCGAATAGGCCCCCTCGTTGGTCAGGGCGATGGACGGCTTCACCCACTCGGTGATGGGTTCGCCCTGGGCGGGTCGCCCGTTTGGCACGTTGGTCATGTACTGGGTGCCGGAAAACAGTTGCACCAGCCAATCGACCAGGTCGCCCCCGTTGTTGTCACGTACATCGATGACCACGGCTTCCTTTGCAAAGTCGCGACCGAACACGTCGAGATAGACCTGGCGATAGGCGTCATCGGACATTTCCGGAATGTAAACATATCCCAGCCGTCCGCCTGACAGTTCTTCAACCAGGGCATGGCGGCTTTCGACCCATTGCTCCTGCAGCCATTCGAGTTCTTCTGCGACAGTGACCGGGCGCAGGACGACGTCATACTCGCCCTTGCTGTCGACCAGGGTGAGCCGGGTGTGAATTCCGG
>Ga0102946_1000710_pt1 | contig 11605 bp, 18 predicted proteins | sample SalPon2A_A_D1_MG_FD_78209 | JGI IMG/M metagenome (GOLD analysis project Ga0102946, IMG submission 78209) | Soil microbial communities from South San Francisco under conditions of wetland restoration - Salt Pond MetaG R2A_A_D1_MG | ecosystem: Environmental > Terrestrial > Soil > Wetlands | place... | reverse complement strand
GTATGACGGCCTTTGGTTTGCCGGTGGTGCCTGAGGTGTAGAGCAGGTACCAGGTTTCATCCGCTGGCCAGCTTATCCGGCCAGGGTGAAGCCGGTGTGCGTTTCGCTGGTTGCCGAAGCCACTGTCACCCGCCTCATCCAGGTCCAGCAACAAGCATTTATTGCTGACCAGGCTTGTGGCGATATCTGCATCATCCTTTCCGTGTATCAACAATTGCGAGCCGCAATCATCGAGTAAAGGCGCCAGTTCCTGTGCCGGCATACGCCAGTTTAACGGTACCAGGATGGCACCCAGGCGGGCACAGGCAAACAGGAGTTCAAAAAACTCGATACGATTACGGCAAAGTAAGGCAACCCGGTCGGCCTGTTTTACACCAAGGTTGGCGAGAAGGGCGGCGGTTTGACCGGTGCGTCGGTGCAATTCGAGGTAGTTAACCTGTTCTCCACGGGAAATGTCCTCAAACGCCACGCGATCCGGACCCAGTTCGGCACGTCTGGCCAGGATATCGAAAACCGGAAAACTCACGGGACTTACCTCGTTCTTATTCCATTGGCTATCAGGTCGGTGACAATTTCTGCAACCCGCGCCGCCGGTACACTGTCATCCCATTCCGTGTACTTCATGCCAAGAAATACAGCAATACCCATGATGGCCCAGGTCCATGTTTCATAATCGCCTTCGCGTATATCACCGGCATCGCCGGCCTTTTTCAGGTTGTCACGGTAGGCATGGGCAAAGCTTTCGTAATGTTCACGGTAGGCATCATTGGCAACAAATTCGGCTTCGGTAATGATGCGATAAATACCCCTGTGACGGCGGGCAAACTCGATATATGCTTCAATACCCAGGCGCTCCGCTGCCATGCGGTCGGGTGCGCCGGCAACACGCTCGCCAATCCAGCGGCGGGTACGTTGGCTCATGTAGGTGACGAGATCCTGAAATATCTCTTCCTTGCTTTCGTAATACGTATAGAAAGTACCCAGCGCAACACCTGCGCGATGCGTGATACCGCTGATGGCGGCGGAGTGAAATCCCTTGTCACCAAACTCGATTTCCGCGGCCTCAAGCAACTTGTCACGGGTACGTTTACCGCGTGCGGTCTTGGGTGTTTTATCGTTACCTGAAAGTTGATTCATGTTTCATAATGTTGCATACTTTAAATCACTTGGCAAGTTTTTGTGCCATAAATCCATCGACACCATGCATCACAGCAGTGCCTGTCATGACTCATACCGAACATTATTACCCGACTACCGATGGATTGTCTCTTTACTACCGTGATTATGGCTCCGGCAACGATGTCGTTCTTTGCCTGCCAGGTCTGACCCGCAACAGCAAAGACTTTGATGAAATATCCAATCACCTTGCATCGAGGTATCGGGTTTTGTGCCCGGATTTACGTGGCCGTGGCCGATCCGATTGGGATTCTGACTGGCGCAATTATCATCCTGCGACCTATATCCGGGATACCTGGAGCCTGCTGGACCATCTGGATATCAACAAGGTCATTATCCTGGGTACCTCGTTGGGTGGTCTGATGGCCATGATCATGGCATCGCAGCATCCGGAAAGGGTCAGCGCGGTCATATTGAATGACGCCGGGCCGGAAGCGGATCCGACCGGCTATGCCCGGATATTATCTTCATTCAATGAGAAAACTGAAGTGTCGAACTGGCATGAGGCGGCGCGGCAATGCAGAAAAACCTATGAGGCAGCATTACCCTGCATGTCAGAAGAGTTCTGGTATGGCTTCGTACGCAAAAACCACCGTGAAGATGTGAACGGTCAACCCGAACTGGAAGTGGATCCAAAAATCGGCGAAGCGATTCGCAAGGGTGACCTCAGCCGTATAGCCGGCATCCAGGTCGACCCGTGGGTCGCCTTTAAGGGCGTTACCATGCCTTGCCTGGTATTGCGTGGCGAGCTATCCGATATCCTTTCCCGGGAAATCGTGGAGCGGATGACGGAGGTTAAACCGGATTTGGAAAGCGCGGTTATTCCCGGCAGGGGGCATGCACCGTTACTAAACGAGGCCGAATCGCTGACGGCAATTGACCGGTTTTTGAAATGCCTCTGACATTACGAACCAATGGCTTCGTTCGAATGCAATTGGCCGGCTTTCCTATTCAGCAGGTCAAGTTATAGGGTTCTTCCAACCACTCTTACCACTCGTACGTAAGCTCATATGCGTGTCCGTTCGCATCCTGAATAATCAACATGGAACCGGATATATCCTGAAGTTCGCCACTACCCGAACCTTCGAGAACGGCGATCTCGAGTGACTGGGACGCTTTGCTCATAAAGCCCTTGTGAACCAGCGTAAAGCTACCGCTTTTGCCCCCAACCGAACCAGAAAATTCCTCGATGGCATAATAGGCAGCTGTGCCGCTCTCGGTTCGTTTGCTGATCATCTGTCCGGTGCCGGAACCTTTCATGTCACCCAGGTAGGTTTTCCTGATCAGCATCCTTCCCGCCGGAGATTCGGCATCTTCCTGTGGTGTTAAATCTACTTCGAATGTGCCTTTTGCCAACATATTTTTTTACTCTTTTTAAATGACGTATAGGGAGAGTCGTCTTTTGATTATATTAAGCCTCACCGGCATCGCCAAGGCTAACGCTCAACAATAGTGACAAACCCACCGAATATCATCCGCTTACCATCAAAGGGCATTTTGCTCATATCCCAATCCTGGAATCGGGGATCCCCCATTGCTGCTTTATTGCCTGCATCCCGGGCTTCCCGGGAGGACCAGGTAATCCAGGAAAAAACAACATCCTCTCCATCCTCGGACTTAACAGCCATTGGAAACGAGGTGAGCTCACCATCCGGTACATCGTCTGCCCAGTTTTCTACAACTGACAACGCACCATGATCTTTGAACACATCCGCTGCTTCTTCAGCAAGCCGAATGTAATCCGACTTGTTCTTCCTCGGAACAGCGAGCACATAACCGTCTACATAAGGCATAAATTCAGCTCCTCCATTGTAGTTGATGGTACTAATCCGCTAGTTGGCATATAACATCATAGTTTAGCAGCAACGGCGCTGTGTGCGGTGGAGGTCCGCAGAGCCGTAGTGAACTGTGACGCCGTGCGCGCGTTTCCGAGTCCGGGGTCAGCCTCGCTGAACGTCACGCCGTGCAGTTGCTCATGGGTTGCGCACGTGGTGTCGACTCCCCGTGTTACCAAACGATTAAGCTAACCGGCTGCGAAGCAATCTGGTTCAGCACTTTTCCATCACAATCCATGCCCCGTCTGAGAACCGGGACCTGCATATCTCAATCATCGCTTGAGATGAGTCAATACCAGACACAACGTAACCTTGCTCTACTAAATACTTTGAAATCGGTGCGCCCGCTCCACATCCAACATCAAGTATTGAAGCGCCAGGCTTTAACGACCGCGTAAACTTGTCTAGCCAGGGTTTCTCGCGTAAAAAACGAGATCGATTTTTATCCCATCCAACAGCATGTGTTTCGTAAACAGCGATCGTGTTCTCATGAATTTCTTTGAAACCAGACATAACGTTTGCGTTAATTAGAACAGCAGAACTGCGTCCGCTGGAGCCAGCTCGCTGGCGGAACGCACTTGAACGGCTTGTATGGTGGGAGGTTCAGTCTTTGACGCCTTTAGATTTCGAAAATGAAAATTTTCCCCAGGTCGACTCATCAGTATCGACAGCACTTTCAGGGTAAAAGAATTCAGCACCATACTTTCCTTCGTGATTAAGGCCGCTTACGCCAACCATCATACTCCAGGTGTTACCTGCAAATTTCTTGCGCAAAACCTGGATTTCCCTGTGTGATCCTTTTAGAAACTTGGTGCGCATTCCATCTTCGGTTTCCTCATTACCAGCATAAGGCACCCAGAATCCGCCCCAGTCTTCGAGATTCCAGAACTCGGATTCACTCCACTCTTTGTCTGTGAGCAATCGCTCACCCAACTGAGCAGAGGCGTGAAGATTGTGGAGATGACCAGTTTCGGCGTGTTCGATGTAGATGTCGATGACCATGTAGTCTTTTGCTTTGCCCTTGGCGCAAACAAATAAGGAATCTTGATCGTGCATGAGATAAACGGAAACCTGGGCTGGTAGTTCGATCTTTGTTGCTGATTGCCACTCATCTTTGCCACAACGACCGTCGAATAGTGGTGCTTTGTTGGTTTGGTTTATAGCGATAGTCTCGGAAGCACTGGCATCAGTTGCGGCAAATAACAGGTTGGCGCTCAATAAAAGCAGTGGTGATGTATATTTCACAGGATTCTTCCGGAGATTTAGTGTTAAACGGTACAAATACCAGAGACCTAACACCCGCATTAGCGATGCCACTCTGCCGCGTCCCACTGAATGGCATTGTTATGAGTGTCTTTCATTGCTCGTATACATTGTTTTTTTCCCTTCAAAACCAGCATATAGAGCCTCATGAGATGACTTTGAAAATGTATCTTCACGATCTGGGTATTGAGCGATCCATAATAATAGCATTTCCAGATTTGAATCTTGTGCTTCCTTAGATTCATATTTATGAGGCTCCCAGGTACGGCTTTTTGCGTTAGCGATACAGGTCTCTACGGGTAAATTTAGATAGATAATTTCGCTGGCCTCAGGGATGGTCATTTCCAACAGGTCTGAATAGCAACCTTCGACGATCCATTGTGTGTTGGAATGTATAAATGCATCGATTTCAACTTTGGCTTCATTAATTGGCTTTCTTAATGGTGGGGACGTTGGCATCCAGGCAATGGAATCTAAATCCAGGTGAGCTAATTTTTCTGCTTCTTTCAGCTCCCTTGCGAGAGTAGATTTTCCCGAACCCGAATTCCCGAATATGACTATTTTTCTCAATTGTATTTCCAAGTCAGCACATAACGCCTCAGTAACCGGCGCGTTTTAGCGAGTCCGCACCGATAGGCGCGTAGTCGATTGACTTGTTGGGCTTACTGCTAAATACCACGACGATGTCACAGCCTAAACAGAAGTATTATCAGAAGAGCGGATACACAGCTGGCTATGGCTGTTCTAATCAAATTTGATGTATTCCAGCGCGACTCGAAGTCGCTACGAGCTACCTTTATATCAATCTCATTCATCACGTCGACATCCAGTGTTTGCAATTTGTTATTCAGCGGCAGGTGTATGGCAATAGTTGGTACTTGAACCCCAAGTACGTACGCAAACGCGGCCAGAGCCAAAAGAAAAAAGTCAACTCCTGCCAGCCTTCCTATTCCATAAACAGCTGAAACTATTATCGCGATAGCTGAGCCTACCCAGACGAGCATGAATATAGGGTGATTATTCTGGATTATGCGATCTGTAACCTGAAAAGTTCTAATAAATTCCTTGTCATTTAAATATTTTATTCCTGGCATCACCACTATCGCATAGGCAAAAAGAAACCCGGCTACCAGGGAACATAGAAAGGCAGATAAGATTAATGCAGATTGAAATACACCCATAATCTAATACCCCCTTTTTTGCTGTTGATAGAGCCTTACGTTTCGCAGAACCGGTAATTTGCTAAGCACAGCGTAGCAAATTATCCGAGCTAACTGCTTTGTTAGCCATTGCTATGATTCACTTTTGTATTGCCTGTTTTCCGTTCACCTGCTTTTTAGTAGCAAAACAAACCCAAGCATTAGAATCACAAAGAACACCATTGTAAGACCACTTTTTAAAACAGTGAAACCACTTGAAATGAAGACATGGTTGTCTGTTATATCTGGATAAGATATGAGCATATTGACAATACAGATATTTTCAAAGTAATCAAAAAAACCAGCTAACACTGGAACCAGGCACAAATAAAACATTTTGGAGTTCCCGTTGATGCTCTTGGAAAATAGCCATGTAAGAAGCAAGCAACACGATACTGCAAACAACCCAGGGTAAATAAAATCCACAGGTAATTGCTGATACAAATACGCACCCCTCCCTTCAACTCCTAGAGCGTTAAGCAAGTCAACTGCATATGAGAATGAATAGCCTGTAGGCGACATATCAAACAACTTCATTTCTGGCGCATATTGCATCACTTGGGGAATTGTATGCAGTAGCATTATTAAATAGATCGACGTTGCAGCTATCAAAAACCCAAGTACAGTGTTACCCGTCGCAATGCTTTGCAAATGAGTAATAAGGTTTTTCATATTCCTACTTTTAACTTTAGCATTTTCTTTCTATAGCCAACATTTGACTTAAATTCCGGTTTACTTATTTACCGTATGCTCAGGAACTTCAGAAAACCACTGATTTATGCTCTTGTCTTCAGCTTTAGCGGGGTTAGCAATCTTGCTGTGCAACGCTGGGGGAATGCGGAGGTTGAATTTACCGGAATATGATTTTGTAGCGTATATCCTTATTTCTGCACAGAAGTGTTCATGGCGTCACCTTGTATGTCTCCAGCCATTTCCGCATCTCTTTTACTTGAATTGTTGGGCTTCTTTGCGATTACAGAATATATATGCCAATCATGTAGATCTCCCGAAGGTGTGGTTCCGGAAGACTTATAAACGTTGAAGCGCAGGATTTTGTAGTTTGCAAAAAGCTTGATTACCTCTTCCTCTTCAAAAACCGCCACATCCGGCCAGAAATCGTTGGCACTATACTCTGGTGTGGCCATCGTATCTTCCGGGCCTAAAAAGGAACCACAGAAGATTCCATTCGGTTGAAGACATTCGAATATATTTTTCCATACACCGGAGAATTCTGGTTTTGGACAAAAGAATAGACTCGCGTCCGCAACAACCAAAGATGCTTTTGGGAAATTGTATGCGCTGAAAGAAGACTTTGATAAGTCAACGTTATCATTTTTTTGGAAGCGAGCCTTACACCTCGATATTGATTCTTCTTCCACGTCAAATCCGTATACAAAGAAACCTTCCGATGCCAGGTAGTTAATATTTGCACCAGCACCACATCCACAATCTATAGCGACTTTTGGCTCACCAACATTTTCAACAGCAAATAACAGGTCTTCACGAATCTTTCGATTCTCAGTTGCCTCAAAGTATTTTCTGATAGCTTCACTGGGCATGAATAAAACCTAACGCAGTTTTCAGCGTGCCGGGCGGCGAACCGAGAAAACCGACCAGAAGGCTGAAATGGTTGAAAAACAACAGCGGTTAACGAAGGCACGCTCCCACCCGGTCCGCTGCAACAAATTGTTATATCTCATTTCTAACGTTTAGATAGTGCATTAGGAGAGTTCAGGAACAATCCCAAGCTGTTGAAAAAAGCTCAAGTTATCGAGAATCTCCCAATCCTCAAAGATCTTGTTGTCTTTAAATCGACTCATTACCATTCCTCGGACTTCCACTGACTTTTTGGTTGCCGGAATCCCCATGAAATCGTCCTCGTGAGTGCCTCTAGGCGTAAAGGCAGCACACGAGCGATCATCTGACACAAACAGATCATCTACCTGAAGGTTAAGATCAGGAAAGGCTTTGCGGAACGCCTGAATGAATTCTGTCAATTGACCTATACCTATTAGTTGGTTGTTGTCAGGATTCAAATATTGGTACTCAGTATGAATGACATCCTTGAGTATCGAAAGATTCCCCTTGTTGAATGCTTCATCAATGAAGGTACGAATTAGGATTTCTGGTTGCATACTTCTCTCCTTTGGTGTCCCAGCGAGCCTGCGAGCAACTTGATGCGTTTGTTATACGGCAGACTCAACTATACCGTTTTACAAGAAAATAGCGTTCTGGGCTATCAGGTACACCATCAACTTTTCCTACAACCTCAAAACCAAGCTTCTGATAGAAGTTTGGAGCTTGGAATGAAAGAGTATCAACTTGAGCCGCCAAGCAACCTCTTAATTTTGCTTTATCTTCTGCAAGAGCCATCAAATCACGACCTAAACCTTGCCCTCTGAAACTATCAGCAACCCACAAGACTTCAATAAGAAATTGATTGTAAATAGTGCGGCCTGAAACGCCACCAATGATGTTGCCATTATCGTCTCTCACAATGACAGACAAAGGTTCTGACTTTTCAGCTCCCATATGTGAAAAGTTAAACTCTCTGACCTTTGAAACCAAAGTATCAAAGACCTCTGAATTATTAGAATTTAGTACTTCAAACTTCATTCAACCCTTCCCTGATGGCTTATAACGTTTTAGTTAAGCGGCGCGTGCGCAGCACGTGTCCGGTGGAGCCAGCTTGCTGCCGGAACGAACTTAAACGCCTTTGAGTTTTCGATACAAATTACAAATTTTGAGTCTTTCATAGCTTAATCCACAAAGTGTTTGACCTTGAATTCCATTCGACCGATGCCAGTGGCCTCATACCAGTGTACTTCTTCGGTTCGTATCGTCCCATTCTCGAACTGGACCTTAGCGATCCCCTTTCTCTTTCGCCACCGTCCCTTACCATAAACACGTCGAAGACTTGTGATTTCCCGAATCCGATTACCCGGAGCGAACGTTCTCTCCTGAGCAATTTTACCAATGATCTTGAAAATCACTGACTACTTCTAATGACCAGAAGCGTAATTTCACATCCACAGAATGATGGACACCCTCTGAAGTAGAGCAATGCATCCCATATCTTCCTGTTTGCACCGATACCGAATCACCGAAATTGAATCATCTTATGTCCGAATATATCAATCCGCCTTTCGCCCACAAGCACTATGTACCCTACCCTCACTTCGGCAACCCTCAATATCCTGATGGGGGCATACGAACAAGTATCAAAGACCTCAGCCTGTTTGTTGAATCGTTGCTTAACAATAAGGACAAGCAAGGCAATGCGCTACTTTCTCAGGAGCTATATAAAGAAATGTTTCAACTGCAATTGAACGAGGTGGTGTCTGACAATCAACGGTTTTTTTGGCGTGATAACTCAATGGGCTTAACCGGCCATATGGGTTCTGACCTGGGCGTATTTACGGCTCTATATTTCGACACCAAAACCAAAACCGGTTTTATCATCCTGATGAACAGAGGGATGGATGGTCAAGCTGCATCAGCGATGAAAAAAATTGCAATAAAACTAATGGAAATATAATTAGTTCTCACCATCACAGTCAGCTAATTTTTTGGCCCATAGTTTTCTTTTCCAAAAATCACCAAACAGGTCAAACGTATTAAGCATATAAACTGCGTATAAGTAGTTTAAACACTTTATTGCCAGAAAATTCAAAGTACAGAACGGCTATTCGTATCAGGCTTTTAGCCAGACTGCCACGTAATTTGAGCTTATCTGAGCAGCCAAGACTGAATTCTAAATGCTTCTACGCATAACGTCTGAGTTAAGCGGCGTAGAAATGCGCAGTACTTTTACGTCCGTTGGAGGCGCGCAGCACCGTAACGAACTTGAACGTTTTGTTATGTGGCGTTAGGTTTCGGAAAGTATTTAACATTGGGTAGTTCTTTAAAATCTGCGTCCTGAGTCCAAACCACTGCATCGAATTTGTTCGATGTTGCATAAATTACACTATCCACTAAAGGTAACTTGTATTTCAATCCAAAAACCGCAGCGTCAATAGCCAAAGAACTATCAAGCGTCACAACCCTGCCTTGTTCCATGTGTGCGATCGCTTCCAGTGCTGCATTTTCATCCCCTTGGCGCATGATGCATTTAAACACCTCTGTGAGTGTAATGCTGGGTACCAGCAATTTCTCAATGTCCTCAATTGCTGCGGCAAATTTTTCAGCGTTTTTGTCTCCTGCAAAATAAGAAAGCCATGCAGATGAATCTACAACATTCATACCCTATCCAATTCTCTCTTAACTTCTGTATCTATCCCACTCAAAAAACCTCTCAGCTTTTCCATTGGTTGGATTGGTATCAGCTCAATACGGTTCTTGTATGTCAGTACCTGTATTTTCTGACCCGACACAATCCCCATTGACTCTCTCACTGCCTTGGGGATAACTACTTGATATTTTGGCGAAACTGTTACGGATGTCATAAAACACTCCATCGATTGCACTATCGTATTACGATATGATTATCGATAGCACATGTCAAGACACATAACGCTTCAATAAGGGGCGGCAAAAGCGTAGCTTTTGACGTCCCGTGCCGCCGAAGGCGGCGCCTTGCTTGATTGACTTGTTAACGGCTTGCCGGTTGATGAAACTCGATGACATTTTTATCAGGGTCTCTTATAAAAAAGAACTTGGCGCCCTCAAACTCAATTTCTTCAGTTATTGTAATGCCTAGTTCCTTTACGGACTTTAACGCTGATTCGGCACTGGATACCTCTAGCGCGACGTGAGTGAAGCCTGTATTTTTTTGCGGGGTATCCATCAGAACATTTTCTGAACACTCAGGATCCGCGTTAAGAATAAAATTAATATTAATACCTGATGGATGCTCCATAATTGCCACAGGTTCCGGCCCGACCGGACCGGCTATAAAGATAAATCCTAGTTTCTCGTAAAATGCCCTGGATGTGTTTAGGTCTCTAACTCTTAATCCAAGATGGTTGATTCTAGTAATTTCTTTCATAGTCTACATTTTCCGTTTGCATAGGCAGTTAACGTTTTAGTTAAGCGGCGCAGCGGAGCTGCGTCCGGTGGAGGGCCGCAGGCCCGAAACGAACTTGAACGCTTTGTTAGCTGTCACGCTCACCACCTCTCTTCAGTTTACTGGCGCGAAGACGTTGTTCACTACGCATAACATGCAGGATAAAGACGTAAGCATCATCGTGGCGATAAAAGACTCGACACGGAGGTTCGATAATTTGCCGATAGGTGCGACCTTTAAGCTCTGCTGGTTTTGAGCCGCTTTTCGGATGATCAGCGAGTTGCTCAACATGCCTGAAAACTCTACGTACCAATTTTTGTGCTGCAGATGGGTTCTCCAAGGCAATAAAATCCGCTATTGCATCAAGATCAGAAAGTGCTGGTTCGGTCCAGACTATTTCAACCATCGAGACATTCTAGACTTTGCTTCTTCGTGAGAAACGACCCGACCTTCTTCAATCGCACGCTCACCACGAGCGATACCCTCAAGAAGCTTTACTCTCCCTTTAAGGCTTTCAAAGCTATCTACATCGACCAGGTAAGCCGAGGGTAATCCGTGTTGAGTAATTAAAATTGGCTCTTTGTCACGAGCTAACTCGGAAAGAAGTTCTGTCGCTTTTCGTTTTAGGGTAGTTACTAGTTCAGTTCTCATAATGTGATACTAAAGTAGCACTCTGCTTGAAGCAAGCACTAGTAAAGCTAACGCCTCGCATCAGCGGCGCGGCTCTGCCGCGTCCGACTGCATGCAATTGTTAGGCAGCCGTAGCGTTCCGTTTCCAACAAAACAGACCTGGCCTTTGATAGTTACGCTCAACCCGGAACCGCCTTGAACAGTTGCATACAGCTCGCTTGGTCGATTGAGGAACCGTCCTTGTAACAAAACAAGGCTCTCACCAGTTGAGGCCAGATTGTGTGTAACTAAATACACGGCGGCTGGCCCCGCCGCACTTCCAGTTGCGATATCTTCGACACTGCCATCATTATCCCAGGTACGTCCTTCAAGACTGCCTACTTGAAAGACATAGACAAATTTAGCACCAACCGTCTCAAGTAAAGCTTCAAAGTCTGGAACAACGATTTGGGTGTGCTCAAGGTTTGAACTGATCGGCACGATGAGATAAGGCAGTC
>Ga0102946_1000709_pt1 | contig 11608 bp, 4 predicted proteins | sample SalPon2A_A_D1_MG_FD_78209 | JGI IMG/M metagenome (GOLD analysis project Ga0102946, IMG submission 78209) | Soil microbial communities from South San Francisco under conditions of wetland restoration - Salt Pond MetaG R2A_A_D1_MG | ecosystem: Environmental > Terrestrial > Soil > Wetlands | place... | reverse complement strand
GCTTCCCGTATTCTCTGCTGATGCGGTTATCTTATCATCCGTATAATACGGAAATAGGGAGCTGTCTGAGTCTTTCCTTCCAGCTGATAAACCTCCAGTGCTCGAAATAAACATCCAATGATTAGAATCGCTAACAACACTCATAAAAAAAGGTCGCATAGCATCGTAATTCGCAATCTTATAATAGATTTCTCCTTGAAAAGGTATTAGCTCTCCCGTAATTTCTAAGTTATTGAACCGTGCAGGATTCTTCCCTATAAAAATTGGCTTTTTCGTCATTTCTTCCGTATGTGAGTCTATGTGATTAGTTGGTAAAAGATAGCTCGTATCATTCATTATTTGGCTGTTCAGATTGGTTCAAAAAAAGGTCGGCAATACTCCTCCGACCCTTTATAGACTATTCTAAAATAACTTATTGATAAACTCTTACATAATCTATTTCCATTGAAGATTCAGTAAAGGCAGGGTCTATGTCACCTCCTAAATTACCACCCATGGCCACATTAAAGATCAGGAAGAAATCCTTATCAAATGGAAAAGTGTCGTCGAAAGCAAACGTAAAATATTCAGTATCATCAACCAAAATCATTATTGTGTCTTCACGCCACTCTAATGTGTAGGTATGAAATTCTGAACTGATACCTGATACTGTTGTACTTTCACTAAAACTTCCTGGCACACCACCACCGGTATCCCAGTGTACTGTTGCCAATGCCATATCTTGATTATTGCCTACATGTTCTAAAATATCTATTTCACCAGATGCCGGCCATGACACCTCTGGGAAGTTGGCACCAAGCAACCATAGCGCAGGCCATGTACCTCCACCTTCTGGCATCTTAGCACGAATCTCAACACGACCGTTTGTAAATTCAAAAAGATCTTGTGTTTTAATTCGAGCAGATGTATAATCGCTACCCATAAAAGATTCCGCTTTTGCTGAAATTATCAAATTACCATTTTCAACAACCACATTGCTAGGATCATCGGTATAATATTGCGATTCGTTATTACCCCAGCCATTAGTTCCAGTACCAATATCATACGTCCAGTTTGATGGGTTTGGTGCTCCGTCTGTTTCAAATTCATCAGACCATACCAGATTATTATATTCCGATTCAAAACCACTTCCTGCTTCATAAGGATCTGTAGAACTTAATAATTGATACCAAGCAAAACCCCCATTATCATAGATGCTTCCTGCTTGAATAACTCTTACACGCATTAAATCATTATCAATCGTAATGATATCATATAACCCAGACCCAACAAACCAGCTCATAAAGCCGTCATCTGATATTTGAAAACTCGTACCTCTATACGGCTCGTTATTATACGTACCTTCTAGAGCTGCTTTTGAAGACGATGGTAAGAAGGAAACATTTTTTTGGCCTGTTAGACCTGGTATTACGGTACCATCTTGACATGCTTCAGGATCTAACCCTACAACATCAGCATAAGCACCTGGCACATAAGCCAAGCCCTCGGTTTGCTCAAAAGTCATCACACCATCAGTATCAATAGTGAATACAAACTTACTGCTATACATACACTCTTTTTCTGCATCAAATGGCTGTATACTATTCCACCATGCTTCATATGCAAATTCACCACTGCCATAATCATCTTCAACTGGTCCTAATCCGGCATGTAATGGAAGATTAGCTGCCCAATACCATGTTTTAGAGTAAACTTGGTCAAGTACCAATATTTCATTCCCTTCGGAATCTGTTGACAATGGTGCACCTGTTAAGAACGATTTCGCTTCGGCGTCATTAAAGGCACTAAATACATCAATCTCTACAGTAGTTGAAGTTGTAACACCTCCTGTTCCCGACGCAATTACGGTTACTAAATAAGTGTTTAAACCCGGATTAAAGAATCCATGCGTTATATCACCGTTTGGTGCCACACTCACGGAAGTGTTATCTCCAAAATTATAGCGAAAGGTAATAGCGTCATCTGCAGATGCATAAAAATTTACTAATCCTGAACCATCTCCATTAGGATTATCGGCGTCGACTCCGGCTATCTCATAACTTAAGGTTAGGTTAGATGGTGCGACTACATCTCCAAAATCTTTATCATCATCTTGGCAACCAAATAGGAGTATGATCGAAAAAAAGGCTAATGTGCTTTTAAAAATATTTTTCATAGTAATTTGTATTATTAATTCGTCAATTCAAATTCATCAAAGTAATAAAGGGAATCATCTCCTGCATTACCAAAGTCAAAAAATATAACAACTCTAACATAATCGGCCTCCGGTGCTTCACTAAAGTCGTATACCAGTTCTTCCCAACTATTTGTAACCGTTGGATTTAAATCTACTTCATGCGTTATACTTGCATCTGCATTTTCAAGTTTTAATTTAACAACACCGTTATTTGGTGACCACGTTTTTACACTGATTTTACTGTAAGAATTTAAATCTAGCGGACTACCAACTTCAAAGAATGTTCCTGCCCAAACTTGAGACCCACTAGTTTTGGTTAACTGTGCTACATTTGATGTTGTATTAATACCAGAGGCATCCGGGTTAGGAATTACTTCGGTGGCTGCAATATCTCCAAAAACTGTAAATGCAGGTGGCGTTCCTTCAAAATTTTCAAAAGGTAATGAAGCAGATCCTCCATCGTTATTTACTAATTCAATATCATCAAAATAATATAGCGAACCATCTCCGGCATTTCCAAAGTCAAAGAAAATTACAATTCTAACATAATCAGCAATAGGTGCTTCACTAAAATCGTATAGCAAATTCTCCCATGCATTCGTTGTTGTAGTATTTAAATCAACTTCATGAGTTATACTCGCATCTGCGTTCTCTAATTTTAATTTTACCACCCCATTATTTGGTGACCATGTCTTAACATTAATCTTATTGTAATTCATTAGATCTAAAGGTGTACCCACTTCAAAAAATGTGCCTGCCCAAACTTGTGAACCACTTGTCTTAGTTAATTGTGCAACATTATTACTTAAATTTATACCAGATGCATCTGGATTAGGAATTACCTCTGTAGGTGCAATATCTCCAAAAACTGTAAATGATGGTGGTGTTCCTTCAAAATCTTCTATCATAGAAGTGATTGTTCCTGACGGTTGCTTATAGAAGTATATATTATCTATAAAAACAGTACCTTCAGCCCAAGGTATCCCAACAAATTTTAACTGAAATATTTCGGTGACAGTTAATCCTTGGTCTATATAATCGGAGATCGGAATATCGATACTCGTCCAGCTTACTGGATTTAGAGGTGTAGTTACAGGTGCTTCAGTGACAGTACCAGACGCATTATTTATCAATGACGTTTCTAAATCCGTTACATCTTCGGCAGTCCATACATCTAAATGTAAAAACTCCATTTCGGATACATCTACTGTCACACCTTCGGCAAGTGCAATCCCTTGATAGCTAATGTTGATGTATTGCAACATATCATCTCCGTCAAGGTTAAACAAAGCCCATGAACTTCCTTGACCACCTTGTCCCCAATCTGGAAAATAATCAGTCCCAGGCACATCGTTGTATGCCGCACTAAAAATAGATATAACATCATCTTCCGCTCGAGAAGGAGGGGTAGGTGCAGAAGCTAAAGGTGTTTCTATTGCGGTGACTTCAAAATCTTCAACATACTGAGTGGTTTCAATAGCAGCACCCATAACAGTAACAGAAATTGTGTAAGTTCCCGCCTCTTCATAGACATGAGATATGGTATCGCCAATATTAGCAGATAGTACTGGACCATTTTCATCCTCTCCAAAGTCCACTTCATACATAATGGCGAACTCGGCATTAACCGTCACATTTACTTGCTTTGAGACGGCTGGATCGTTTTCAATAAGTACTTCTAAATTCTGAGGTGGCTGAAACGACACACTTAGTGGTTGCGTATGCTCCGTTGTCTTGCCATTAATACCTGTAGCTACTAGTCTCACTTCGTAATTGCCTTCGTCATATAGGTTGTCTGCACTTTCGCCAGGGTTTAAAACTACCGAGCCCGATCCATCACCAAAGAATAATTCAAACTGCGTTGCCCCTTCACCGCTCGGTACCATTGTAACCAAGCCAGTATTGTCTTGAGTTACATCATAAGTAACCAATAAATTTGAGGGTGCTGGCGCTTCGTTAATAAACGATAAGCTTCTTTCGTCATCCGAACAACCAACGAAGGAAATAATCATTAAACCTAATAATATGTTCTTAAATTTTTTCATAGTATTTTTTTTTAATATCCAGGATTTTGTTCCCATTGGTTTCCTGCTAATTGTATTTCAATAGATGGTATAGGAAACAATTCATGCTTTCCTGTTTGAAAGCCTTGTATAGCAGTTGCCGCTCTACCTGTTCTAACCAAATCGAAGAAATGGTGGCCTTCTCCAACCAATTCTACACGTCTCTCTTGATAAATGGCATCTGTTAAAGCTGATCCAGTAGCAATTACATCTTCCAATCCTGCTCTGTTACGAACCATATTAAGATACATTTGTGCTCTACCATCATCTATTCCTCCTCTATTTAAAGCCTCTGCTGCCATGAGCAGCACATCAGCGTAACGTATAGCTCTATAATTATTTGGATTTGTAAGATTAGCATCTCCAATATTCGAATCGCCTTGTCTTGCGATGTATTTTCTGTTGAAATACCCTGTATGCTCAAAACCCGTACTATATGTAGCGCCTGTACTAGCCGCCCATGCTTCTATGTCTAATATAGCTACATCACGTCTTATGTCTCCATCTTCAAATGCGTCATAGGTTGCTTGTGTTGGTACGTTAAAACTAAATCCTGATTCAAAAACAGGCCCTGAATAATTTCTAATACCATTAAATCCTACTGCAACATTTCCTTCACTACATTGTAAACAATCAAAACCTGCACCTTCAAGATCTGTATACTGTACTTCGAAAACAGATTCTATATTATTCTCGTTATCGTTTTCGAACATATTGGTATAATCGGCCAATAATGCATATGGACCACTATTAATTAAATTGTCTAGAACTGCAGCTGATTCTCCAAATTTATCTTGAAACAAATATACTTTGCCAAGAAGTGCTTGTGCTGCTCCTTTTGTAATCCTACCAGCTTGTGCTTGTACATAAGGTAAATTATTTGCGGCATACTGTAAGTCTTCTTCTATCTGCGAATAAACCTCAGCTTTAGGTGTTCTTGGAATATCGAATTGATCTCCAAATTCAATACGTGTATCTACTGCCAGAGGCACATCACCAAACCATTTTACCAATTCAAAATAATAATAGGCTCTTAAAAATCGTGTCTGTGCTATTACAGCCTCTTTACCTTCAAAGTCTGTTTTGTCCTGAAATTCCATAATGTAATTGGCACGGTTTACACCACCATACATCCAACTCCAAATATCTCTTAACTGTTGGTTCACTGGTGTGTGTCTCATATCGTCTATTTCCTGTATGCCAGGTACATCGATAGCACTTTCACCACCTGCCAGTGTATTATTAGAGGCTATTTCACCTAACATAACATTAAGATAGGTGCTCTGTAAAGGGTCGTAGGCTGCAATAAGTGCATTTTGATAATCTTCTTCAGAATTGAAAAAGTCGTTTGCATTTTCTTCCTGTGGATCCAGATCTACAAAATCATCACTACATGAGAAGCCTATGATAAGTACTAATAATATGTATTTTAATTTTCTGTTTTTCATAGCGATCTAAAATTTTAAATTAACTCCTAAAATGAACATCCGTGGGCTTGGGTAAAAGCATAATCAATACCACCCCCAATAGGTTCGCCTGTTGATGCTGTCGGGTCATATCCTTGATATTCAGTTAAGGTAAACAAGTTATTAGCTGAGACATAAACTCTTAATTTGGTTAATTTTGAATTTCCTAACACTTTGTCACCAAAACTATAACCGAGCTGCACATTTTGTAATCTTATAAAAGAACCATCTTCTACATAAAAGTCTGAGAATAAACTGTTAGAATTTGCTCCAGAGGTTACACGTGGGAATGTATTGCTTGTACCCTCTCCTGTCCAACGATCAAGATAATAAACAGAACGGTTAGTTAAGGGTTGGTTACGTTCGTAATTTCTAACTATATCGTTGCCTAAAGAAGCAAATGCATAAGCAACAAAATCAAACCCTTTGTAATCAAGACTAATATTTAATCCCATTGTTGCGTCAGGTAACGGATTGCCAATATCGGTTTTATCGTTATCATCAATTACGCCGTCATTATTAATATCTACAAATCTTAAATCACCAGGTTGTACCATTTCATTTATGGTCGGATACGCATCAACTTCGGCTTGATTTTGGAAAATACCATCCGTAACGAAGCCTCTAAAATATCCTAGAGGGAATCCAGCTTCCATTCTAGCTGGCGGATCTTGACCGACTCCAAATGCACCTCCTGGAATGAAATCGCCTTGACCACTAACTTCTAAAACTTCATTATCTAAGGTGGTAACATTATATCTTAAGCTAAATCCAAAATCTTCTCCAATGGAATCAGAATAGCCTACCGAGAATTCAAATCCTTTATTCTCCACTGTACCTGCATTAACAACTGGGGGACCAGAACCAGGTGCTTCCGTACCTAACAAACCGGACACCTGAGGTATCACTAATAAATCTTCTGTTCTTCTTTTAAAATAATCAGCGGTGATATCTAGCTTATTATCTACCAACCTTGCATCTACCCCTATATCGAATGATTTTTGTTCCTCCCAGCGAATTTCTGGGTTGCCGACAGCACCTAAAGCAGTTCCGTTAACCAACATATTATTAAAAACGTAGGTGCCCTCACCACTTAAAGTTGAAGCATATCGAAAGTCTGGTATTCTGTCATTTCCTAAAATACCGTAAGACGCTCTTAATTTTAAGAAATTAATAAAGTTAGAGTCCACTAAAAAATCTTCGTTGGATAATATCCAGCCAACAGACCCGGATGGAAACCAACCAAATTTGTTTTCTGGTCCAAATTTACTTGATCCATCACGCCGAACAACACCTGAAAAAAGATATTTGCCTTTGTAATCATATTGTACTCTAGCGAAATAAGAGAGCAATCGCTGTTTAAATCGTGGATCGCCATTAGGTCTATTCGCATTAATGCTCATAACATCATTGGCGTTTTCAATACTAGCATTTTCAATGGAATTGCCAGGTATATCAAAACCAATATTCCCTGTAAAAACCCCAGAAGTCTCAATAGTCTGCATTCCTAATAAAATAGTTAAATTGTGAATATCGTTAAAACTCCTTTTATATGTTATGTTAGCATCAAAGGTATAATCTCTAAAGTAATTAAGAGTTTCAACAACTTCACTACGATCTCTATTAAAAACCTTACCACTGCCATAAAATGCAATAGGATTAAATGTTTTATTTTTAACTTCAGAATAGTTAAATTGAAAATTTGTTTGTGCAGTAAAGTGTTCTAAAAAATCATAGGTAAGCCCACCCACGCCACTTATTTTATCTACTTTAGTTCTATTATAGGTATTTTCAATTTGTGCTACAGGATTTATAACTTCATTACCAAGCCCTTCTGCAAGGGTATAACCTCCATTTGGTTTAAAAACACTGAAAGTTGGTGCCATATTAAGAGCATTAAAAAGCACGGATCCTAAACCGTTTTCGTTGAATGCGCGACGGTTGGTATGTGTGTATATAATACCAGCGTTGACTTTTAAATTTTCTAAAATATCATAACTGTAATTCCCTCTTTTGGTAAAACGTGTAAAGTTAGACTTATTGCCACCCACAATACCATCCTGCGTTAAGAATGAACTGCCATAGGCGTATGTAGACTTTTCTGTTCCGCCTTTTAATGTAATGTTGTTCTCAAAAATAGGTGCATTTTCAAATACCTCATCCTGCCAGTCGGTGCCTTGACCCAGCCCAGAAACATCAGGAAATGGTGCGGATTCTCCATTGGCCGCAAAAGCTTCATTGACTAATAGGGCATATTCGGTTGCGTTTAGAACGGGTATTTTTCGTGTCGTTTGTTGAATTCCACCATATGCTGAATACTCAAAAGTAAGCGGCATATTTTTACGGCCTGACTTAGTCGTAATCAAAATAACACCATTGGCCGCTCTTACACCATATATACCAGCCGTAGCATCCTTCAATACATTCATGCTTTCAATATCGTTAGGATTTAGTACGCTTAAATCTTCAATTATATTACCATCAACTAAAATTAATGGCCTACTATCACCATTAGTGGCAATACCCCTAATGCTGATTGTTGACGCACTTCCTGGTGCACCTGAATTCGTATTAACTTGAACACCCGCTACTTGACCTTGAAGAGCTTGTTCTACACGCACAGGATTCAATTCTTCAATAGTTTCACTTGACACAATACTTACGGCACCGGTTATTTCCTTTTTGCGCTGCGTACCAAAACCAATTACCACAACTTCATCAAGTTGCGCAACGTCGGTTACCAGAACCACGTCTAAATTGGAAGCATCATTTACTACAATTTCTTGGGTAACAAATCCAATGTAGCTAAACACAAGTGTTGAACCTGGGGCTACATCAGTGATAGTATAATTACCATCAAAATCTGACGACGCACCATTGGTTGTTCCTTTAACTATAACATTTGCTCCAGGAATAGGGAATCCGTCTTCCTCAGCAGTTATGACCCCACTGATTTCCATATTTTGCGCCATGGTTGTTGACATAACAAAAGTTGCGAATACAGTTAACAAGTAATATTTCATATTATCGAATTTTGATATATGCTAAAACTATTAAATTAGATCTATGAAAAACAGTAATGATGCACTACAAAAAATATACATTAATAAAAAAGCACTGTTAATATTGTCATTTTCTCAAAAAACAGCTATGATAATTGATTATTTCATATTATAAAAAATAACAATCTTTGTGAAGATTCCAGACTAAAAAATGTTAATGTTGTGGTTATGTTGAGGTAAAGTACGACCTGAAATGTTTATGTAGTGGTGTTAGATTTCTAAAATATAATTTGTTAAGCTCGATTCGTGTGGTAAATTCATTTTTTTTCTTAATCTATAACGCTTTACTTCCACACTTCTAGGAGAAATATTTAATAATGGAGCAATTTCCTTAGATGATAGGTTTAAGCGTAAATATGCACAAAGCCGAAGATCATTTGGAGTTAAGCTTGAGTGCTTATCCTTTACTTTTTTAAGGAAATCTTTATCTGCGTTGTTAAAAGCTTCCTCAAAAAGTTTCCAATCATCGGTATTATTTAAGTTTCTATCTATTATTTTAATAACCGGTTTGAGCTTTTGATTTTCGTCAACTTTAAGAAGTTCTTGTTTAATACTATTTAAAAATTCGTTCTTTTTAATCAAGCTCATCGTTGAAACTGCTAATTCTCTATTTTTGTTTTCTATATCCTGTTCAAGGCTCTCATTTTTAAAGCTCATAAGCTGTTGTTCATTCTCCAGCTCTTTTAAATCTAACTCACGCTGTTTCGCCTTAATTAGCTTACGCTGCTGTTTTTCATAATATCGTCTATAATTATTGTGCATAAAAAGAGAAAACAGTAAAATCAGCACACCATAGGTAATAAGTGCCAAATTAGATAAATACCATGGTCTTGCAATTGTAAATCTATAGGTAGCGTTATCTGTAATTGCATTATCACCTATTCTAGCGCGAACATTGAAAACATAATCTCCAAAAGGTAAATTACTAAAGGTACTAGCAGACAATTTAGACCATTCGCTCCATTCCTCATATAATCCTGAAAGGTGATATTGATACTCCGCTTTAACGAACTTATCGAATTCTGGAATACTGTACTTAAATTCAATATTATTATAATTAAAAGTAAGTTCTCCAATACTATTTTTGTCTAATTGAATACTTTGATTCTTTAAATTCCTACTGGCAATGGCATCAAACCTCAAAGAATAAGATCGGTTAATAAATTCGTTTAAGTTCAAGGTTATATAACCTGAAGACGTTCCGAATAAATATTCATCATCTTGCAGATGCAATACATTTTCATAACCCGTAACTCCACTTCTCAATGAGCTTGGTATATGCAGTTTTGTTATTTTTGGTTTATCACTTAATTTCCCAGGGCTCAAAAAGCTAATACTTTGGTCTGAAAACATCCATAGTCTTTCTGGATTTGATGTATAAACAAGTTTGCCAGACACATAGCCATCAGTCAGCAAACCACTTAATAAGGTATCTCTTTTAAAATTGTTCACCTCTCTATTAAATTTATAAATCCCTTCTTTAGAGGAATAAAGGACATCATTATTATATTTGACTAAGCCTGAATGCAGGCTTTTATTTACAGAGTCCTTTTTTGTGTTTATAACTCTAGAAAAGCTAGAATCAACCAATACTTTGAATACACCCTTATACTCATGACTTACAATTATTTCGTTTTCGGATAAGAATTCATAATAACGAGATGATATATCAAATCCCTCTATCTTATTTTTAAATACCCATTGATTATTTTGAAACTCTAGAACACTAAGCCCATTATAATGCCCTTGAAGTAAATAATTGTTCGTATTCATCATACGGTTTATATTCCAAGTGCCCTGAATATCCGAAATTTTGGTTGCCCCTTGATCGTTAATTACAAAAGTTCCTGAATTATGCCCACAGAGTAACCTATCATTATAATTAACCAAACACCATACTTGTCCACTTGTGCCTTCAACAAATTTAAAATTATCTTCTTCCTCTAATGTTTTATAAAACAGCCCTTGATTTGTACCTAAATATAGCTTATCATTAAATGTTGCAGATGCATAAACAGTGCCTAAATTGTCGTTTCGATCATTATACACTTTAATTGGCGATTTCATATTAATACAGTCAATACCATTGTCTAGCCCCAACCATATATTTTGATAACTATCCTCAAAGAGCGATAAGACTGTATTATTGTTGAGACCGTTATTTTTATTGATTTCATAATTAATAATCCCGTCTTTGGTCATATGAATAAGCCCATGAGATACAGTCCCGAAAGCAAAACTACCGTCATTTAACTTTATACTATTATAAACATTAGCTCTTGAAAGAACAAAATCGCCTGGAATATTCCATTTCCTTAAATTGGAGTCATTTAAAACAAATATTCCTGCCTCTTGTGTCTGAATTAACAATAAATTGTTATGATCAAACATATTTATTACAATATTATCTCGTACTATTTCATGATCAGAAACCAAAACGGCTTTTCCATTTTTAATCTCGAACAACCCCTGATTAGCTCTGTGAAAATATATTTGATCATTGACTGTAAAGATTTTTGTAATCCGGGTTATCGCATCGATGGTCCTGAACGTAGTTTTCTCGATATCAAAAATGTAAATCCTATCAAGTGATTGAAATAAAACGAAATTATCTAGAGCTATAATACCCCAAAATTCTTCGTCTTCTATTAGTTCATTTTTTATTTGTTGTGATAATGATGTGTAAATTAAATTGTCGAATCTATCTTTTTCCCAATAACCAAATTCCATATAACAACCTGAATAAATTCGGTTTCCAACGGCTTTAACCGACCTTACAATTGATTCGTTAGGAGAAGAATATAAATTCCATCGTGCTCCATTAAATTCAAGAAGCCCTTT
>Ga0102946_1000708_pt1 | contig 11611 bp, 7 predicted proteins | sample SalPon2A_A_D1_MG_FD_78209 | JGI IMG/M metagenome (GOLD analysis project Ga0102946, IMG submission 78209) | Soil microbial communities from South San Francisco under conditions of wetland restoration - Salt Pond MetaG R2A_A_D1_MG | ecosystem: Environmental > Terrestrial > Soil > Wetlands | place... | reverse complement strand
TCTCCGAGGGTTGGAGAGCTTGCAAAGTTGCGAGATCCCTGGCTCTCCCAGGTTTCGTGGGCCTCGGGGCAAGTGGTGAGATCCCCCGGCTCTCCGAGGGTTCGCGTCCCGTGTCGCCCAAGTGTCGGTATCCCCCGGATATCAAATGGCCCCCAACTCGTCCGCCGGCTGATTCCCCTCGCCCTTGGGCGAGGGAACGCGATGGAGTCCAGCGGCCACCTGCTCTGCGCTTTCGCGCATCGATCAGCGGCCTCGACAGGCCGCACACAGGCCGCGACAGGTCGCAGAATGGGGGTGAGAGCGCCCAATCTGGTGAGAGCTGTTGTCGGCCAGAGTCGGGTGAATTCCGCCTCGAAGGTGGCACTGGGCGGCATTTGGCGTCACAGGCCACCACCGGCCGGAACCGAGCTGATCGAACTTGAAAACCGTCGTGCGGGTTTCCCCGTACCGTGGGTTCGAATCCCACACCCTCCGCCATTTCCCCTGCTCGGAGCAGGTTTTACGACTCCATCTGTGCGTCGAACCGGCTGCCTCGGCATTCCCGATTTCGCTCCGCAGGCCGCACGAGGCTCGGGCGTTGCACTCCCAGAGCTTCAGGCTGGACGGGAAACGACGTGCCGGCACATCGGTTCTGGTGTCTGGACACGGCTGCCAGGGGCATCCCCGAGCGCCCAGGGGTCCGTGTCGACCTCCCAGGGCTTCAAGATCCCGCAACGCCGAGGCGTGACGTCCGAGGAGCCAGCCTCGGTGATCGCTGCCGCCTGACCCATCGGGCGGTCTCTGGTCACGACCGTGACCATGCTGGCTGACGAAGAGTCGCCGTCCCGCTTGCTCGAAGCCTGCACACGGCGCGGCATCGCGTTTCTGCGCGACGGGAGAGGCGCACACGTACGCTGGGATTCGGGCTCGCGATCCGATCCGTCGTGCCGAGATCGCCGACCGCGACGTCGAGGCCCGTGCTGCCGCGAGGGAGGTGCCACCCTGACCGTCGCCCGACCCCGTGACCTCGACGCCGCGCTGGCCGCGCTCGCCGAGCACCCGGACGCCGACCTGCTCGCTGGGGGCACCGACCTGGTGGTCGAGGTCAACCTCGGACACCGCCGTCCCAGCGGTGTCGTCGCTCTGCGCCGGGTGGGCGAGCTGCAAGGTGCGGAGATCACCGATGACATGGTGGACCTGGGCGCCGGTGTGACCTACGCCCAGGTCGAGGCCGACCTCGCCGACGTCACCCCGGGACTGGCGATGGCGTCCCGCACGGTGGGCTCGCCCCAGATCCGCAACGTCGGGACCATCGGTGGCAACCTCGGGACTGCCAGCCCTGCCGGCGACGCCCTGCCGTGGCTGGTGGCGCTGGACGCCCAGGTCGTGCTCGCGGGCCCGGACGGGTCGCGATCGCTCCCGGTGGCCGACTTCCTGGTCGGGGTCAAGGAGACCGCCCGGCGCCCTGACGAGATCATCCACCGGATCCGGGCGCCCCGGGTGCCGGGTCCCCAGCACGTCGCCAAGGTCGGTCCGCGCAACGCGATGGCGATCGCGGTCGCGAGCGTCGCGATGGTGGTGGACACCGCCGCCCGCCGCGTCCGGGTCGCGATGGGTTCGGTCGGCCCGACCCCCGTGCGACCGCTCGCGGCCGAGGAGGCGGTGTCGTCCGCCGTCGACTGGGATGCCCTGACCTGTCCGGCGGACGCCGTGGACGCCTTCGGGGCGGCCTGTGCCGCGGCTGCCCGGCCGATCACCGACCATCGCAGCACGGCCGAGTACCGGCGCCACGCCGCCGGGGTGCTGGCCGCCAGGACCCTTCGGAGGTGCCTGTCCGAATGAGCAGCGAGATCCTGCCCACCACCGAGCCCGAGGCCGAGCCGTACCGGCTGCAGGTCAACGGCCGCGAGCACACCGTCGCGTCCAGTTGGCTCGGGGAGAGCCTGCTGTACGTGCTGCGCGAGCGTCTTGGCCACCCGGGGACCAAGAACGCCTGCGACCAGGGGGAGTGCGGCTCCTGCACCGTGCTCATGGACGGCCGCGTGGTCTGTGCCTGCTGCCTGCTGGCGGCCGACGCCGTCGATGCCGACATCCGCACGGTCGAGGGCCTCGGGCGAGGCGAGGGCCCGGACGCCGAGGTCGACGACGTCCAACGGGCCTTCCTCGACGCCGGAGCCGTCCAGTGCGGCTTCTGCACGCCCGGTCTGGTGGTCGCCGTCCACGACCTGCTGGACCACCGCCCCGAGGAGGTTGCCCTCGGGGTCCGCGAGGCGCTCAGCGGGAACCTCTGCCGCTGCACCGTGTACGGGCGTGTCCTGGCGGCGGTCGCCCGCGTTCGCGACGAACGCCGGGAGGGTCGGGGAGGGGGCTTGGCGGATGGTGGTCCAGGCGGGCAGCAGGGCGGGGTGGAGACGTGAGCACCACCACGCCGCCGGGTGCCCCGACCACCACCACGACCGGCACGCCGGGCGTCCTGGGTGACAGCGCCGACCGGCCGGACGGGGTGGCCAAGGTCACCGGCAACTTCGCGTTCTCTTCCGACCTCCATCTCGAGGGCCGGCTGTGGGGCCGCACCCTCCGCAGCCCGCACGCCGCGGCCCGGATCCGGTCCATCGACACGTCGAGGGCGACCGCGATGGCGGGTGTGCACGCCGTGGTGCTGGCCGAGGACGTGCCCGGCTCGCCCACCTTCGGCATGGAGCACCGCGACCAGCCCGTGTTCGCGAGCGAGGTCATCCGCCATCACGGCGAGGCGGTCGCGGCGGTTGCGGCCGAGCACCCCGAACTGGCCCTGCGGGCCGCCCGCGCCATCGAGGTCGACTACGAGGTGCTGGAGCCCCTGGTCGACAGTGAGGCGGCCATCACGGCCGACCCCATCCATCCGGACGGGAACGTCTTCCGCCACATCGCGCTGCGCCACGGCGACCCGGACGGCGTGACCGGCGATGTCGTGGTCGAGGGCTCCTACGAGGTGGCCATGCAGGACCAGGCCTTCCTCGGACCCGAATCGGGACTCGCCGTCCCCGACGGCGAGGGCGGCATCGACCTGTACATCTCGACCCAGTGGCTGCACGTCGACCGCGATCAGGTCGCGGCGTGCCTCGACCTCGCCCCCGACAAGGTGCGGTTGTCCCTGGCGGGCGTCGGGGGCGCCTTCGGGGGACGGGAGGACGTCAGCCTCCAGGTGCACGTGTGCCTGCTGGCGATGGTCACCGGTCGGCCCGTCAAGATGCTGTACTCCCGTGAGGAGAGCTTCCACGGCCACGTGCACCGCCACCCCGCCAGGCTGTGGTACCGCCACCACGCCACCTCCGACGGTGACCTCGTCAAGGTGGAGGCGCGCATCGTGCTGGACGGCGGCGCCTATGCCTCGTCGTCGGCGGCCGTCATCGCCAACGCCACCTGCTTCGCCGCTGGGCCCTATCGCGTCCCCAACGCCGCGATCGATGGCTGGGCGGTGCGCACCAACAACCCGCCGTGCGGAGCCATGCGGGGGTTCGGTGCCGTCCAGACCTGCTTCGCGCATGAGGCCCAGATGGACCGGCTCGCGGCGGCCCTGGACATGGATCCGGTCGAGTTGCGGCTGCGGAACGCCCTGGCGACGGGGGACCGGATCGTGACCGGCCAGGTGATCACCGGTACGGCGCCGGTGCGCGAGGTCATCGAGGCGGCGACATCCCACCCGCTGCCTGACGCGGGTCCCGACGATCCCCGGGTGTTGCCGGGCGGGACGGGCCTGACGGCACGACCTGGCGACGTCGTCCGGGGGACCGGGTTCGCCGTGGGCTACAAGAACCTGATGTTCTCCGAGGGCTTCGACGACTACTCGACGGCGGGCGTGCGGCTCGAACGCGGTCTGGACGGGGAGCCCGTCGCGACGGTGCGGTGCGCGGCCGCCGAGGTCGGCCAGGGGTTCCACACCCTGGCCTTGCAGGTCGTGCGCAGCGAACTGGGCATCGAGCGGGCGGTGCTCGGCCCCACCGACACCTCGATCGGGTCGGCCGGGTCCACCAGCGCGTCGCGCCAGACCTGGATGAGCGGCGGCGCGGTCCAGGCTGCGTGCCAGGCGGTCAAGCGCCGGTTGCTCGTGCGCGCCTCGGAACGACTGGGCGTCGCGGTCGACGGGACCCGTCGCGAGCTCGTGGCGCTCCGGGACGGCGCCGTCGTCGAGGTGGACGGGGACGGCCGCGTGCCCTTGGCCGACCTGCTCGACACGCCGATCGACGAGGTGCACGAGTACCACCACCCGCCGACCGAGCCACTGGACGAGCACGGGCAGGGCAACGCGCACGTGTCGTTCGCCTTCGCCGCGCACCGCGCCACCGTCGACGTCGACCCGGAGCTCGGACTGGTGCGGGTCGTGCAGGTCGCCACCGGCCAGGACATCGGCCGCGCCCTGAACCCCCGCGCGCTGATCGGGCAGGTCGAGGGCGGCATCGCCCAGGGCGTCGGCCTGGCCGTCATGGAGGAGATGGTGGTCGAGGACGGCCTTGTGCGCAACCCGTCGTTCACCGACTACCTCATCCCCACGACGCTGGACATGCCCGAGGTCGTGGCGTCCTTCGTCGAGCAGCCCGAGCCGGGCGCGCCCTTCGGTGCCAAGGGCGTCGGCGAGCCGCCGACGATCTCGTCGACGCCAGCCGTCGTCGCGGCCATGCGCGCTGCGACGGGTGCTGCGCTGACCCGGGTCCCGGTCCGGCCCGGCGACGTGGTCGGCGAGGACGGCGGGGTCGCCGACCCGGCTGCCGGTCCAGGAGCCCGGTGACCGCGTGGTGCCTGCTGCCCGGCCAAGTCACCTCCCTCGCCCGACCGAACACCGCGGCAGTGCCTGACCGGGGGCGCTTGGCCGGGCGGGGCCCGGCACGTCGAGCATCGAACAGGTCGAGCTGCTCAACCAGCAACGCTGGCGCACCGGCCTCGAGCTGTTGGGGCCCACCTCATTCCAGCCCTGACGTTGGCCATCTTGTCAATACGAGGAGCTGCGTCAGAAGGTGTAGCCAACCTTGGGCTCGTCGTCGCCCTCGACGTTCTTGCGCGAGTCTTGCGCCACGGGGGCACGGTGGCATGCAAGGAACGAGAGCGCGTGACTCCACGGATCGTGCTTCCGAGACCCAGCAAGGAGACGGATGTGAGACACCGTGTGCCGGCCGTCGCCCGACACTCGAAGGCCGCCCGGGTCGCCGCGCTGTTGTCGGCGTTGGCGCTGGCGACGGTGGCGTGTGGCGGTGGGAGTGACACTGCGGACGGCAGCGCCGATGGGCAGGTCAATGTCGCCGACGATGCTGCGTCGCTCGACGATGATTCAAGCGACGACGACAGTGAATCGGTCGATGACAACAGCACTGACGATGTGGGGCTGCTGTTCTCCGCCGAGCCTGTTCGCTTCTTCGAACTCGATTGGCACATCACCGATGTTCGCCGTCAGCCAGACGACCCACAAGACAACGGTGAGGACCTCGATCCAGGCGAAGACTTCATCCATGTGGACTTGGAGGCAACGAACCCGCTTCCGTCGACGGGTCTCGGCATTCCGCGACAGTGGGTGTCGCTGGTGGACGCTGACGGCAACGATGTCGCCGACGCGGAAGGCAATGAGCAGATGGTCGCTCGATACGACTCGTTCGAGCCGCCCGACCCCCAACGCATGACATCAAGTTTCGGTGCCCCACCCGGCGGCACTCAACAGGTCACTGCGGTGTTCTCGGTGCCGGCCGACTACGTGTTCGATGGTGGTTGGGTCAAGATCGAGCAGCCTGGGTACGTGCCCGCAGCGCTTGGTGGGCCAACGACCGTGGACGAGGCTGCGCGACTCCCCGTCGGCATCGCAGATCCAGTCTTTGACGGTCCGATGGCCTTGGATGAAGCGCGAATCGAGATCATTGACGCTTGGGTCTCACGAGAGATCGGGACCGACAACGACGGCGAGATGCTGAACCCCTCTCCGTACAGCAACCCAAGTCGCCGTCCCGAGGTGGGGCACGCTCACCTCATCGTCCACTTCGAGGTGACCTGCCGCTCCACGGGCATCAACGTTGGAGGATGCGACCTCGCTGCGGGACACGTCGTCGCCGACGGCGACCCACTCCCGGGCTCGCTGAGCGGACCAACTCTTGCGGGCTACGAGGGGACGACACCAATGTGGGCCGCGTATCCAATACCACTCGACACCACGTCGGCGGTTGTTCAGATCAGTGGAGCTCCGTCCATGAACCCTGACGCAACCACCGCGTTCGAGATCACGGATCTCTCAGCTCTGCAATCGCTTTCGACACCGCGGGACTGAGCATCGCCAAGTGCGTGCCCCGTATCCACCTTTGAACGCGGCAACTCGGTCGAGGACAGTGGGTCCTCCAGCAGCTGGGTGGCTCGACACCCCCAGTCTTGCGGAGTGCCTGTGTCCTCCCCCGCAACCTCCGCCGACGGCTCACCCCCGCCAACTTCCGAAGCGCCCCGAACCCATGAGCGCAGGGTCGATTCCTGCCGGGGGCACCAAAGTGGAACTGGTCCGGGGCTCGGAGGTGGAAGCTGGACCGCGCCGCCCGCCGGGGATCCATCGAGCACCACGAGGGCGCAGGTGCCGAGGGGGGAAAGGGGGCCATGGTGTTGTCTCAGAGGCCGTGACCAGCCAGGACGGGCAACCCGGCGCGCACGCTCGATCGGGCCTCCTCGGCCGATCCGGCGGTGACGGCGAGCTGCGCCAACTCGCGACACCGTGCCATGTCGGTGTCGCGAAGCACCAGCGCCACCGGAGCCAGGGCGGCCGGAGCCATCGACAGGCTCGTCACCCCCAGGCCGGCCAGCACCACGGCCAGCGCCGGATCGGATGCTGCCTCCCCGCACACGCCCACCGGCTTCCCGCACGCGCGTCCCGCCGTCGCGACGGCCTCGACGAGCGCCAGGACGGCTGGCTGCCACGGATCGTTCAGGCCCGCGACGGCGCCCGCCATGCGGTCGGCGGCCATGGTGTACTGGCTGAGGTCGTTGGTCCCGATGCTCAGAAACTCGACGTGGTCCAGGAGGTGCTCGGCCGACAACGCGGCGGCGGGAGTCTCGACCATCAGGCCGGCGACCAGGCCATGGGCGGCACAGGCCGCCGCGAACATCGCTGCCTCGGCCGGTGTGGCCACCATCGGTGCCATCACCCGCAGTTGCGCATCGGTTGTCGACGCTGCCGCCGCCACAGCGGCCAGTTGGCGGTCGAGCACACCGGGATGCTGCCACGCCGTGCGCAGTCCACGAACCCCCAGCGCCGGATTTGGTTCGGGGCCATCGTCCAGGAACGGCAGCGGCTTGTCGGAACCGGCGTCCAGCGTGCGCACGACCACGGTGGCGCCGGAGAACGGCTCGATCAGGGCCCGGTAGGCCGTCACCTGTTCGTCGTGGTCAGGCTCCGACCGCCGTTCCAGGAACAGGAACTCGGTGCGCAGCAGGCCGATCCCCTGGGCGCGAGCCGACCGTGCGCCGCGAACGTCGTCGATGCCGCCCACGTTGGCCAGCAGCGACACGCGGCTGCCGTCAGACGTCCGGCCCCGCCCGTCGAAGTCCGGGACCGGCGTCGGTGAGCGAGCCGTGGAGCCACCGTCGTCCTGCGGGGGGTCAACCTGCAACCTGGCGGCCGTGCCGTCCACCAGCACGTTCTGCCCGTCCGTCAGCCCGTCGACCGCTGCACCCACGACCACCGCGGGGATGCCCAGGCGGCGCGCGATGATGGCGGTGTGTGACGTCGGACCGCCGTCACGAACGACGAGCGCCACGCAGTTCGACCCGGCCAGGGTCGCCGTGTCGGCCGGTGCGAGGTCGTCAGCGACGAGCACGAACGGATCGCTGCGGGTCGGCACGCCAGGCATGGGCAGGTCGAGCAGGCGCGTGACGATCCGGTTGCGGACATCCTCGACGTCGAGCTGCCGTTCGGCCAGGTACCCACCAGCCTCGGCGAAGGCCTCCACGACCTCGTTGGCGGCCTCGATCACCGCCTTCGCGGGGTGGGTCCCGTCGTCTCGGACACGGTCACCTGCTGCTGCCAGCAACTCCGGATCCCGGGCCATCATGGCGGTGGCGGAGAGGATCGCGGCCGTGTGGTCGTCGTCGACCGTGGCGGCCCGGGCCTCCAACGTGGATGCGACCTCGTCTGCAGCCGCCACCAGGGCCGCGATCGCTGGTTCGCGCGCGGACTCGTCCAGCACGTCCGCCGGCGGTGCCACGGTCACGGCCACCTCCATGCGGGCCACCGGTCCGATCGCGCGGCCAGGCGAGATGCCCACGACGGCGGACGGTGACGACGTTGCCCAGGCCGGACGTGGTCGGGCAGCCGGGTGGACCTCGTCGCGTCCGTCACCGTCACGGGTCGCTGCGTCCTCCCCCGCGGGGAGCGGCGCCACGGGTTCACCGAATCCGTCGCGAACCAGCTCCCCGACGGCGTCCACGGCTGCCTGCGCGTCGGGACCCCAGGCTGCCAGTTGCAGGCGGTGGCCATGCCGAGCACCCAGCCGCGCGACCCCGCTCAGGCTCTTGGCGGCGGCGGGACCGGCCCCGGTCGATCGGTTGACGACCTCGATCCGGGCGTCGTGGCCGGCTGCCACTTGGACCAGTGCGGCTGCGGGCCGGGCGTGCAGGCCCTGCTCGTTCACGAGCACGACGTCGGACATCGCGTCGGCAGGATCTTCGGTGCGGTCCTCACCAGGTGTCGGTTCGGCACCAGACAGTGCCACCTCGGCGCGGTCGCCGACCTGGTCGTGCTTGGCGTCCAGAGCCGCAGCGGCCTCGCTGCGCACGGTGTCGAGATCGCTGCCCAGGCTCGCCTGCACCACGGCCGCCACGAGGCCCTCCACCAGTGGCGCACCCGTCAGTTCGACGCGGTAGTCGACCTCGCCCAGGAACTCCAGCGCCATCTCGGTGCTCAAGACGGCACTGCCAAGGTCCATCATTACCAGGACACCGGCACTCGAGGCCACCTCCTCGATGCCCGACAGCACCGCCATGGCGTCGGTGCCGATGCCGCCGTCCTCGGTCCCGGCAGCCACCGCGATGGGCGGTGGATCGTCGGCAACCATCTGTATGGCCAGCGCGACGGCGGCCTCGGCCAGCGGTCGGCTGTGGGAGACGACCACCAGGCCCACCCGGGGACTCATCCGTGGGACCCCAACGATTCGGCCAGGGCTTCGAACAGCAGGCAGGTCGACGCCGCGCCGGGATCGAGGTGACCGGCGCTGCGCTCGCCCAGGTAGCTCGCGCGGCCCTTGCGCGCCACCATCGGCACGGTGGCATCGCGGCCCTCGACCGCGCCGGCCGCGGCGGCAGCGGTCGCCTCGGCGACAGTCGCGCCATCGTCCAGGGCCGCGCGCATCGCGGTCATCGCCGGAAGCATGGCGTCGACCATGGTCTTGTCACCCGCCTGCGCCTTGCCGCGCGCGACCACCCCCTGGACGCCGGCATCCAACGCCTCCGCGAGCGACGCACCGTCGAGGTTGGCCGCATCTGCCGCGTCGCCGCCGAAGCGGATGAAGAACGTGCCGTACAGGGGGCCGCTGGCGCCGCCGACCTTCGACACCAACGTCATCCCGACCGTCCGGAACATGGCACCGATGGCCGCGTCCGGGTCCAGGGTTCCCAGCGCCTCGGCCACCGCGTTCATCCCACGCGCCATGTTGCCACCGTGGTCGGCATCACCGATCGCGGAGTCAAGCGCGGTCAGATGGTCGCGGTTGGCCAGCACCGCCGACCCGAATCGGGCCATCCAGTCCTCCAGGTCCGTGCGCGTGACCTCGGTCGACGCCACGGTTCAGGCCCCCCATCGCAGGCCGGGGGTCGACACCGGCGCGTCCCAGAGTCGCAGCAGGTCGTCGTCCACCTCGAGCAGGGTGACCGAGCACCCCGCCATCTCCAGTGACGTGATGTAGTTGCCGACCAGGGACCGGGCGACCCGGATCCCGGCATCGTCCAGCAACCGCCGCACCTCCCCGTACATCAGGTAGAGCTCCAGCAGGGGGCTGCCCCCCATGCCGTTGACGAACGCGATGACGTTGTCGAAGGACCGGTCCTCGAGGATCGGGGCAACCAGCCGCTCGGCGAGCTCGGCCGCCGGCGCCATCTCCAGTCGTTGCCGCCCGGGCTCCCCATGGATGCCGATGCCCAGCTCGTACTCGTCGTCCTCCAACTGGAAGGTCGGCGACCCGGCCGACGGCACGACACAGGAGGTGAGCGCCAGGCCCATGCTGCGACCGCCGTCATTGACCTTGTTGGCCACCGCCGCCACCGCGTCCAGGTCCTGGCCCTCCTCGGCCGCGGCACCCGCGATCTTCTCGAGCAGGACGGTGACCCCCACGCCACGACGACCCGCCGTGTAGAGGCTGTCGGTCACGGCGACGTCGTCGTTGGTGATGACGGTCTCGACGCGGACGTCATCGCCGGCAAGCTCGGCCGCCATCTCGAAGTTCATGATGTCGCCGGTGTAGTTCTTGACGATGTGGAGGACCCCGGCGCCAGTGTCAACGGCCGCGGTCGCGGCCATCATCTGGTCGGGCACGGGCGACGTGAACACCTCGCCCGCACAAGCCGCATCGAGCATCCCGGGGCCGACGAAGCCACCGTGCAACGGTTCGTGACCGGACCCGCCGCCCGACACCAGCCCGACCTTGCCAGCAGCCTTGGGCTGGGCGCGATAGATGATCTTGAGATCGTGGTCGACGCGCAGGTCGTCATGGGCGGCGTCCATGCCGCGCAGGGCGTCACCGACCACCTCGTCGGGATCGTTGATGAGCTTCTTCATGGTCCAAACCTCCGATGTCGGCCCGTGGGCGACGTGAAGGATGGCCGACGCACCCGGTGGGGCCAGTCAAGCACACGCGGCCATCGTTCGTGGCCACTCCGACATCCGGGGACATGGAAGATGTCTGTTGCATGACGAGGTGAAGAGGTCGCGCAATCTCGCACATTGTCGTCGACCCTCGCCCTAGGGTGAGGAGGTGCACGCGTCATTCTCTTCCCGCAACGATCCGGACACTGCCTTGAGCGAGATGGATGTTGATCCGCCAGCCCCACCAGTCGGCGCCGAGGCGGTGGCGGAACTGGTCACGATCGAGCAGTTCCTGGAGGATCGCGAGTCGTCCATCTCGTCATCCGGGCTCACGGCCCTGCTCTACGACCTGGCCCTGGCCGGCAAGTTGATCGCCAATCGCACCCGGCGCGCCGGACTCACCGAGTTGATGGGAGCATCAGGACACATCAATCCCCAGGGCGAGGAGCAGAAGGCTCTCGACGTGTACGCCGACGACGTCGTCACGGCGTTGCTGCGGCGCGGGGGCCGGGTGTGCGCCATCGTGTCGGAGGAGCAGTCGGAGGTGACGGTCGTGCCGGGCGAGGGCCGCTACGTCGTCGTGCATGATCCGCTTGACGGTTCGTCCAACATCGACTCCAACGTCAGTGTCGGGACGATATTCGGCGTGTACCGACGCGTCAGCGACAGGTCCGGGCCTCCCGACGCAGGCGACTGGCTCCGTCCGGGGCGCGATCTTGCCGCGGCCGGCTATGTCCTGTACGGCACGTCCACGATGTTGGTGCTGAGCACGGGTGACGGGGTGCATGCCTTCACGCTGGACCCGGAGGTCGGCGAGTTCGTGCTCACCTGGGCGGACCT
>Ga0102946_1000707_pt1 | contig 11614 bp, 6 predicted proteins | sample SalPon2A_A_D1_MG_FD_78209 | JGI IMG/M metagenome (GOLD analysis project Ga0102946, IMG submission 78209) | Soil microbial communities from South San Francisco under conditions of wetland restoration - Salt Pond MetaG R2A_A_D1_MG | ecosystem: Environmental > Terrestrial > Soil > Wetlands | place... | reverse complement strand
TTACAGGAACTAAGCCTTTTGCAGCGGTTTGAGACAGAGATCATCGTTGTCGACAATGGTTCTGTCGACGGCACCTCGGGTATGGTCAGGGACAATTTTTCGGATTTTAGCATCGTAGAAACCGGCAAAAATCTTGGCGCGGTCGGGCGCAACGAAGGGATGAAGATCGCCAGCGGGCGGTATGTTGTTACCATCGATGATGACATCCTGGGCTTGAGTGATGATAGCCTGGTCAATCTGATGACACTCTTCGAGCAGGACATAACGATCGGTGCTGTCTGCTTTAAGGTTCTTGATCACTATCGAGGGTCGGTATGCAACTGGTGTCATCCACATAAAGTGGAAGAGGGGAGTGATCTGACTTTCAAAACCACAGAGATCTCCGAAGGGGCAGTTGCTTTCCGTCGCGATATGTTGAAAGCGACCGGTTACTACACTCCCGAGTTGTTTATCAGTCATGAAGGAGCCGACCTGGCGGCACGAATTTTAGACAAAGGATTCTTTATCTATTACTCGCCACAGGTCACCGTGACACATAAATATGCGCAAGGATCACGATCCAATTGGCGTCGGTATTATTACGATACACGCAATGATTTCTGGCTTGCCGTTCGAAATTATCGCCTAGTCTTCCTCCTGTTGCATCTTGGTCGCCGGTTGCCGACGACCCTTATCTATTCGCTCCGCGATGGTTATTTTCTCTATTGGTTGAAAGCCTGCCGGGATTCGTTTCTCGAATTGCCGGCCATGTTGAGCCAGAGAAAACCGATTGCGCGGAGTACTCACGCATTGATGAGGCAGATCAATAAAAACAGGCCAACCTTTTTCTATCTGTTTAAACGCCGTTTTTTCGCTCGTGACGTCAAATTATGAAAAATCCGTGCACGAAGGGTAAGGTCCCGGTCCTTTTCGTTCTTCCCTGTCTGGGGGCAGGTGGCTCGGAGCGTGTCGTAATGAATCTTTGCCTGGAGTTGAAAAGGGATTTTCAGCCGATCGTCGTCGCCTTTAAAGGGGGGGCATTGGCAGAAAAATTAAGAGCTTCAGGCGTGAGGGTGCATGTTTTGAACCGCCGTAGTGGAATCGATGTCTCGCTCTCTTTTTCTCTTGTTAAATTGATGAAACGTTATCAGGTCCGGGTTGTCAATACGCATCATTTTGTCTCTTTGTTCTATGCTTTCTGGGCCAGCAAAGTTGCAGGAGTGCCCCTGGTTCATACGGAACATTCTCGTTGGGAAATGGAACGTCTCTCAACGTTCTGGAGATTCTGGTTCAAGTTTTTTTTGCAACGTCTGGAGATGACAACGGCAGTCTCTAGGGGAGCTTTTGACTATTTGAGAGAAGATTTATCGACCTCGCCGGAGAGGACCACCTTGATTCGAAACGGGATAGATATCGAGCTGTTTAGAAAGGGGGTTGAGCAAACGATTCCCCGGCAGGAGCTTGGTTTGGATGAGAATGATCTGGTGGTCGGTGTCGTTGGTAACCTGCGCTCAGAAAAGAACCAGGAGCTCTTGATTCGTACCCTTGCCCTGTTGCAGGGACAAAAAGAACACTTCAAAGCCTTGCTGATCGGGGATGGCCCTTGTCGTTCCTTTCTGAAGCAGCTCGCACAGCAACTGGGAGTGGCTGATCGAGTTCTGTTTCTGGGCGTTCGTCACGATGTGCCGAGGTTGTATGGTGTGATGGATATCTATTGTTTGCCATCGCGTTACGAGGGATTACCTTTGACATTACTTGAAGCGATGGCTGCAGGTATACCAATTGTTGGGACAGATGTTCTGGGTATCAAAGAGATGATCAATCATAATCAGAATGGACTGCTGGTTGCTGATAATGATCCTGAAGCATTAAAGGTGGCATTGTTGTCGCTTGCAGATCGCAGTGATTTACGTTCAGAACTGGCAGAACGGGCGCAATCGACAGTTGTTGCTGAGTACAGTTTTGAGAAATTCGTGTTCGGGTATAAATCGATATTTGCGCAGTTGGGGAAAATTGATCAGATCGCTGATAATTGACTCCTGAAATAACCTGGTGGGTTTTATGTTTATTCTTGTTGTGATTTTCTGGTTGCTTCTGTTTCTGCTTTATTTTGCCTATCTCGGATATCCAAAATTTCTTTTTGTGGTTTCACTCTTTGTCCGGCATCCCATTAAAACAGGGGACGTTCTTCCCCGTTTGACACTCCTGATTCCGGCCTATAACGAGGCAGAGATACTAAAGAAAAAACTTGAAAATGTATTGAAGATTGATTATCCGCAAAACCTCTTGCAGATCATTGTTATTTCCGATGCTTCGACCGATGGCACAAATTCGATTGCTGCGTCCTTCGCCGAGCAGGGCGTACAACTGATCGTTAATGAACAGAGAAGCGGCAAGACCTTTGGCCTGAATCGAGCTGTTGAAATAGCGGAAGGGGATATTCTCCTTTTTACGGACGCTGATGCCTTTTTTGAAAAAGACTCTTTGCAGTTGCTGGTCAGAGGATTTGCTGACGAATCGGTCGGCTTGATTACCGGCAGTACTCGATACTACTCGCAGGTCGAAGATGGTGGAGTTGTCTTGAGCATGGGGGTCTATACGCGGCTTGAAAAGTGGTTAAAGGTTTATGAAAGTAAAATAGGGTCCTGTGTCGGTGCTGATGGTGCAATATTCGCCCTGCGCAAAGACCTGTATCAGCCACTGAGAAATACAGATATTAACGATCTGGTTATTCCTATGAACACTGTCAGGCGGGGGTATCGGGTGGTTTTGGATGCTGATGTGTTTTGCCGTGAAGAACATTCAACCAGCAATGACGAAGAATTTAACCGACAGATCAGAATTTCTAATCGCACCATTACGGCACTTCTGAATAACTGGGATTTGTTGAATCCGGTTCGGTATGGAAACTTCTCCTGGATGTTGTTTTTTCATAAGTGGTTACGGTTTCTTTTTCCCGTTTTCATGCTTCTGGCAATGACGATAAACCTTGTTCTGCTTCTCGTTTGTTTCAGCTGGCTATACCTGATTGTACTCCTCTCCATGATTATCTTCGTTCTCCTGCCATTTTGTATGACCTCAACTGAAGGACTCCTTGCGTCGGTTCTTAAATCATTTGTTATGACCAATGTTGCTATTTTGATTGGTTGGAAAAAAGCATTGCTGGATGAAGTTATCGTCACCTGGGGCGATAGATAGCGATAGCTTCTGTTAGTGTATGACCGCCTGTTGAGGCTGTGAAGTCAGCCTATAGGTGATGTTGGATCGAGTATTTCTCTTCGTATCGTGGAGAGTATCTTCTGTTCCATACATTCGAAATATTTTAAAATAACAAATGGACCCAGTTGACTGTTACGATTTTCTCCTTAAATGAGTGTGGAATAAGACAGCTTGAAACAAATGACTAAATTGTGATGGTCTACTTGTATTTGATGTTACAGGAGTTATTATTTAACCAATGATTTGTTGAAAATATAGGTATTTACGTTGACTGGTCTGTCGTGAGATTTTACGTGTCCAGATGGTAACGGCAAAACTGCCCGTCTTGTTGAAACGATGGTTCCAGAAGCACACAGAGGGAGACCCTGAATAATTTACTGTAATGTGATATTTGAAATCGCCAACGGCTTTTTGATTGTGCCTTTCGGTTTGTTCCTTCTGCTTTTACGTGAATGTGTACTTGCAGCGACAGGTTTTGTCGTTAGCTTAACAACTCTTCACGGTTTAGTATCTTTGCCTGAAAGACCGGATTGAGAGGTACTGAGATGTTAAAGAAATGCTTATGGAAGTTCTGTTTGGTCTTTTGTTTACCCGTGCTTGCTTTTTCCGGTTGTGGAAGTGGTGGTAATTCATCTCCTTCCGTCATCGTTGGTCCGGTGGGTGCTGTCGCACCGTTAAGCCATGATTTTGGTGATGTCACCCTGTCTAATTCACCCGCAGCAAAAGAGTTTACCCTTACTAACAGTGGCAATGCTCCTCTGGAAGTCTCGGATGTTTCGTTGACCGGCACTGGTTTTAGCCTTGATCTTGTCGGTGATAGTGACAATTTCTGCGGTTCATCGGCATTTCCAGTTCCTGAGGGGGACAGTTGCGTGGTCGCTGTCGATTTTGAACCTATATTGGCAGGTCCATATAGCGGGACATTGACTGTCAGCTCAAACGATCCTGTTTCTTCACCGATTTCTATTTCGGTAAATGGCAACGGCGTGGCTGTTTCTGAGCCGATTGTCCGAATCAACCAGGTTGAGCCTGATACCTGTTCTTCTTCAGCACTCACGGTTTATGTTTCTGCGACGGATCAGGCCGGATATTCACTCTCCGGTCTGCCACTCTCCAGTTTTTCTCTTTCCGAGACGGATCATGGCGGTGCTGACCCAATTACGGAGTTCAACTCCTTGGCCTTTGTCGGCGAGGTCCAGGCTCCGATTTCTGTGGCCCTGGTGATGGATTACAGTTCCAGCATTTCCCTCGATCCCCCTGTCGTCGCAGCGATGGAAGATGGCGTCATCAGCTTCATCAACCAGCTTACTGCCGACGATGAAGTTCAAATTGTCAAGTTCGCTAATACGACGTCTGACCCGGATCCTCCTTTCATTGCCGGCACTCCTGAAGGGAAAGAGGAATTGATTGCCACGGTAAGAGCAGACGTGGATTTGGGAACCATGACAGCTGTTTATGATGCTGTTTATCAGGCAGTAGAAGACGCAGCCTTGCGGGCAACAGAGCGCCGGGCTGTGATTGTTCTGAGTGATGGTTTTGACAATGACGGGGAGGGGAATCAGTTATCTGATAGCCTCCTTGTAGACGTCATTGCTCTCGCTGATTCCACAGGTGTCCCGGTTTTTTCTATCGGGATTGGAGCTGAACTGAAAGAGGTTATTCTAAGACAATTATCAGACGACACAGGAGGACAATACTACCCCGCTCTGAATGGGGATAATCTGAGGACCATTTACCAACAGCAGGCCGAAGTATTATTTTTTGATCAATATGTCCTGACCTACGATTCAGTATTCAATACAGGGGAATCTGCCTTGTTAACGGTAGGCTTGAAACTGGATGAAGAAACTGAGACGGTGTATAACTCTCGAACGATTATCCCATGTCCGTAGTTTACATTGTTCATAGGAGCTCTTGACTATGACCTTTTCTTTTCGATCATTAGTGGTGGTTTTTTCTCTGTTTATCATAACTGGATTCCCTGTTTCTGTACTGGGTGACTGCCCCCCCGGCATGTCCTCTTACTGGTCGCTTGATGAGCCCTCAGGAGACGTCTTTTCAGATAATATCGGCAGCAATCAGATGTCATGTCAGAATGGATGCCCCCTTTCGGTGTCCGGACTCTACAATGGCGCTCAGGATTTTTCAGCCGGTTTGTCAGATACTCATGTTGTCACAGATCAGACTTTGGCATGGCCGACCAACACTGATTTTACCGTTGAGTATTGGCTGAAAAGAGATTCTTCCGGGTTCTCCGGGCAGGAAACAATTATCTCCCGATATGATCAGGGCAGCAGTGTGCTCACCTTGTGGAGTGGTCTCGATAACGCCGGAAAAGCGATGGCGAGCCTGACGGATGTCGGTGGTAATGGACCTGCCGCTACTTTGACCGGAAGCAGTGTCCTGACAGACGGGCAGTGGCATCATATTGTCCTGATACGTGACGCCGCTAATTCACGGAACCGGCTCTATGTTGACGGCGTCCTTGAGGATGAGCAGTCGTTCGATTATCCCGCAGCTCTTGGCTTGACGGGTGATTCATTCGCTGTAGGCTGGAACGCTTCAGACAACTCCGGTTATTTTTCCGGAGTCGTTGACGAACTGGCAACCTATAGCCGTCCCTTATCCCCATTTGAAATTGATCACCATTATACCGACGGGCTTGTTGGACTCAAAATGGCTTATTGTGGCACAGAGACGCCGCTGCGTATCATGCCGGTCGGTGATTCGATAACGGCCGGCTACAACACTCTTAACTGGGATGCCGATTACATGGTCGGTTATCGACAGAAACTTTATCTGGACCTGACATCTCGCGGCTACCAGGTTGATTTTGTCGGAAGTTTCAGCTCCGGTGAATTGAATCCACCCGTTTTCGATTACGACCATGAAGGTCATGGCGGTTGGACCGATGCACTTATTTCCTACAATATACATAACTGGTTACAGGCCAATCCTCCCGACATCGTTCTGCTCCATGCCGGTACCAACTTTGTCAGCCCTGACCCGGTCAGTATCGTTCGTATTCTGGACGAAATTGATCGATTCAGTGAGGACATTGTTGTGGTTCTGGCGAAAATCATTAATAAGAAAACCCCTGATCCCGATTTCAGCCAATTCAATCAGAATATTGAAGAGATGGCGTTGACCAGAATTATTGCCGGCGACAAAATCATTATTGTTGATCAGGAAAATGCTCTTGTTTATCCGGACGACATGGATGATGAACTGCACCCGTTACAGGTCGGTTATGAAAAAATGGCCGAGGTCTGGGAATCGGCTCTTGAGACGATTTTACCCGTTCCGGATTTTTCACCTCCATCGATAACATCAAACCCCTCGTTGCTCGCTTTTCTGAATACCCCCTATCATTATCTGCCTCAATCGAGTGGGATGCCTGCACCTGTTTACAGGCTCATAGAGGCCCCGGACGGGATGACCATTGATGAACGCTCAGGGCGGACTGAGTGGATACCGGATGCATTGGGTCAGTACTCAGTCGTTATTGAGGCTAGTAACGCTGCTGGCTCCGTGCAGCAGGATTTCATGCTGACGGTCACGGATACTCTGATTCTTGACACCGGTGATCCAGGCACCTCCTCAACCGGATTCTGGGGAGAATCCGGGGGGGCTGATCCGTATGGTTCTCTCTCCTTGTGGAGTCGGGAAATCGGTGCGGAATATACTTTTCAGGCATCTCTTGGCGGATCGTATGAAGTGTCATTATGGTGGACTGAATTTTATTCCCGCTGTGCAGAGGTTCCGGTTGAAATTTATGATGGAGACACTCTTCTTGATCGTGTTCAGGTCAATCAGCAAACGACCGGAGGTCAATGGAATCCTCTCGGGATTTATGATTTTACCCAAACCGCAAGGGTTGTGATTCAGTCTGAAGATAGCGAGTGCAGCACCAATGCAGATGCTGCCAGGTATGCCCCCAAGAGTAAGCCGAGCCTTGTGTCAATTCAGATTGAAGGTCCGGAAACAGTCAATAAAAATTCATCAGCGAACTACACGGTACTCGCGTTCTATGCAGATGGGACGAGTCAGTACGTCAGCCCGGATAGTTGGGCTGATAATTCTCTGCACGCCGATATCTCTTCAGCCGGTTTGCTGACCACGTTTGATGTCAGTACTGATCAACCCTGTCAGCTGAATGCAACCTATACAGCGAACGGGATTACCAGGACCGATAGCTTTGATTTGACGATCCTCAATTCCGAGTCAATCATTATCGATACCGGAGAACCAGGAACCAGTGCTGTTGGTGTATGGAGCGAATCGAGTGGACTCGATTCTTATGGTTCATTGTCCTTGTGGAGCCGTGATGTCGGCACCCATTATGATTATCAAACGGCATTGGCCGGGACCTATGAGGTTTCTCTCTGGTGGACGGAGTGGTCTTCGCGCTGTACCAGTGTTCCTGTTGAAATATCCGATGGATCCACTTTGCTTGATCGCGTTCTGGTGAATCAGCAGTTTAATGGTGGGCAGTGGAATTCATTGGGGGTCTATAACTTTGCCGGTATTGCCAGGGTCTCCATTATTTCTGAAACACCTGATTGCAGCACCAATGCCGATGCGGTGCAATTTGCTCTCGGCGTTAAACCTCCCCTTGATCGCATTGAGATTGAGGGTCCTCTGAGTGTCAACAAAAACTCGACCGCAGATTACAGCGTTCGTGCTTATTATGCCGATGGAAGCAGTCAGCTTGTCGTATCAGATAGCTGGAGCGATGATTCTGTTTTTGCGGATATTTCTCAAACGGGGGTGTTGTCCGCATTTGATGTCAGCTCAGATCAGGATTGTCAGCTTTCAGTCTCCTATACTGAAGGCGATGTAACCCGTATGGCAACATTTAATCTGACGATCCTTGGTTCGTCTATTACTGTCATTGATACAGGCGATCCCGGAACCTCATATACCGGGACATGGAGTGAATCGGGTGGCCCTGATTCCTATGAGACATTATCGCTCTGGAGCCGTGAACCGGGGATGAATTATACATATCAGGCCGGTTTGAGCGGCGATTATGAAACTTCAATCTGGTGGACGGAGTGGTCCTCCCGTTGCACAGCAGTCCCTGTAGAGATTTATGACGGTACACAACTCCTCGACAGGGTCTTGATTAACCAGCAGAACAATGGCGGACAGTGGAATTCTCTGGGGGTTTATAATTACACCGGAACTGCCCGAATTGTGATTCTGTCTGAAAGCGCTGCTTGCAGTACCAATGCGGATGCGGTGAAGTTTGCTCCGGGGAGTAAACCGGCTCTCGACTATGTTCAAATCGAAGGGCCCGTTAGCGTTGCCAAAAGTTCATCGGCATCTTATTCCGCTCGTGCTTTTTACGTTGATGGCAGCAGTCAGTTAATCGTTCCTGATAATTGGAGTGAAGATTCTCTGTATGCGGATATTTCAGCAGATGGCACTTTTACCACGATGGAGGTCCCAATAGATCAGCCCTGTCGGCTGTCTATAACCTACACTGAAAATACGATAACACGCACCGCAACGTTTGATCTGACTATTTCCAGTTCAGATATCCTGATTCTTGATACTGGTGAGCCCGGAACGTCTTCCGTTGGGTTCTGGGATGAGTCAGCTGGGCCAGATCCATACGGCGCATTGTCTCTGTGGAGCCGTGAGGTTGGAGCCAGCTATTCTTTTTCAGGCTCTGCTGTCGGTTCTTACCGGGTTGACCTGTGGTGGACCTCTTATGTCTCACGTTGCAGCACAGTGACTGTTGACATTTATGATAATGATGAGCTTCTCGGTAGCGTTTCTGTCAACCAGCAATTCGATGGGGGGATATGGAACTCAATCGGGCAGTACACCTTCACTGGCACCGCACGGGCCACCATCTTGTCTGAAAGTACCGCCTGCAGCACCAATGCTGATGCTTTCAGGCTGGTGCCAATGCTTTAGCTCGTTACTTCTTTGCTATGAGTCTATTTGATTTATTCCGGTGGAAGGGACCTTGATGGAAGCACCGACGATCCTGACGAATCATACCGGCCATGACAGAAGTGAAACCTGGAAGAAAACTTCTTTTCTGCCGGAATTTAAGCAATTTTCTTCAGTAAAGGTCATTGACAGTTTTTGCAGGGCTTTTCATCTGTTTCAGCTTCGAAAAGACTACGAGGTTGTGGTTCTGGGCGGGGGCGCCCAGTATGATTTGTTCTATCTGCTGCTGCAGCGACTGTGGCCAATTGCTGCCCGACCGGTGGTCAAGGTCGACTGTCTTTGGTATCGGTCAAATCCACTGCTTCATTTTTACAAAAAAGCACTTTTCAAGTGGCTGGACAAATCCGTTGCTCGATACGTTGTCTGGTGTCGTCGTGAAATTGAAGATTACTCCAAAGCGTTTGGCTTGCCGAGACACAAGTTCACTTTTATCCCTTATCACACCACCAATGTAGAACGATTTGAAATTAAAAATAATGGCTATGTCTTCAGTGGTGGCAACTTTGCCCGTGACTACCAGACGCTCGTCGATGCTGTTCGTGGTCTGGATCTGAAGGTGATTATTGCTTGCACCAACAAACAGGCGGTTGAACATATTGACATGCCTGACAATGTTTCGGTTGTCAGTGCTGGACACCGTGAGTTTATGAAGCTGATGGCAGAATCGGGTATTAATGTCATTGCGCTTGATTCCTCGCTCCTGCATTCCGGTGGTCAACAGACATTCCTGAATGCAATGGCGATGGGTAAAACAGTCATCGTTAACGATCCGGATGGGGGCAAGGATTACATCGAAGATGGAGTCGATGGAATTCTGGTGCCGGGACACGATCCTCAGCGTTTGCGCGATGCACTGATGGTCCTGATTAACGACCCTGAATATTCATCCTGCATTGGAGCTCGCGCCAGGAAGAAAGCTCAAAAAATGGACACGGAAAGTCATCTGGCAGCGATTGCTGAAGTTGCTCTGAGCGTACCGGCGCCGGGTAAAAAAAGTTTAGCGCAGGCGATTTGAAAATTCATGGACAGGGCTGATAAGCAGATGTTTGCGCGGGTAGCCAGGGAATTACAGCAGAATTCGATCCAAGGTGAGACTGGTACCCAAAGTTCCTGCGATTATACAATTAAACCAATTCGCGGGCCGGGGGCAACGTCGGAAAATTATCAGATGCTCTTTACTGGCGATCAAGCCGTGCAAAGACGCTTCTTTATTAAAAAATATACTGATGATACCGCAGCCGCTCGAAGACAGTTAGAGACAGACTACAAAACAGCCAAATGGCTGTCGGAGGAACTCGGGAATCAGGCGACGCTATGTGTCGATGCACCGGTGTTGATGATCCCTGAAGACAGGCTTTTGATTTCGGCGTTCGTCACGGGTGAAAATTTAAGTCCTTATTTCTTCAAAAAACTCCGCTGGCACTATGCCTCTATGACTGATCTGGCACGCATGACCCACATCGTTAACGAGATCGGTGCAGGCTTGGCCGAGCTCCAGAGCATAACAGCTGCGAGCGTCGAACACCATTTAGGTCAGTTCGACCCGGAGACGGTTCTTGATGGTTTCAGAGCAGAGCTGAAGAGGTTTGTTTTTTTTTACACGGCAAAAGATGTTTGTCGGGACCTTGTGAAAGACGTTGCATTCCGAGTAGACAGGGGGCTGGAGGATTATTTGGCGAGCGCGCCTGAATATTGTTTCCAGCATAATGATTTTATCTTGCAGAACTTAATGCTGGACGAAAGTGACAAAATTCACCTTTTCGATTTTGCAAATGCGACTGTCGGGATTCCATATTTTGATATTGCCCACTTCATCAGCTCTCTTGAAGATTTGACCTATCTGAAGATGGTTTCTGACTCAAAGGTCTCTCAACTAAAGCGGTCTTTCATGTCCCCTTTTTTAAATAGATCTGGATTTAAAGTCAGTCTTCTCACTGCAATGCGAGCGTATATTCAACTTTACTCGGGTACGATACTGTTGTCCGGCGAGGGGTTGAGGAGCAAAAATCTTTTGTGTAGAGCCGTTATGGTCAACCCTGAAGAGCGCTTGAAGAAAAATCTATTGGTCCTGCTTGAAGAACTTGAAAGCTGAACAGTTGACGGAAATTTATGGACTCTAACAAGCTTCAACGATTCGCAGTTTTTGGTCTCCTCTATATAAATCTGGGCAGGCCTCAAGATGTGTTGCCCCTGGTAAAACTCATTCATCCGGGTCTTATTTTTGGTGTGCTGGTTCTGTATTCTCTTCTCCAGCCCAGAGAGGTCCCGAGTCTGACGGATGAGGATGTTTTTCAGGAAAAAAAGTGGTTTATAGCTCTTTGGGTGATGATGGTCATCGCGACCTTCACCTCAATATATTTCCGTGCAAGTGTTGAATTCTTAATTGAATATTTAAAGGTCATCGTACTTTTGTTCGGTCTTGTGCGTACCCTTGAAAATGAACGTGATT
>Ga0102946_1000706_pt1 | contig 11614 bp, 8 predicted proteins | sample SalPon2A_A_D1_MG_FD_78209 | JGI IMG/M metagenome (GOLD analysis project Ga0102946, IMG submission 78209) | Soil microbial communities from South San Francisco under conditions of wetland restoration - Salt Pond MetaG R2A_A_D1_MG | ecosystem: Environmental > Terrestrial > Soil > Wetlands | place... | reverse complement strand
GGGCACCTTACCCTCACCGTCGGGATTAGGCGCACCCCCCAGCCAACGTGCGCGGATGATTCCGCCGGCGCGGTCCCTCGGCGTGTGGCATTCTGCACAGTGCGCCGGGCCTTCTGCCAGGTAACGTCCCCTGACCAGCGACTGGTCGTTTTCATCGATCTGGATCACCGGCGAAGCATCCAGGTAGCGGAGTTTCCACAGGCCAATGCCCCGCCGGAGGTTCCACGGAAAAGCCAGTTCGTGTCCGCGGACCTGGTGTTGAACCGCTGGAAGCGTGTCCAGGTAAGCCTTCAAATCCAGCACGTCCGCCAGGCTCATGCGCGTGTAGGACGGGTAGGGAAAAGCCGGATAGTAATGTCGACCCTGCGGCGACACGCCATGGAGCATGGCATTGGCGAAATCGGCCTGGCTCCAGCGGCCGATCCCGGTGATTGGGTCGGGAGAAATATTGGGCGCCCGGAAGACACCAAAATCGGTCACCAGTTCATGGCCTCCGCCCAGCAACGGCGGTCCGTCTTCGTCGGCATCCAGGGAAGCGTGACAGGAGACACAGGCCCCGGCGTGAAACATGGCCGCCCCGTTTTCCAGGTCGGCCACGTGAACAGGCAGGTCATCCGGATCCAGGGATGCCGGACGGGTCAGAATCCCGAATAGCAGCGCAACACCGCCTGCCGCTGCCAGAACGGAGACGGTGATGCGTTTCATTTCAGGAAATGAGGATGCAAACGATCACTACTCCGGCAGCCGATAACCTTCGTGGCAATCCTTGCAGACCTTGAAGATCGGGCCGGCCGCTGATTCCAGTTCTTCGCGACTTTCAGGAGCGGCCTGGACGGCCTGGTTCACCTTGTCGGCAAATTGCGCCAGCAACTCGTCGAAGCCTTCACGATCTGACCAGACCTCCTGACTCGCGGTTTCCGGATCGCCCGTGTAACTGCCCTCTGGAAAAAGGTGACCGAATTCCTCAGAAGCCTTTTGCCAAACGGCAAGCGCATCCATTGCATCGAAGGAGTCAAACTCCTTTTCCCCCTTGATCATTCCACCAATGACGCCAGCCGAATCTTTCACGCCTTCCATCATTTCATGCCGCTCATGCACGGGGTCATCAGCTGCGATGGCCGAACCGGCCAGGATGGTCAGCATACAGCTCACTAAAAATAATCGGATCATTCACTCTTTCCTCAAATTGAAACGGAAAACCCGGGCTAGTAACCAGATTCGGGCCAAACACCCGCACCCTGCTCACCCCACCCGGGGCCAGCAGCAAGTATAGGGCTTTGACTGCTTGCTATCCAGTTGACCTGAGTCAGATGCATGGGGCCGATTCGACCCCAATTCTTGTTAAAATTCGCATCAATAAGAACCTGCCCCGGAGATCACTAATGACCCGTTCTGAAGCATCAAGAAAATACGTTTACCTGTTCAATGAATACGATGAAGTCATGGCAAAGTATGACAACGAGTGGGAAGGCGTTCGTGGCCTGCTGGGCGGCAAGGGGGCCAATCTATTCGACGCCACGCGGCTTGGAATTCCGGTCCCTCCGGGGTTTACGGTCACCACGGAAGGGTGCAATGACTACCTGGCGGAAAATGAGAACTTTCCTGACGGGCTCTGGGAACAGGAACTGGCGGCAGTCGCCGGCCTGGAGCAGCAAACCGGCAAGAAATTTGGCGATATCGATAACCCCCTGCTGATTTCCTGCCGTTCCGGAGCCCGGTTCTCGATGCCCGGCATGATGGACACCATTCTCAACATCGGGCTGAACGATGAAATCGCAGCCAAGCTGGCCACTCGCACGCACCGCCCACGTTTTGCCTATGACATCTACCGCCGGCTGGTACAGATGTTCGGCAGCGTGGTGATGGGGGTACCCGACGAGGTCTTTGAAGCCGTGATCACCGCCCAGCGGCGGGAGTCGAATGCCCGCACCGACGCCGACCTCGACGCCGAAGCCTGGAAAGCGGTTACGCTGCGCTTCAAGGAGCTCATCCGCGGTTACACTGGCAAGGAGTTCCCGACGGAACCACGGGAGCAACTGCGACAGGCGACCGAGGCCGTGTTCAAATCCTGGAATGGCAAACGCGCCATCGATTACCGCGAAGCCGCCGGCATCGACCACGATCTCGGCACGGCGGTGAACATCCAGACGATGGTGTTCGGCAACATCGGCAACGACTCCGCCACCGGTGTTTTCATGTCACGCAACGCGACCAGTGGCGAACCCGAACTGGAAGGCGACTACCTGATCAACGCTCAGGGGGAAGACGTCGTGGCCGGCACCCGCGCCACCCTGCGTATCGCCCAGTTGCAGGAAGACATGCCGGAGCTGTATGCCGAGCTGAACCAGATCGCGCGCCGCCTGGAGCAGCATCACCGCAACATGCAGGACATGGAATTCACCATTGAGCAGGGCAAACTCTGGCTGCTGCAAACGCGCGATGGCAAGCGCACCGCGCAGGCTGAAGTCCGCATCGCGGTCGACATGGTGGATGAAGGACTGATCAGCCGCGAAGAAGCGGTGGCCCGGGTCCGCCCGGACCAGGTGGACTTCTTCCTGCACCCTCAACTGGACCCGGAAGCGCTGAAAAATGTCCAGCCGATTACCAGCGGACTCAACGTATCGCCCGGCGCCGCGGTGGGCGTGATCGCGTTCGATCCCACGCTGGCCGAGCGCTGGGCCAAGAAAGAGAACAAGAAAGTCATCCTGGTGCGCCCCGAAACCCGGCCCGATGACGTTCACGGCATGCTGGCGGCCGAGGGTGTGGTCACGAGCAAGGGCGGGCGGACCAGTCACGCAGCCCTGGTGGCGCGCCAGTTCGGCAAACCCGCTGTGGTAGGTGTCGACGATATTGAAATCGATCTCGACAACCGCCTGATGCGCGTGGGTGAGGACCTGGTCATCAAGGAAGGCGAGTACCTCTCGATCGACGGCAACCAGGGCCTCATTTACCACGCTAAACTACCCACGGTGGTTCCGGACATCAAGAACCCCTACCTGTTGAAAATCCTCGGCTGGGCCGACCAGATCCGCAAGCTGGGCGTGCGGGCCAATGCCGACTACCCGGCCGACGCCGAACGCGCACGTGAATACGGCGCCGAGGGCATCGGTCTGTGCCGCACCGAACACATGTTCTTCCAGGAAGACCGCCTGCCCATCATGCAGCGCATGATCACGGCCCATTCCGCGGCGGAACAGTCGGAAGCGATCGCCGGCTTGTTGCCCATGCAACGCTCCGATTTCGAAGGCCTGTTCCGGGCGATGGACGGTCAGCCGGTGATCATCCGGCTGCTCGATCCGCCGCTGCACGAGTTCCTGCCGTCCGCACACGATCTGATGGTGGACCTGACCGATCTCAAACTGCGTATGCAGCACCTGTCCAGCCTGAAGGATATGGACCAAACGTTGGAGGCGATCGAAACCAAGCGCAGCCTGCTGGAACGGGTCGAGTCGCTGGCGGAATCCAACCCGATGCTGGGAACCCGTGGCGTGCGGCTGGGCATGCTGATTCCGGGGCTGTACAAGATGCAGGTGCAGGCGATATTCGAAGCCGCCTGCCGTTGCGCGGCCGACGGCGTCGACGTGCATCCGGAGGTGATGATCCCGCTGGTTTCCCATGTCGGCGAACTGGACGCGTTACTCGAACCACTGAAAGAAGTCGCCGCCCAGGTCATGAAAGAAAACGGCACGAACGTGCCCATCACGTTCGGCACGATGATCGAGATCCCCCGCGCCGCGCTGACCGCTGGTGATATTGCCGGTTCGGCTGAGTTCTTCTCCTTCGGCACCAACGACCTCACCCAGACCACCTACGGCATATCCCGTGATGATGCGGAAACGGGTTTCCTGGTGCACTACATGCAAACCCGCCTGTTAAAGGACAATCCATTCACCTCGATTGATGAGAATGGCGTCGGGCGCCTGATGCAAATCGCCATTGAAGAAGGCCGCAAGGCGCGTGAAGGCCTGGAAATCGGTGTCTGCGGCGAGCACGGCGGCGACCCGAAATCCATTCACCTGTGTCACAAACTGGGTGTCGATTACGTGTCCTGCTCGCCGTTCCGGGTGCCGATTGCGCGACTGACCGCGGCACATGCCGCGCTGGAACAGGGCGGTTGAACCCTGATCAGGCGTCTAATTCCGCATCCCGGGCGATTGCCGCGGCATGACCCGGCCGTGCGGTACAACGCTCAAGGTAGGCCTCGAGCACGGGGCTTGCCGGGAGCGCACCGAACAGCTTCATGAAATAGATGGAGGAGCCGACCAGCACATCGGCGGCCGAAAAACCTTCGCCCAATAGCCAGTCGCGGCCGGACAGCCGGTCCTGCAGTACTTCGATCATGGTGTCGAAGTTACCCCAGCCGGAGGTCGCGCGGCTGACCTCCCACTGGTTGAACCGCTCCATCATCGCCGGTTCAATCACGCCGGGCGTGTAAGTCATCCAGTACAGGTAGTCGCCACGTAGAGGACTGTCGATAGCGGGCGCCAGGCCGGCTGCCGGATAGCGATCGGCGAGATACAGCGCAATACCTGACGAATCCGCCATGCGGATGGTGGCGTCCTCGCGGCGGTCCTGGATGGCGGGCACCTTGCCCATCGGGCTGGCCGCCCTAAAATCGGGGTCGTTTTTCGCCGCCGGATCCCGGATGTCGATCATTCGAACCTCGAACGGTTCGTTCATTTCCTCTAACAGCCATAATATTCGTGAAGCCCGCGTTTTGGGGCACCAGAACAGGGTAATCATGGATATCTCCTCCAAAATGGGTGGTTCGACTGAACCCCGGAATCACTGGGTGCGCTGGATCGCCTCGCTCAGAATTTCGAGCGCCGTTTGATTGCACGGCGGCAGTTCGGCGTCGCTCTGGGCCAGCGGTGTGACCCGCTTGCCCCAGCGGATCATGCCGGCGCCGCGAGTCAGACCGGCGCCAAACGCAGCCAACAGAACGCGATCGCCCGGCTTGATTTGACCGGCTTCCAGGGCCTCGGTCAAGGCGACCGGGATGGTGGCTGCCGACGTGTTGCCGTATTTCTGAATATTCAGGGCAACTTGCGACATCGGCACGTTCAGGTGATGCGCCAGCGATTCGATGATTCGCTGGTTAGCCTGGTGCGGGATGATCAGGCTGATGTCCTCGTTTTCCAGGCCCAGTTTGCCGAGCACAAGGCGAACCTCGCCGGCCATGCCTTTCACCGCCTTGCGGAATATTTCGCGGCCGTCGAAGTTGACGTCGAAGACACCATAGTCATCGACAAAACGATTGCCGCTGGTGCCCGAATTGGGTACTTCCAGCGCGACCAGGGATTCGCCTTCGCAACCCAGGTGACTGGCCAGCAGGCCGCACTCTTCGTCGCTGGGTTCTAGTACAGCGGCGCCGGCGCCGTCACCAAACAGAACCGCGGTGTCGCGCAATGAAAAATTGAGAAGCCAGGTCAGCCGTTCCGAACCGATAACCAGCACTTTTTTGTAACCGGCAGTCTGGATCATGGACGTCGCAACCTGCAGTCCGTAGACGAAGCCGCAACATCCTGCATTGAGGTCGAACACGGCCGCGTTACTGGCGCCCATTTTTTTCTGAACATACGCGCCGGTGGCCGGAATGAGATTGTCACCGCTGGTGGTCGCCAGGATCAGCAGATCGACTTCCTCGACATCCGTACCGGCCGCGGCCAGCGCCCGCAGGCCCGCCACGGCCGCGAGATCACTGCCGGGAACGTGGGACACACGGCGCTCTTCGATACCACTGCGAGTCCGAATCCATTCGTCCGACGTATCGATAATGGAAGCCAGGTCGTCGTTGGTCAGGATGGCGGGCGGGACACACTTCCCCCAACCCGTAATGTCAGCAAATTTGGCCATAAAAAAGATCCCGGTGACAGTGGCCCTGAAGCCTAGCAGCGAACTTCACAAATCACAATACAACACCGGTCTCCCGGGAAGCCACACGACAGTGCTGGCTAGTCCTATAACAGTGTCATTAACGCGCGATCCAGCAAGGGAGGCCCATCGAGTTGAACGAAGCGGTAGCTGACGCGCACCACCGGCACTTCGTCTTCCAGTGCCCAGTCGAAGAAAGCAGGACTCGCATCCAGCACACATCCGACCTCTTCGGCGCGGCAGCAGGCCAGGGCCGTTTTGCGCAGGGAATCCCGTTGGAAATCCGAGTAGCCCATGGCCGGAAGAACGCGTTCAAGATGGGGATTGGCGGCGAAAACATCACGAATCGTTCCTTCCGCATAGGGCCGCGGATCGACCGGTCGCGCGCCGTAGTTCTGTGCCGCGACGATGCCTGCGCCAAAGGACATGCCGCCATGAGTGACGGTTGGCCCGTCTTCGATCACCAGGACCTTCTGATCCAGCAATTGGTCCGGGTTGTCCACCATGATTTCCAGGTCGGAGGTGCACACGGCCGCATCTGGGTTCAGTTGGGCAGCCCGCTCGCGAATGTCCTCAACGGCGCTCGGAACTGCCGTTTCCGTCTTGCTGATCACCAGGATATCGGCCCGCCTGAAGTTGACCTCGCCGGGGAAGTAGTCGATTTCATGCCCAGCCCTCAGCGCATCGACCACCACGATATTCAGATCCGGCCGGATGAATGAAAAATCGTTATTACCGCCGTCCCACAGAACCACGTCGGCCCCGCTCTGCGCTTCATCGAGAATGCCGCGATAGTCCACGCCGGCGTAAATCGGAATGCCCATTTTCACGTAGGGGTCGTATTCCTCGCGTTCTTCAATCGTGCACTTGTGCCGGTCGAGATCCTCCTGGGTCAGAAAACACTGCACCCGCTGCAAGTCGAGGTTGCCGTACGGCATCGGGTGACGGATGACACTCACCTTCTTGCCCTTGTCCATCAGCGAACGGGCCAGCCACTGTGTCAGTGGACTCTTGCCGGCGCCGGTGCGGGTAGCCGTGACGCTGATGACGGGGACAGTGGATTCCAACTGCGTGTGGTCCGGCCCCAGCATGACAAAGCTGGCTCCAGCTGCCTGGACCAGGCTGGCCTTGTGCATCAATTGACTGTGCGAGATGTCGCTGTAGGCAAAAAACACGAAATCGACCGCGCGCTCGCGGATCAGTTCAGGTAGTTCTGATTCGTCGTAAATGCGTATACCGTTGGGATACTCGGCGCCAGCCAGCGATGCGGGAAAAATCCGGTCATCGATGAATGGTATCTGCGCCGCGGTGAATGCTTCCACGCGGAAGTGTGGGTTGTTTCTCAGGAAGGTCAGGTAGATGTGGAAATCGCGGCCTGCTGCACCCATCACGATGCAACTGTACTTGGTATTCATCTCGTGTCTCCTTGCGGGGTATGCCAAGTCTACCGATCCTGGAGTGTAGCGAAATGATGTTAATCACCTACCCCGCGGATGAAGGGCGGCCAATACACAACAACCGAATCAAGTCACGGGTAAGCGTACCCAACCCGGGCTCAAAATCCGGACTGAATAGTAAAGTTAACCCAGGACGGTTGTTATGAGTTCGGTGTCCATGTACTCGGTCACTTCGGCAAATTTGCCATGCTGAATTTTTATTATCCAGCAATAGCTGTTGTTGTAGGGCCGGCCATCCAGGGTTTCCGCGGTGCCTGAAGTCTGCGCGACGACATAGTCGTTTTCTGCGACGAGACGATGCACCGTGGTCTTGATACCCTGCTTCAGCCGCCCGAACAACGGACCAAGCAACTTCTCCTGTAGCTCGCCTATTCCATGATATGTTCCGGAAAGCGAAGTACTTCCGATATTCGTCCACGTGATGTTTTCCGCAATCAGGCTGAAGCACGTGTCCATGTCGCCGCTGTTGCTGGCGGCGTAAAATTGCCGGACGATTTGTTTATTTTCTTCTGCAGACATCTGAAGCTCCCTGTTTCGCTATTCATTTAGGCTGTGGCGGTCAATGCTACCAATATCGACTTTTGTCGTGTAGGGCCAGGCCCCGATCAGTACAATGGGGCCGATGAATTACCAGCAAATAATCGACTTCTGGTTCTCAGACCGGGCGCGGGCCAACTGGTGGCGCAAGGATCCGGCCTTTGACCAGGAAATTCGTGACCGGTTTGAAGACACTTATTCCCTGGCCGTGGCCGGCGGACTGGCGGATTGGCGGGAAACGCCGGACGGTCGGCTGGCGGAAATCATCGTGCTTGACCAGTTTCCCCGCAACATGTTCCGCAACCAGGCGGCCGCTTTTGCGCATGACGACCTGGCGCAGCGGTTGTCCCATGAGGCGGTGGCCGCATGCGCGGATCAGGAACTGACACCCGGACAACGCGCATTCCTCTACATGCCCTTGATGCACAGCGAAACCGCAGCCGACCACGAAGAGGCCGTGCGGTTGTTCTCCAGCCACCCCGACCTGGCAAACAACCTGCGTTTCGAGCACAAGCACAAGGCCATCATTGATCGTTTTGGACGCTACCCGCATCGAAATGAGATTCTCGGCCGCGCCTCCAGTCCCGAAGAACTCGAGTTTCTCAGCCAGCCTGGCTCTTCATTCTGAATTGGATCCCGCAGTAATTTTCAGCATTTTAGGCTAAGCTTTCAGGCACCAGGGAAGGGAGTCAAACCATGAATATGCGACAAAACACGGCCAAATACAGGTTCAAGCCTGGTCCGGGTTTTTTCTTGCAGTCACTTTTTCTCGGCCTGCTCCTGGCCAGCCAGATTCCGGCCCAGGCAGCGGAAAAGCCCTTTGAGGTTGAAAATTCACAGCCGGTGCAGGTGCACGTGTTTGGCCCGCCACGCGACCGGCACTCCGATATGGAGCCGTGGCGAAAATCTCCTGCGGCGGCTGATAAGGCAAAAGCCAAAGAAAGCGCCATTGAAGATTTGGGCGCCGCCTCCCCGCTGCAGTTGCCACTGCGCCGTGGCGTTAACAATTCCGACCCGGTCATCTTCACCATTTCGGCCTTTGTCGATCACAATAACGACGGCCCCGACCAACTCACGGACTGGGATTGCGGCGACCGGACCTACGACACCGAGTCCGGCAACCACAGGGGCACCGACTTCCAGGGCACCCAGTTTCCCTGGCTGACGATGGCGAACGACGGCCTGGTTGCGATTGCCGCGGCCGATGGCGTGCTGGTCGGGAAGCACGATGGTGAGCCGGATCAGCGCTGCTCATTTGACGAAAATGCCGATCCGAATTACGTCGTACTGCGCCATGCAGACGGTTCTGAAATCATTTATGCCCACTTCAAATCCGGCTCGGTCACCCACAAGAAAGTGGGCGACAGCATCGAACAGGGCGACTATCTCGGCGTGGTAGGCAGTTCCGGAATTTCCACCGGACCCCACCTGCACCTGGAGGTCGTTGATTCCAATAACCGCCTGAACGACCCCTACGCGGGCACCTGTAACCTGCTGAACGATGAAAGCTGGTGGGAAAACCAGGAATCCTACTATGAGAAGCGCGTGGTCTCAGTTCGAACGCACAGCGCATCACCGGAATTTCCGCCCTGCCCCCAGCAGGAAATGCCGCATTTCAAGGATGTATTCGCGCCCACCGACTCGATTTTTCTGTCCGTCACTGTGCGGGACTTCGAAGATGTCGATTCTATCGACGTGCAACTGCTTGCCCCCAATGGCCAGGTCGCCTGGGAGCAGACCTATACCCAGAACGAGTTTGAATTTGCGCCAAACGTGTCCATTGCCTGGGGATTGCAGTTCTCCAGCGCCATTCCGGAAGGCCAGTACACCTGGCGGGCAACCTACGCCGGGCGCTCACTGAGCCATGTTTTTCATGTCGGCAGCGAGCCGTCAGACCCGGCCGCCGTCGCCGCCAATAACGCCTACACCGGACTGTGGTACGACACGGAACTCGACGGTGAGGGATTCAACGTCGTAACGGCGAACGCCGGCACGATTTTCTATTTCTACGGCAACGATGACCGCGGCAACCGCCTGTGGCTGATCTCGGACGTGGTACCGGGGCCCATCCAGGCGGGCGGAACCATCACGGTGCGGGTGTATGAATCGACCGGCGGTATTTTCGCTTCGCCCATTCAGAGTTCGCGCGGGCTCGCGGCCTGGGGCGTTCTGACCATCCGGTTCGACACCTGCGAAGGCGGCCAGGCAACCCTCAGCGGAACGGACGGCGACAAGGTTTCCCAGATCGTCAAGCTGGTTGGAATTTCCGGCGCTGGCTGCACTGACGGCGCCGCGTTTGCGGACGCGGCCTGGTCGGGACTATGGTACGACCCGGCCAAGGACGGTGAAGGCTACAACCTGCTGGTGACCCCGGTCGGGCGAATCCTCTACTTCTACGGTTTCAAGGGCAATGGTTTGCGGCTCTGGCTGATCAGCGACGTCATGACCGATTCGCTGGCCGTTGGCACGACCGTCGAGACTACCGTCTACGAGGCCACGCAGGGATTCTTTCCGGCGCCGGTGCCCAGCGGTCAATCCCTGGTCGTCTGGGGCACGGCGAAAATCACCCTGGTCGACTGCAACAAGATCACGATCATGCTGACCGGCAGCGATGGCAGCAAGACCAGCCAGACCGTCCGGTTGGCCGGAATCATCGGCCTGTCCTGCAGCAGCTAAAATGGCTTAAGAAACAACCGCTGGCAGCCGATTGCGACCGCCGGCCGAGTCTTGTGAACCTGGGAGATTGCGGTCCTTCAGGGCCATCGCCAGCTCAACGTTTCTAACGAACCACACCTGTGTTCAGCTAAGATAGGTTACGGCCCAGGCACAGGGTCGCCGCCTGCCCGAGGAGCCATCAATGGAAGTCAAAGAACAAAATTCGTGGGATGTCTTGCGGGAGCACCTGGAAAGCCAGGATTTCGAAGCACTGAATGACTACCTGGCCGCGTTGAGCGGCGAGGAAAGCATCCGGGCGCTGATGCGCCTCAGTTCGGAAGAGCAGAAACAGATCCTGGCGGCGGTATCACCCGAATCGGCTGCCGACGTGTTTGACTTCATTCCCGACGAATCGGCCGGTGAACTGCTGGGTGAATTGAGTCCGGAAGTGGCCGCCTCGATCGTCAGCGAGATGTCCAGTGACGACCAGGCTGACCTGCTGGCCGAACTGGACGAAGAGGACCTGGAAGAAATTCTGCGCTTCATGGATCAGCGGGAAGCCGGCGAAGCGCGCGAGTTGATGGCCTACGACGAGGATGTCGCCGGCGGCCTGATGATGAAGGAGTACTTCAGCTATCCCCGTTCTTTCGGAGCGCGGGCGGTGCTCAACGACCTGTCGCAGCGCGAAGACGAGTACGACCTCAACCATGTTCAGTACATTTATGTCACTGGCCGATCCGGGAAGTTGCTCGGCGTGGCGAGGATCCGGGACATCATTTTCGCCTCCCCGTCCACCCGCTTATCCGCCATTCTGCGACCCGCCTTGTCCGTCAATGTCCAGGCAACCCTCGACGAACTGGAAGACTTCTTCGACGAACACACAATGACCGCCGTGCCGGTAGTGGACGACGAGGGCATGATGATCGGCGTCGTGCGCCGCCGTGCCGTCTACGACGCGGTGGCGGAACACGCCGAGGCGGATCACCTGAAGTCCCAGGGTATCGTCGGCGGTGAAGAATTACGCTCGATGCCCACGATGGTGCGCTCCAAGCGCAGATTGTCCTGGCTTTCCGTCAATATCCTGCTAAACG
>Ga0102946_1000705_pt1 | contig 11634 bp, 6 predicted proteins | sample SalPon2A_A_D1_MG_FD_78209 | JGI IMG/M metagenome (GOLD analysis project Ga0102946, IMG submission 78209) | Soil microbial communities from South San Francisco under conditions of wetland restoration - Salt Pond MetaG R2A_A_D1_MG | ecosystem: Environmental > Terrestrial > Soil > Wetlands | place... | reverse complement strand
TCCATGCGGATCACGAAAATCAGGATGGCCGGGATGACAAAGATGGTAAAGACTGTCGAGACGGCCAGCCCTCCGAGAATGACGCTTCCCAGGCCTCTGTAAAGTTCTGAACCGGCGCCGGGAATCAAGACCAGGGGCAGCATGCCGCAGATGCTGGTGGTGGCGCTCATGTAGATCGGCCGCAGGCGACTGCGGGTCGATTCGAGCACAGCCTCATGATAATCCATACCGCCGTTGTGAAAGTTGTTAAGCGCCTGATGAACGATAAGGATGGCGTTGTTGACCACGATGCCGATCAGAATGACGAATCCGAGCATAGTCAAGACATCCATCGGTTGTGCTACGATAAAGATATTCAGTAGTTTCAGTCCGAGAAAGCCCCCCGCCCCCGCCAACGGCACGGTGAGCATGATGATCAGCGGGTAGATAAAATTACCGAACAGCGAAGCCATGAGCAGGTAGGCAATCAGGATCGCCAGCAGGAAATCCCATTGCAGAATTTTACGGGTCTCCACCAGCTTGTCTGCAGCGCCGCTCATGTTGACCTGTAATCCCTCCAGCAATCCCATTTCACGAACCTGTGGCAGGATCTGTTGGTCGATGATCTCCATCGCCGTTTGCAGCGGCATCGATTTTGGTGGTGTGATCTGCAGGGTGACGGTCCGTGCTCTTTCAAGATGACGGATCAGGGCCATGCCGGTGGTCTCCTGCAGTCGGGCAAGGGATGAAACCGGCATCAGTTTACCGCCCGGTGTTGAGAGGGTCGCTTGATAAAGGTCCTGAGGGGTCGGCATCTCCTGGTCGTCCGCTTTTAGAATCAGATCAATCTTTTTCTTCCCCTGCTGCTTGAAATCCCCGACCACCCGGCCATCCATCAGAACGTCCAGGGCGATTCCCAGATCGCGGGTGCTCATACCGTTAGCCTTGAGCCGGTCACGATCCGGGATGATGCGTGACTCGGGGTAGGTCAGTTCAATCGAAGGAACCGGACGAACCTGCCCCCCCTGCAACTGCTCGCCGAGCATGCCAAACATGGTCCCGGAGGCGGCGACGATCTGATTCAGGTCGTTACCGCTGACATTCAATTTAATTGCCCGTCCTTCACCAATCCCCGACTCAAAGACCCCCGGCTGCAGGCTGACACCGTACATTCCTGGGATGCTGTAGATCAGGCGGGTGAAGAAAGGGAGCAGATCGCTGGCCCGGTCCCAGTGCTCACTGATGGCGCCGGCGATCATAAATCCCTCTGTGCCGACATAGAACATATTTCTGATCGCCGGAACCCCGTCGACATCCGCGCCGATATGTGGTCCGGCCATCTCGAAAAATCGTTCACCGATCTCGACCCGCTCTGAGGTGGAGAGCCCCGGTGGCGGCACCAGAATGTTAAGAACCAGATTCCGGTTGCCCTGGGGCAGATATTCCATTTTCGGCGTCAACAGGTAGACGCTGGCAAAGGCAAGCCCGATCAAAATACTCAAAGTGGCGAGACGGGTCAGCCAGTTGCGGATTGCCAACGAGACAAGCCACATCAGGCTGGCAGAGATTCTCTGGCCAATCTGATCGAGCAGTGGAAACTTTTTTTCTGTTTTTGCTTCACTCCGTCTGAACAGACGGTAGGAGAACATCGGGATTACCGAGACTGAAACGAACAGACTGAGGCTGACTGCTGCAACAACGGCGATTGCGATGTCGCGGAACAGCTGCCCGGCCTCTTCCTGAATAAAGACGACCGGAAGAAAAACCGCTACGGTGGTAATCGTTGATGCGAGGACCGCGCCCCAGACCTCTTTGGTCCCTTCCAGTGCCGCGTTAAAGGCTTTCTTGCCCATCTGGCGATGACGGTCGATGTTTTCAATGACCACAATGGCGTTATCGACCAACATGCCGACCGCAAAAGCAATCCCCGCCAGACTCACCACATTGAGGTTGCGGCCGAGCAGGTCGAGAAAAATAAAGGTGCCGATGATGCTGATCGGGATCGCCGTAGCGACGACGATAGTGGCGCGTATACTGCGTAGAAACAGCAACAGAACCCCGACCGCCAGTAGTCCACCAAGCATGATGTTCTGTTTGATCTGATCGATGGCCCCGTTGATATAGAATCGTTGGTCGTAAACCCAGTCGAGATAGAGTCCCTTCGGATTCAGTTTGTTTTCATTCAGCCAGCGATACTGTTCTTCGACCAGATTGGTCATTTCCAGAATATTGGTTCCAGCTTCCGGACGGACACCAACCGCAAGACCGGGGATGCCATTATGCAGAACCACCGAAGTTTTTTTGGCGAAGCCGGGACGAATTTCGGCCAGATCTCCGAGCAGGACCCGTTTCTGCCCGGTGGAGCGGAGCACGACGCGGGCGATGTCCTCGGGGCTATTGAATTCACCGGTGGTGCGGATGCGGAAATCGCGCCGTCCGACCCCGAGGGTTCCCGCAGAAATGTTGATATTTTCACCCTGAATTGCGGCGATGACATCGTTGGTGGTCAACTGATAGGTGGCGAGTTTTTCGGCGCTGATAATGATGTGCATCTCTTCTTCGGTGCCGCTGCCGATAAACAGGTCGGAAACCCCTTTGACCCGTTCAATATGCTGCCTGATGTCATCTTCGAAAAAGGTCCGGTAGCTTTGAACCGGGCGTTCGTTACCGTCACTGGTTTTCAGTATCATCCAGATAACCGGCGATGCCGTTGCTCCGGAAGCGTTAACGACCGGATTGTCCACCCCGGTGGGATAGGTTGGAACCTCATTGATCTTGTTGGAGACTCTCAGTAGAGCTTCTTCGACGCTGGTGCCGACTTTAAAGCGCAGGGTCACGCTGCCCTGGCTGTTGCGCGCCTCGCTCTCCATTTCGATCAGGTCGGACAGGCCCTTCAGGGTGTTCTCCTGCTCCTCAATGATCTCCCGTTCGATTTCGTAGGGGGTGGCACCGCGCCAGGTGGTCGTGACCTGGATTTCCGGTTCTATGACCGTCGGGCTGAGCTGATAGGGGAGTCGGTCCAGGCTGATAATCCCGAACATCAGCACCATGATAATCCCCGCCAGGATGGTCACCGGCTTAAGAATGGAAAAGCGGATAATATCCATTGAAGTCGTCCTTAACTAAAACCGAATCGCCTGGCCATCGTGAATCCGCTCGTTCCCTTTGACCACAACCTGTTGCCCGGCCTCAAGCCCATCGCCGGCAACAGCAGCCTGCATTCCCTGGTAGCCGAGAATCCTGACTGGATACATCTTTGCCATGCCATCGACAGCGAGAAACAGGATATCCATGCCGAACTGTTTAAGAACGGCATCCCGTGGTACCAGCAGTCCTTCCATGGGCTCTCCTGCGGGGAGCATGGCGTGTGCCTCCATCCCTTCGATCAGTTCGAATCTGTTCTTCAGGCGAAGCTTGACCGTAAAGGTCCGGGTTGAGATATCGCCCCGTGGCACAAAGTGCGAAAATTGACCTTCAAACTGATGGTTAGCACTGCTGATTTCGACCTTCTGTCCTTTGCTCAGATATTCCAGCAGGTTCTGGGGAACATCGACAACAATTTCTACTTCGCTGTCGTCAGCGATAGTCGCAATCGGTCCTCCGGCCGAAATCCATTCCCCTTGCTCAGTCGCTTTTTCCAGGACCAGTCCGCTGAAGGGAGCACGGATCGTCGCTTTCTGCAGTTCCAGCAGATGGCGATCGAGAGTTGTCTGAAGCGCTTCCGCCTGTTTTTCCAGGCCCAGCACCCGGAAATGGTTTTCGTCATAGACAACTTCGGCGATCGATTCTTCGCGGAACAGAGTTTCGATTCGCTGCAGGTCTTTTCGGGCGCGTTCCAGTTCAATCAATATCTGTTGGTGGGAGGCCCTGGTGCCCTCAATGGTGGTTTTCAACAGATCTGAATTTAATTTCAGCAGAGGTTCGCCGGCTTTAACCCGGGCACCTTCCGAAAAATAAATCTGGTCGACTATTCCTGAAATCTCGCCGGCAACCCTGGATGTTCTGACATAACGTACTGTGCCGACCAGATCTACGGTCGGCAGGGCAGTACCCGTTTCAATAGTGCTGGTTGAAACCAGCATCGGTGGCGGTCCCTGGTTTTTTTCATTTTCTGCCGCCCATCCAGCTGTAACGCCAAGCAAAATAAGCAGCACGCTGAAAATGTGTAGTACCGGGCATCGTCTTAACATGGTCTCTCCTTGCTAGCCCTGTTCCAGAAAATGACATTTTAATATGTCGAGTTCTGCCTTGTCCGAGCATAAGAATTATACTCAAATAAAGTGAAGCCTGTAATCATAGCAGAAAGAGCCTTGGTATCCAAAAAAATAGAATTAACTTAGCTCTTTATCAGAATGATGCGGCTGCGTTGAAGTTGAAGCCAGCTGTGCCGATCTCTTCGTTTGTCAGCTCGACCTTGACCTGTTGAAAAGAACTGTTTAGGGTCAGGGAAAATTGCGGAGGAATGTTTTTATGGAAGAACAGCTAGGGCAGGATATCCCGCTAAGCAAGACCAAGCTCAAGAAGCTGGCTAAGGAAGTCGAAGACCTGGCGAAACAGCTGGTCGAATTGCCAGATGCGGCTTTCAAGCATATTGAACTGGAAGATGATTTGAAAGAAGAGGTTGTGCTGGCACGAGAGACCGTTGGTCGGGGATCGCACAAGAGACAGATTAAGCATCTTGCGGGCGTTTTGAGGCAGAGGCCAGTGGAGGTTCTCAGGCTCAAAGAGGCCATGGTTGCCCAGGATCAGGTCGCTTTGGGGGATCGCCGCCAGTTTCATCAGCTGGAACAATTGCGTGATCGTCTCTGTGATGAAAAGAGCTTTGCCGCCGCGTTTGACGAGGTGTTGGAACTCTGCCCCAACATAGATCGCAAGGCCATCTCCCGGATGTCACGTTCCGTTCATCAATACGCGGATAAACGCGCATCGCGGGAGCTGTTCAGGCGGTTAAGGGACGAGCTGAGCGAATAGCCCTACATTCAGGCCAGTTTAATCACAACAGAAAGCCCCTGCATTTGCAGGGGCTTTCTGACTTTTATGCCTGGTCTTGCTCGTCTAGAATTGCTCGAACTCGTCATCCGGCAAGTCGGTGTCTGCGGTCATGTTGGTCTTGACCTTGGTATCAGGTGCATGGATGGCCTTTTGCTCTGTTCGCTCAAATGTCCTCTGTTTTGGGTACGGAACGGAGCGTGACAGGTTGACCACTTTCTCCTCGCTGCCGCTAATTTTCTTGATTTCCGACCGGGAACTGTTCAGTTTGAAAAAAGCGATCATCTCGTCAAGTTGTTCCGACTGGGTGGTCAGCTCTTCGGCAGTTGAAGCCAGCTCTTCCGATGAAGAAGCGTTCTGTTGAATGACGGAGTCGAGCTGCTGGATGGAACGGGCGATCTGATCCGCCCCGGTATCCTGCTCTTTACTGGCGGCACTGATCTCCTGAATCAGTTCAGCGGTTTTTTCGATTCCAGGAACGATCTTGGCAAGCAGTTCCCCTGCCGTTTTCGCGACTTCAACGCTGCCGGTCGACAGGGCATTGATCTCGCCAGCAGCGATCTGGCTTCTCTCTGCCAGCTTGCGAACTTCGGCGGCAACAACCGCAAAGCCTTTACCATGTTCTCCGGCACGGGCCGCTTCAATTGCGGCATTGAGGGCAAGCAGGTTGGTCTGGCGGGCGATCTCTTCGATGATGTTGATCTTCTCGGCAATCTCCTTCATTGCAGATACGGTATCTTCTACTGCTTTGCCCCCTTCTACGGCATCAGCCGAAGCTTTGATAGCTATCTTTTCCGTCTGAACGGCGTTGTCTGTATTCTGCCGGATGTTGGCCGTCATCTCTTCAATCGATGCCGATGCTTCTTCGGCGGATGAGGCCTGCTCTGCGGCTCCTTGTGAGAGTTGCTGTGAGGTTGCGCTCATGGCCTGACTGCCGGAGGTCACGTTTCCTACTGCCGAGGTTACATTGGCAATGACTTCCGAAAGTTTGCCGACCATGCTGCCCAGAGCAATCAACAGGCTGTCTTTTTCCGAGCGCGGTTTAAGGTCAGCGGACAGGTCACCCTCAGCGACCATTTCAGCCATTCTGACAACCTCGCGATTCGAATCAACCATCTCTTTGAGGGCTTGCATCATCTGTCCGGTTTCATCTTTGCTGTCAACATGCACCTTCATCGTCAGGTCGCCCAGGGCCAGCTTTTTCGCTGTGTCAGCTGCGACTGTCAGCGGCCTGATGATGCCGCGCGCCATGACAAATGCCATGATGATTCCCAGGGGGATGGCAATCAGACTGAGCACAACAATGGCCATCAGGGTCTTCTGACTCGCTGCGAGCATGTGATCATCGGTCATGATGTTTTTGTTGAGCTCTGTAGTGATTTCTCTTAACAGCGTCTGGACCTCGGTAAGGTGAGGGACGGTCTGTTCAGCATAGATCTTTTTTGCCGAATCCATTTTGGCAACCAGCTCGTTGCCTCTGGTTTTCAGCTGTTTCAACAGGCCTTGAGTCTCAGTCAGGGCAGGAAGTGTTTCAGTTTTGAAGATGGTATAAGCGGCATTCGCCTGATGCCGGTTGTTGTTAATCTTCAGCGCAGAGTTGTGGAGTTTCCTGTGGGGCTCCTTGATCTGGATGAGCAGTTGAGCAAGGCTTGCATCGCTTTCGGAGGCCTTTTGACCGGTTGGCCCATAGAGAAATTGCCCAAGCGAACACTTGTGTTCGTCGAGTTGAACGTTCAGGTCCGCCTGCTTGTCGGCAAAAAATGAAAGAACCTGGTTGGCCCAAAGGAGGTGGTCAGCTTCTTTCTCTGCCAGAAAGGTTGGCAGGTCGACGTCCGCCTGATGAAAAATTTCATTGATCGCGATGGCGGATTCATGGAGATCACGGTGCGGTTCTTCAATCTCCTGCAGCAGCTGTTTCAGCTGTGGAATCTGGTTTTCAACCTCTTGGCGCCCTTCACCGTAATACCAGGAGCCGAAGCCACATTTATGCGGATCGGTTTGAACAGTCATTTCAGTAACATTTTCATCGGTCAGCAGGGAGTTCAGCGCAATGGCCCATTTAAGATGGTCGACCTCTCTCTGGACAATATCGGCCCTGATCCGGTTACCGCTGATAACTTCTTCAGCATCGTTAACGATGTCCCGAACTCCCGTCCCGGACCAGGTCGAAATAATGATCAGCAACAGCAGGATTGCCCCAAAGCTGATAGCGAATTTTTTTGAGAGCTTGAGATTTTTCCAGTTCATTTTTTCACCTCGTAGAAAGAGAAAGTCAGGGCAAGAACTGTTTGAGTGATCTTTGCACAGATTGACCTGATGCTACCAAGGTGTGTGGTGCAAATCATGCGCCAATACTTTTCTGGAATACTTCGCAAAACACACGGGTTTTGTTGGGCTTTGTTGTCCAAAAATCATTCGGCAATTGGTAACGAAAGTTACGCATTTGTTCCTGGTGGCTAAGAAATCGCACTTCTTCCGTATCCTCCGATGGGTGTAATTAAAGTTACAGGGTGATAATTGTTACAGGGGGTGGTCAAACTATTCTGAGGGAATAAACAACGGTTCTGAACTTGGACCTGCTTCAGGGCATGTTCCGGCCGAAATGACAGAAAAGATTGGCGTGGTTTTTCTCTGCCGTAGACTTTGTGATACTGTATATATGATCCATTGGAGGCAGAAAGGGGACTCGAAATTTTTTGAAATTACTTGCAATTTCAAAAGTTTCGTTAAGTGTTGTTCGTAACTCGTTTTATTTTAACCAATTCAAAAGTTGCAGGAGAAAACTTAATGCGTACGACTAAAGTTTTGTTTTTTGCACTGGTGTGCTTTTCGTTTCTCACCATGGGCAATGTTGCTCTGGCGCACACCCCGGATTTCGTAGATCTGGCTGCACAGTTGAAGCCGAGTGTCGTCAATATCAGTACTTCAAAAAATATAAGCGGGCAGCGGCCCAATTTTCAGGAACGGGATGGTTCCCGGGATTTGTTTGAAGAATTTTTTAGGCGCTTCGCTCCCAATCAACCGCAACGTCCTCGAAAACAATCATCCCTGGGGTCTGGATTTATCATTTCAGACGATGGCTATATCCTGACCAATGATCACGTCGTTAACGGCGCTGACGAAGTGACTGTGAGGTTGGCTGATGGGCGCAGCTTTGATGCAACAATACGGGGTTCCGATGCAAAGCTCGACCTCGCTTTGCTGAAGATCGATACCGGCGAGAAATTGCCGGTGGCAAAGTTGGGAAACAGCGACTCTCTGCGGGTTGGCGAGTGGGTGATGGCTATCGGAAATCCCTTCGGGCTGGAGCAGACGGTGACGACGGGGATCGTTTCGGCGAAAGGACGGGTCATCGGAGCAGGTCCATATGATGATTTCATTCAGACCGATGCCTCCATCAATCCGGGAAATTCGGGTGGCCCGCTGTACAACATGCAGGGTGAGGTTGTGGGGATCAATACCGCAATTATCCGTGGCGGACAGGGGATCGGCTTTGCTTTGCCAATCAATGCCGCCCGGGTGACTATCGAGCAACTGAAAGAGACCGGTGAGGTGGTTCGTGGCTGGTTGGGAGTATCGATTCAGAAAATCTCTGACGAGTTGGCGGAATCGTTCGGGCTCGCCCAGGTAAGCGGCGCTCTGGTCGCAGAAGTTATTGAAGGCTCTCCTGCCGCCGATGCTGGAATCCGGCGGGGCGATATAATCCTTGAGTTCAATGGTCAAGAGGTCGACGAAATGAACGATCTGCCGCGTATTGTGGCCGCAACTCCAGTCGACAAGTCGGTAGAGGTCAAGCTGTTCCGTGATGGAAAGGAGGTCACGGTCAAGGTCAAGGTCGGGAAGCTTGCCGGTGATGGCCGCACGGCACATGGTGTGACCGAACTGGAAGAAAGGATGGGACTCTCTTTGACTCCTCTGGGTGATGAGACCAGTGATCGTTACGGGTTGGATTTGCAGAGTGGCCTGCTGGTCAGCGCTGTCGATCCGGATGGCCCGGCCGCTGATTCAAACCTGCGCCCGGGGGATGTCATCGTTGAGGTCAACGGCAAGGAAATTGATGGTCTGGGACAATTAAGAACAATCGTCGCTCCAATTGCGCCAGGCAAGGTTCTGAGGATCCTGGTGCAGCGCGGAGCGAGCTCGCTCTATACGACGCTTAAATTGAATTAGACCGTCGCTGTTTTCCAATCCCTGAGAGGGGGCTTCAAATGATCTGGAGCCCCCTTTTATATTTCAACCAGCCCATCGTCGGCCTGTGTATCAGCACAGTGCAAAGCTGAATTTGCCATGCTAGATTGTCGCTTATGAAAATTACGGTAAAACATCAGATTCTGCTGGCCCCCGCAGCGGTCCTGCTGCTAATGACCCTTCTGCTGGGGTTCATGCAGTACACCTATTGGGACCTCTCGGTCAAGCGGCACGAATCCAAGGCAATCGGTACGGCGTTCATCGCTTTGGCCGAAGCAGATCTGTCTGTGCGACGGATGGCCGTTCTGGTGCAACAATTTCAGAAAATTGATTTTGACGAGAGACAGGGCCTGGTCCTGTTGGAGAGTCTCTATGGACGGTTGTCTGATGCCATTGAGCGCGTCGAGCCTTTTGGTGATATTGATGCCGAACAACTGGTGGCCTTACAGCAGTTGGTCATAGAAATGAATCCGTCGCGTGGCGTCGACCCTGATCGAATCCTCAAGGTGGTGGATCGCTTTCGGGCTCAATTGAGTAAATTGTCCACCATGACACAGTTGCAGCGTCAGCAGTTGCGTGATGTTCACAGGCAGGATATAGATCACCTGGTAGAGCAGACCGCCCGGGTCTCGCTGATTGTTCTCGGGCTGGCTATCTTGACGGGAATCGTCTTGTCACTTTTCTTTGCAAGGCGTATTCTCAGCCGGATTCAGATGTTGTCCGACAGCGCAGGTCGTATCGCCGGTGGAACTTTGGAGCCACCAGCTGCGCCGGAATATATTCGTGATGAATTGGATGCTCTGACCCTTTCTATCAACCTGATGACCAAGCGTCTGATTCAGGTTGTCGGTTCGGAGAAACTTCTGGAAGGGGCAGAGGACGAACGGCGGCGGATCGCTATGGACCTTCATGATCAATCGTTGTCCGACCTTTCCTCCATTTTGCGCAAATTGCAGAGTCTGCCGCCGGGTCTCGCAGGTGAGTTGGAAGCCGACCTTAGTGCCGCTATTTCCAACTTGCGCGACATAATGAATAATCTGCATCCGCAAACACTTGATATTCTTGGGCTGGGGGCTGCAATCGAAGCACACCTGGATCGGCATTGTAACAAGGACGGATTGGCCGATTATCATTTTTACCTGGATCCCCGGGTTGAAAACCTTGAACTGGAGCGGGTCCGTAAGCTGGCTCTTTATCGTATCTGCCTCGAATCGATTAATAACGTGCATAAGCATTCACATGCCAGTCGCTATGAAGTCGGCCTGGAGCTAAGGGACCATCATCTGGTCATTTCGGTCGAAGATAATGGCGACGGGTTTATCCCAGGTCTTTCCCCGACCGGGAACGGTCGAGGGCTGAACAATATTCGGGAACGCGCCCGAGCCATCGGGGCAGAGGTTCGTTGGGTTGAGTCGCGTTTCTCCAGTGGCACCCGGTTTGAACTTTGTTTGCCGGTGTTATCCGGCGCTGAGACGGAGGCGAGATGAGTATGCTGGAAATTTTGATTGCTGAAGATAATCCGAAGGATTTCGAGTTTCTGGAGAAATTGCTGGATAGCTGGGACGAAGAGGTTAGAATCGTGCATGCTTCAAATGGACAGACGGCATTGGAGCTAGGACTGGAGCGAAACGATCCGCTGGTGATCAGTGATATCCAGATGCCGGAGCTGAATGGTGTCGATTTTGCCAGGGAGCTATGGCAGAAGAAACCTGCTGCGCGGATTGTATTCTGGAGTCAGTTCAAGGATGAGATGTATGTTCGCTCCCTGGCTAAAATTGTTCCTCCCGAAACTGTTTATGGCTATATCCTGAAGTCTAGCCCGCGTGAGCGGATCGCGGCCGCGATCCGCACAGTTCTTCTGGAAGATCAATGTTGGATTGACCCTGAAGTACGAAAGGTTCAGGGTCGGGCCGGTCACAGCCTGACGGCACTGTCCGACATTGAATATGAGGCGTTGCTCGACATCTCGCTGGGATTGACCGACAACCTGATCGCCCAGCGGCGATATCTGTCTCGTCGCGGTGCGCAGAGTCGATTGAACTCTCTCTATAACAAGTTAGGGATTGATCAGGAGCAGTTCACCTCTGAAAAATTCGGTGACTCTTTTAACCTGAGGAATCGGGCTGTAGCCGTCTCTTTGACCCGAGGATTGATCAATGCGTTTGAACTGGAGCGTGAAGAGGAAGACTTTCTACAGTGGTTCAAACGTTTCAAGCGAACGCAGAAAGAGCAAGGTGATTAATATAATCGTCTGACCATTGGCAAACTGAAAAGGGCTCTCCCTGGCCGACAACGGCTGGGGAGAGTTTTTCATTATACGGTCTTGCCTTGTTTTTCTGTCGTCATTTGTGTTAAAAGGTCATACCACATGACCGTTTGGAGGAGATGAATGTCAGTCGTTTTTAAACCGATTCGGCCGAAAAAATTATCCGAAGAGATTATTGATCAGATCAAGGAGTTGATTGCTCGCGGAGAACT
>Ga0102946_1000704_pt1 | contig 11640 bp, 10 predicted proteins | sample SalPon2A_A_D1_MG_FD_78209 | JGI IMG/M metagenome (GOLD analysis project Ga0102946, IMG submission 78209) | Soil microbial communities from South San Francisco under conditions of wetland restoration - Salt Pond MetaG R2A_A_D1_MG | ecosystem: Environmental > Terrestrial > Soil > Wetlands | place... | reverse complement strand
GGTACAGACGAGAGCAACACAGAACAGAAGAGAAGACAGAGATTTTAAAACCATTTCTTCCTCTTAAAAAACCAGAGCATTCCACAGAGACATAAAATCATTATTCCCCAGACCATGGCGTAACCGTAGCGCCATTTCAGTTCAGGCATCGTTTCAAAATTCATCCCGTAAATACCAGCGATAAAGGTGAGCGGAATAAAGATTGAGGCCATGATCGTTAAAACCTGCATCACCTCGTTGGTCCGCTGACTGACACTCGACATATAAAGCTCAACCAGACCGGAGGCGCTGTCACGAAAACTTTCCACGGTCTCCTGCACCTGAAGTCCATGGTCGTAAAGATCCCGCAGGAACACATTGGTTGTTTCATGGATGAGGGGGGATTCACTATGGAGCAGCTTGCCTATCAACTCACGGACAGGCCAGACCGTCTTGCGTAAAAAAATCAATTGCCCCTTCATCTGATGAACCTGCTGCAACAGCTCATGGGAGGGGTGATTAATTAACTCGGTCTCCAGGTAGTCGAGTCGATCACCAACTTTTTCAAGAATGTGAAAATAACTGTCGACAACAGAATCAAGCAGAGCGTAAGCCAGATAATCAGCTCCACGTTGGCGAATCCGGCCGCTTTTACGCAGCAGCCTCCCCCTGACTTCGTTAAACACATCGCCCGGTTGCTCTTGAAAAGTCAGGACGTTGTCAGCGGTCAGAACCATACTGATCTGCTCGGCCTGGATACGGAAACTTTGTTCATCAAAATAGAACATCTTCATAATGATCAGGGCTATATTTTCGAATTCTTCAAACTTCGGAGGATGGTTGGTGTTCAGGATGTCTTCAAGTATCAATGGATGAAGATCGAAAGCCTTGCCAAAAGCCTCCACCTGGTGGATGTCATGAACACCATCCAGATTAATCCAGCTGACGGTCCGGGGGTTCTTGAATTGCAGGCAGTCATCAAGGCTGACATCGCTTTGAGTAATATAATGGTCGTCAGAGTAGTCGATATACGAAAAGATCGGCCGCTCCATCTTTTGTTCGCCAATGTGAATCAACGAACCAGGAGGCAGGCCGATTTTTTTCGCCGGAGTGCGGAATAAAGATGTTACCGTCTGCAACGGCTTCAAAAATAAATCCATCTGATCTGGCCTCCATCGCATCATCATAGGTAGGGTTGAACAGAAAACTATCGTTCCAGACCATAGTCTTCATCATTCAGCGATGAAGTATAGGCGTCCATGGCTTCTTCCGCTTCTTCATGATCCGGAACTTTTGCCAGATGAATCAAGGCGTCCCCCTCATAGGCCAGCGGAAGGTTGAGTTGGCCGATAATCACACCGGTATATGGGGCAAGAATATCTTCCCCACCTTCTCCGAAGGGATCACTCAGCGTCCCCAGCAAATGCCCTTTCTTAACAAGATTGCCCAATTTAGCTTTGCGAGAAAAGATACCGCTCATGCTGGCACGCACCCAACTGGTTCGATCCGTGATAATCGATTCTCGGGGCTTCGCTTTTCTGCTCGCGGCGAGCATGCCCGTGTGTCGCATGACCCTCAATATCCCTCGAAATCCGGTGCGGATAACCGATTCATTAAAATAGAGGGCTTCACCCCCCTCGTAGACCAGCACCGGCTTACCAAGCGCCGCAACGGCCTCACGCAAAGACCCCTCTCGCAGATCAGAAGGGACGATGACCGGAGCACCAAAGGCAGCCGCCAGAGCGACAGTCTCCTGATCATCCAGACAGGCCCTGATTTGAGGCAGGTTACTACGGAAATTTGAACCGGAGTGCAGGTCAACACCGAAATCGCAGCGGCTGACAATTTGAGCCATGAGCAAATAAGCGAGCCTTCCGGCCAGTGAGCCTTTTTCTGCCCCCGGGAAAGAGCGATTCAGATCACGTCGGTCGGGAAGATATCGCGAGCGCTGAATGAAACCGAAAGGGTTAGCAACCGGTATGGCCAGCAGGGTTCCCCGCAAGTTCATAAGCGTACGACTTGCCAGAAGGCGACGAATGATTTCCACGCCGTTGATTTCGTCGCCATGGACTGCGGCGCTGACAAACAAAACCGGACCGCTTCGCTTTCCATGGACAACCTGGACCGGCAGAGTCATTTCATTATGGGTGTAGAGGCGTGGCATTGGCAGTTCAATCGTTGCCCGCTCCCCAGGTTTCAGTGTAACCCCGCCAAATTCGAAAGCTGCAGCGCGCGTCATCCCTGCCCTCTGGTCTTGGTCCGATTAGGCTTGGCCTCGTTTTCAATAAATTTAATAATCATTCCAGCGACATTCTTCTGTGTCGCCGACTCAATCCCCTCCAGTCCCGGCGAAGAGTTCACTTCCATGACGACCGGGCCATGATTGGAGCGCAACAGGTCAACACCGGCAACATTCAATCCCATAATCCGGGCAGCCCGAACTGCGGTCGAGCGTTCCTCGGGGGTCAGTCTGGCGAGACTTGCGCTCCCCCCTCGATGCAGATTGGAGCGGAATTCACCCTCGAGCCCCTGGCGCTTCATGGCCGCGACAACTTTACCTCCGATTACGAAACAGCGAAGGTCAGCACCCTGTGCTTCTTCGATAAATTCCTGAACCAGGATATTTGCTTTCAGACCCCGAAATGCTTCAATAACACTTTCAGCCGCCTTATTGGTTTCAGCCAAAACCACCCCGATCCCCTGAGTCCCCTCCAGTAACTTGATCACCAATGGAGCACCACCAGCCAGAGTGATTAAATCATTGGTGAATTGCGTTGAATGGGCAAAACCTGTTACCGGGAGACCGATCCCTTTGCGAGCCAGAAGTTGTAAACTTCGAAGTTTGTCCCGCGAGCGACTGATGGCGACCGATTCATTGACGCTGTAGACACCCATCATCTCAAACTGACGAACGACGGCGGCTCCATAGAATGTTATCGAAGCCCCGATCCTCGGGATGATTGCGTCGAAGCCGACCAACTCCTCACCTTTGTAGTGAATTGAAGGGCGTTGGCTGGCAATCGCCATGTAGCAGCGCAACGGATCAATGACCCGTATTTCGTGACCCAGTTCTTTCCCCGCCTCGACCATGCGGCGGGTTGAATAAAGATTGGAGTTCCGGGATAAAATTGCAATTTTCATGAGAACCTCTCATTCATCAAAGGGACAAATCACCTCATCGGTCCAAAGACTATCTGGGGGAAACTTGGAGAAGCTGTAGTAGTTCTTTCAGGGTACTTTTGCCCCTGATTTTATGTTTTTCCGGAATTATATCGCACTATTACGATTCAGGGGGCTGAAGAATTCACTTAATTCGAATTTTTTCCGATCAATCTGTTATAAAAAGACCACATGAGAGCTGTCCACGCGAGGAGTCCCGCATGAGTATCATCTGGCCTGAGAGCCACCTGCCTGTAACGGTAAAAGAACTTGAATACATTCGGAGCAGGGTCGATTTCGGCTTTGTCCAAATGTTGAAAAAGTTAAAGCTGCCATCCGATCTCAGGCCCTTACTGAACGATCTTTACCTGCCCCTCTCTGCGTGGCTGGCCGGGCAGTGTCGAACCGACCACCCACAACTGGTCGGCATCAATGGTTCGCAGGGGAGTGGGAAATCGACCCTTTGCCATCTATTGAAGTATTTACTGGAGGCCGGGTTCGGGCTGAAAAGCTGTGTGTTGTCGATTGACGACCTCTACCTCACCCATGCCGAACGCCAGAAACTTGCCGAGGATATCCATCCCCTGCTGGCAACCCGTGGCGTTCCAGGCACCCATGATGTCTGTCTGGGGCGCCAGGTCTTCGACCGCTTAGCAAACGCAGCAGAAAATTCGATGACCCCGATTCCCCGCTTTAACAAGGCCAGTGATGACCGGTCACCAGAAACCGATTGGGACCGCTTCTGCGGCCGACCTGATCTGATTCTTTTTGAAGGCTGGTGCGTCGGTGCCAGACCGCAACCACCTCAGGCGCTGGAGCAGCCTGTTAACCAGCTGGAAGAGCAGGAAGATCCCTCGGGTCTCTGGCGCAGCTATGTCAATCAACAACTGGCGGGATCGTATCAGGATATTTTCGGACCGATCGACTTACTGCTGATGTTGAAGGTGCCTGGCTGGCAACAGGTTTACCAGTGGCGGAGCAAACAGGAACAACAACTGATTGCCAGCAACCCGATCGGGACCAGAACGATGGATGATCAGGAACTGCTCAGATTCATCATGCACTATGAACGCTTGACCCGCCATCAACTGCTTGAAATGCCGGGTCGTGCCGACCTGGTTATGCAGCTTGACACAACGCAACGGATCGACAGTCTTAAGTTGAGATAATGGCTGGCACCTGCCTTGCAACTCCAAACGGTGAACCCGACCATCAGGAGTACGACGGATGCGCCAGATTCTCATATTTACCGACCTTGATGGCACTCTCCTCGATCACCACACCTATTCCTACGAAGCGGCCCGACCAGCCTTGAATCAGATCCGCCAACTGGGCATCCCATTGATCCTCAGCACCAGCAAGACGGCCGCGGAGCTTAAAGTCTTGCGTTGCAAACTGGGAAACACCCATCCCTTTATCGTCGAAAACGGGGCGGCCATCTTTACCCCTGAAAACTACTTTACGACCCCATTCACAGCAACCGGATCAGATTCGGAACCGCAACTGACTGCCCATTTTTTCGGCAACACCTATACGGGTCTGATTGAAATCGTGCATCGTTTGCGTTCCGACAGAGGTTATCGATTTAGAGGTTTTGCCGATTTCTCTGTTGAAGAGGTGGCCCGTGAAACCGGTCTCGATAGCGGAAGTGCATTATTGGCCAAATCCCGCGAAGGATCGGAGCCGATTCGCTGGGACGACAGCCCGGAAGCATTGGCCCGATTTGCCGATGATCTGGCGCAACACCAGTTGCAGTTGCTTAAAGGTGGACGTTTCTATCATATCCTGCCGGAGGTCGATAAAGGGCTTTCGGTCAACTGGCTACTTGAACAATATAGGCAGGCAGCTCCAGACACTGACTTTTTCACTATCGCCCTGGGGGATGGATTGAATGACCTGCCAATGCTCGAAGCTGTCGACCTGGCGGTCGTGCTTCCAGCAGCGAATGGTGACCAGCTTGACACTCTCGGCGTCCAAACCCTGATGATGTCCGAAGCCGGGCCCGTCGGCTGGAACAGGGCACTGACCGATATCATTTCTGAACTCAACCCGAAAGGTTAACGATATGAGTGACTTTTACCAGAACGGCGTGATTACCACCTTGCACAACCTGACAGATCGACCACTGGAAGAATTGGAGAGCGAGCTGATAAAATTTTCCAAACGACGACCGATGTCGCTGGTTTTACCATCTCTCTTCTCCGAACTTGAAGGCCCGGCACTGGGTAAAATTGTCGACGATCTGAGTAAGGTTCCTTACCTTGAGGAAATTGTCATTGGTCTGGATCGGGCTGATGAAGAGCAGTTCGCCTACGCCAGAGACTACTTTTCCAGGCTGCCGCAACATCACCGGATTCTCTGGAATGATGGTCCGCGATTACGTGCAATAGACAAACTCCTGACCGACGAAGGACTGGCGCCCAGCGAACCGGGCAAGGGGCGCAATGTCTGGTTCTGCTTCGGCTATATTTTGGCATCCGGGCGGGGTAAAGCAGTCGCCCTGCATGACTGCGATATTGTCACCTACCAACGCGAGATGCTGGCGCGTCTGATCTATCCGATCGCCAACCCGGCTTTTAACTATCAGTTCTGCAAGGGATTCTATTCCAGGATTGCGAACGGGGGGCTGAACGGGCGGGTCTGCCGCCTACTGGTCACCCCCCTGCTGAGATCGATGAAACAAGTGGTCGGGCCTTCTGAATATCTGGAATATCTCAACAGCTTCCGCTATGCGCTGGCTGGGGAATTCTCAATGCGGGCCGAGGTGTTGAACGACCTGCGGATTCCGAGCGACTGGGGGCTGGAGATCGGCGTTCTGTCAGAACTGTTCCGGAATTATTCAACCAACCGGATCTGCCAGGTCGACATTGCCAACATCTATGACCACAAACATCAAGACCTGTCGCCGGATGATGCTCAGGCAGGGCTGTCACGCATGAGCACTGATATCACCAAGGCCGTCGTCCGCAAGATGGCGACCCAGGGGAATGTCTTCTCGCTCGAAACCTTCCGCACCCTTAAAGCAACCTATTACCGGATCGCCCTCGACTTTGTCGAACGGTTCTATAACGATGCCCTGATGAATGGCCTGACCCTCGACCGTCACAAGGAAGAGAAAGCGGTCGAGCTGTTTGCTGAAAATATCATGCGGGCGGGGGAAACCTTCCTCAGCAATCCGATGGAAACCCCCTTCATGCCAAGTTGGAACCGGGTAAGCAGCGCAATTCCTGATATTCTGGAGCGGATTTACGATGCTGTTGAAGAGGACAACAACCTATGACAAAGTAGTAAAACCAGCCGGGAAAGACTATATTCGACCCCAGAAAAAAAGTGACCTTGCTGATACCAACAAGGTCACTTTTCAACATCGGTTCCGTGTTGTCCCTACACCACCGTCTGACTGAACCATAAAACCTGATAGGGAGCCAGCTGCAAGAGACTGGTCGAAGATTTCAGCTCCACCTGATCAAGCAATTCAAACCAATCACCACTCAACTGTCCATCCAGGGATCCATCAAAATAAAGCGTCTGTGTCAGATCGGTCATATTGTGGACGGCCAGCAGCCGCTGACTACCATCCTGACTATATCTCCAGAAGGCGAACAGAGCATCACCGACCGGTATAACTTCCTGCCGTGCATCGGGGTGAAACGCCGCCTGCTGTTGACGGATTTTCAATCTGTGGCAGAGAGCATCAAAAACCCGCTTCTGCGGCGAGTTGCCAGCAGACAACTGATCGTTCAACTCATCAAATAACAGACTACGCCGATTAATCGCTCTGGCATGCCCCGTCTCCTCGACTCCCTGGTAGTCATTGGGCGTTGCCAGCAGACTGTGGATGTAGAGGGCAGGGATACCACGCAAGCCAAGCATCAGGGTCTGGGCCAGCAGAAAACGGGCGACCTGCCAGCAATCGGTGCCCAACCAGGTTCCGCTTAGCGCATCGAAATAGCCGATATTGATCTCGTAGGGAGATTCGCTGCCATCCGGCTTGGTCCGAGAGCTGACCAGTCCGCCAAACTGCTGCATACCGTTGAGCAGTAGCGCCAGCTCAGCGTCGGGGAGCAGCCCTTCCAGCGGTCGGAGGCCGACCCCGTCATGTGATGCGGTGAAGTTCAAAAAGGTGCAGCCGGGGGGAGAAATGCAGCTGCGTCTGGCCCAGGCATAGAGATAATGGCTGGTGCCACGAAACAGCCCATGCAACAGCAACGGGGCCAGACTGAACTGGTAAACCATGTGAGCTTCGTCGCTGTCCCCGAAATAGCTGCGATTCTGTAGCGGCGGCAGGTTGGTTTCGGTCAGAAGGACAGAATGCGGCGAGGCGACCTCCATCAACTCACGAAGCAGCTTCACCACCTCGTGAGTCTGCGGCAGGTTAATACAGGGTGTCCCGATCTCCTTCCAAAGAAAAGCGATGGCATCCAGTCGAATGAAGCGACTTTTCTGGCGAAGATAGAACAAAAGAATGCGAACAAATTCCAACAAAACCTGCGGATTGGAAAAATTCAGATCGACCTGATCAGCGCTGAAGGTTGTCCAGACATAACGCAGCCCGGAAGCTGTTTCCACCGGAGTCAGCAACGGGCTCTGCCTGGGTCGGATGACCTGACTGTTATCAAGAAGGGGGTCAGCAGTAATAAAATAATCGCTAGCAGGTGCGCGTTGCGCAACATAATCCTTAAACCACTGACTTTCACTGGAGACATGATTAATCACCAGATCGACCATCAGATCGAACCGCTCGCTGATCGCATTTACATCATCCCAATCACCCAGCTTCGGGTCGACCTGGTAATAGTCGATGACGGAGAAACCATCGTCGGAACTGTATGGGAAAAAGGGGAGAATATGGACCGTGCTGATCAGGCCTGGAAGCTGCTCGTTGAGGAACTTCTGCAAAGTATGCAGAGGAGCAACGCCCTCTTCCACGACACTATCACCATAAGTGATTAAAATGACATCATTCTGATTCCAGAGCCGGCAGGAGACAGGCTCGCTGACCATCCCGTACTGGAGCAATTCCTCGATAATCTGCTCCGCTACCGATGTAGAAAGCTCGGCCCCGTAAAGAGTTTCAAGTCGACAAGTCATCTGCTGACGGAATAATTTCAGCCGACTATCTTCTATTCTGTAACACATCACACACCACTCCAGATTTTTTTCGTTAAACAAGGTGCAGGACTCAGGCCAATATCATGGCAGAGAAGCACATAATGGATTGGGGTAAGGGAATGACTAGACTCAGTAAATCCAGATTGCAGTCAGACCAACACCTTTGCTCCCGGCAGACAGGGCAGGAACCCAGGCCGGAGGATCACTACCGAACAGGTGCCTGGTATCAAGGAGTGCCGGGATTGCAGCCAGCAACGTTAATTCGTCAGTCGAGAATCCTGTGGCATCCGATGCACCCATGATATCGCCTTTCTCATGACCTTTAAGAAAAGTCAAACAGACCGCCTAAATGGTGAGGTGAGAGACAACCAGGCCAGAATTGAAATTATCGATTTTTGCGGAGAGCTGATGTTCCTCTGCTATAACGCAGTGCCATTTCTGAGCCTATCCACTGCGGCTGAAATCCCGCTGTTGATACCTAAAATGATCTGATTTATTTTTGTCAAAAGCGGAATAGGTAAGCAGCAAGCCACTCATCTCAATCGAAGACCCCTTCAATCTAGCCAACGTGGCCAAGTTCATGAATCAGACAACCAGACATGAAGCCGAGCAGGAATGAGGGGCTGTGGTCTTTAAGGTCTCGGTATTGCCAGGGTTCGGCATGGGCTGGAGAGGTGAAAAGTATTGCACCAAGAGCCATAACCCATCGAAATGATTTATATCGACAAGAAAGTAATGAAATCTACCAGAGCACTGTCACTGTAAGAATGTCACTGTAGCTACCAACCGGGGCATTCTGACCCGCCGGAATCCTACCGTAAACCTTGGCATTTAATGGCGACTCTTGCGTAACATTTTCGATGCGGTTACTGGAACCACCAGTCCCATCACCCCAGATTGTACCGCCCCCGGCGTCCATATAGAGATTGTAATTCAACATGGATCCAGAAGCGTCTGTCATAAACCGCTGGGAAAAGGATCCCGACTGACCTGCACTGATGGAGACGCTCACGGAAAGTGGTGCGGCCTTATTTTTAGCCTTGATATTGCAGGTGACTCCTATATCCCCGGTTGTGCTTGTTGTGGCGGGAGCCAAAGCATTATAGCTACCAAAAGCCACCCCTGTCACCGTGATGTTGCATTTAAAAGCCGATGCACTGGCAGGTAAGAGAATTACCAGACACAAAATGAGCAGCAGATTTCTACGAAAAGGAACTTGTCTTCGCAAAGGCTTACCTCCTAACAGCATTCTGTCCTTCTGCTTACTTCGCAACTGATTCTCTCTCTGAGGTTGAGCTGGGGCTAGCAGCAAGTTCAGCTTGATCGCTGCCGGAAACGAAATCTGATCCAGACACCTGATCTTGACTCTTGTTCAAGTTTTGTTCTGATGGTAGCTCGTTCTCCGCTACAGGGGAACAGAATATCTCTCCTAAATCAAAATATTGCTCATCCGTTTCGGGGATATTCAACTTGAAGTGGCATATGTCACCAATTTCAGACGTTGCCTGCCCATCATAACGACCGGGAGAGAATACAGACTCTGCAGCTGAAGCCAAAGCAGCACAGCCCCCTTCAGAGACATCTGAGTCGGATTCAGTCATCGAACCAGGATCGTTGTCAAAATAGAATTCGCCTCCATTTCCGGTATAGAATTTGGATCTTCCTTTCGCACTCAACAATTCACCTTCATAAAACTCAAGAGGCCTGCGTTCCCCACCGATACTGCCACTAAGCACACCCGTAAATGCCTGATATTTCTGAACAGGGAAGAAAAGGCAGGAACCGCTTCTGTATGGTGGAGAGACAGTAATATTCACCTGAGGCATGAGGTATTCTATTGAAATATCATTATCTTCCAGGGTGACATTATTATTGTAGAATGACGTCAGGCTGGGCACAAACAGATGGCCTCGCTCATCTGTCCTTCCGATGTCCTGTCCATTCGCTTTAATTTTGACGCCTTCAATATTATTAACGGAGACGAGTCCAAAACTATCCGTAACCGGTCGGGTCAGTCCATACTCACCGCCAAGCGAGACGATAGCCCCAGATGCAGCGACCCGAATACTTTCGCTTTCAGTATTTAAGTTGATTTCTCCACGATAAGAGCCATAAGGAGCGTTCCATTGCCCTCCCGGGTTGAAGGCATAGATTTCAGATGAGCCACTATCCTCACGTTCAAGAAATCCCCACCAACCCAATCCCTCGCCAACGGGAATATCTTTCCGCACCTCTATGGTCTGCGAATTACGATCCGTCGCCTGCTGGATTGATGAAGTCAGTGTCTGATTGTTATCAAAATAATAGCTTAAGCTGAAGTAAACCTCTTCTCTCGACTCATCACTTTCAATCGCCCTGAAGTTACAACTCAGCGAATATCGTCTACTCAATCGTTTTGAGTAAGTAACTAAAGTGGAATGTTCATCACTCCCCTGCTGATACTCTGTGAGTGCCAATGCCAGTGCCATTGAACCTATTTTATGGGTGGTGTATCCCACCCCAAACCTGACAACAGACTTGCTGTTGTTTTCAAATTCCTGTCTCTGGAGGTTTTGATAATTATCACTGTAATTCGTCCAGGAGAAACGGGCATTGAAGTTGCGATTTCGATACTCATAGTTGAACATACTGGCCCAACCTGAACCATCGTCACCACCACTCCCGGAGATATCCAACCCTACAATTCCGAATTCCCTGATCTTGTAGAAAGATTCAATCCCCAGATTAAACAGACCGTTCCCGGCTTCGGATCTTCCGCCAAAATTTACGTCATCGCTATAGCCATACTTGTGCCACGCGGAAAACACAGCATCCGAATAGCGACTATCATCCAACCCGTAATCGCGTCTTATTGTTCCAAGATTGTAACTGTACTCACTTAACCCTTTGCGTAACATCAGGTTAGAAAAGTAAAAAGGCGAAGCAATTCTTCGGACCCGCCCAAGTGCGTCAGTCACTTCCACAACAATATCCTGGGAGCCACCACTATTGTGGAAATTCTGCAATTCAAATCGACCTGGCGGTAGCTCTTCCTTGCGCAATCTTACGCCATTTGAATAAATAGCAACCTCGGAGGGGAGAGGAAGCTGGCCAGAATAACTATAGAAAGGGTACTCAATAAAATATGGATCAATCTGGTAAGTTTTTGAAATACTGAGGCCACCGAAAAGAATCCGACTGCCAAGAGAACCTGAGCTAGCGAGGGCATCACCGAAAACAAAGCGGCGTACCTTATCGCGCTGATCATAGGTAAAGTTGCTGTTCAAGCGGACAAAGCTGCGCTCCTCAGGATTTTCAGTGTACAGGGTATCTGTATAGAAAAAAATATCGTTTCTTCGAATTCCCAGCTCATTTAATAGACTAAGGTTCTGTCGCTGGAAGCTACCGCCC
>Ga0102946_1000703_pt1 | contig 11652 bp, 13 predicted proteins | sample SalPon2A_A_D1_MG_FD_78209 | JGI IMG/M metagenome (GOLD analysis project Ga0102946, IMG submission 78209) | Soil microbial communities from South San Francisco under conditions of wetland restoration - Salt Pond MetaG R2A_A_D1_MG | ecosystem: Environmental > Terrestrial > Soil > Wetlands | place... | reverse complement strand
CGAGAGCCCGGGGCGGGTGGGACCGCAGGCGAGCTTCCCGGGCCCGGCCTCGAGGAGCGGGTGGACCGCTCACCGCAGCCGGGCCTGGCCGACCTGCCCGACCTGGTTGCCCAGGCGAGCACGCCGGCGTGCGTAGCCACCGTGCGGCTGCTGCCCGACGACCAGCATGCCGTGAGCGGCGTCGCCGCCCCGGTGCAGCTCTCGGCCTACCGCATCGTGCAGGAGGCGCTGGCCAACGTCCGCAGACACTCCACGGCGGGCGCCGTGCGCGTCGTGGTGCGACTGGATCCCGAGGCCAACCGGTTGGAGGTGGAGGTCGTCGACTCCGGCTCTCCCCGCCGCGGCACCAGCGGCACAGGGCTGGGCCAGCTCGGGATGGCAGAACGAGCGCGTCACCTGGGAGGTGGCCTGGAGGTGGGGGTGCGCCCCGGCGGGGGCTACCGGGTCCGGGCCTGGTTTCCCATGGACGGCGTGGTCCCGCAGCCGGTGGCCCGCACGTGAGCGCGCCGCGCCCGACGGTCAGCGTGGTGCTGGTCGACGACCAGCCGTTGCTGCGGTCGGGATTCTCGATGATCCTGTCCACCGAGCCCGGTATCGAGGTGGTCGGCACGGCCGCCGACGGAGCGCAGGGGCTGTCGGTGGTGCGGCAGCGGCGACCTGACGTGGTGCTGATGGACATCCAGATGCCGGTCCTCGACGGCATCGAAGCCACCCGGGAGATCCTCTCCCAGGCGGCGGCGGATCGTGTCGCCCCACCCCGGGTGGTCATGCTGACGACCTTCGACCGCGACGACTACCTCTTCGACGCGCTCGCCGCCGGGGCCAGCGGGTTCCTGCTGAAGAACGCGGACGCCGAGGAGCTCGTGCAGGCCATCCGCACCGTTCGTGACGGCCACGCGCTGCTGGCTCCCGAGGTGACACGGCGGGTCATCGGGGCCGCCACCCAGCAGGCCGGGGAGCAAGAGCGGGTGCCGAGCGAGGAGGCCAGACGCGTCGGTGACCTGACCGCCCGGGAGCGGGAGGTCCTGGCCCATCTGGCCGGCGGCCAGTCGAACGCCGAGATCGCCAGGACGCTGTACCTGTCGGAGGCCACGGTCAAGACCCACGTGTCGAACGTGCTGTCCAAGCTCGGCGTGCGCGACCGCGTGCAGGCGGTGGTCGTGGCCTACCGCAGCGGCCTGGTTCCCCCGCACGGATGAGCTCGGCGCGCATCGAAGATCCGCCGCGGGGCCGATGACCCCTGGATGCCGGGTTCCTAGCCTGGGTGGTGACCGGCACGCCCTCCACGAAGGAGCCACCATGCTCGAGATCGATGCGGTGACCCGCACCTACGCAGACATCACGGCGGTGGACTCGGTGTCTTTCGCGGTGCCCGCCGGGGCCATGGTCGGTTTCGTCGGCGGCAACGGTGCCGGCAAGACGACCACGATGCGGATCATCATGGGCATCCTCGCCCCCGACAGTGGGAGCGTCCGATGGCGAGGTCAGCAGCTGAACCCGGCGATCCGCAGCCGCATCGGATACATGCCCGAGGAGCGCGGCCTGTACCCCAAGCAGCCGCTGCTGGAGCAGCTGGTCTACCTGGCTCGCCTGCACGGCATGTCGCAGCGGCAGGCGCGCGAGCGCATCACCGCACTGCTGCAGCGCTTCGGTCTGGGCGACCGGCGCGCCGACAAGGTCGAGACGCTGTCGCTGGGGAACCAGCAGCGAGGGCAGATCATCGCGGCCGTGCTCGGCGAGCCGGTCGCGCTCGTGCTGGACGAGCCGTTCTCCGGCCTGGACCCCGCCGCCGTGGACCAGATGTCCGCGCTGCTGCGCGAGTACACGGCGGCCGGAGTGCCGGTGTTGTTCAGCTCGCACCAGCTCGACCTGGTCGACCGCCTCTGTGACTCCATCGTGGTGCTGCACGACGGGAAGGTGGTGGCCAACGGCACCTCGGCCGAGCTGCGCGAGACCGGGCAGATGCGCTACCGCCTCACCGTCGGGGACGACGCCGGGTGGGTGCGTGGACACGGCGGGGTACGTGTGCTCGACCTCGACGGACCGAGCGCGGTCGTCGAGATCGAGGCCGCCGACGAGGCCATCGCCCAGCAGCTGTTGCGTGAGGCCCTGGGTCGCGGCAGCGTGCAGGAGTTCAGCCCGGTGCGGCCCAGCCTCAGCGAGATCTACCGTGGGGTCGCGGCATGAGCCTGGAGACACGCCCACCTGGAGAGGCCAGCGACGACGCAGCTGCCTCGCAGGCCGGGGCCCTGGCTCCGGACCACCGAGACTGGGCGCTGGTCGCCTCGCGCGAGATCCGGGTGAAGCTGACCGACCGGAACTTCCTCGTCTCCACCGGGATCACTCTGGTCCTCATCATCGGGTTGCTGGGCCTGCAGGCCTTCATCGCCGCGAGGAGCGGCGCTACGGAGTACTCGGTGGTCGTCTCCTCAGCGCAGGGTGAGGCGATCGTCGGGCAGGCGGAGGCGGTGCTGCAAGCCCAGGAGGACGACGCGTCGGTCTCGGTCACCAGGGTGGGAGACGCGGCAGCCGGCGAAGCGCTCGTCACCGAAGGCGACGCCGATGGGGCACTGACGCAGCGGCAGGGCGGCTGGACGCTCCTCAGCGACGGAGGTGGCCCGGCGGAGCTGGAACGAGCCCTGGCCGATGCCGTCCGTCAGGCCGCCCTCACGGCGAACGCCGAGGCGGCCGGAACCTCCGTGCCGGAGCTGCTGTCGGGCGCCGAGCTGACCACCGAGGACGTCTCGGGTGAGGACGCTGCTGAAGAAGTGGTGCAGATCGTCGCCGGCATTCTCTTCGGCGTGCTGTTCTACATGGCCTCGCTGACCTACGGGATCAGCATCGCGAACAGCGTGGTCGAGGAGAAGCAGTCGCGGATCGTGGAGATCCTGGCCGCGGTCATCCCGGTCCGTGCGCTGCTGACCGGGAAGGTCCTCGGCAACACGCTGCTCGCCTTCGGCCAGATGGCGCTGCTCGTCGGCGTCTCCCTGATCGGGTTGAGCTTCACCGAGTTCGACCGGTTCCTGCCGATGATGACCGAGCCGCTGCTGTGGTACCTGCCGTTCTTCGTGGCGGGGTTCGTGGCGCTGGCCTGCATGTGGGCCGCCGCGGGGGCGCTGGCCTCACGCACGGAAGACCTGCAGAGCACCACGTTGCCGTTGACCCTCACGCTGGTCCTCGTCTTCGTGGTGGCGCTCAACCTGGAAGGAGCGGCACGCACGGCAGGCTCCTTCGTCCCGGTGATGTCCACCATCCTCATGCCCATGCGCCTGCTGGAGGGCGGGGTCGGCTGGTGGGAGCCGGTGGCCGCCCTCGCCGCCACGGTGGTGTTCGGCTACCTCACGATCCTCGTGGGCAGCACGCTCTACCGTCGAGCCCTCATGCAGACCCAGGGCCGGGTGACGCTGCGGCAGGCGATGAGGCTGAAGGGGTGAGCTGGGAGGCCGCCCCGTAGGCTGACAAGCGTGCAGCACCAAGCCCGCGTCGGCGAAGACTCATCCCGGATGCCTCACGGGGCTCCCTTGGTGGCGCTGGACATCGACGGCACCATCGTGCACCACGACGGCTGGCTCAGCCCCCGCGTGGCTCGGGCCATCCAGGCGCTGGCAGACTCCCAGGCGACGGTGATGATCGCGACCGGGCGTTCGGTGTTGGCCACGATGCCGCTGCTGCGTGAGCTCGGCCTCGTGCGCGCAGGCTGGTATGCCGTGTGCTCCAACGGAGCCGTGACCCTGGCGCTGGACCCGGGCGCCAAGGACGGGTACCGGCTGCACGAGGTGGTCACCTTCGACCCCAAGCCCGCTGTGCGGATCCTGCAGCGTCTGCTGCCCGAGGCGATCATCGCGGTGGAGGACGTGGGGGTCGGCTTCAAGGTGAACCGGCTCTTTCCCGAGCCCGACCTGGCCGAGCGCCAGACGGTGGTGACCGTGGAGGAGCTGGTCAGCAAGCCGGTGCCACGGGTGACCTTCCGCGACGTCAGCGACCGGCCACAGGACTTCTCCACGATGCTCGACGGCATCGGTCTACACGGCGTCAACTACGCCATCGGATTCAGCTCCTGGCTGGACCTGGCTCCCGAAGGCATCTCCAAGGCGTCCGGGCTGGAAGCCGTGCGCGAGGCCCTCGACGTGGACCATGCGCACACGGTCGCGGTGGGGGACCAGCGCAACGACATCGAGATGCTGCAGTGGGCGGCCCGCGGCGTGGCCATGGGTCAGGCGCCGCCGGAGGTCGTGGCCGCGGCCGACGAGGTGACGGCGGACGTCGCCCGTGACGGCCTGGCGCTGGTGCTGGAGGACCTGCTGACGCGCGTGGACCGGGTGGCGTGAGCGCATCCGGTCAGCCGCCGGTGATCACCTCGCCCGCGAACCCCCGGCTGAAGGCCCTGGCCGCGCTGCGCCGTCGGCGCGTTCGAGACACCGAGGGACTGACCATCGTCGAGGGTTTCGAGGAGCTGCAGCTCGCGTGTCGCTCGGGGGTGGTCCCTCGGTCGCTCTACTTCTGCCCCGAGCTGACCCGTGCCGGTGAGGAAGGGGCGAGCCTGGTGCGGCAGGCGGCCGCGGCCGGCGCGGAGGTCTTCGAGGTGGGTCGGGCCGCCTTCGAGCGGGCGGCGTACCGCGAGGGTCCGGACGGCTTCCTGGCCGTGGTGGCCACCAGCCGTCGTCGATGCACCGACCTCACGCTCCCCGAGAACGCCCTGGTCCTGGTGTGTGAGGGGGTCGAGAAGCCAGGCAACCTCGGTGCCATGCTGCGCAGCGCGGACGCAGCAGGGGTGCACGCGGTCATCGCCTGCGACCCCGTGACCGACTGGGGCAACCCCAACGTCGTGCGCTCTTCCAAGGGCACGGTCTTCACGGTCCCGGTGGCCACCGACCCTGCCCTCGCGACCCTGAGCTGGCTGGCCGACCAGAGCGTCGCCGTCGTGGCCTCCACACCGGACACCGACGTCGCGCACACCGACGTCGACTACACCGGCGCGGTGGCGATCGTGGTGGGTGCCGAGAAGGATGGGCTGACCGCGGGCACGCTCGGTGCGGCCGACCACCGCGTCCGCATCCCCATGGCCGGGCAGGCCAACTCGCTCAACGTCTCGACCTCCGCGGCCGTCCTGCTCTACGAGGTGGTGCGGCAACGCCGGGTGCTCGGCGACTTCTGAGGCCCGGCAACGGCGCCGGGAGGGTGTGGTCATCGGGCCCCGTGATCTGTGTCACGATGAAGGCTATGCGTATCGATCACGTCTGTTATGCAGCCGGACCCGAGGGCATGCGCGAGACCGCCGCCAGACTGGCCGAGCAGCTCGACACCACCGCTTTCGACGGCGGGGTGCATCCGCGGTTCGGAACGCGCAACATGGTGCTTCCCCTGGCCGACGGCCGCTACCTCGAGGTGGTCGAGGTGCTCGACCACCCGGCGTCGGACAAGGCGCCGTTCGGGCAGGCCGTGCGCGCGCGCTCAGAGCAGGGCGGGGGATGGATGGCCTGGGTGGTGGCCGTCGAAGATCTCTCGGACATCGAGGAGCGCCTGGGCCGCCCGGCCGTCCCCGGCAACCGGCACACTCCGGAGGGTGTCGAGCTGACCTGGCAGCAGATCGGGATCAAGTCGCTCATCGCAGACCCGCAGCTGCCGTTCTTCGTGCGCTGGGACTCTCTGGACCATCACCCGTCACGTCTGGGCGACGGCGAGGTCAAGCTGGTCGGCCTGCACATCGCCGGGGACCCGCACAAGATCCGCGAGTGGCTGGGGGTGAGCGAGCCGGCGGGAACCTGGGAGAAGGACATCGACGTCGAGTTCGACGACTCCCACACCCCGGCTCTGGAGTCGGTGGTGTTCGCGACCCCGGCCGGCACGGTGACCATCTAGCGCCGGCTCAGTCCGCGAACCGGCGCAGCCGGAGGCTGTTCAGCACCACCAGCACACTGGACGCCGCCATCGCGGCGCCCGCGATCATGGGGTTGAGCAGCCCGAACGCAGCCAAAGGGATAGCCGCGGTGTTGTATCCGAAGGCCCATCCGAGGTTCTGCTTGATCACCGTCAGGGTTCGACGGGACAGCGCCACCGCGGTGCCCACCGAGTGCAGGTCGGCGCGCATCAGCACGATGTCCGCGGACTCAGCGGCCACGTCGGTGCCCGAGGCCATGGCCAGCCCCAGGTCGGCCTGCGCCAGAGCCGCGGCGTCGTTGACGCCGTCGCCGACCATGGCCACCACCCGGCCCTGCTGCTGCAGCGCGGCGACGTAGGCGTGCTTGTCCGCCGGGAGCACCCCGGCGGCGATCTGCCGGGCCGGGATCCCCACCTCGCCGGCGATGACCTTGGCTGTCTGCTCGTTGTCACCGGTGAGCAGATGTGGTCGCAGCCCCAGGTCGCTCAGCTCCTGGACGGCCGCCGCACTGGAGGGTCGCAGCTGGTCGGTGACGGTCAGCGCGGCACGAGCCCGCCCCGACCAGCCCACGAGCACGGTGCTGCCCGGAGCGGTCAGAGTGGCGCGCAGGGGCTCGGGGACCTCCTCGAACAGCTCCGCCTTGCCCACCACCACCTCGGTGTCCTTGATCCGTGCCCGGACGCCCTGGCCGGGCAGGGCGACGAAGTCCGAAGCCGAGGGCACCGCGAGGGAACGCTCCTGCGCAGCCTGCACGATGGCCCGGGCAAGGGGGTGCTCGGAGCCGCTCTCGACGGCGGCAGCCGCGGTCAGCGCCGCATCCTGCGTGAGCCGGCCGTGCGTCGTGACCTCGGCCAGGCTCGCCTCACCGGTGGTGAGGGTCCCGGTCTTGTCCAGCACGACGGTGTCGACGGCGCGGGTGCTCTCCAGGATCTGCGGGCCCTTGATCAGGATGCCGAGCTGAGCGCCTCGGCCCGTACCGGTCAGCAGTGCGGTCGGGGTGGCCAGCCCGAGCGCACAGGGGCAGGCGATGATGAGCACGGCCACGGCCGGGGCCAGGCTCGTCCCCACGTCGTGCCCGGTCACCAGCCACCCGAGGAAGGTCGCGGCGGCGATGACCAGGACCACCGGGACGAACACCGCGGAGACGCGGTCGGCGAGGCGCTGGACCGGAGCCCGACCGGTCTGTGCGTCCTCGACCAGGCGGGTGATCTGGGCCAGGGTGGTCTCCGACCCCACACGGGTCGCCTGCACCACCAGTCGGCCGTGAGCGTTGACGGTGGCCCCGGTGAGGCTCATGCCCGGCTCCACGTCCACCGGCACGGACTCACCGGTGACCATGCTGGTGTCCACGGCGCTGCGTCCTTCGAGGACCTCCCCGTCGGTGGCGATCTTCTCCCCCGGCCGCACCACGAAGCGGTCCCCGACGGCGAGGTCGGAGGTGGGGATGCGGTCCTCGCGCCAGGCTCCGGTCCGGGGGTCGTGCCGGAGCACGGCGACCTCCGCGGCACCCAGCTCGAGCAGCGAGGTCAGCGCCGAGCGTCCGGCTGCCTTGGCCCGGGACTCGGCGTAGCGCCCGATGAGGAGGAAGGCCGTGACGATGGCCGCGGTCTCGAAGTACAGGTCTGCCGTGAACCCGGTGAGCACCGCCACCACCGACCAGCCGTAGGCGGCCGTGACCCCGATCGAGACCAGGGTGTCCATGGTGGAGGCCAGGTGCCGGGCGTTGACGGCGGCTGCGCGGTGGAACGGCCAGGCGGCCCAGAGGTACACCGGGGTGGTCAGCACCAGCTGCAGCCACGGCCCCGCCGTCCCCACGGCGTTGCGCACCGGCGGCACCATCGCCAGCACCAGGACCACCAGGGCCAGGGCCGAGGCGATCGCGGCCCGGGTGCGCAGGGCTCGGTCACCCATGACCTCGTGGTTCATGTGGTCCGTCGCGCTGTCGTCACCGTCATTCGGGTGACCGTCATCGAAGTGGCCTGTGTCGCCGTGGCGCGAGCCTTGCGCTGGGACGTGGGCCGACGAGGCCGACTGACCTGACCGCCCGCGCCCTGCCAGTGGCTGCGCCGTGTACCCGGTGGTCGCGACGGCGGCCACGAGGTCGTCGACGGTCCGGGGCTCGGCGTAGCTGACGCGCGCCTTCTCGGTCGCGAGGTTGACGGTGGCCTCCACGCCGGGGAGCTTGTTCAGGCTGCCCTCCACGCGGGAGACACACGAGGCGCACGTCATCCCGCTGATGGCGAGGTCGACCTGGTGGGACTGGCTGGTGGGGGTGGACATGGCTCCTTCGCGGATGCTCGGTGGCGGACGGCTGGCTAGCGGCGGACGAGACGGGCGATGGCGGCACTGGCTTCGGCGACCTTCACGTCGGCCGCCTCGTCGGACTCGCGCGCCGCCTCCACGACGCAGTGCCCGATGTGCTCCTCCAACAGCGACAGGCTGACCGCGTTCAGCGCCTGCGTGGTTGCGCTGACCTGGGTGAGCACGTCGATGCAGTAGGCGTCCTCCTCGACCATCCTGGCGATGCCACGGACCTGACCCTCGATCCGGGCCAGGCGGGTGAGCTGGGCCTGTCTGGTGTCGTGGTAGCCGGGCTGCGTCACCGCTCCATCATACCCTGAGGGGGTATGTGCGAGGTCATACGTCGAGATGGTCCACCAGGTCGGGGGCCAGCCCCACGTAGCCGTCGGGAGTGAGCGCGGCCAGCCGCTCCTCGACCTCTGACGGCAGTCCGAGCTGGCGCACGAAGGCACGGAGGTCCGGCCCGGAGACACGGCGGCCCCGCGTCAGCTCCTTCAGCCGGTCGTAGGGGTTGGCCATCCCGTCGTGGCCGGCTGCGGCCAGAGCCCGCATCGCGGACTGCACCGGCTCGGCCAGGACCTCCCAGTTCGCCTCGAGGTCGGCGGCCATGGCCTCGGGCGAGGCGTCCAGCCCGTCGAGGCCACGTCGTACGTTGTCCAGCGCCAGCAGGGAGTGGCCCAGTGCCGTGCCCACGTTGCGCTGCATCGAGGAGTCGGTGAGGTCGCGTTGCAGGCGCGAGGTCACCAACGTCGAGGCCAGCACGTCGAGCAGCGAGTTGGACACCTCGAGGTTGGCCTCGGCGTTCTCGAAGCGGATCGGGTTCACCTTGTGCGGCATGGTCGAGGAGCCGACGCTGCCCTGACCGCGGACCTGGGCGAAGTACCCCATCGAGACGTAGGACCACACGTCCGTGCACAGGTTGTGCAGCACGCGGTTGAACCGGGCGAGGTCGGCGTACAGCTCCGCCTGCCAGTCGTGGCTCTCGATCTGCGTGGTCAGGGGGTTCCAGGTCAGACCCAGTCCGGTGACGAACTCGAGGCTGACCCGCTGCCAGTCCGCCTCCGGCACCGCTGCCAGGTGCGCCCCGTAGGTGCCGGTGGCGCCGTTGAACTTGCCGAGATACCCGGCCTGCTCGACCCGGCGCAGCTGACGGGTCAGGCGGTGGGCGGACACCGCGAGCTCTTTGCCCATCGTGGTGGGGGTCGCGGCCTGTCCGTGGGTGTGGGCGAGCATCGGCAGGTCGGCGAGATGGCGAGCCATCTGTGCGACCTGGGCGACCAGCTGCCGGGCGGCAGGCAGCCACACCTGCTGCACGGCGCCGCGGACCATCAGGGCATACGCGAGGTTGTTGATGTCCTCCGAGGTGGCAGCGAAGTGCACCAGCTCGGCCAGATCACCCCGGTCGTCGAGACGGTCGGTCAGACGCCGCCGCAGGAAGTACTCCACGGCCTTGACGTCGTGCACGGTCTCCGCCTCGATGGTCGCGAGCTCGCCGATCGCGGCGGCGTCGAACTCCTCGACCAGGGCGCGCAGGCTCGCCTGCTCCTGCGGGCTCAGGCTCCCGGCCCCGGGGACGACGTGATGCTCGGTCAGGTGGATGAGCCACTCGATCTCGATGTGCAGTCGCTGCCGGTTCAACGCGGGCTCGGACAGGTGCTCGACCAGGGCAGAGACCACTCGCCGGTAGCGACCGTCCAACGCTCCGAGCGCGATCGGCGGGGAGATGTCCTGCAACGACGCCATGGCGCCATCCTCCCAGAGCGGGACGGTGGCGCTGACCGGTCGCGGAGAGGAGGGCTAGCCCTTCTTGTCGGGGTCCTTCTTGTCGGCGTCCTTCAGCGTCTCCATCTGGGCGTCGCGCTTCTCGCGGGCGGCGAGCACCGCCTGCTCGGCGCGCTCCTCCAACGCCCGGGCGCGGCCTTCGGCCCGGTCGGCCTCGTCCTGGAGCCGGTCGGCCTCGGCGCGGGCGTCGGCGGCCTCCTGCTGCAGCTCGGTCGAGGTCTTCTCCCGCTCGCCGATCCGCCCCTCGTCCTGAGAAGCCTGCTTCCGCAGCTCGGCCGCCTTGGCGCGGTTGGCGCGCCGCCGCACCGCCAGCGCGGCGAACACGAGGAGCGCCACCACCACGACGGCGATGACCACCCAGATCCATACGTTGTCGCCCATGTCCCACTCCTCGTGTGCGTGAACCGTCGGCCTCAGGCTAGGCCCAGCGGCACCGTGTTGACCACAACACCCCGTCGCAGCGTGGCCGAGGGTTCGCTCACCGCCCGGTGCGGCCGCTCACCGCGACGGGACAGGCCCCCGACAGGTCGCGCGGCAGCGCCTCGTGACTCACCGTGAGGATGGCACGGGCGGGGTCAGCGGACGTCCGGCTCAGCAGGTCGACCTGGTCGCGGTGACGACGGCGCAGGGCGCGCAGACGTGTGCCGCTCTGCCAGGCCACCAGCGCGGCGCCGGGGCACAGGCGTAGGGAGGTCTGGGGCACCAACAGGCGGGGCGCGACCACGGTCATCAGGACGGCCACGAGGGCGAGTGCAAGCGTGGGCAGGGCGGGCATGTCGGCGCGCGGCTCAGCGGTGGCGTCTCTCGACCTCGGTCAAGGCGTCCCGCAGGTCTGCGAGCTCGCCGGCGTCGGACTGGGCCAGGAAGTGGAGCATCGCGGCGCGACGGTCACCGGTGTCCAGGGTGTCCAACCCGCTGCGCATCGAGGCCGCGGTGAGCTCCTCCCGGGACGCTGCCGCCGTGTAGCGGAAGGCGCGGCCGTCGCGGCGGCGCCGCGCGAGGTCCTTCTTGGCCAGCCGGTCGAGCACCGTCATCACCGTGGTGTACGCGAGGCTGCGGCCTTCGTTCAGCGCACCCATCACCTCGCGCACGCTCTGGTCCGGGCCGTGGTCCCAGAGGACGGTCATCACGGCCCGTTCGAGATCGCCCAGGTCACGGGACCGGGTGTTCGGCATACCGTGATGGTACGTCCCGGCCCTGCGCAGCCGGTTTCAGAGTGTCGAACGGGAGCTCGCAGGGCGGATGCTGCGGTCGAAGGGCCGGACTGGGCGACCAGGAGAAACCGGGAGTTTCGTGACAGCCTCCACCTCGGGCGCGGCGCTCGTCGGCAACCTCCTTCTCGCTGACCTCCCGGTGGCAGCGCTGGGACTCGTGCGTTGCTTCACCGCCGGTGCCGTCACCGCCTCCCTCGCCATCGAAGTGCTTCCCAAAGCCTTCAAGAAGGTCGAGGAGACGACGGGGATCGCCGTCGCGCTCGGCGTCGTGGTGGCCGTCGGACTGAACCAGCTGGGGTGAGCCGAGGATGAGCCGGCCGGCCTGGCGCGCTCACGCCACGGCACGCGGCTGGGCGCCCTCTGGGTCTCAGGAGTCCGGGTAGCCGTGCGGGTTGGCCTGCTGCCATCGCCAGGTGTCCGCGCACATGTCCTCGACCGAATGCTTCGCCCGCCAGTCGAGCTCGGACTGTGCCTTGG